>Ga0335071_10003838_pt1 | contig 15784 bp, 12 predicted proteins | sample Lox_Sample_15_FD_206724 | JGI IMG/M metagenome (GOLD analysis project Ga0335071, IMG submission 206724) | Soil microbial communities from Loxahatchee National Wildlife Refuge, Florida, United States - Lox_Sample_1.5 | ecosystem: Environmental > Terrestrial > Soil > Wetlands | place: USA... | reverse complement strand
GCGTCGTTTCGCACCTGCTACGATATCGACCTTCTTGTGCGGCGGTCCGATGTCGTCCGTGCCGAGCAGTTGCTAGGAGAGATCGGGTTCTCGCCCAACGGACATGCCGACGACTACCATCGCGCCTGGAGCCGCAAAGGGATCAATCTGGAACTCCACCACAACGTCGAGAACCCGCACGCTTTTGATTTCGACATCGACGCGGCCTGGGCGCGCGCGAAACTTACACAATTCCACGGCGTCCCGGTCTGGCTTCTCTCACCGGCTGACGAGCTGCTCTACCTTTGCATGCATGGAGTGCGCCATCGCTTTGAGCGGCTCTGCCTGATGCTCGATCTGGCCCTGGCGTTTCGCCGTCTGCCGTTCCCGAGCGCCGGCCAGATCGAGTGGAATTCCCCGGTTTTCGATAACATCTTTGTCCTGGGATGGATGATGGCTCTTCACTTAGAGCCCGAGCTTGCGTCGGAGATTCCTGTCCCGCAAACACCGCGCGTTTCGCAGCGGGAACGCCATCGGCTGGAACAGATTGCAGCGCAGCTTTGGCGAGAGCTCATGCTCGCGCCGCCGCCTACGCTCGACTGGGCCGCGCAGCACCGCTTCTATCTCGAACTGGAAACCCCTGGATGGAACCGCATGCGACGTCGTTGGAGTCACAGCCAGATTCTGCTTACGCGCCTCATCGACGACGATTTCGTTTTTGCCGGCCGCTTCCACCTGTATCGCAACTGGCAGGTCCGGCTACTACGACCCGTGCGGTTACTCATGAAGACCCTGCGGCTGTCGCCGAGAATGCTGTAATCGCCTGACCGGGGACCATTTCGGCCGTTCAAAGGTACTTGGCGAAAGCCTCGATGTGTCCCGCCCGATAATCCCGCCGAACCACCGGCGACGAGAGCACTGTCGAAGTCGAAGTCGCTCCCAGCGTCGATAGCTTGTCGATCAGCGCTTCCATGTGGCGAATCGACACCACGTGCGCCTCGATGACAAATGACTCCGCTCCGGTGATGCGATGGCAGCGGCTGATCTCCGGCATCTCCTTGATCGCCACCACGGTCCTGGTCACCTGCAGGTCTCCGCCGTGAATCGTCAGCCGGACCAGCACGCGAATCGGCACACCCAGCTTCGCCATATCCAGCGCGGCGTGGTAGCCGGTAATGACGCCCGCCTCCTCAAGCCTTCGCACCCTTTCCGCGACGGCCGGTGTGGAAAGCCCGATCTTTCTGCCAAGCTCAGCAAACGTGAGGCGCGCGTTGTGTTGCAGCGCCTCCAGAATCTTCCAGCTGATCGTGTCCAACTCGAACACATTGGGCAAAGTCCGGTGAGGCATAATTCACTTATCCTGTTTTTAAGGTCGTTAGGTTACATGCAAAGTATGCCTAATTTTGTTAGGATTCTCCAGAGTTTTTCCTTCAAAATACCATTTTCTGTACATTTCTACCGAGCCTATAGTATTCGATAGCCGTGGCGCGGCTTCCCCTTTCGCGAGCGCTCCGGCAGAACAGGAATATCGATCATGAGCACCCTTCCCCAGGCTGCATCTGCCCATTCCATTTCTGCGACCGCCATACCTCTACCCAAGACCGACTTTCTGCCGCTCAAAGGGACAGACCACGTTGAGTTCTACGTCGGCAACGCGCGTCAGTCGGCTTATTTTTATCGCGCGGCATTCGGGATGAAGCTTGTGGCCTATGCTGGGCCCGAGACCGGCCAGCGCGACCGCGCTTCCTACGTGGTCCAGCAAGGCAAGATCCGCTTCGTTCTCACCACGCCGCTGCGCAGCCATCATCCCATCGCCCAACACGTCCACCAGCATGGTGACGGCGTGCGAGCCGTTGCGCTGTGGGTCGACGACGCGCGCCAGGCTTGGCATGAGACGACCAACCGCGGCGCCGTCAGCGTTGATGAGCCGCGCATCGTTTCCGACGAGAATGGCTCCGCAGTGCTTGCGAGTATACGCACCTACGGCGATACCATTCACACCTTCGTCGAACGCAGCGGCTACTCCGGTCCGTTTCTTCCCGGCTACCAGGCCGTCACGAGCGATCATGTTGCCCGGCCGGTCGGGCTGCTCCATGTCGATCACATGGTGGGCAACGTCGGCTGGCACGAGATGAACCAGTGGGTCGACTTCTACGCCAACGTGATGGGCTTTTCGCTCTACCAGCACTTCGACGACAAAGACATCTCGACTGAGTATTCGGCGCTGATGTCGAAAGTGATGGCCAACGGGAACGGCTACGTCAAATTCCCGATCAATGAGCCCGCCGAAGGGAAAAAGAAATCGCAGGTTGAGGAATATCTCGACTTTTATCCGGGCCCCGGCGTGCAGCACATCGCGCTCGCCACCAACGACATCTTGCACACCGTCAACAGTCTTCGCGAACAGGGCATCGAGTTTCTTCGCGTGCCGCATACCTACTACACGGAACTGCAAGGCCGCGTGGGCAAGATCGATGAGCCGGTTGCCGAACTCGAGGAGCTAGGCATCCTGGTCGACCGCGACGACGAGGGCTACATGCTGCAGATCTTTACGCGCCCCGTTGAAGACCGCCCCACGCTGTTTTACGAGATCATCCAGCGCAAGGGAAGCCGCAGCTTCGGCAAAGGCAACTTCAAGGCGCTCTTTGAAGCCATCGAACGCGAGCAGCAGGCGCGCGGCAACTTGTAGCGCGAACCAGATCCCAGGAGGCAAGCTATGACCACCGCAGTTCTCTCCACCGCGGCGCCCTATATCATTCATCAGGACTACTCGGCTTACACCGATGAGCAGCATGGAATCTGGTCCGAACTGGTGGGCCGCGTGCTGCCCGTGCTCGAACAGCACGCAGCGCGTGAATACCTCGAAGGCTTCGACATTATCGGGCTGCGGCCCGATCGCCTGCCGAACCTCACCTCGATCAGCGCGCGCCTGGCGCCCCGCACCGGTTGGAGTTCCACGCCGGTCAGCGGCTTTCTTCCTGCGCCGGCATTCTTTGAGATGCTCGCCTCACGCAACTTTCCCACCACTACCTGGCTACGCAGCCGCGATTCGCTGGAGTACACACCCCAGCCCGACATTTTTCACGACGTCTTCGGTCACGTTCCCATGCATGCCCACAAGATCTTCGCCGACTTCCTCGAGCATTACGGCCGGGTCTGTGCGTCTATCTCCGATGCTGCCGTCCTCGAGAAGCTAGGCCGGCTTTTCTGGTACACAGTGGAATTTGGGGTGATCGTGGAGCGCGGCGAGTTCAAAGTCTACGGCAGTGGCCTCATCAGCTCCCACGGCGAGTGCATGAACGTGATCGAAGGCGGTTGCGCCATCCATCCGTTCGACCTTGACGAGGTGCTTGCCACGAAGGTGAAAGTCGACGAGTTGCACAAGCTGCTCTTTGCCGTGAGCAGCATCGATCAGGTTTATGATGCGATGCACGAAGCCGAACGCCGCGCGATGAACGGCAGGCTTTGACGGGCGCAAACTTTCTTGCGAGGGTATCCGTATGACAGAAGGAATTCGCTATCAAACTGGGTTCGGCAACGAATTCGCCAGCGAAGCCGTTCGCGGCGCGCTCCCCGTCGGCCAAAACGCGCCGCAGAGTCATCCGCTCGGTCTCTACACTGAGCAGTTCAGCGGCACGCCATTCACCGCGCCGCGCGCTACGAACCGCCGCACCTGGACCTATCGCATCCGTCCGTCGGTCACGCATCGCCCATTCGAAGAGATGTCCACGGGCCTGATGCGCAGTGGCCCATTCAGCGAAGTGCCCACCTCGCCCAACCAGCTTCGCTGGGACCCGCTACCTTTGCCCGAGCAGCCCGCTGATTTTGTCGACGGCATCGTGACATTCGGCGGTAACGGAGACCCGGCCTTGCAAACCGGCCTCGCCATCCATCTCTACGCCGCCAACACTTCTATGCGAGACCGCTTCTTTGCGAATGCCGATGGCGAAATGCTCATCGTTCCGCAATCCGGTGTCCTCAGCTTTCACACGGAGCTGGGCATTCTCGAAGTTGCGCCCGGCGAGATCTGCGTGATTCCGCGCGGTGTCAAGTTCCGGGTGGAACTTCTTGGCGATCACGCGCGGGGTTACATCTGCGAAAACTACGGGCTCACGTTCCGGCTGCCGGAGCTCGGCCCCATCGGCGCCAACGGACTCGCTAATCCTCGCGACTTCAAATCTTCGGTCGCAGCCTACGAGGATCGCGACGGCGATTTCCACATCGTCTCCAAATTCCTCGGCCGTCTGTGGCAGGCTTATATCGATCACTCGCCGCTCGACGTAGTCGCCTGGCACGGGAACTACACGCCGTACAAATACGATATGGCGCTCTTCAACTGCATCAATACTGTCTCGTTCGACCACCCCGACCCGTCTATCTACACGGTGCTTACGGCGCCGTCGCTTGCTCCCGGCACGGCCAACTGCGACTTTGCCATCTTTCCTCCGCGCTGGATGGTCGCCGAGCATACTTTCCGTCCACCATGGTTCCACCGCAACCTGAATAACGAGTTCATGGGCCTGGTTTTCGGCGCTTATGACGCCAAGGCCGAGGGCTTCGTCCCCGGCGGCGCCAGCCTGCACAACTGTATGGCCGGCCATGGTCCCGACGCCGAAACCTTCGAGCGCGCCAGCCACGCCGAACTCGGACCTCAGTATCTCGGCAACACGCTGGCCTTCATGTTCGAAACCCAGCTTGCCGTGCGGCCTACCGAATTTGCCATGAACTCCCGCATCCTGCAGCACGAGTACTTCGAGTGCTGGCAGGGACTGAAGAAGCGGTTTGTCGCGCCAAATCGCGCGCAGGAACCGGTTAAGGCATGAGCCTGTCAGGGGGAAGAGAAGCCGGGATGACACGCAAGAGCTGGCTTGCATCGGCCAATGACCCTGGTTCCGATTTTCCTTTACAGAATCTGCCCTACGGCGTCTTCGATTCGGGCAGCGGACCGCGCATCGGCGTCGCCATCGGCGATCAGATCCTCGATCTTCATGCTTGCGCCGCGGATAACCTGCTCGATGGCCTGTCCGACGCTGTGGTGGGCGGATGCGCTGCACCGCTGCTGAACCCGCTGATGGCTCTGGGAAGCTCAGCCTGGTCAGCGCTGCGTCAAGCGCTGACGGAGCTGCTATCGGCAGATGCCGATGCCGGCACGCGGGTTCGCGTCAAGCCCCACCTCGTTCCCCAGCGCAATGCCGTCATGCTGCTCCCCGCCGCTATTGGCGACTACACCGACTTCTACGCGTCCATTTACCATGCCACGCGGGTCGGCGCGCAGTTCCGCCCGGCGAACCCGCTGCTGCCCAATTACAAATACGTTCCGATCGGCTACCACGGCCGTGCCTCGTCGGTCGTCGTCAGCGGCACAACCATCCGTCGACCCAGTGGCCAGATCAAGCCACCCGATGGCGAGCCCGTTTTCGGCCCCAGCCAATCTCTCGACTACGAGCTGGAGGTGGGGTTCTTTGTCGGTCCCGGCAATGAGCTGGGTCAGCCAATCCCCATCGCCGAGGCCGAGAAAAGAATCTTCGGACTTTGCCTGCTGAACGACTGGTCTGCCCGCGACATCCAATCCTGGGAGTACCAGCCGCTCGGACCCTTCCTCGCCAAGAGCTTCGCCACAACGATCTCCCCCTGGGTGGTGCCGCCGGAGGCCCTCGCGTGCTATCACGTGCCGGCATATTCACGTCCCGTCGGCGACCCGGCTCCGCTCTCCTATCTCCGGCCGCCCGATTCCTCCCGCGGCGCTATCAATCTCACCCTCGAGGTCTACATCCAATCCGCCCGCATGAAACAAACCGGCATCGCGCCGTTCCTCGTCGCTAGCAGCAACCTTCGCGACCTCTACTGGACCCTCACGCAGTTGCTCACCCACCACGCCTGCAACGGCTGCAACCTTCGCCCCGGTGACCTGCTCGCCACTGGCACCGTCTCCGGCGCCGGCCCCGGCTCTGAAGGATGTCTCCTCGAGCTCAAGCCGAATCCCGAACCCCTCCGCCTGCCCACCGGGGAACTTCGCAGATTCCTCGAAGATGGCGATCAGGTGACGCTTCGCGCATACTGTCAACAGCCAGGACTGCCGCGCATTGGTTTCGGCGAGTGTAGCGGAACCATCGCGGGCTCGGCGTGAGGGATTCCCGATTGCCAGATGACAAACGACCTCCAACTCGATAACCGTATTCATTCGAACTTCGACCCGCAATCGCCGCGTGCCCTCGCGAATCGCGAAGCTATGCTTGCGCTTCTCGCGGCGATTCACGCCGAAGAGGACAAGATTTGTGAAGGCGGCGGGGCCAAAGCCGCTGAAGCGCAGCGATCGAAGGGTCGCTTGACTGTCCGCGATCGTCTTAACCTTCTTATCGATGGAGGAACCGAGTTCCTGGAGCTCGGTCTCTGGGCCGCGCACGGCATGTACACGGAATATGGTGGCGCCCCCGCGGCTGGCGTCGTCACCGGTCTCGGCCGCGTCTCCGGCCGGCTCTGCATGATCGTGGCCAACGATGCCACGGTGAAGGCGGGCGCCTTTTTCCCCATGACGGCCAAAAAGGTCCTCCGCGCCCAGACCATCGCTCTCGAGAACCGCATTCCCACGCTCTACCTGGTCGACTCGGCCGGTGTCTTCCTTCCCCTTCAGGAAGACGTCTTTCCCGATACCGACGATTTCGGCCGCATCTTCCGCAACAACGCCGTTATGAGCTCCCTGGGTATTCTGCAAATCACCGCCATCATGGGCATGTGTGTCGCCGGCGGCGCCTATCTTCCTGTCATGACCGATACCGTTCTTATGACCGAAGGCTCCGGCCTCTTTCTCGCCGGCCCTTCTCTTGTCCAAGCCGCCATCGGCCAGAAAACCCCAGCCGAAGAACTAGGCGGTGCGGCAATGCATGCCGAGATCTCCGGCACCGTCGACTTCAAAGAGCCTAATGACCACATGTGCCTGGCGCGCCTGCGCTCGCTCGTAGCGAAGATGGGCCAGCGTTCTCAGACTATGGAGGTCTTTCGCCGGCGAAAACTTGCTCCGGAAATAGACGCGCCGAAGTATTCCGCTGCGGATGTTTACGGCCTGGTCAATCCCGCGCCCGGAGCGAGCAACGTCTACGACATGCGCGAAATCATCGCGCGCATCGTTGACCGCAGCGAGTTCGATGAATACAAAGAGGAGTTCGGCCGCACCGTTCTTTGCGGATACGCATGGATCGGTGGTCACGCCGTCGGCATCGTCGCCAATCAAAAGATCAACCAGAACCAGACCGTAGCCATGGGCCCCGCCGCCGGCTCCCCGCGCATCGAGGTCGGCGGCGTCATCTATACCGAGAGCGCGCAAAAAGCCGCTCGCTTCATTATGGACTGCAACCAGAATCTCGTTCCCCTCATCTTCCTCCACGACGTGAACGGATTCATGGTCGGCAAGGAAGCCGAATGGTCGGGCATTATTCGTGCCGGCGCCAAAATGGTCTCCGCGGTCAGCACCAGTGTCGTCCCCAAGATCTCCGTCATTGTCGGAGGCAGCTTTGGCGCCGGTCACTACGCCATGTGCGGCAAGGCCTACGATCCGCGCTTCCTCTTCGCATGGCCCACGGCGCGTTATGCGGTCATGAGCGGAGCGTCGGCGGCATTAACGCTCGCCGAAGTCCGCGCACGGCAATTGGAACGCGATGGCAGAGTTCTTTCGGAGGCCGATCGCGCCGCTCTGCACGACGAGATTCGCGCCGACTACGACGCCCAGGCCGATCCGCGCTACGGCGCGGCGCGCCTCTGGATCGACGCCATCATCGACCCCGCGCAAACGCGCAACGTCCTCATCGCCGCCCTCGAAGCCTGCGCCCTCAATCCCGACGTCCCGCGCTTCAACCCAGGCGTCCTGCAAACCTGATGGCACCCGAATTCCCCAAGGAGGCCCTATGACCGTCGCAGCAGAACCCATCGCAGCACTCCAACCCTTCGTGCTCACCGAAGATCAGGAGCATCTTCAGCGTGAAATTCGCGCCTTCGCCGCCCGTGAAATCGCCCCACACGTGATGGAGTGGGACGAAGCGAGCGAGTTTCCCCTCGAGGTCGTGAAGAAGCTCGCCAGAATGGGCCTGCTCGGCGTCATCTTTCCGCCCGCGTATGGCGGCGCCGGCCTGGGCTACCTGGATTATGTGCTGGCTATCGAGGAACTCTCGTCCGTTGACGGATCGATCGGCCTCACCGTCGCCGCGCACAACTCTCTCGGAACCAACCATATCTATCTCGCCGGGACCGAGGAGCACAAAAAGAAGTACCTGCCTCCACTGGCCAGTGGCAACTGGCTCGCCGCGTGGGCGCTGACCGAACCGGGCTCCGGCTCTGATGCCAGCAACGCCCGCACCACCGCCGAGAAGCGCGGCGACCGCTACGTGTTGAATGGAACCAAGACGTTCATTACCAACGGCCACTATGCTGACGTGGTTGTTGTCATCGCCGTCACCGACAAGAGCAAAGGCACGCATGGCCTGTCGGCCTTCGTCGTCGAGAAGGGAAGCAAAGGATTCCGTCCCGGCAAGAAAGAGAACAAGCTCGGTCTCCGCGCCAGTGACACCGCCGAGCTGATCTTTGAAGATTGCGAGATTCCTGAGGAAAATCTGCTCGGGGCCGAGGGCGAAGGATTCATCGACGCTATGCGTGTCCTCGACGGCGGCCGCATCTCCATCGCCGCGCTTGCACTTGGCATCGCTCGTGGGGCGCTCGATGCGGCACTAAAGTACGTGAAGGAACGCCGCCAGTTCGGCAAGGCGATCGCCGAATTCCAGGGCATTCAATGGAAGCTTGCCGACATGGCCACCGAGCTCGATGCCGCCCGCCTGCTCACCCAGCGCGCCGCGGTGCTCAAGGACGCGGGCCGCAAGATCACGCGCGAGTCCGCGATGGCCAAGCTCTTTGCGAGTGAGGTTGCGGTGCGCATCTGCGACGAGGCGGTACAACTTTTCGGGGGCTACGGCTTCATCAAGGATTATCCGGCCGAGAAATTCTATCGTGACGTCAAGCTTTGCACCATCGGCGAGGGCACAAGTGAAATTCAGCGCATGGTCATCGCCAGGGAGATCCTCAAGGTCTATCCTTCTCGTGGGTAGTTCCGGCACCACCGTCACTTCAACCGGGTGTCGGATCGCCGCAGGGCGCACTTAAAAATCCTGTTAAGGGCTTCGGACTATGCTGCCATCGATCGATACGCCTGACCGCCAGGCACAGGCATTTCCCATTCTTACACCGGTGCAGATTGCCCGCATCAACCCCTACGGGAGTGTCCGTCCTGTCCATGCTGGAGAGATTCTCTTCGAGCCGGGTAAGTCGGGCCTCTCTTGTTTCATCGTCCTCTCAGGAAAGCTTGAGATCGCCATGCCGGAACTCTCGGGCGAACACGTGTTTGTGACTTACGGTCCCGGCCAGTTTTCCGGCGAAGTCGTCCTGATCTCTGGAGGCCGCGCGCTTTCTCGCGGGCGAGTAGCCCAGGACGGGGAGTTCCTCGAACTCAGCGCAGACTCCTTGCGAGCGTTGATTGCAAGAGACTCCGAGTTGAGCGATCTTTTCATGCGGGCCTTCCTGCTGCGCCGCTTGGCGATGATTTCCGATGGCGTGAGCAACGTCGTTCTGCTGGGATCGCAGCACTCGTCGAACACCCTGCGCCTGCGCCAATTCCTAACCCGCAACGGCCATCCCTACAGCTATATCGACCTCGATACCGACAAGGGATCACAGGAGCTTCTCGACCGGTTCGACGTAAGGCTCGAGGACATTCCGGTTGTGGTCTGCAGCGGCACCAAGGTGCTTCGCAATCCGACCAATCAGCACCTGGCCGAGTGTCTTGGCTTCAGCGGCGAGGTGGACCCGTTGCGTATTCACGACGTTGCGATTGTGGGCGCTGGTCCGGCAGGCCTGGCCGCGGCGGTCTACGCGGCTTCTGAAGGCCTCGACGCCGTCGTGATCGAATCCGAGTACCCCGGGGGCCAGGCCGGCGCAAGCTCGAAGATTGAAAACTATCTTGGCTTCCCCACCGGTGTTTCAGGGCAAGAACTGGCCGGCCGTGCGGTGGCGCAGGCAGAAAAGTTCGGCGCGCACATGATGGTCGGCGAGAAGGTGGTGAAGATCCGCTGCGACCAGCGGCCCTACCAGCTGACCCTGGAAAATGGCAGAGGAGCATTGTGATCGCCGCCGGGGCCCAGTACAACAAGCCGAATGTCAAGGATCTGGAGAGGTTTGAGGGGCAGGGCATCTACTACGCTGCCACGTTCATGGAATCGCAGCTTTGCGCCGGAGAGGAGATCGTCGTCGTGGGCGGCGGCAACTCGGCGGGGCAGGCCGCGGTGTTCCTGGGAGAGAACGTCCGCAAGGTTTACATGCTGGTTCGCGGCAAGGAACTCTCCGACACGATGTCGCGTTATCTGGTGCAGCGGATCGTTGAGAATCCTGTGATCGAACTGCATCTGCAAACCGAGCTGGTTGCTGTGGCGGGCGATTCACATCTCGAGCAGGTCACCTGGCGCGACAAGGCTTCAGGTGAAGAAACCGCGCATGATATCCGCCACGTTTTCGTGATGGCGGGCGCCTCGCCGCGAACCGACTGGTTAAATGGATGCCTGGCGCTCGATGAACAGGGATTCATCCTCACCGGACGGGATCTGGACCCGGTTCCGGACAGCGCGCCAGTGAAATGGCCGCTCAGCCGGCCTCCGCAGATGCTTGAAACCAGCCTCCCCGCGGTTTTTGCCGTCGGCGATATTCGCTCCGGGAACGTGAAGCGCGTAGCGTCAGCCGTGGGTGAAGGATCGATCTCTATTCACCTCGTGCATCGCGCGCTCTCGGAGATCTGATCGTCGACCCTTCCAAGGCGCCATTTCCGTCTGAGCAACTGCGCGAAAATCGGCTCAATCTGTGAGCATGTGCAAAGTCACAATGGCGAGGATCAAAGTCGAAGCTGAGGTAGCGAGTGCGACCATAAGGACAGCGAAATGCCGCCGGATAAGTCCGGCACATGCCAGCGCTGCCTCACGCAGCGACGAGTCCGCGCGCCAGCTTTGCACTAGACTCAGGCATCCGATGGCAAGCACAGCGACTGGCAAGCCGATGAGGAAAAGCCAGAGTCCCAAACCGGGGCGCTCGTCCCTATCCCTGCCTCCGTCGTTGGACAAACGTCCCGGCTCAGGTTGTCAGACGGTCAGCGGAAATCGGCGAGTATTGCCACATCTCCAAGCTGGCGATCGCAGCCGTGCCACCGTTCCAGTGCAATCGCAGATCCCGGGCCGTGTTCCCCTCCGGATAGAAGCGTTTGGTCCATGCGATTTCTCCGTTGATCAGCAGCTCGATGACCGAGGCGTCGACATGAGCCTGGATTTCCAGATTTCTAGCCCCCGACAGGGCCAAAGGATGGCTGTCGATCGAAATCCGGCTGGGCTCATTCGGGTCATAACCAATCGTGAGCCATGGCGCCCTGCCGGTCGGACCGCTGCCCAAGCCCAGGCTGAACGGTCCAGCGTCGCTCCTGACTACGCAGCGCATCTCGCCACAGCATGCGGCAATCCGCATGGTTTCGATTTGGCGATGGATGCGTTCCTCGCTGGCGCCTGTGTCTAACGTCCGCCCGGTCCCGCGCAGACGGCTCACCTCGGCCGGAGCACGCATCCGCAGCCTGCCATCGGGGCCGAGTGATAGAACCCGCGGCAACGACATCATTCCTGCCCAGCCCGCGGCCTTGTATTCAGCGAGGGGGCGGGTTTCGGGAATCCAGCCCCAGATGATCCGGTTCCCCGCCTGATCCAACTGCGTTTTGGCCGCATAAAACGACCCATGGTCCACGGTCCCGGCCTGTTCAACCTCAAACCTCAGCGACGTTTCGTCGAGCTTTCCGCTCTGCCAATATGTCTTTCCGGAGGTGGAGAAAATAAGGATGTGCCGGTCCTGAAGCGCGAAAAACTCCGGACACTCCCAAACCTCGGATGCATCGAAGGTCTCCGGACCTCCGGGAGCCTTCGCATCACGCTTCGACAAGACGTGCACATACTCCCACTGGCGAAGATCGCGCGAACGATAGAGCAGTACAGCGCCGCCTTCTTTCGCAATACCTGAGGCGAGCACCGTGTACCACCAGGCGCCCTGCCACCACGGAGAAGGATCGCGAAAGCCATTGACCTCGATTCCCTGGGGCGGAGCCTCGATGGCAGGCGTCGGCGCCTTCCGCCAGCGCCGAAGTTCCGGATCCTCGGCTACGGCGAGGCACTGACTCTCGCGCAAGGGCGGGTTGCCGTCTTTGATGGTGGCCTCGCTCAATCGGACTGCGCGCACTCCCGTGTACAGGATGGCGACGCTGCCATCCTTGACCACCGCAGTGCCGGTGAAGCAGCCATCTGCGTCCGGGCCGCCGGGCGTCGGAGCCAGCGCCACCGGAAGATGATGCCAGTGCACCATGTCGGGACTGACAGCATGGCCCCAATGCATGTTGCCCCAATACGCGCCGTCGGGGTTGTACTGGTAGAACATGTGATACTGACCGTTCCAGAAGATCGGACCGTTGGGATCGTTCATCCAGTTTGCGGCAGGCAACAGATGATATTGCGGACGGCGTGGGTCCGCCGCCAAGCGCGCCCGTGCAGTCTGTGCCCGAACCGACCGAGCGAACTCAAGCCGCGCCATCGCTGCAGCTGCAGTACCCATCATCGATTCCGAGAGAAACTCGCGGCGGTTCATTCTCATTTCTATCGGCCCCGAAGAGTCAGAATAAGGCAAATTCGCCGGCATGATGAGACATCTGGCGAAAATCAGAATTAAAATCAAGGCCTAAGGCCCTCCCCACTGCTCGTTGCCGCAAAGAATTTGAGCTGAGGGGAACAAGGTGCACGGGGGCAGTCTGACAGACGGCGCCGTCAAAATCATCGAGTGCCCGCGAGACGCGTGGCAGGGCCTGCCCGGAATCGTCCCGGCGGAAACCAAAGCCTCCTACCTGCGCAACCTGATCGACGCTGGCTTTACGCATATCGATGCAGTCAGCTTTGTCTCCTCGGACGCAGTTCCTCAAATGGCCGACTCCGAGCGCGTGCTCGAGTTGCTGAGTCCCCCGCCGCACGTCGAAATCATCGGCATCGTCGTCAATCGCAAAGGTGCCGATCGCGCCATTCGCACCGGTGCTGTCCGTACCCTCGGTTTTCCTTTTTCCGGCTCTGCCGAATTTCTCCGCCGCAATCAGCATCAGACGCCGGAGGAATCTCTGCGGGAGCTCGCCGGCATGATCTCGATGGCTCGGCGCGCGCAGCTTGATTTGGTCGCATACGTCTCGATGGCCTTTGGAAATCCCTACGGAGACCCGTGGGACGTCGCCGCCGTCGTCCGAGCCTGTGAGCAACTGGTAAACCTCGGCACCCAGGCGATCTCCCTCGCCGATACGGTCGGACTTGCGCCGCCCGAGCGAATCGCAGAAACGGTAGCTGCCGTGCTCGCATCTCATCCCATCGTGGAAATCGGTGTCCATCTCCACGCGCGGCGATCGGATGCACCGTCCCGCATCCGCGCGGCGTTTGACGCCGGCTGCCGCCGCTTCGACTCGGCAATCGGCGGTTTGGGCGGCTGCCCCTTCGCCCAGGATGCGCTGGTCGGCAACGTACCCACGGAGGTCTTGCTCTCAACCCTAGCGGACTGCGGCGCAAAGATCCCGACAGTCGGTCCCTTGGATGAACTGATGCACTCAAGCGCGGAGATCGCCGCCAACGCCGGGTAGTGGGCTACTTTGATTTGGGATCTGCAAGACCTCGTGGTCCTTTGGGAGTCTTACGAGCGGGGGACGAAAAGAGCGGCAGAGCTAGAGGAGTGATCCCCACATGTCAATCAGCTTCCTAAACTCGCCGGTCATGAAGTTCGTGCTTCAACCACGGTTCTTGATCGTGTTTGCGGTCGTAGCTTTTTTTCTTCCTAATGATGAGCAAGATGTCCAAGATACCAAACTAGCCCATTACCCAACCCCGGAACTTACGCCTAGCGCCGGATAAGATGGAGTTGGCTGTTCGGAGAGCCGGCGCGGAAGGAAGCCCGTTGAACACTTATTCGACCATCGTCGTCGCCGATACCGGACCTATTCGGACGATCACTCTGAATCGGCCCGAGCGCCGCAATGCGATGACGCCGGAAATGCAGCTGGAACTGATCGCTGCGTTCGAAGACACTGCGGCGGGCCCATCGCGTGTGGTTGTTTTGACCGGCGCCGGCGATGCCTTTTGTTCCGGCCTGGATCTTTCCGCGCTTCAGGCCATGCAGGAAGAAGATGCCGCCGGGCATCGCGCGGCCGCAGAGCAAATCGCAAGACTGTTTCTTGCGCTGTATGAAATGCCCGTGCCGACAATTGCGGCAGTGCCTGGCGCCGCAATCGCCGGCGGCGCCGGACTGGCGATCCTCTGTGACTTTACGCTCGCCACGCCAGGGGCGAGATTCGGCTTTACTGAAGTTCGCATAGGATTTGTTCCTGCGCTGGTGTCGGTTTTCCTGGCCCTTAAGGTTCAGGAGAGGCATCGCCGCGATCTGCTGTTGACCGGCCGCATCATCGATGCCGTCGAGGCTCATCGCCTCGGCCTGGTCAGCGAAATCATCACGCCCGAAGATTTCGCGCAGCGCGTCGAAGCACTGGCCGAAGCGCTGATCGCAAACAGTCCTGAAGCCCTGACTGCCACCAAACGTCTGATGACGGCTCAACATAAGTCGTGGCTCGATCCGGCCATTGCCGAGGCGCTTGAGGCCAACGCGCTGTCTCGGCAAACGAGGGATTTTCGAGAGGGAATCACTGCGTTTTTCGAAAAACGAAAGCCGGCGTGGGGAACAGGATCGCGGGCTAAGCCGAGGCGCCGCTGACGTGCACCGATGCGTCCGTGCGCTTCTCAACCTCTTCGCGAGTTGCTCCGTCGGCCAGCTCCACCAGCTCAAATCCCTTCGGCGTCACATCCAGAACACAAAGGTCGGTGATCACGCGATCCACTGCGGCGGCTCCCGTCAGTGGCAATGTGCATTTGCGCAGCAGCTTGGGGCTGCCATCGGCCGAAACGTGCTCCATCACCACAATGACGCGCCGCACCCCTGAAACCAGGTCCATGGCGCCGCCCATGCCCTTCACGCGCTTGCCCGGAATCATCCAGTTGGCCAGATCGCCATGCTCCGAAACCTGCATCGCACCCAGGATCGCCACGTCGATGTGTCCGCCGCGAATCATGGCGAATGAATCGGCGCTCGAAAACGTCGCAGCTCCAGGGACAAACGTCACGGTTTCCTTGCCCGCGTTGATCAGGTCGGGGTCGACCTCGGATGCACGAGGAAACGGCCCCATCCCCAGCAACCCATTCTCCGACTGCAATGTCACGACGATGTTATCGGGAATGTAGTTGGCCACCAGCGTCGGAATGCCGATGCCAAGATTCACGTAGAAACCGTCTTTCAGCTCCTTCGCTGCGCGTGCCGCCATTTGATTGCGTGTCCAGGCCATGGCTCACCCCTCGCGAGTTGTCCGCTTCTCAATGCGCTTCTCCGGATGCGGATTGTGCACCAGACGGTGCACGTAAATCCCGGGCGTGTGAATCTCGTCCGGATCTAGCTCGCCCGGATCGACCACAATCTCAGCCTCGGCAACTGTAAACTTGCCGCATGCCGCGGCCTGAGGATTGAAGTTGCGCGCAGTCCGCCGGTAAATCAGGTTGCCATGAAGATCGGCCTTCCAGGCCTTCACCAATGCCACATCCGCCACAATTCCCCGCTCCAGGATGTAGGTCAGGCCATCGAACTCCTTGTGTTCCTTGCCCTCGGCAACCTGAGTCCCGATTCCGGT
>Ga0335071_10003837_pt1 | contig 15785 bp, 13 predicted proteins | sample Lox_Sample_15_FD_206724 | JGI IMG/M metagenome (GOLD analysis project Ga0335071, IMG submission 206724) | Soil microbial communities from Loxahatchee National Wildlife Refuge, Florida, United States - Lox_Sample_1.5 | ecosystem: Environmental > Terrestrial > Soil > Wetlands | place: USA... | reverse complement strand
GCGCCAGCGAGGATCCGGGCAAGCAAGCCGAGGGCTGGGCCCAGGAGAAGAAGGGCCAGGTCCAGAAGAAGATCGGCGATCTGGAAGAGGAGTCGGCCCGGCGCGAGGACAGCGACGCCCATAAAGGCCGCACCAGCTGACGGGACAAGACCGGGCTGACCCGCCTCCCTCCCCGGCACCTCTCGTCCCGAGCGGCTACCGCCCCGCCATGCCGGGGGAGGAGGGAAGCTCGGCTCGTCGGTGGGTCAGTGAGCGACCCCGCCCCCGCGGCGGTCGTTGGCGAAGTTCCCGGCGAAAGCCCGAGGCTCCTCCTGGACCCTGAACAGCGGGCACTTCTCGCAGGACCAGCTGTCCCAGTCGAGCTTCACCGCCACGTCCAAGCAGGCATCGTAGTGGAAGCAGTAGAGGTTCCGGTGCCCGGAGACGGTGGCTTCCGAGCGGATGAGGGTGGCGAGCGGAGTTGGATTGGGCTGGGTGTGCACCTTCGGCTCCCGGATGGCGGCTTGGAAACAGACGGGGAGTCCCTGCATTCCCCGTCCCGGCCGGCGCGTCCTTCCTGTTCCCGACATGCGAGCCCGGGCGCTCCCAGGCCCGCTCGATGCCGTGCTCAACTGAGGCTGCTCCGACGATATAACAACCGGCTGACCCGAGCGCCGTGGCGCGCCGACGCGTGCGAGGCGACGAGGTTAGTCACGCGGGCACGTGCGCGGGAGCCCACCAGCGACAACGTGCCGCATATCACCAACCACCCACGGTGAAGCTACCCGTCCAGGGCGTAAGGCTAACCAGCTCATGGACGCGTTTGTCCGTTCACTCCCCGGAACGACCCAGCGCCGCCCCCAGGGCAGCAGGCGCGGTTTTGGCTCCCAATTCGGCCTCGACCAGCGGGGCCAGCCCCTCGCGGAACGAACGGTAAGCCAACTCGACGCCCAACGTGCGCCGGGTCCAGCTCGAGAGGATCCTGCGGCTTGGCCCCTCCGCGGGCGCACCGTCGCGGTGTGGTGACACGCCCAGGGCCCTTGCGACCCACGACACCACTTCGCCTTTGCGGGTCGGCTCCTCGTCGCTGCCGTGGTAGGTGCCTCCCGGCCGACCCTGCGCCAGCGCGGCCAGCGCCAGCTGCACGGCGTCGGCGCGGTGGCAGAAGTTCATCCAGACGTCGTCTCCTGGGCCTAGCGACAGGCGTCCCGAGCGTACTCGCTCCAGGATGCCGGCCCGACCGGGGCCATAGAGCCCCGAAAGCCGCAACACGCAGGCGTGGATGCCGCCGCGGGCTGCTCGCGTGATGGACTCCTCCGCCTGCAAGAGAACCTCCGCAGTGGCAGAAGCCGGAGTGGGGGGGCTCGACTCGTCAACGTCGGCGCCGTCGGCCTGGCCGAAGACGCCGGTCGAGCCGGTGTACACCATGCGTGCGCCGCAGCGTGCCACCATCGAAAGCACCTCCGCGTTCACCGAGAGGTACGCGGCCCGGTAGGCGGCCACGCTCCCCGTCTCCGCCGACTGGCAGGCAATCACCGCGTCGGCGCGGGGGAGGCGCGAAGCTGCCCCGGGGATGGAGACGTCGAGGGAGCAGAGAGCCACCCCGAGATCGCGCAGGGCGGCGGAGCGCCCGGCGTCGCGCCGGACCGCGGTGACCTGGTCGCCCCGGACAGCGGCGACCCGCGCCACCTCGGCACCCAGCCAGCCGCATCCGACCACGAGGACGTGCATGCCTCTGCCGATTATGTCCCGGGCCGAAGCCGCGTGCCGGCGGCCCCCGGAGGAGGGATCATGGCCACGACCTGGACCATCGACTCGATGGTGACGCTCGCCGGAGGGGTGGAGATGCCGCTCCTCGGGCTCGGCGTCTGGCAGACCGGAGCGGGCGCGGAGACGCGTACCGCAGTCCGGACCGCCATCGAGGTCGGCTATCGGCTGGTCGACACGGCCCGCATCTACCAGAACGAGGCCGACGTGGGAGCGGCCGTCCGGGAGAGCGGGGTGGAGCGGGGCCACATCTTCGTCACCACCAAGCTGTGGAACAGCGATCACGGCTACGATCGCACCCTGCGTGCCTGCGAGGAGAGCCTGGCCCGGCTGGGCCTCGAGCAGGTCGATCTCTACCTGGTCCACTGGCCGGCGCCGCGCCGCCGGGACACCTGGCGGGCGATGGAGAAGCTCCTGGCGGACGGAAAGGTCCGGGCCATCGGGGTCTCCAACTACACCATCCGCCACCTCGACGAACTCCTCGGCGAGTGCCGCGTTCCCCCCTCCGTCAATCAGGTCGAGTTCAGTCCCTTCCTCAACCAGCGGGCCCTGCTCGACCATTGCCGGGCCCACCGCATCCAGCTCGAGGCCTACGGGCCGCTGGTGCGCGGCCAACGGATGGACAACCCGGTGGTGGCGCACATCGCCCGCAAGCACGGCCGCACCCCGGCCCAGGTGCTGATCCGCTGGGGCATCCAGCTGGAGCTCGTGACCATCCCCAAGTCGGCTCGGGCGCAGCGCATCTGCGAGAACGCCGATGTGTTCGGGTTCGCCCTCGATGCCGAGGACATGGCCGCCCTCGACCAGCTGGACGAGGGCTACCGGACGGCATGGGACCCGACCGAGGCGGTTTGACCCTTGCGCAGACACCGTCCCGACGGGATGCCGTCCCCACTACCCGTGCACCAGGCGGCCGAAGGAGCGCATCCACGCCACCTCCTCGGGCGGCAGTGGCCCTTTCTCCACCTCGGCCAGGTTCTGGCGGAGCTCGTCGACGGTGCGCGGCCCGGTCAGCACGAGGTCCACTGCCGGGTGGGTGAGGCAGAACCGGTAGCAGTCGCCCGCGGTGGGGACGCGGCCGGTGTGGCCTTGCGGCGCCCGCAGCAGCTTGCGCCAGGACGTGGCGGTGTAGGCCACCACCGCCGGCCGCCGGCGCGCCAGGTGTGGGAAGAGGTCGACCTCGGCCCCTGGGTGGGCGGCATTGTACCGGACCATGAGGAGGTCGAGGATCGAGTCCAGCGCCAGGCGGCCGGCGCGCTGCCGGTCATGGATGGAAGCCCCCAGCGTTCGGACCTTGCCCTCCCGGCGGAGCCGCGCCATCTCCTCCTGCATGGCGCCGGTGAGGGCCGACATGACGCCCAACCAGCTGATCTGCAGCACGTCGAGGTAGTCCGTCCCCAGTCGGCGGAGCGCCCTCTCCACCGCTCGGCGGCATGATCCCGGGAAGTAGGCCATCGGCGGTCCACCGACCAGCACGTACTGCTCCCGGCCGTGGGCCAGGGCCCTGCGGATCGGCGCCAGCGGCATCTTGGGAGTCAGGTACAGGTACTGGATGCGCTCCAGCGCTTCCTGCACCCCTGCCTCGGGGAGCCCGAAGCTCGCGGAGAGCCCGAGGCGGAAGACGGTCTTCCCCAGGGCGGGGAGGTGGCGTCGCAGGAAGTCGGGGGCAAGCATGCAGCCATCGTCCGTCCCGGGGGTACCGATGGCAAGCCGAGTCTAGGTGGCGGAGCGGAGTGCGGCGGCCACCATGGCTCTCGCCTCCTCGAGGATGCGGTCCAGGTGTTCCGGGCTGCGGAAGCTCTCGGCGTAGATCTTGTAGACGTCCTCGGTGCCGGAAGGGCGGGCGGCGAACCAACCCTCGGCGGTGGCCACCTTGAGCCCACCGATCTCCGCGCCGTTGCCGGGAGCGCGGGTGATGCGGGCGACGATGGGATCGCCGGCCAGCGACGAGGCCTTCACCGACTCGGGCGAGAGCGCCTTCAGCACCTTCTTCTCCGCCGGGGTGGCGGGGGCGTCGACCCGGGCGTACAGCGGCGCCCCGAGCTCGGCGGTCATCTCCCGGTGGAGTTGGCCCGGGTCCTTGTCGGTGCGGGCCAGGATCTCCGCCGCCAGCAGGTCCATCACCATCCCGTCCTTGTCGGTCGTCCAGGTGGTGCCGTCGCGGCGCAAGAAGCTCGCCCCGGCGCTCTCCTCGCCCCCGAAGCCGATGGACCCATCGAGCAGCCCGGGCACGAACCACTTGAACCCCACCGGCACTTCCACCAGGCGCCGCCCCAGGCGCTCGGCGACGCGATCGATGAGGGCCGAGGAGACCAGGGTCTTGCCCACTCCGGCCTCCGGCGACCAGCCGGGCCGGTTGCGAAAGAGGTAGTCGATGGCCACCGCCAGGACGTGGTTCGGGTTCATGAGTCCTGCGACCGGAGTGACGATCCCGTGCCGGTCGGAGTCGGCGTCGTTGCCGAAGGCCAGATCGTACTGGTCCTTGAGGGCCACCAGATTGGCCATGGCGTAGGGCGACGAGCAGTCCATGCGGATCTTGCCGTCATGATCGAGCGGCATGAAGCTGAAGGTGGGATCGAGGCGGGGATTGGTGACGGTGAGGTCGAGCCGGTAGCGCTCGGTGATGCGGCCCCAGTAGCCCAGGTTGGAGCCGCCCAGCGGGTCCACGCCCAGGTGCAAGCGCGCACCACGGACCACCTCCAGGTCGATGGCGCTGCCCAGGTCGTCGACGTACGGCGCCACGTAATCGCGCCGCCGGGCGACGCTTCGGGCGCGCTCGTAGGGGATGCGGCTCACCTCGTGGTTCCCGCCCTCCAGAAGCTCATTGGCGCGGCGCTCCACCGCCCCGGTGATGGCGGTGTCTGCCGGACCGCCGTCGGGGGGGTTGTACTTGATGCCGCCATCCTCGGGTGGATTGTGGGAGGGGGTGATGACGATGCCGTCGGCCAGGCGGTCGCGGCGACCGCGGTTGTGGGTGAGGATGGCGTGGGAGATGACCGGCGTCGGCACCGGCGCGCCTCCCTCGGAGACGACCGCCTCGACGCCGTTGGCGACGAGCACCTCGAGAGCGGTCCGCTCCGCAGGCGCGGAGAGGGCATGGGTGTCGGCCCCGAGGAAGAGGGGGCCGGTCACCCCCGCCCGGCGGCGGTGCTCGCACACCGCCTGGACCACGGCCAGGATGTGGGCCTCGTTGAAGCTCCGGCGCAGCGACGAGCCGCGGTGCCCCGAGGTCCCGAAGGCGACGCGCTGGGCGGGGTCGCGCGGGTCGGGCTGGTCGGCGCTGTAGCGGCGCAGCAGATCGGCGACGTCGACGAGGACGTCGCGGGGGGCGGGCTTTCCGGCAAGGGGATGGGCCATGGGTGGATACTGGCACGCCGCCGGCTCTTGTCACGACCTCTCGCGGGCCGGAGAATGCGGGCATGCCTCTCGTCGTGCTGCTCGCCGCCCTGCTCTCCGCGCGGGAAGCGGCCCTCGAGCCGGCCTGGCGAACGCTTGAGCCCGGCCTGGAACTGGGGTTCTTCGACGGCCCCCCGGGCGCTGCCGGCGACGGGAAGATCGCCGTGGTCAGGGTGGATCCTGCCCTCTTCGAGCTGCGCCTCCTCAACGCCTCGGCCCCCGGAGAGGGCGTCCCCCTCTCCGCTCGGGACTGGGCCGCCCGGGCAGGCGCCTCGGCAGTCATCAACGCCAGCATGTACCAGGAGGACTACCGGACCTCGGTGTCGCTCATGCGCACGCGCCACCACGTCAACCAGGCTCGCATCTCCCGCGACCGCGCCGCGCTGGTCTTCGACCCGGTCGCGCGCACCGCGCCCCCGGTGCGGATGGTGGACCGCGACTGCGAGGACTTGGAGTCGGCGCTGCGGACCTACGGCACGGTAGTGCAGTCCATTCGCATGGTGTCCTGCAGCCGGCGCAACGTCTGGGCGCCTTCCCTTCGCCGATCCTCGGTGGCGGCCGTTGGTGTGGATGGGCGGGGCCGGGTCCTGTTCCTGCACGCCCGCTCCGCCTGGCCGGTGCACGATCTCATCGAGGCACTGCTCGAGCTGCCCCTCGACCTGCGCCAGGCGATGTATGTCGAGGGGGGTCCGGAAGCCCAGCTCTACGCCCGCGGAGGCGACCAGGAGGTGGAGCGGCTCGGCGCGGCCTCGACCGCCGGCGGCGGCTCGGCTTCCGGGTGGCCGGTACCCAACGTGATCGCGGCCGTGCGAAGGGGACCGGCTCCGGGGGCGGCTGCGAAGTAGCGGAGGCGGGCCTCTCGGCACCTGGCCCGCCGCTCCTCGCCCGGCCGTGCGACCCCCACCGCGCAGCTCCCACCGGGTCTGAAACCGTTCTCCGCCTCCGGGGTTCTTCCGGGCGAAAGGAGACGGAAGATGCGGTACATCGATGCAGTTTCCCGGGCGGCGACAGTTGTGGCCGTCCTCGCAGTGGCGGCTCCGGCCGTGGCCATGCCCACCCATCGGGCGACGGCACTGGCGCCTTCGGACTCGAGGTACGCCGAGGACCAGAACCGACTCCTCGTCGAGCAGCGAGCGGATCTTCCGGCGCCGCTCGTACCGCGGTGGTACGCGGCCGGGGCCCCCTCGACCACCGCCCAGGGTGGAAGGTCAGCGAGCCCGGCACGCGGGCCGTAGCGCGCCACGCGGGGGCCAGGATAGGCGGGGCCGCGGCTCGCTCGCCCGCGCAACAACTCTGGGTGAAGCTCCGCGCAGGAGCGTCACCGCCATCCGGCCCCCGGCGCCCGGGGATCCCCGCGGCGTGCCCCCGGCGAGACCGCGCGCCGTGGTAGAAGCGGGCATGCTCACGCACAACGCGTACTTCGAGGGGAAGGTCCAGAGCGTCGGGTTCGAGCGGAACGGGCGGCGCGCCACGGTGGGGGTGATCGACCCCGGCGAGTTCCACTTCGGGACCGAGGCGCCGGAACGCATGACCGTGGTCTCGGGCGAGCTGTGGGTGAAACAGCCCGGCGCCGCGGCGCACCGCGCCTACCCGGCGGGGACGGCCTTCGAGATCCCCGCCAGGAGCGGCTTCGAGGTGAAGGCGGAGGCCCCGGCCGCCTACCTCTGCGAGTACCTGTAGTCGGGTGCTGCCGGCCTGTCGGCCTCGGAGGGCCCTGCGCTGGCCGTGGCGCGCCCGCGCCTGGTGAGAGATCATCTGCACATGAGCTCGACGTCACTCACCGCGGTGGTGGTCGGTGCGACCGGCCTCGTGGGCGGCACACTCGTGCGGATCCTCTCGGCTGACCGGCGCTTCGGCACGGTCGTGGCACTGGTCCGCCGGCCGGCACGCCTCTCCGTCGAGCGGGTTCGCGAGCAGGTAATCGACTTCGAGCAGCCCGAGACCTTCGTCGCCGCCGTGGCCGGCGACGTGCTCTTCAGCGCCCTGGGCACGACCATGAAGGCCGCGGGCAGCCAGGCCGCGCAGTACCGTGTGGACCACGACTACCAGCTTCAGATGGCCGAGGCGGCCCGGCGAAACGGCGTGTCCAGCTACGTTCTGGTCTCGGCGGCCGGGGCCCGGCCGGGCGCCTGGATCTTCTACTCGCGGATGAAGGGCGAGCTGGAGCGGGACGTGGAGCGGCTCGGCTTCCCCCGCACCCGCCTGCTCCGCCCCGGGCTTCTCGACGGGGAGCGGAGCGAGCGCCGTCCCGGCGAGCAATGGACGCTCCGGCTCCTCCGGCCCATCGGGCCGTTGCTGCCGGCCCCGGCCCGACCCATAAAGGCGGCCACGGTGGCCCGCGCGGCCATCGCCGCCGCCCTCGATCCCACGCCTGGCCTGCTCCGCTGGGAAGCCTCCGACCTCTTCCGCGCCGGAGCCTGAGGCCGGCCGTCCTCCTGCTCAGCCGTCACCGCTCGCGCGGAAACTCGGTCGCCACGAGATCGCGGACCTCTTGCAGCCACGCCCGCCGCTGCGCCAGCGTGCTCGTCACCACCACCGCGAAGGTGCGGCGGATCACCCGAGGGACACCGCACAGGCCGAACACGCAGTCCCTCCAGATCCGCTCCAGCGGATCGCCGAAGACACGCGCCTCCCGTTCCGGATGGGTGTTGGAGGTGTTGAGCACGACGGCGCTCCGCGCGCGAAGCAGTCCGCGTGGCGCTCCCTCGCCAGAGTCGCCCTCCAGGAACTCGTAGGCGATCCCGGGCCGGAGCACCCGGTCGATCCATCCCGTGAGGATGGCCGGCGGCATCCCCCACCAGTCGGGGTGCACCACCACGATGCCGTCGGCCAGGGCGATCTCGCGGCAGTGGATCTCGACGCCCGGCGGCAGCGTCGCCCCGGCCGGCTCCTCGCCAGCGGGTAGCACCGGATCGAACCCCTCCGCCTGGAGATCGTGGAAGCGAAGGCGGTGCCCGGCGGCCGCAGCGGACGAGGCGGCAGCAACGGCGAGCGCATGGCAGAAACTGTCCGGGCGCGGATGGCCGAGGATGACGGAGAGGTCCATGAACGGCGCAGTCTAGCAGCACCCATCCGGCGCGGCCCGCTCCGGCGCACCTACGCAAAGGGGAAAGTCAAGTCTTGTTTCCCGGCCCGGCCGGTGCCATGAAGCCCGCCTCGATGCTCGACCTCTCCACGCTGAACCCTCCGCAGCGCGAGGCGGTCACCGCCACCGAGGGACCGCTGCTCGTCCTCGCCGGAGCGGGCACCGGGAAGACCCGGGTCATCGCTCATCGGGTCGCCTACCTTCTGCTGCAGGGTGCCGAGCCCGCCTCCATCCTCTGCGTGACCTTCACCAACAAGGCCGCGGCGGAGATGGCCGATCGGGTGGTGGCGCTGGCCGGGACGGCCGGGACCGAGGTCTTCGTCTCCACCTTCCACGCCTTCGGCCTGTGGCTCCTGTCCGAGGAGCACGAGGCGGCCGGCCTGCCTCGGCGCTTCGCCATCTGCGACGCCGGCGACCAGCTTTCGCTGGTGAAGCGCTGCATGCGCGAGGTGAGCGTCGATGACCGGCGCTTCGACGCCCAGCGGGTGCTCTCCATCCTCTCCCGCGCCAAGAACGAGGGGAGGAAGCGCATCGCCGTCCGCCCGGCCGGCCAGGGCGACGACTACGACCTCGTGGCGGCCGAGGTCCACCCGCGTTACGAGCGCGCCCTCCGGGCCATGCGGGCCGTGGACTTCGACGATCTGATCGGCCGGCCGGCGGAGCTTCTCTCGCGGGATGACGCCCTGCGCGCCCGGCTGCAGCGCCGTTTCCGGCACCTTCTGGTGGATGAATACCAGGACACCAACACCGCCCAGTTGAAGCTCCTGCAATTGCTCGCCGGCGAGGCGCCGAACGTATGCGCGGTGGGAGACGACGATCAGGCCATCTACGGATGGCGGGGGGCGGAGGTCCGGAACATCCTGCGCTTCGAGAAGCACTTCCCCGGCGGCCGCGCGGTGCGGCTCGAGCAGAACTATCGCTCCACCGGCTGCATCCTCGCCTGTGCCAACGCGGTCATCTCCCGGGCCGCTGCCCGCCGGGAGAAGCGGCTCTTCACCCGCGCCGGCGAGGGCGAGCCGGTCGGGGTGGTGGCCCTCCCCGGCGAGGAGGAGGAGGCCCGCTTCGTGGCCGAGGAGATCGCCCGGCAGCGTGGCGAGGGGCGTCCCCTCTCCCACTTCGCCGTGCTCTACCGGCTGAATGCCCTCTCCCGCCCCTTCGAGGAGGCCTTCCGCGAGGCCTCCATGCCCTACACGGTTCATGGCGGCCCGGCCTTCTTCGATCGCGCCGAGGTACGGGACCTGCTCGCCTACCTGAAGCTCTGCGTTCAGCCAGAGGACGACGTCTCCCTTTCACGAATCGTGAATGTCCCGACGCGCGGGATCGGCGACACCTCGCTGGAGCGAGTCCACGACTGGGCCATCGCCCGCCGGCTGCCCCTCATCGAGGCGCTGCGCCGCGCCGGCGAGGTGGTGGAACTGCCGCGTGGAGCCGTGGATCGGATCGCCGCCTTCGTTCATCTGGTCGACCGCTACCGGGTCTGCTTCCGCCAGGGCAACCCGGCCGAGACGGCCCGGGCACTGGTCGCCGAGGTCGACCTCTACAGCCACGCCCGGGCAGGCGTGCAGTCGCTCGAGGCCGGAAACCGAAAGGTCGAGGCCATCGACGGCCTGCTGCGCTCGCTCGAGTCCCACGCCCGAAACGCCTCTCGCCCCAGCCTGGCCACCTGGCTCCAGCGGCTGGCCCTCGACTCCCGCGACGAGGAGGACCCCGCCGTCGAGGGGGGCATCTCTCTCATGACCCTTCACGCCGCCAAGGGGCTCGAGTTCCCGGTGGTCTTCCTGGTCGGTGCCGAGGAAGACTACCTGCCGTGCGCGGGCATAAAGGGCGAGCCCCGCGACCTGGATGAGGAGCGCCGGCTGGCATACGTGGGCATGACCCGGGCGCGCGAGCGGCTCTTTCTCACCCGGGCCACCTCCCGCGTTCGGCGGGGCAAGGTGCAGCCCCGGACGCCCTCGCGCTTCTTGGCCGAATTGCCGGCCGGAGCGCACCGGCTCGTCGATCCGCAGGCGGCGACCACGCCCGAGGAGGTGGCGGCGCACACCGAAGGGGTCATGGCCGGGCTGCGGGCCCGCCTCGGCGGCGGGTAGTCACGGCTTGCCCGACTCCTGGCGCCTCTTCCGACGCAAGGCGAAGATCTGGAGGAAGGCCAGCGCGGCCACGATGAACAGCCCGTCGGCCAGCCACTTCTCGAGCTTCTCGCCCAGCTCGACGTGGAAGGCGCCTCTCAGAACGCCCATGCCGATGAGGAGAGCGCCGCAGGCGATGGCCACCCCGCGGTAGTGCGACTCGGTCAGCTTCATCACGGTCTTCCTCGGCCGCCCCATGGCGGAGGGCGCAGAGACTAGCGGATCAGGCGGTCCAGGACGAGCGGATCGGTCGCCGCTGCCTCGCCGGCCTAGACGAGCAGCCCATCCCGAGTCGAGCACCGGGGCCTCTGAGTGAAGAAGAGGGGGCCAGGCCATCTCGGCGGCGCACGAACCTCACGGTCCCGAGCTGACCAGTTGGTGGTCCTCCTGCAGGGTGACCTCCACCCTGAGCGCTCCCCAGCCCGTTGCGGCCGGGCCCGAGCCCGAGCCTCGGTGCCCTCACCGCCATCTCTGGCGCATCCCTGACCGCCCGCGCGTCCGGGCGGAAAGGCGGCAAGCACCGCCAAGAGGCGGGAGGCCGGGGTAGCCCGGGAAGGCCGCCCGGGCCGGGCCGCCTCTCAGCCCGCCAGGCTTCCGGAGGAGAACACCGGGAGGGCGACCGGCGTCTCGGGCCTCCGGGGGCAGTGACCATCGAGGCAGCCTCCTTTATGGCCGCCCGCTCCTTGCCGGCATGGCGAGGTATCATCGTCGGTGTCGTGCGCGGGGAGCCGTGCGCGACGCGGAACCTCGATTGCCCGACGTCTTGGCTGCGAAGGTGAACGATGGCGACCGTGCTCTGCTTCGGCGATTCCAACACCTGGGGCTTCGACCCCGCCACAGGCAACCGGTTCCCGCCCGAGATCCGCTGGCCGGGGGTCCTGTGCCGCTCGTTGCGCTCGGTCCAGGTGATCGAGGAGGGGCTGTGTGGCCGGACCACCGTACAGGACGATCCCTTTGAGGATGGGCGCAACGGCCTTGCCTATCTCCTCCCCTGCCTCGCCACCCACGCGCCCATCGACGCGGTGGTGATCATGCTCGGCACCAACGACGCCAAGACCTTCTTCCCGTTCGACGGTGCCGCCATCGCGGCCGGAGCGGGACGCCTCGCGGAGGTGGCGCAGAAGAGCCGCTCCGGCCCGGGGGGCGAGGCGCCGAAGGTGCTCCTGGTGGCGCCGCCGCCTTTGGCGCCGCCGCCTTCGCCGCTGCAGGTGGTGTGGGGCTTCTCCCGGGTTGCCGAGGAACGGTCCCTGACCTTCGGCCGGTTCTACGCCGCCGCGGCCGAGAGCGCCGGATGCGGGTTCCTCGACGCCGGCTTGCTGGTCGCGGTGAGCCCGCTCGACGGCGTCCACCTCGAGGCCACTGCGCACAAGACGCTGGGCGAGGCCATCGGCGGGTATGTGGCCCGGCTGTTGCGGCTTCCTCTGCCGGGCTGACCGAGATGCCGCGGGGCAGCGGCCGTCTGCTCCTCGCGCTCGCTCGGGTGGGGCGACTCGCCGGGCTCAGCCGGCTGCTGCATCGGCCTGGGCGGTGAGCTGCTTCCACCGCGCCTGCGCTCCCTCGGTGAGGCCGTAGGGCTGGACCAACAGCGTCCACCCTTCTTGGTCCGGCCAAGCCAGCTTGACGCTGGCGTACCCGCGCAACGGTGGCTCGCAACCGACCTTGAGTTCCATGAGCAGGTTCTCGGGTATGGCGCTCTTGCCGGTCACCATGCAATGGGTGGCGCCGATGCCGAGCAGCTGGTAGCTGTGCTCGCGATCGCCCAGCTTGAGGACCACCGGGTAGGAAGGTGGTTTGGGCCCGGCCCTCTCGGGGGGGGGCGTGCCCGGGGCCACCAGCCCTCCTTGGGCGTCGCCTCGCCACACATCGCTGTTCTCGAAGGAAGCGATGAAGCCGGGCAGCATCTCCACCGTCCGGATCACCACCTCCCGCTCGTGGGGGCCGAGGTCCTCCAGCTGCTTGAGCTCCTCTGCGCCGAGCCGGGTGTGCTCGGCCAACAGGGCGACGACGCGGTCGACCACCATCACCGTGTTCACGATGAGTGGCTCGGAGGCGGCCGTCACCTCGGCCGAGTGGTGCAGGGAGATGGCGTCGGCGATGACCGGTGGCAGGTCCCAGCGGGCCGCCATCACCACCCCGAGCTCCAGGTGGTAGCGGTCCATGATGTCGTTCCACTCCGCCTCGGTCTTGGGGGCCACGTCGTTGCGGTTCTGGAGCAGCTCCTCGATGCAGGCGATGGTCACCACCTTGCCGAAGTCGTGGAGCAGGCCGGCGGCAAAGGCCACGTCGGGGGGGAGCCTGCGGACCCGGGCCAGGTCTTGGCAGAGCAGGGCCGACGCCAGCGCGTCGAGCCAGATCCGCCGCCGCACCGACGAGAGCCGGCCCTTGGCGAGCGCGTGCGCCCCGAGCCCCGAGGCCAAGGCCAGCCGGGCCACGTCCCGGGCGCCGATCCGACCCACCGCCTGCTTCACCGAGGCCACCGGGGAGCCGCGAGCATAGAGCGCGCTGTTGGCACAGCGAAGCACGTCGGCGGCCAGTACCTGATCCGAGGAGACCAGCTTGGCCAGCTCATCCAGGCCGTAGTTGCCGCCCCGCACCACCGCCTCGATGCGGAAGGCCACGGCCGGGTAGGGCGGGACCTTGACCTTGTGCTTGCTGACCAGCTCGACGATCGCCCGATCGAGGTCCAGGGGCTCCATGCGCGCGGAGTCTAGCAGATGGTCGACGGTGGTCGCGAGGAGGGTCAGCGCCGCCGCCCCTGCTGGTGCGGGGCGCTCCGGCGGGTGAAACGAGGCGCTGGCCGGCGATCCCTGCCGCCCGGAGCACGGCCCGGGCCCGGGCGGGGGGAAGATACCGCACCGCCTCGCGAACCGTGAGGTGGGCTGCCCGCTCCGCCCGCGGCAGGAGCCAGGTGGCGACGCTCTCCGGATCGCGGCGCCCCGCCTCCCGGAGCACCCAGCCGATGGCCTTGCGGATGAAGAACTCCCGGTCTCCGAGGAGCGGCTCGGCCAGGCGGCCGAAGGCGGCCAGCTCGCCGCGACCCTCCCGCAGCGAGAGGAGATGGGCGAGAAGGGCGGCGCGACGGACCCAGAAGTCCGGGTCCCGCCCGAGGCGGGGCAGGACCCGGCGCACCGCGGCGAACCGGTCTGCCAGGGAACCGAGGCAACGGGCCGACAGCTCGTCGACGAGCGCCCAGGTATGGGCATCCCGGAGCAGCTCTTCGAGGAGCGGCAGGTCCGCCGGCTCGAGCGACCGGTGAGAGGAGACGAGCAGTTCCACCGCGGCCGCCCGCAGCTCGTAGATCCCGCGGGCCCACAGCTCGCGGACCAGTGCGGCTCGTCCTGCCCCATCGAGCGGGTGCGCGCGGGCGAACTCACGGGTGGTCCGTCGCACGGCGGGCACGGTCAGCCCCAGGTGCTCGAGGTCCGACTTGAGGTAGCGCTTCTCCATCCGGGCACGTTGCGAGGCGCCCTGGGGGCGCAAGGCAGCGAGGAGCGCGTCGGCGATGAGGCGAGCCTCTCGGTGATGAGGACGCATGGGACGAGCATAACGCGGCCCCCCAAACCGGCTCTTGTCCCTTCAGGCGATCAGCCGGAGTACCCAGCCCGTGCCAAGAACGTCGGCTCGTCGAACCAGAAGCTCCGGGCCAGCTCGGCGGTCGCCTCGCGGTCGATGCCCACCCGCGCCGACCCGGCCCAGGCCCACAGCTGGTTCTGGGCAGCCCACAGGTCCAGCTCCAGCCCCAGGCGGCGGGCGCCGGTCACGAGCAGGGACAGGGCGGCCGCGTGCCGGTCGGGCGGCCTGCCCCCGGTGAGCTCCGAGACGTGCTCGGCCACCAACTCGCCCATGGCACGCCGCACCGCCGGCAATTCCAGGTGGGCGCCCAGCCGGCGGGCCAGGGCGGCGGTCGTCTCCAGCTCCTGCTCGGCGGCGGTCAGCTCCGGCGGGCCACCCCGAGCCGCCCGGGTGGCGCGGAGCAGCCGGCGGGTCAGGGTCACGTCCGCAGCCACGCGCAACGGCCCGGGCAAGGGCGAGTCGATCTCGCAGAGGAACTCCATCAACCGTCGGTTGTCGTCGAAGATCTGCAGGTAGTGGTCCTCGAAGCGGCGCATCGTCCCCTCGAGCAAGAGGTCGGCCACGCGCCGCCGTTCGTCCAGGAAGAGATCCTGGAGCGCGTAGTCGCGTCCGGGGAAGAACCGGTCCGTGTCGCGCAATAGGTGCGCCAGCGAGGTGGAGTGGGGGCGGGAGAGGAGCGCCTCCTCCACCTCGGCTTGGTGCCCGGCCCCGCGGTACGGGCTCAAGCCGCAGCGGAAGTCGGCCTCGCCGAAGTGGAGCACGCAGTAGAGGGCATCGAGCTTCTCCCGGGTGAGCAGGTGCTCCAGCCGGAGACGGCCCACGGCGGTGGAGATCGGCCCGGCCTGGGCGGCGCGCCGGCCCTCGAGCCGGAAGGCATGGCAGAAGACCCGCCCCTCGTCACTCACCGGCCGGACCGAGGCGGCGATGGCCAGGTGGGCAGCCACCCCCTCCAGCGTCACCACGCTGGGCCGCACCATCCGCTCCCACACCCGCCGACCGTCGCCCAGCGCCGGGTCGTTGGAGGGGGCCCGCGCCAGCATCGACAAAAGCTCCGGCTCGAGATCCAGCCCGACCAGGTCGCGGGCCAGCTGCAGGGCCCGGGCGGCGTACTTGAGGACCTGGACGGTCTCGATCCCCGAGACCTCGGAGAAGAACCAGCCACAGCTCGTGAACATGAGCAACGCGTGTCGCTCCATCTCCAGAAGGCGCAGGGCCCGAACCTCGGACTCGGGGGCGAGCGCTCGGCCGGCCTGGCGACGCAGGAACTCCGCGGCCTCGACCCGCTCCGGGTCGAGCACCAGCTCGACGTAGGCGTCGCGTGCCGCCCAAGGATCGGTGAGCAACGCCCCCGCCTCTCGTTCGTAGATGGCGTCGAGCCGGTCGCGGAGCCACTCCAGCGCCCCGCGGAGCGGCGCGCGCCAGGCCTGGGTGTCACCGGGGCGGCCCCCGGTGTGACAGCCGCATTCGGCACGCCAGCGTTCCACGCCGTGGGCGCAGCTCCACGATGAGCGCTCGACGATCTCCGCCTCCCACTCGGCGGGAACGCGTTCCAGTGCCTGGCCCAGGTTGACGAGCTCCAGGTCGCCCCGGCGGAGCAGCTGGCGCACCGCCGCCGCCACCACCTCGTCGCCTCCCTTGCGGTGGTGGCCGAGGGTCTCGCCGTCGAAGGCCACGGTGAGGATCTCGTCGTGGCCGCGTCCGGGATCGAACCCGCCCAATAGCCGGTCGATGAGCCGGCCAGGAGAACCGAGCGCGTCTCCGAAGGCTAGGTCGCGAGCGATGTGCCCGTCGTAGAAGAAGACCACCAGATCGCCGCCGCCGACCCTGACGCGATAGGGTCGGGTGGGGTCGAAGCGAGC
>Ga0335071_10003835_pt1 | contig 15786 bp, 19 predicted proteins | sample Lox_Sample_15_FD_206724 | JGI IMG/M metagenome (GOLD analysis project Ga0335071, IMG submission 206724) | Soil microbial communities from Loxahatchee National Wildlife Refuge, Florida, United States - Lox_Sample_1.5 | ecosystem: Environmental > Terrestrial > Soil > Wetlands | place: USA... | reverse complement strand
ATTCGAGTGGAACGACGCCTCGACCGGGCAGCACTACCAGGCCATCACCACCACGACACCCGTCCAGGCAAACCAGTGGAACTACGTTACGGTCACCGTTTCGGGCGGCCAGCTGACCGTCTACAACAACGGTGTGGCCCAGCCTGTTGCCTATGATAACAGCAATGTTCCCTACAGCAACCCGGTTGCGGGGTCGGTAACCGTGAACCTGCAAAACAACACCAACAATGTTAACATCGGAGAGCAGAACTACTCGACCAATCCCAGCGATGCCTTCTATTACAGCGGGTACATCGGGTCAACGGCACTGTACAACCGTGCCCTGACCCCGACCGAAATCGCTGCCAATTATGCCGGAAACACGGCATAACCTCAATTTTTCTTTTAATTCGCGCTAACGAGGATAGTACCGTAAGAGAGATAATCCCCGTGGCACGTATCATGAACCATGGACCTCTTTGAGCCGGTTACGTTCCTGAGCATTCTTCTTGAATGTGCAGTCCTCGTCCTCGCCATCCTTCTGGCAACCCGCAACAAGAAGGCATACGGCTGGCTTATTGCGATCACGTTCGCCCTCTTTGCCCTCTTCGATAGTCTCCGGGTTTTCTATCCTTCCGGGCTCCTCCGCCTGAATTCGGTTATCCTTCTTGTGGCCTGTGGTTCGATGCTCTATGCCATCTGGCTGCTCTATGAAGAGACCGGAAAAAGCCGGGGATAGCCGGCCGCTGATCCAATAGACCAAAAAATTCCGGCAGTGCCCGGATCAGAGCGATCCGGACTGCCATAGCAGTTGCTGCCCGGGAAAAATCGTATAAAAATGAAGCAAATGGGCCCGCTGAGATTCGAACTCAGGATCTCCGCCATGTCAAGGCGACGTCATAGCCAACTAGACCACGAGCCCCGAAAGGGATGATGCTCTATAACATCTGTCATCCTATTATTAAAAAATAGTGTACCCGTGCCCGGATCAGGCCGGACCCGGCCCCCCAAAGAGACAATAAAACGGTCATTTTATCAGGAGCCGCACCAAACGGGCTGACTGGTAATTATGACTGAAGGACCGACTCCGGCACCCGCCCCGCTCTTTGTGTTCCAGCACGATGCGAGCCGCCTGGAACTGCTCATCCGTATCGTCTACTGGATCCTGATTGGGATCGTGGCATTCGTGTACGGCATTATTGCGACCATCTGCCTGATCATCCAGTGGTTCCATATCCTCATCCTCGGAAAAAGGCACCAGGGACTCTCTGATTTCGCGAAAGGTTACCTCGAGTACCTGGTCCATGTGATGGCATATACCTACATCATGACGGACGAGCGCCCGGACATATTGCCGGTGACCGTGAAAATCTACGAGGAACTCTGAAGAGTGCCTTGTACAGACCGGGTCTGATAAATCCAGGACCTCCATAGAAAGGTGTGGGTGTGATTGCTCACACCACTCCTTTCGGAATTTGCCGGGGGTGCCGGGGCAGTCGCGCCCGCAAAGGCCCGTTGACTGAAAAACCTTTTTCACTTATCACCGTGTTTATCCCCCCGGAATACATTCTCTTCGTCAGGTAAGGGGGTGAAATTCATGATCGGGTTTATCATATTCTGCTGTGTCCTCATCGCGCTCTCGCTTACGGCAATCGGTTTCCAGCTCTATTATATGTTAACGTAGCCGCACGATGGCCGCCCACATCCCTGCCCGCGTGCAGGCCGCCGCATCGCAGGTTTCCGGGAAGAAACTACTCCCGGGCATCCGGAACAGGGCGGGGTATCTCCCGCTTACCGGGGAAATCGGGTACGCGGATTTCCCGCGGCCAGAGATTTTTAAAAGCTACTAAAAAAAAGAGTTTTCAGATCTTCTTCGATGATATCCTGGCAAACGTTGCGGAGAAGATGCCCGGCATCGAGCGGATCTCCTTCATCACGTCCTCGGGCACCGCGCTGTCCACGTTTAAGACCATGAGCGCCTCTTCGCCCGGGGTGATCCGGCCGACCTGCATGCCGGCGATATTGATATTGCACTTCCCGAGGATGGTGGATGCCCGGCCGATCACACCCGGCTTGTCCAGGTGCCGGGAGACTATGACATACCCCTCCGGGATCAGATCCATGGTATACTGGTCAACCGAGACGATCCGGCTGCGGCCCTTTACAAATACGGTTCCGCTGACGGTTTCTTCCGTCTTGTCGGTCTTTACCCGGATCGTGATGAGGTTCTTAAAGCCGTGGGCTTCCTCGGTCACGGTCTCGCTCGTCGCGATCCCGCGCTCCTTTGCCACAAACTCGGCGTTGACGATATTGACCGGGGTCTGGAGAATGGGATCGAGCAGTCCCTTGAGGACAAGGCGGGTGACAAACTTCATGCTTCCCGCGTAGGCGGCAAGCTCACCGCCATAGATGCACTCCACGGAGGCCAGCCGGCCTTCGACCGTCTGGATCGCAAAGCGCCCCATCTTCTCGGCAAGTTCGGCAAACGGTTCAAGCACCTCGGCATGCTCGGTCGGGACGATCGGTGCGTTCACCACGTACTTCGCAGAGCCGCCGTTCATGACCTCGACACACTGCTTTGCTACCTGGATTGCCACATTCTTCTGTGCCTCTACCGTGCTTGCTCCCAGGTGCGGGGTCACGATTACGTTGTCCAGGCCGAGAAGCGGGGATTCCAGCGGGGGTTCGGTCTCGAAGACATCGAGCGCTGCGCCTGCCACTTTGCCGCTCTTGATCGCGTCCACCAGCGCCGCCTCGTCGATGATACCGCCGCGGGCGCAGTTGATGATCCGCACGCCGTCCTTCATCGTGGCAATGCTCTGTGCATTGATCACGTGTTTGGTCTCCTTGATCAGCGGGGTGTGGACGGTAATGACATCGGCGACCGTGAAGAGCTCAGCGAGGGACATGACCCTGACGCCGAGCTGGGCGGCACGCTCCTTGGAGATGAACGGGTCATAGGCAACGCACTTCATGTCCATCGCGTTTGCCCTTTTCGCCACCTCGCGGCCGATACGGCCGAAGCCGACGATCCCGAGCGTCTTCTCGTTGAGCTCCACACCCATGAACTTACTGCGTTTCCATTCCTTCTTCTTGAGGCTCGCGTTTGCCTGGGGGATGTTCCGTGCAAGCGAGAGCATCATCGCCATCGTGTGCTCGGTTGCCGCAAGGGTATTTCCCTCGGGAGCGTTTGCCACAATCACACCCTGACGGGTGGCAGCGTCCACGTCCACATTGTCCACGCCGACACCGGCACGTCCGATAAACTTCAGCTTCTTCCCGGCCGCGATCACCTTTGCGGTGACCTCAGTACCGCTCCGCACGATCAGGGCATCGTACTCGCCGATGACCCCGCAGAGCTCGTCCTCCTTGAGATCGGTTTTGACATCAACCGTGCAGGCCTCTCGGAGAATAACAAGCCCTTCTTCCGCCAGCGGATCGCTGACGAGCACTCTCGCGTTTGCCATAAAAACCCATACAATATCTGCGCACTACCTAATCAGGGTTATTCTTGCTCCGGTTCAGTGGTCCCCGCGGACATCACCGGGAGGGGTGCCGGCAGATGATAATACTTAAACAGGGGGGAGGTGAGATCATAAGTGGTGCGAGCATGAAAGATGTGCCCAATATTCTATGGCTCGAAGAGATCAGGAAGGAGGACATCGCCTCCGTGGGCGGCAAGGGTGCGTCCCTTGGCGAGATGGCTTCGATCGGCCTTCCGGTTCCCCCGGCGTTCGTGGTCACTGCCCAAGCCTTCCGGAGGTTCCTGGTCGAAACCGGTCTTGAACAAAAGATCTTCAAGGTCTCGGAAAATATCGATGTAGAGAATAATGCGGCTCTTGAGAAGGCCGCCGATACCATAAAGGCGCTGGTCGTCAAGGCAAAGATGCCTGCGGCAATAAAAGACGATGTCAGGGCTTCGTACAAAAAGATGGCGCAAAAAGACCTGATCGTGGCGGTCCGGTCGAGTGCCACGGCAGAAGACCTTCCCGATGCGAGCTTTGCCGGCCAGCAGGAGACCTACCTCAACATCAAGGGTGAGGCTGCGCTCCTTGCCGCGGTCCAGAACTGCTGGGCCTCCCTGTACGGGGCACGGGCAATTTACTACCGGGCAAAGCAGGGGTTCGAGGAGCACACGGTGAATATCGCTGTCGTGGTCCAGCAGCTGGTCCATTCGGAGAAGGCCGGCGTCATGTTCACCTCCCACCCGATCAGCGGGGAGGCCACGACCATCATCGAGGGTTCATGGGGCCTGGGCGAAGCCGTTGTCTCGGGCTCGGTCTCACCGGATCACTACGTCTTTGACCAGAAGACAGAGACTATCGTTGAGACCAATCTCGCAAACAAGAAAGTCGAGATCATACCGGACGGGTCGCACGGCACAAAACTCGTCCCGGTAGATCCGGCACGTCAGGACGCACGGGTCCTCTCGAACGATGAGATCGCCAAGCTCGCAATGTACGGCAAGATCGCCGAGAACCATTACGGGGTACCGCAGGATGTTGAATGGGGTATTGTTGCCGGGACGATCTATATCCTCCAGTCCCGGCCGATCACAACCATCGGTAAAAAAGAGGGAAAGGGCATGTCTGGGCAGAGCAAGGATGCAAAGATTCTCGTAAAAGGGCAGGGAGCAGCACCGGGGACCGCGACCGGGAAGGTCGTCATCATCCGGGACGTAAAGGACACCGGGGCAGTCAAGGAGGGCGACATTCTTGTCACCCGCATGACCAACCCGGACATGGTACCGGCGATGAGGAAGGTCGCCGCCATCGTGACCGACGAGGGTGGCATGACCTGCCATGCGGCCATTGTCTCCCGGGAGCTGGGCACCCCGGCGGTGGTCGGGACCAAGACCGCCACCCAGCAGCTCACAAACGGGCAGCTCGTCACGGTTGACGGCGAGATGGGCCTGGTGTACGAAGGGGCAGTCGGCGGTGCAGCCACAACAAAAGGAGGGGCAACGGCCCCGGTCGTTACCGGCAGTGCACCGATCATCACGGCCACGAGCGTGAAGGTGAACGTCTCCATCCCCGAGGCAGCGGCCCGGGCGGCAGCCACCGGCGCTGACGGTGTCGGCCTGCTCCGGATCGAGCACCTGATCCTCGGGCTGAACAAAACCCCCGGCTGGTTCATCGCGAACCACAAGGAAGAGGATTTCGTCAAGGAACTCTACGACGGCATCAAGATCGTGCTCGATGCATTCCCGGGAAAGACCGTCTGGGTGCGGACGCTCGATGCGCCAACTGACGAGTTCCGGAACATGCAGGGCGGGGAGAGCGAGCCCCACGAGCACAACCCGATGCTCGGCTGGAGAGGGATCCGCCGCGATCTCCAGAGCGCAGAGCAGTTCCGGCTCCAGGTAGAGGCCTTCAAGCGCCTCTGGAAAGCGGGCTACGAGCACCTCGGCGTCATGTTCCCAATGGTCTCCCACCCCGACCAGTTCATTAAGGCCAAGGAGATGATGGCCGGCTGGGGCGTTGACGTGGAGAACGTCACCCTGGGTATCATGATCGAGATCCCGGCAAGTGCCATCATGATCGAGGACTTCCTCCGGGCCGGTATCAAATTTGCCTCCTTTGGCACAAACGACCTCATCCAGTATACGATCGCCATCGACCGGAACAACGAGAACGTGGCGGATATGTACAACCCCCAGCACCCGGCAGTCCTTGCCCTGATCCACTCCGCCATCCAGAAGTGCCGCGAGTACGACGTTGAGTGCTCGATCTGCGGCCAAGCGGGATCCGACCCCAGGATGGCAGTCTGGCTCGTGGAACACGGGATCACCAGCATCTCTGCAAACATCGATGCCATTGCAAAGATCCGGGAAGCGGTCGCAAAGACCGAGAAACGCATCATCCTTGAAGCTGCGAGAACCCGCGATGCTGAATAACGGGCTGTCCGAAGACGAGCTCTTCTCTTTTTTATCCTCGCAGAAGAAGGAGGATATCGACCACCGCTACATCTTAAGCTCCATGTGCACCCTCCCCCACCCGGTGGCGGTGCGGGCGCACTGCATGTTCATGGAGACAAACCTTGGCGACCCCGGGCTCTTTCCCGGGACCACGACGCTGGAGCGCCTGTTGGTCGAACGCTTCGGCACCCTGTTTCATCACAAAAATGCCGGCGGCTATGCCACCTCGGGAGGAACCGAGTCCAACATCCAGGCGCTCCGGCTTGCAAAGGCACTCCGGCCCAACACCTGCCCGAACGTCGTCCTTCCTGAGTCTGTCCACTTCTCCTTCAAGAAGGCCTGCGACCTCCTCTGCCTGGAGATGCGCAGCGTGCCGCTGGGGGCCGACCGGAGGATGCCGGCCGACAAGGCGGCAGAACTGATCGACAAAAACACCGTCTGCCTGATCGGTGTTGCCGGGACCACCGAGTACGGGATGGTAGACCCCATCGCAGACCTTGCAAAGATCGCCGCCCAGCAGGATGTCTTCCTGCACGTGGACGCGGCATTCGGCGGGATGGTGATCCCGTTTCTCTCCCGGCCGATCCCCTTTGATTTTGCCCTCCCCGGCGTCACCACTATTGCCGTGGATCCGCACAAGATGGGCATGAGCACGATCCCTGCCGGGGTTCTCCTCACCCGGGAGCCGGACATGCTCGATGCGCTCAATATCGACACCCCTTATCTCACCGTAAAAAAAGAGTACACCCTTGCCGGTACCCGCCCGGGCGCCCCGGTGGCCGGGGCGCTAGCCGTCCTCGAGTACCTTGGGGTCTCCGGCATGAAGGCGGTCGTTAGTGGCTGCATGAAGAATACGGAACGCCTGATCGCCGGCATGAAGACCCTTGGGATCCAACAGGCGGCAGATCCCGATGTAAACGTCGCAACCTTTGTCTGCGACCGGGTACCGGAGCCATGGAAGGTATCCTGGACCCGGGGAGGACACATGAGGATCGTCTGTATGCCGCATGTGACCGCAGACCGTATCGAAGCGTTCCTTTCAGATTTTGGTGATATGCATGCTTGACAGACTGGTTGAATCCCTGGAAACCTGCCCGATGGTAAAACGGGGCGAGTATAACTATTTCATCCACCCGATTACCGACGGTGTACCGCTGGTAGAGCCGGCGCTCCTCCGCGATGTGTGCAGCGCAATGATCAAGGTCCTTGACCTCAACAACGTGGACAAGATCGTGGTGGTCGAGGCAATGGGCATCCATATCGGTGCCGTCCTCTCGGTAATGACCGACATTCCCATGGTCGTCATGCGCAAGCGCGAGTACAAGCTCCCGCACGAAATTCCAGTCCACCAGACGACCGGCTACTCCAAGGGCGAGCTCTACCTCAACGGGGTATACAAGGGCGACCGGGTCATCATTATCGACGATGTGGTGAGTACCGGCGGCACAATGAAAGCGCTCCTCTCGGCCCTGGAGATCGCAGGAGCCAAGGTCAACGATGTCTGTATCGTGATCCAGCGCGGGAACCCCGATATCGGCCGGCCCTACAAGTCGCTCGTGCGGATCGAGGTCGACGACCGGGTGCATGTGGTTGAGCGGTTCATCTGATCTGATTGCAAAGCTCGGACAGCGGGGGGTGCACAAGGTCGCCCTCCAGTTCCCCGAGGGCCTCAAACGGCAGGCTGCCGGACTGGCCGCAGACCTGAAAACCGCAGGCTTTGAGGTGATCGTAAGCGGCGATCCCTGCTACGGCGCCTGCGACCTTGCCCTCGATGCAGTGACCAGTGGACAGGCGGACGTGCTCGTCCATTTCGGGCATGCACCGGTGGATGAGCGCCAGGATGTCATCTTCGAGCCCTGGACGATTGATTTCAACGTGGAGGTCCTGACACAGGCCCTGCCCCTCCTCCGGGAGAAGACCGTGGGCCTTGTCACCACCGTCCAGCACACCCACCTTGTTCCGGCCATGGAAGCGTTCCTTGCCTCCCGCGGGTATGAGGCCCAAGTGGGCGAAGGCACGCAGCGGACGCCGCTCCGGGGGCAGGTACTCGGGTGCAGTTTTACTGCGGCAAAAGCGACCGGCATCCGCGAGGTCCTCTTTGTCGGCACCGGGGTTTTCCACGCGATCGGCATAGCGCTCGCCACAAAAGCCCGGGTGATCGCGCTCGACCCGCTCGCCGGCACCGCACAGGAAGTGAGCGCCGACTCCCTCCTGCGCCGGCGATCGGCGGTCATCGAAAAAGCGAGAGCGGCCCGGTCGTTCGGCATCATTCTCAGCACCAAGAGCGGGCAGGAGCGCCGGGCACTGGCCACGCGCCTTGCCGGCCTCGCCCCCGGGGCGGTGATCGTCACCCTGCGCGAGGTGACCCCGGACCAGCTCCTCAACCTCGGCTTTGACTGCTACGTGAACACCGCCTGCCCCCGCCTCGCCTACGATGACCAGGTACGGTTTGCCCGGCCCGTCCTCTCCCCGCAGGAGTTCGAGATCCTCTGCGGCGTGCGGGCGTGGGACGACTATACCATCGACGAGATAGCATGAAACTCCGGCAGCTGGAGATGGCACTGCAGAAGTGCGCTGGTTTTGAACAGCCCAAAGCGTCACGGGAACAGTACCAGACACCGGCCACGCTTGCCGCCCGGCTCCTCTACGATGCGTTTGTCGGCGGGGATATTGCCGGAAAGACCGTTACGGACCTCGGGTGCGGCACCGGCATCCTCGCTATCGGGGCAGCGCTGCTCGGGGCAACGGCAGTGCGGGGGATAGACCTTGACCCGGATGCCCTCCGGACTGCGAGAAAGAATGCGGCACTGCTCGGGGCAGACGTGGAGTTTGTCGTCGCCGACCTGGGCGGGACAGGCAGGGATGCAGGAGAGGGTTGTGCCGGGGGAATCGGGCCCTGCGATACCGTGGTGATGAACCCCCCGTTTGGCGCCCAGAAACGAAACGTGCACGCCGACCGCCCGTTCATCGACTGCGCTCTTACCATCGCCCCGGTGACCTACGGTATCTTCAATGCCGGCTCCACCTCGTTCGTGGAGGCGTACATTGCCGGAAAAGGCAGGGTGACCGGCAGGGTGGCGGGCACCTTCCCCCTGAAACGATCGTTTGCGTTCCACACCCGGGACGTACAGGAGATCCCGGTCGAGATCCTCAGGATCGTCCGGGCCTGAACGCGGTTCTCTTTCCCCGTGATCCCTTCCGGGGCCGCTCCCGGCAACACGCTTATAAGGGACGGTTCAGAGAGATTATACCGGTGATTGTATGGACAAAACGGGAATTGCTGCACTCATTGCGGGTATTGTTCTGCTGATCCTCGGGGGATACGCGATCTGGGCGTTTTTGCCCGACGTGATCGTTGCCGTCAAGGGCCTGATCGGGATCGTGGTCCTGCTCGCCGGCCTGATGCTCATCATCTTCGGGATCCTGATCTTCAAGGAATAACCGGTCTTACCGGCCACTTTTTTTACAACCTGCCCGGGATCATCCGGGCCAAAAAAGGATAGCGGGACCTGCCGTTATAATTTTATTACCATGCACTGGGAGGCTGCGGTCTCCATCACCGGCTCCGGCTTGTCGGCAAAGTACTCGTCCACGGCCTTGCGGACACCCGGGGCAGTCAGGTAATCATGGGAGACGATCATCCCCCCGGGGTTCATCCGGGGATAGAAGAATTCAAGGCATTTTTTCGTGCTCTCGTAGGTATCCACGTCCAGGTTGACAAGCGAGAATTTCTTGTCCTGCACCGGTCCCGAGGTGTCGGGGAAGAGGCCCTTGTACAGGTGGACGTTCTCCTCCGATGCCAGGTATGCCTTCACCTCATCGTAGGACGCGGCAAACTTCCCCTCGTAGAACGGCCAGACCGCGTCCACGTCGTCCACGCGGGGGAGGCCGGCAAAGGTGTCGAAGAGGTGAAGGGTCCGGTCGCCTTTCATCGAGCAGATGATCTTCGCAGACCCTCCCTTGTATACCCCGACCTCCGCGATATCGCCGGGGACCTTCCGGGTGATCCGTGCGGCCATGTAGATCTGGTAGGCCTCGATGTCTTCCAGCAGGAGGTCGGTATCGGACCGTATCTTCCTGAGGTTGGATGCGAACCGTTTGCGTTCGGCACAGCCATAGTGCGGCAGCCGGCCCCGCTGCGCGATATCGTATCCCATGAACGGCTCAAACATAGCCAGTTTCCGGAACTTTACCAGGTACTTGCTGGGCGCTATCGTATCAAAAAAACAGATAAGATGCTTCTTGGGAAACAGGCTCATGACCGGTTCTATTTGTTGTGCCGGGATTTATACTGGTGCGATGCCCCGTGCTTCACCGCCGGCGCAAACGGGCCGAATACACCGCGACCGCCACGGCTGCACCAAGGACAATAAAACCGGCGAGAAGATGGGAAAGGATCACCAGTCCGGCCACGTAAGCGAGCAGGACCGCGACAAGTCCCGGGATCCTGCCGTTGATGTAGGCACCGATCACCGAGACGATGAGGATGAGGGCGGGCAGGAGAAGGAAGAAGGTGCGGAGCGCCGGGTCCGAGTACTGTGCCGTGACCGCGGTGCCCAGCGCAGCGATGAGGACGTTTTCCGGGTTGATGCCAATGGCCGTCCAGACGCCGGAGAGGAACCCGAACCCGATCACGAACTGCCAGATGAACCGGTGCACTTTTTTTGCCATGGTACTTCAACCTGTTCCCGGGGGATGCGACCGCAGGGTCCCAGCTGCCAAAAAGATCATCCGAGTTTCTGTCCTGAGCGTTCCACCAGGTCGACATCCACATCGAACTCGTCCAGGAACGGCATCAGGCCGATGATCACCGGCACGGGACGGGCGGTGGCGGGATCGGGCTGTTCGCTGACGGATGCAATCTCGATCATCATGGGAAATTCGTCGAGCGTCCGGTTAAATGAGGGGTCATTCTCCTTCGTGAACGCAAGGAACCGCTCCACCCGGATATACGGGCGCTCGTACTCGGGGACCCCGCGGAACTCTGCTTCCATCTGGGCAAGGGTCCGCGTCATGGCCAGATCTTTTTCGAAAAAGAGGTACACGGTGATCCCGTAGTCCCTCCCGACGGTATCGAGGTGGCGGATCTCCACCATCCGGCCCCGCTCGATCCCGATCGATGCCAGCTTTTCCGCAATCGTTGTCCCGCGAAGGGCATCCCGGGCCGCTTCGGTGCTGTCCATACAACAAGGTGGGGTGCAGGCATTTGTATAGCTGATCTTCGTGGCATCCGTTCTGGGTGTGCTTTTTAAGAACCGGCACCGGGGGTGTTCCAACAGGCATAATGGGGGGAAGGATACACCGGTTGTACGTGAATGCCCGTAAAGACGGGGAGATTGGGCCGCGGACGCTCAAAAAGGTGAGCACCCGGCTGCTGCCGTTTTTGATCCTCCTCTACGTGATCGCCTACCTGGACCGGGTGAACTTCGGCTTCGCCGCACTCCAGATGAACAGTGCGCTCTCGCTTTCCAGCGAGGCCTTCGGCTTCCTCTCCGGGATATTCTTTATCGGGTACCTCCTCTTCGAACTCCCCAGCAACCTGATCCTCCAGAAGACCGGAGCACGGGTCTGGATTACCCGGATCCTCATCAGCTGGGGAATCGTGGTGATGCTGACGGCCTTTGCCACCGGTGCCCTGCAGCTCGCCGTGCTCCGGTTTATCCTCGGGGTCATGGAGGCCGGGTTCTTCCCGGGCATCCTCCTGTACCTCACATACTGGTTCCGCGAAGGCGAGCGGGCAAAGGCAGTGGCGCTCCTGATGACGGCGCTCGCCATCTCCACGGTCGTGGGTGCGCCGGTCTCCACCTGGATCCTCGACTCCATCCACTGGTTCGGCATGGCCGGGTGGCGCTGGCTCTTTGTTCTGGAAGGCCTGCCTGCGGTCATCCTCGGGTTTGTCACGTACTGGTACCTCACCGACCGGCCGGAAGAGGCCGGCTGGCTCCAGCCGGAGGAGCGGGAGTGGCTCGCCGGGGAGCTCCAAAAGGAGAACGAGCACCGGCAGAAACTGGGAGGCCACCGCGACCTGGCCTCGGTGGTGACCGACAGACGGGTCTGGCACCTCGCCCTCATCTACTGCATGCTGGTCATTGCCCTGTACGGTCTCGGGTTCTGGATGCCCCAGATCATCCGGTCGATGAATGGCACCCTCTCCAATACAGCCATCGGCCTTGTCATGGCAGTACCCTATGCCTGCGCGGGTGTTGCAATGATCCTCTGGTCACGGCATTCGGACCGGACCGGGGAGCGGCGCTGGCATACCGCACTCCCGCCCCTGGCCGGGGGACTGGCCCTCGCGGGATCGGGGATCGTTGGCTCTCCGCCCATGGCATTTCTCCTGCTCATCATCGCCACCGTGGGCATATTCTGTGCATTCGGGCCGTTCTGGACACTCCCCTCGATCTTTCTTGCCGAGATGACCGCGGCTGCAGGGATCGCCGTCATCAATTCCATCGGTAACGCCGGCGGCTTTATCGGGCCGACCCTCATGGGATACCTGACGCAGGTGACCGGCAGCACGAACATGGGGCTGGTGGTGATCGGTACCTGCCTGGCGCTGGGCGGCGTTGCGGCAGCAGCAGTCAGCATCTGGCTCCCGGCAGGAATACCGGGGGAAACCCGGTAGGATCAGCGCCGTTGCCGGGACAGCCCGCAGAGGGCGATCCCGGCCGCTGCTGCAAAAAGACCAATGTCAGCGGGAAAACCGGGGGACCGGGCCGGCTGGGACGGGGATGAGGACGGTGCCACTTTTCCCGGCCCCGCAGAGCCGGTCGTGTTTACCGGCACCGGTGTTGCAACAGGTGCAGTGACCGCAAGGTTGCCCCCGGGCACGGGTGCTCCGCCATTGTCGAGCTCGGTGACCTGTAGCACTGTGACCGTTGCCCCGCTGCCGGCAGGAACCGTCCCGTTCACACCGACCGATAGCGACACGTCATTGGTGGTGGGGTACGAGAGGAGATAGCCGTTTACGAATGCAGTGTCTCCCGATGCCGACTGCTGCGCAGCCGCGCCCCCGTTCACCTGTACCTGGATATTCCACCGGGCATTGAGAAGATCCGTCTGCATCTGGAGCGTGTGGTACCGCGAGAACGTTGTGGCACCCGAGGGAAGAATGGCAATCGAGCAACTCACATCCTGCTGGCTCGCAGCCACAAGCGGGGGCTGGGGCGAGAAGACCGTGCCGGTCAGGACGAGCGTTGCAGACGATGGTACAACCATAAGGGACAGAAGGGCGACAAGTACCAGCAGGGCAACCAACCCGCAGCCGCCGGGGGATCTCCGTAAACGGACCATATACGAACCAGAGGTTTGCCTCTTGTCCATGGTTAAGGTGTCGGTAACGGTTCCCCGGGAAACAGCCAGATCGGGCAGGATAATATGGTGCCGGCGCCCACCGTACTTCAGTCATACCGGAGCGAATCCTGATCCCATGACGGACACCGTGCACCCCACCGCTGCAGAGAAAGAGGAGATCGCCGCCACGGCACGCCGTCTTACTGCAGCAAAGACAAAAGGGGAGCTGGGCGGGATCGTTGCGCAGGAAGTCAGCGGGTATACTATCGCGGATCTCCAGGTGATCGGCGGGCGGCTCTTTGCGGAAGTGGACGCCCTGCCCGAGCCCTACAGGAGCCGCGTCCGCCCGTTCTTCCACGAGCAGCTCTTCGGCGCCCATCACCAGGTCCTCCTGATGTACCGTTCCGGCGCGTTCCGGGCCGACCACCGGCCCCTTGCCGACCGTGAAACGTTTGAAAAGTTCTGCGCGATGATCCCCGAGGGCTGCTTCACCTGGGACGAGCACGCGGAACGCACGCCGTTCCATTACGCGCCAAAGCACCGCCTCTTCTATTACCTTATGGCAGCGTTTACCATGTTTGTTCTGGAAAAACCCGGCCATCCCGTGGGTATGCCGTTTCCCGGTGGATTTAGTGTCGAGGACAGAAACGGGACCTACTACTGCCTGATCCGGGACCGGGAAAAAGAGGTCTTCTTCTCCATCTGTAACTTCTGCCCGGCAAAACAGGCAGAAGAGAATGCATCAAACTCCTCATGAGCAATGCCAGGCAGAGAGAGTACGCAATCATTATTGGTTGCGGACGGGTTCATATTTTATCGCAATTTTACCAGTCCGGTCCCGCTCTCACCCTGAAACGACGGGATTCCCACCCGTACAGTCAGGCCCGGTCATCCCCGGCATGTTTCAAAAAGTATCACATACGCTGAAAATAATGCATATCATTTTATCGACATGCAGGTATTGGGCAGGTTAAAAAGGAGTGCGAAAAGATGCCATACATGTGTGTCGGTCGGGAGAATTCCGGGAATATTGACCTCTATTACGAGGACATGGGGGAGGGAAGACCCGTCGTCCTGATCCATGGCTGGCCCCTCTCAGCCGCCTCGTGGGAGAAGCAGGTCCCGGTCCTGCTGGAAGCCGGATACCGGGTTATTGCGTACGACCGGAGGGGGTTTGGGAGATCCTCGCAGCCGTCATCAGGATATACCTATGACACGTTTGCCGAAGATCTCAATAAACTGATGACCAATCTCGATATCACCGATGCCACACTCGTCGGGTTCTCGATGGGAGGCGGGGAGGTTGCCCGGTACCTGGCAGTTTATGGCCCTTCCCGGGTAAGCCAGGCTGTATTTATCTCGGCCATACCCCCGTTCCTTCTCAGGACCGTGGATAACCCGTCAGGAGTTGAAGAGGAAGTCTTTGACAATATACGCAGTGAGATCGTTAACGACAGGCCGGCATTCCTGACACGGTTCTTCCGGGATTTCTACAACACCGATCTTCTCAAAGACCGGCTTATCAGCAGTGAAGCGGTTCAGCTCAGCTGGAATACCGGTGTCAGCGCTTCGCCAAAAGCTACCCTCGACTGTGTAACTGCATGGCAGACTGACTTCCGGAACGATCTCTCTGCCATTAAAGTGCCATCCCTTATCGTCCACGGGGATGCTGACCGGATTGTCCCCTATGCAGCATCGGGAAAGCTGACCCACGATGCTATCCAAGGGAGCCAGCTCGTGGTTGTGAAGGACGGCCCGCACGGACTATCCTGGACTCACGCTGCCCAGCTGAACCATGCCCTGCTGGAGTTCCTGAAAATACATATGCCAAAGAAACCCGCTGGCAGGAGACAAAGAACGCGCTGATCAATGCATTCCGCCTGCATGACGGCAGTAAGCACGGGCATCCGCAGCTGACACACCTGCCGGTACTGGTCCGGCGCACATTTTCGTACCAGACAGGACATCTTAGGGCGCGAGACCTTTAATAACCTGCGCGATGATCCCCGAGGGCTGCCTCACCTGGGACGAGCACGCGGAACGCACACCGTTCCATTACGCCCCAAAGCACCGCCTCTTCTACTACCTCATGGCAGCGTTTCACCATGTTTGTTCTGGAAAAACCCGGCCATCCCGTGGGCATGCCCTTCCCGGGAGGCTTTTTCGTGGAAGACCGGGGCGGGACCTACTATTGCCTGATCCGGGACCGGGAAAAAGAGGTCTTTTTTTCCATCTGCAACTTCTGCCCGGCAAAACAGGCCGAGGAGAACGCGAAAAAGGGCTGATGTCCGGGTTCAGGTGTGAAGGAGGAATGTACGGTCAATCGCAGGCCGCGAACCTGCCGGTATCCATAGAATAACGATACCATCGACAATTTTTAACCAATATTTCAGAAGAGAGCATCCGCTCTTTCGTGATACATTACAAGAACAGATACCGTGTAAGAAGGAAAGGTGATAGCAGCTTGGTATGGTTCCCGGGGACTCGCGTACCTCAGTACAGCATACTACGTGTGTCAGCTTAACTGCTGGGTTCGGAATGAGACCAGGTGTTTCCCGACAGCTATGGCCGCTATCACCACATGATTTGCTTTTTTT
>Ga0335071_10003833_pt1 | contig 15789 bp, 10 predicted proteins | sample Lox_Sample_15_FD_206724 | JGI IMG/M metagenome (GOLD analysis project Ga0335071, IMG submission 206724) | Soil microbial communities from Loxahatchee National Wildlife Refuge, Florida, United States - Lox_Sample_1.5 | ecosystem: Environmental > Terrestrial > Soil > Wetlands | place: USA... | reverse complement strand
ACTTCGAGGTGCCAGTCGTTCCAGGCGCACAGCGTGGCCAGCCCGAGCTCCGGGTCGTCGCTCTTCCAGAACACCGTGCCCGCGAACCCGGCGATCAGCGACGGGAAGTTCAGCGAGGCCCAGATGCCGGCCAGGTCCATGTCGTGGATTCGGGCGTCGATGTCCCAACAGCCACGCCGCATTTCGTCGAACCGGGCGGCGTCCATGCTCCATTCCGCATGCGGACGTCCGATCACCGCGTTCAGACCGACGCTGGGGTATTCCCGGCCCTCTTAGCGCCAGACCTGCCGCCCATCGTCGGTCTCGACGACTTTGGGGGCACGGTCGCCCAGGCGGCGGGAAGCCGCCCCTCGAACATGTCGGGCGGCTCGATGACATGGTCGTCGACCGAGATCACGACGTGTTGTCGCTGCCGGGGTTCGGGATCTGGCAGCAGCGCCATAGTTCATGACTATCGTCGGTTTTCCGGCCTTGTCAACGCTATCTATGCAATGAATATAAAGTTTGCTGGCTGGTCGGGTGTGCAGTCGCGGCTACCACCGTGAATCCTGGGTGCGGATTTGGCCGCCGATCTTCCGCCCGGAATACTGCGCTGCAATCAAGAGCACCAGCAGAAAGGAACGATCGATGGTGACGACGCGTGACGAAGCGGCGCAGTATCTCAAGAGTGCCGGCGGCTTGAAGCTTGTCGTTTACGGAGCCGATGGGCACCGGGTCGCAGCGATGTTCGTGCAGGGGTCGGTGACGTATGACCGGGAGGAAGCGACGTTTATCGCAGTGGCTGAGGACGGCCACCCGGTGGGGGAATTGTTCGTTGACGAAAGGGTCGCTTACGACGAGAACACCGACGCCTTCGTCATCCGTACCGCGCCATAGTGACCGCTAGTGGGCCGGGGGAAGCCGCGGTCGAAGCTCATCAGTTCGGCGGCGTTGTAGCGGCTCATGATGGCGATCTGAGGACATCCTTCACCAGCAATGAAACGATACTGGGGTGCAGCGCAGTGGAGACGGTGGCGGCCTGATCGCGGCCGATCAGAGCTGTCGTTGTTGCGGAGCGGTGGCTACCGCCACCGCCAAGTTCTGCGCCGAGTGCGGTGCCCGACTCGCTCCAGGCACCCAGTCGGCTGAGTACAAGCAGGTTACGGTCTTGTTTGCCGACGCGGTCCATTCGATGAACATCGCAGCGATCGTCGGTGCAGAGCGCTTGCGCGAGATCATGGCCGAAGTCGTCAACATCACGACCGCCGTCATCAGGCGCTATGGCGGGACGGTAGACAAGTTCACCGGCGACGGCATCATGGCAGTTTTCGGAGCGCCTCTGGCCTTGGAGGATCACGCCGTGCGAGCATGTCTCGCGGCATTGGAGATTCAACGTGAACTTCCACGGTTGGCCGGCCAGGTCCGGGATCATGACGGCGTCGAACTGGCATTACGCCTGGGGCTCAACTCGGGCCGGGTTATCGCCGGTGAAGTCGGTTCGGCTTCCTTGGGCTACACCACTATCGGCGAGCACGTGGGGATGGCTCAGCGAATGGAGTCCGTCGCTCCGCCTGGCGGCGTGATGCTCAGCGCGGGCACCGCGCGTCTGGTGGAAGATCTGGCGGCGCTGGCGGAGCCGGAAACAGTACGCATCAAGGGCGCCGACTCCCCCGTTGTTGCGCGTCGACTTCTGGCGATGTCGACACCCGGGTGGCCCAACGGTAAGCCGAAGGCCGCTTTGGTAGGGCGTTTCGACGAACTGAACCTTTTGAAGACGAGCCTGGAGCGATCGATCTGCTCGGCTGGGTGCGCCGCCACCGTGGTCGGACCCGCGGGCATCGGCAAGACACGTCTTGTTCGAGAAGTGGCGGCAATCGCTACCAGTCGTGGTATTGATGTGTTTACTGCCTTCTGCGAGTCACATGCCCGTGATGTTCCGTTTCGTGTTGTGGCGCAACTGCTTCGCGCAAGCACCGGCGTGATCGGCCTCGACGACGCAGCCGCGCGAGCACGGGTGCGAATAAGCCTTCCTGACGTTACCGACGATGATCTCGCCCTCCTCTATGATCTCCTGGCTATCCGCGAATCGGATGTGCCGTTGCCGAAGATCGACCCAGACGCCATCCGGCGGCGGATCAGTTCATTAATCAACTCGCTATCGCTGGCCCGAACCGCGCCGGCTCTCTACGTCATCGAAGACGCGCACTGGATCGATACCGTTAGCGAGTCGCTCCTGGCAGCTTTCCTGACCGTGATTCGGCGAACCTCAGCCATGGTCTTAATCACCTACCGCCCCGAGTACTGTGGAGCGCTGGCAGCGATGCCCGGCGCTGAACTGATATCACTGACGCCACTTAGCGATTCGTCGATCAACGCCTTGCTGCTTGAACTCTTGGGCGCTGACCCCTCGGTCGCGCCGGTCCGGGCGCTTATCGCCGGGCGGGCTGCTGGTAACCCTTTCTTTGCAGAGGAGATGGTGCGGGACTTGGCAGAGCGCCGACTAATTGTTGGCCGGCCTGGTGCCCACGTGCTCAGCGGTGACGTCGCCGAAATCGAGGTGCCTGGCACCCTGCAAGCGACGATTGCCGCCCGCATCGACCGGCTCCCTCCGACGGCCAAACGGACACTGAATGCCGCGGCAGTGATCGGATCGCGATTCGATGCCGATCTGTTGAACGCTCTGAGTGAGCAGGCGGATGTCGAACCGCTGATGGCAGCCGAACTTGTTGAGCGGGTGCGCATTTTATCGTGCAGCGAGTATGCGTTTCGTCATCCGCTGATTCGCACGGTGGCCTACCAGTCGCAACTCAAATCCGACCGCGCGCGGCTGCATAGGCGCGTGGCGACCTTGATTGAAAATCGCGAACCGTCATCAGCTGACGCAAATGCGGCCATGATCGCTGAACATGTCCAGGCCGCCGGTGATCTGCATGGCGCTTACACGTGGCACATGCGCGCGGGTGGTTGGTCGGCGAGCCGGGACATACGCGCTGCACGGCTGAGCTGGGACCGCGCACGTGAGGTCGCCGACGCACTTCCTGAGCGAGACTCCAACCGGGCCACGATGGGTATCGTCCCGCGAACACTGTTGTGCGGCAGCGCATGGCGCGTCAACGATCAGGCCTCCGAAGCGTTCGACGAGCTGCGGCAATTGTCGGAGCAGACCGGGGACAAGGCCTCGCTCGTTCTCGGAATGGCCGGGTTAGCGATGGATCACATACTGCACGCCCGCGTGCGGGAGGCGTCGCGGTTGGCGTCTGAGTACATCGCCCTCGCGGAATCGATCGGGGACTGGATTCTCACCGTGCGGGTGACACCCGCGGCGATGTACATCAAATATGAAACCGGCGAGTTGGCCGAGGGGCTGAGGTTGGCTCAAACGGTTATCGGCCTAGTCGAGGCGGACACGACCGGAGCGAGCGAAAACATGGGTTCGCCCTTGGCGGCAGCCTTGGTATCGCGCGGTGTTGGCCGGCTTTGCTTCGGGCTCGCCGGTTGGCGGGAGGACCTCGAGCAAGCCGCGGCCGCTGCGCGCAGCACCGACCCGATGTCACACGCGGCCGTGGTCGACTTTGCCTATGCTCCGGCAATCACCTGCGGTGCGCTTGCTCCGGAAGATGGCGCCATACGGGAAATCGAGAAAGCGCTGGTGATCGCCGAGCGGACGGGTGACGACATCGCGCTGGGCAGCGCCCGCTTCGCGCTTGGTCTGGCGCTGGTATATCGAGGCGAACCTGAGGTCGAGCGGGGACTGGACCTCCTGTTGCAGGTCCGGGAAATGTGCCTGCAGCAGCGGTTCCTGCTGACGGTGGTGCCGCAGGTTGACGCCTACGTCGCACGGCAGCTGGCCAACCGCGGGGAGCGGGATGCCGTCATGCCGCGGTTGCGAGCGGCCGCCGACGAACTGTTCGAGCGAGGACATCCTGCGTGCCGGGTGGCCACCGAGGCGTTAGTCGAGGTGCTGCTCGCCCGTGGCGCGGCGGCAGACATTTCGGAAGCCCAGGCCGCGATCGATCGGTTTGCGCAGTCGCCGGCAGGTCGCTTGGTGACCGGCGAGCTGCTGCTGTTGCGGCTAGGCGCGCTGATGGCAAGGGCTCGTGGCGACGACACCGCCTGCCGCGCTTTTAGGGATCGCTACCGAGAGCTGACGACATCGCTGGGCTTCGACGTTACGCGGGCCGAGGCGCTGCCATAATGGCGTCGCAATTATTGCGGATATGGCTCGGCGATATGTGTAGGGCACCCCTCGTCGGCCGGGGCCGGCCGCTAGCCAATTTTGGAGTCACATCCGCGAGCAGCGGCTCAGAGCGAAGCTGTAGAGTCCGTAGGCTGCAAATCCGCTTGCCGCCAAGATGATCAGCGCTGTGCCGAACGGGGCCTGCTGGAGTGCTTTTACCGCGCCGTCGAGGCCCGTCGCCTTGGACGGATCGGCGCGGACGGAGGCGACGACCACCAACACGCCGGCACCGGCCAAGACGAGACCTTCGGCAAAATAGCCGCATACGCCCAGCCCAGTGAGCGCGCGCCCGGGTGACACGGTGAGATCATTCAGGAACTTGCGCAATGCGCCCTTGAAGGCGAAGTAGCCGCCGATTGCAACGATGGTCAGGCCGACGATGATGAGCACGGCCTTGCCCTCCGCCGATTGCATCAGCCGGGCGCTAAGTCCGGCGTTCTGGGCGGCACTGGATCTGCGCCTACCCAGCGCAAATTGCACTGCGGTGGTTGCAACCGCCGCATAAACCACGGCGAGACCGAAAGCCCATCATCGGTGCTGGGCCGCCGGCCCCTCCACGGATATCGCGGGCTACTGTCCGGGGTCGAATTCGATTGGTAGCTTGGCGGGCCCGCTCAGCCCGGTGAGGGGCTTCCATGGGGCGGGGCCGGCGCGGCGGACGTTGGGCATGCGCTGGGTCATCACCGTCAATGCCGCGGCGAGCTCGAGTCTGGCCAGGTTGGCGCCGAGGCAGTAATGCATGCCGGCGCCGAAGGTTTGCATTGCCGGGGCGCCTTCACGGGTGATGTCGAGCCAGTCCGGGTCGTCGTAGACGGCGGGGTCGCGATTCGCGGCGGCGGTGTTGGCGATGACCAGTGTGCCGGCAGGGATCATGACGCCGGCGACTTCGACGTCCTCGCGGGCGGTGCGCAGGGTAGCGACCACGATCGGTGAATGCCGCATCGTCTCTTCCACCGCGTTGGTCGCGAGCTCCGGATGCCGGGCCAGCAAGGCCCACTGGTCGGGGTGATCGCACAAGACATGCACCGAGGCGGCCAGCTGGTTGCGGGTGGTGTCGGTGCCGGCCATCAGCAATCCCGCTGCCAGCATCCGCAGGTCGTCGGCGCTGAGGCGATCACCGTTGTCCTCGGCGCGGATCAGTTCGGAGATCAGGTCGTCGGTCAGCCGGTGCCGCCGCTGGGCGACCATGGCGTCGATGTAGGCGTCGAGTTCATCCCAGGCCGCCAGGATGGCCCGTTCATGGGCGGCGACGTCCCAGCTGAAGGCCTTGAAGATGTCGTCGGTCCAGTCCGAGAACAGCCTCCAATCCTCGGCCGGGGCGCCCAGCAGCGCGCAGATGATGGGGATGGGGAATTGGCGCGCGATGTCGGTGACCACCTCGCAGTGGCCCGTTGCGGTGTGGCGGTTGACCAGTTCGGTGATCACCTCCACGATCGTGGTGCGCAGCCGCATGGTGGCCCGCGGCGTGAAGGCGGCGCACACCAGCCGGCGGAGCCGGTGGTGCGCGGGCCCGTCGAGGCTGATCAGGCTCGACGCGACCCGCTCCCACAACGGGCCGCTGGTGATGCCTTGGGAGGCAAGGAACATCCCTTGCGGCAGCCGGAACCGTGGGTCGCGCAGCACGGTTCGCACCAATTCATAGGTCAGAAACTCCGGCCCGTGCGGGCCGATCGCAATCGGCGCCTGGCGTCGCGCCGCGCTGATGATGTCGTGGGCCTCTTCGGTGCTCTCGCAATGCTCGTAATCGATCGTCGGTAGCCCGGCGTCGAACACGCTCGCGCAGATCGGCGCATCGACCGCAATCGTCATGGTCGCCCCCCAAAAGCCGTCGGTGAAGTACGTCCACCACGGATTCTTTGCGGCGCGGCCTGCTGGCACGCGCGTAGACGACTACTCGACTTTCGCGGCCCGTACCTGACCCCGAAAAACGACATTGGGTATTGCGGTACTCAAGACAGCCGGTCGGCAGCGACGTGATGATCAGATGATGACCGATACAGCCACGACGAACCGACCGACGCCCGACACCGACGTCGTCGTGGTAGGCGTGGGCATTGCGGGCCTGTATCTCGCCTACCGCCTGGGCCGCACCGGGTACCGATTCCGGATATTCGAAGCGGCCGACGACATCGGCGGCACCTGGTACTGGAACCGGTATCCCGGTGCCCGCGTCGACGTCCCCAGCGTCGACTACATGTACAGCTTCGACCCGGACTGGCGGCGGGGCTGGAAATGGTCGGAGAAGTACGCCACCCAGCCGGAGATCCTGCGGTATCTGAACCATGTCGCCGACAAGCACGACCTGCGACGCCACATCACCTTCTCCACGCGAGTGCAGGTGGCGCGCTGGGATGACGACGCTTCGCTGTGGCGGGTGAGCACCGATCACGGCGACGAGATCAGCTCCCGTTTCCTGGTGATGGCCACGGGGTGTCTGTCTATGCCCAAGCCAGCCGAGGTCGACGGCCTCGAGCGGTTCGCCGGCGAGGTCTACTTCACCAGCCGTTGGCCGCATGAGCCAATTGATTTCGCAGACAAGCGGGTGGCGGTGATCGGCACGGGTTCGTCTGGCGTGCAATCGATTCCAGTCATCGCCCAGCAAGCGCGCCAGCTGGTGGTGTTTCAGCGCACGCCGAATTTCTCGATTCCGGCGCGCAACGGCCCGCTCTCGCCCGAGAAGCTCGCCCAACTGGCTGACGAGTCGGAATACCGTGCGGCGGCCCGGGTGTCGTTCGCCGGCATTCCGATCGAGCGCAGCATCACCCCGACATTCAGCGTCTCGGAAACTGAACGCCAACAACGCTATGAGCGCGCCTGGGGCAGCGGCGAACTGTTCGAGGCGATCAACGTCTACGCCGACGTGATGAGCAATCCGGCCGCCAATCACGAGTTCGCCGAGTTCTTCCGGAACAAGATCCGCTCCATCGTCAACGATCCGCAGACGGCGGCCGACCTGTGCCCGACCGATCACCCCATCGGGACGAAACGGCCGTGCCTGGACACGAACTACTACGCCACCTACAACCTGCCGCACGTGCGCCTGGTCAACGTCCGCAAACAACCCATCCGACAGGTCACCGAAACGGGCATCGACACCGCCGATGAGTCTTTCGCCTTCGACGCTATCGTGTTCGCCACCGGTTTCGATGCCGTGACCGGCGCCTTGACGGCGGTCGACTTCCGGGGACGAAATGGCCTGTCGCTCAGGGACAAATGGGCGAATGGGCCGCAGACCTACCTCGGATCGACGACGGCCGGGTTTCCCAACCTGTTCTTTATCACCGGTCCCGGCAGCCCTTCAGTGCTGTCGAACATGGTCGTGTCGATCGAACAACACGCGGACTGGGTGCTCGACTGCCTCGACCACATGCAGGCAGGCGGGTTCGATGCCATCGAGCCCACCGAAACAGCCGAAGCCGGCTGGACGCAACACGTCAACGACTGCGCCGACATCACCCTGTACCCGGCCGCGAACTCGTGGTATATGGGCGCCAATGTGCCGGGCAAGCCACGGGTTTTCCTGCCTTACTGCGGAGGTTTCGACTTCTACCGCGCCGGCTGCGACGAGGTGGTCGCCCGCGGTTACCTGGGCTTCAGACTGTCCGGCCCCAACGGCACGCAGTGCAACGACGGAGTGGTGCGCCGGTTGCAACCGGACGTCGAGATGGTCCTCAACGAGGTGGCCGCACTCGATCTCCCGCCCATGGAGTCGATGGCGGTTGCGGACGCCCGCGCCCTGTACACGCAGATGTCGCTGACTCGACCACCCGGTCCGGACGTCGGCGAGATCATCGACGGGGTTCTGCCCGGCGCCGCGAGAGATTTGGCGTACCGCCTCTACCGGCCGCCCACCCCGGGCCCGCACCCGGTCGTGCTGTACTTCCACGGCGGCGGCTACGTGCTCGGTGATGCCACTTCGGATGATCCGCTGTGCCGGGAACTGTGCGTGCGCAGCGACGCGATCGTGGTCTCGGCGGACTACCGGCACGCGCCCGAGCACCGATTCCCCGCTGCCGTCGATGATGCCGTGGCCGCGGTGCAGTGGGTCACCGACAACGCCGTGGCGCTCGGAGGCAGTCCGGGACAGCTGGCGGTGTGCGGCTGGAGTGCCGGCGGTGGGATCGCGGCGGTGGTATGCCAGCTGGCGCGCGACATGGGTGGGCCGAGGATCGCGGGCCAGGTATTGCTGACGCCGGTGACGGACGGAGGCATGACGCGGGCGTCGTTTGCCGAGAATGCCGACGGCTACGGCCTCACCACGCCGCTGGTGCGGTGGTTCTTCGACCACTACATTGATCCGGCGGACCGCAGCGATCCCCGCTTTGCGCCGTTGCGTGCCGCCGACCTGTCCGGCCTGCCCCCGGCCATCGTGGTGACGGCCGAGTTCGATCCGCTGCGCGACGACGGTGAAGCCTACGCCGCCTCGCTGGATGCGGCCGGCGTCCCGACCGAACACGTCCGCGCCCGCGGCCACACCCACCTATCGCTGGCGATGGTGGACGTGGTCATCTCGAGCGCACCGATACGCGCACGGTTGGCCGACGCGCTTCGCGGGTTCTTTGTGGGCACGCGCGCGCCCGAACCCGCCACTTGAGCCGGCCTGCCCGGCCGTAGCATCCCGACATGAGAAGAACTTTTGTCGTCACGTTCGCGGTCGGTTTGCTCGTCGCGCTGTTCGGACTGATTTGGGCGCTGCAGGGGTTCGGCGTGCTTGGTGGTAGCCCGATGAGCAACACCGCCACCTGGTCCATCATTGGTCCGATCACGGTGCTGATCGGCGTCGTGATTGCGGTGTTCAGTTGGCGGAGACTCAGACTCTCGTCGAAGTAGTGCTTACGTCTCTGCCACCGTGAAGTTGACCGTGTGCCAGCCGGTGGCTCCGTCGGGAACCGGGTCAACCTCCTCTGAAGTTTGGGTGGCTCCGGCGTTGTCGGTGGCACGCACGGTGAGGCTTTGTCTGCCAGGGCCTTTCGCCTGCCATGGAAAGCTCCACAACCGCCACGTCTCGTTGGAATAGCGCGCGCCCAATTCAGCGGGCTGCCACTCGCCATTGCCGATGCGGACCTCGACGGCCCGAACGCCACGATTCTGTGCCCACGCGACACCACCGAACACGACGGGTCCCATAGGCACCTTCTGCCCAGCCTTCGGAACGTCGATCCGCGACTCGGTCTTGACGGGTGCGCGCGGCGCCCAACCCTGCCGCGTCCAGTACGCCTGTGCTCGGTCGAAGCGGGTCAGCTCCATATCGACGACCCATTTGGTGGCCGAGACGTACCCGTAGAGCCCGGGTACTACCAGCCGGGCCGGGTAGCCGTGCTCGATCGGCAGCGGCTGACCGTTGAGCCCGACCGCCAAGAGCGCCTTGCGGCCATCGGTGAGCGCATCCACCGGCGTCCCGGCGGTGAACCCGTCGATCGACGTCGAGAGCACCATATCGGCGTCCGCGCGCACGCCTGCCGCCGCCAGCAGATCAGCCAGCCGGTAGCCTGTCCAGACGCCCGTCGAAATCAGTTTGCCGCCAACGGGGTTCGACACACAGGTTAACGTCGTCACCGTTTCGACGACCTCGAAGTGAGCGAGATCGTTGAAACTGTAGGTGGCTTCGCGATTCACCATCCCGTGGACTCGCATCCGCCAGTCACCATGGCTGAGTTGGGGAACAGCGAGGGCGGTGTCCACGCGGTAAAAGTCGGCGCTCGGGGTCACAAAGCTAGGCAGGGCAACGCCTTTGGGTTGCACATCGGCAGGTATTGCTGGCGCCGGTGTGCGCGGGCGGGGAAGTGCGACGCTGTTGCGGTCAGCGGTAACCGAATGGATTAACCGCGTGAGGACCGCACCAACCACACCACTCACGACTCCGAACCCGAGCAACCCAAAGATGACTAGTCTGCGCCTGTCGCGATCCGGCTTCTGGTCGGTTTCGTCTTCGGAGTCGTCTGTGTCGTCCGCGTCTGGCCAGAACCGACGGGTGACCAAGCGTAGGGCCGCCACGCCGCAGGCGGCGCCCGCGACGGTGGGGAGCGCGTCGAGCGCTGTCGCGCCCCGCCGCGACAGCACCGCTATGCATCCGAGGACGCCAGCGGCGGCAATCACGGCGCTGCCGAACGGCCGCCGCCGCGTCTCGATGGTGCCGGCGATTGCAGCGATCGCAGCGATCACCACGAGAAAGACCACGGCCAGGAACAGTTTGTCCAGCGAGCCCAGCATCTGAATCGCCCATTCTTTGATTGGCCCCGGGGTCAGGTCGACGACCATCGAGCCGGTCGCGGTGGCCGCATCGGCCCGCGCACCGAACGGGATACCCGCAAGCTGGACCACCCCGACCGAGACGGACGCGGCGGCTATGCCGGCGAGCATCCGCTCATTGGTCGGGGCTACGGCCACCGAATTACTGTACTCGAGTTCCGCTCCATGACCTTAAAAACTCTGCCGTGCAAGCGAACCGGCGACACCGGCATGCTGCCGTCGACCCGCGGCACGCCACCGCCGACTGAGGCCGGCCCGGCTGGTCTCGAAACAGACGAGTTTTGCGGGTCTCAAATTCGTTCAACGATGCCACCTTGACGTGAGATTTGTGTGACATCTTCATCGGATGTCCGCTGATATGGCGGTCCGCGTACCCCGATTCTGTTCGCCACGGTCGCAGTTTCGACAGTCGGCGCAGGCGCCGTGCCGAGCTACGGCATGCCCGTCCGGACGGGCGGTTAGGTTAGCGAGCTGGCGCCGGCGATTGAAGCTTAATTGGGTCAAGAGGGTTGCCTTGCGGGATGGACGAACCGTTCTGCGGTGCCGTCACGCCGGCAAATCGCTGCTTTATCCAGGCGATCGCGTGCGGTATCCAGATCAGAAGGCTTGAGATGTGGCTGCATTCGTCGTACTGCTCGTACCAGACTGTGGCGCCGTTTGCGTAGTAGCCGCGGGCGAGTGTGCGAACGTCGCCGGCAATCATCACGCCGTCGCCGGCACCGATGCGCGGCTTGTTGCCTGGCGTGCCCTCAAGCTCGCCATTGGCGCCCTGGCCAATGAACAGCGGGATCGTTGGCGTGGCAACGCGTTCAGGGTGCCCGCCCGTGCCCATGATCAACCTGTTGACACACTCGACGTAGCGCGGGATTCTCTCGGGGGTCGGGTATTCGGGTTTGGCCAGGTCGGTCCACTTCAGACCTTTCTTCGTTTGCGGATCCCCGTATTGACCCAGGACGTTGATGATGGACTTGGTCTTCATGTTGTCGAAGAGCTTCACGCCGTTGGTGCTGAGATACTTCTTGATATCTCTTTCTATGTCGAACGTCCGCGTGATGCCGACGAGCGCCATCAGCATGACGCCGCCCCAGAACCAGGTGTCCTCGATGTAGTGCAGGTTGTGCGCCGGGTGGACGAGCAGGCCGCCCATCGCCGCGCCGTTCAAGCGCTTGTTGACGTCAGGCGCGTAGGTCGGGGCTAGCTCTGCGGCCCACTCGGTAGCCAGCGCACCGCCGGAATATCCAAGCATTGCAACCGTTGCGTTGTCGGGGAAGTCGAGGGTCGACTTCTTCGAAAACGCGGCGCGGATCGAGTCGAGCGTGTTCATCCCGTATTCGGGGCCTGCGGCGAAGTCCGCCTCCTGGCCCTCGATGTCCGGAACGATGATCGTGTACCCGTCGGCGAGTAACGGACCGAAGACCGCCAGCTCGACGCTGGCGATGAGCCCGCTGAGCCTTTTTCCGCCCGAGATCGAATACGAAGGCTCGTCGCCCTGGTTGAGCGAGTCGTAGGCTGACTGGTAGGAGACCACTTTCGTCTTGTTGGACTTGATCGGCGGTGGAATGACCGAGGTGACATTGACGGTCGCCTTCTGGGTCTGGCTGGTAGACCGGTAGAGCAGCTGCACCGCCTTTACCGGCGTCGGGACGCCGCCGAAGTAGTACTTGATTGTGCGGTGCCGCAACACCGTTCCGGGGTCGAATTTCTCTAGGGGCTTTTCGTATTTGTAGAACGGGTCATTCTTTGGCTCCGGCATTGCGGCGGCCATGGTGCGCTCGACAGCTGGATCGGCATACCATCCCGTTGTCGGTGCAGTCATGGTCATGGCGTCCCTTCCGACGGTGGACACTATCTTGCCCTCGGCGAAACCCAGGCAACAGAGGACTTTGGACCTCTGACAGGTGCCGTGAAATTGACCGGCGGGGCAGCGGGAGCGGCCCAATCTATCGGCATGGGAAGTTGTCGGAGCTGAATCCTCGCGGCCTTGTCATTTCACGCAGGGAATGCCATCGGCGGTCATGCGCGTGAGATTAGTAGGTGCCGGTTCTCGCAAGCCGGTGCCGGTTGCCGGCACCGTGGTGAGCGGCGTCGCGGCGGTTGTTGTGACCGGCGACGCCGACATGCGATCGACGTCGTCGAATCTGGAGGAATCGGTGCCGACGATGAGACGCACCGTGTTACGGGCGACGCTGTCGGAGGCGATGGCAATCAGGCCGAAATCGTCGGCGAGCTCGGTGGCGGCCGCTTTTGCCCCCGGGCCGTAGGCGATGGTGCTCGTCTGGCTCGTAGAGTCGGCGGTACTGACCTCGCCGTTGCTGAAATGGCCCACAGCTAGCGACTTTTCGAGCCGCGCGGCCTCGCCGTCCCTGCCCGAGGCGTTGACCACGTCGAGCATGACGCCACCCGTGGCCAACGGCGTGCCCTCGCCCGTCGGCGCCGGTGTGCCAAGGTCGCCGGTCACGGGCGATGTGGGCGAATCGGTGCCCACCAGATCGTGCGCTATGGAACGGATGGCGGTCACGTCGATGAAATTGACGTCTTCGCCGTCGGAGATCGTGCCGAAGCCGGTGACTGGCAGCGTGTAGAACGCGACCGGTCGGTCTTGAAGTGCCGACGCGTTACGCGCGAAGTCGCCGAGGTCGAAACCGGCGTCAACGGCGACGTTCTGCTTGGCGACGTCCAGTAGGGCGCTCAACCGGCTGGGCGACGACAACGCGCCGCCATGCCGCAGCGTGCTGACCAGCGAGGCGAGGAAGGCCTGCTGCCGGCGGCTTCGGTCAAGGTCGGTGAACGCCGCATCGTTGGCGTCGCGGCGTTGCCGCACGAACGCCATCGCCTGAGCCGCGCTGATCTGCTGAGTGCCCTGGTGGAAGTTCGCGCCCGAGTAATAGTTATCGGCAGTGTCTTCGTTCAGGCACACCGTGATCGGCTCGACCACACGGGCGAGCTGGAAGAACCCCGCCAGCGTGGTCTCGATGAAGTGGTCGATCGGGATCTGCAGCAGACGCTGGACGGTGCTGATTTCGGCCTTGCGGCCCGCTTCCCGGGCCGCCTGTTCTTTCGCCGCGGCGGCCTGATTTGCCGTGGAGGACGAACCAGATTGCATCACGCGCTGATAGGCGAAGCTGTAAGCCTGCTTGACCTTGCCGCGGCAGTCCGAGCCCGTGCATCCGGCCAGGTCGACATAGTCGTCCCGGGGGATCGAGATCGCCGTGACGGGAGCATCGCCGGCGGGCAGGTGAACGACGATCAGCGCGTCGGCATCGCCGTCGGCGGAGTCCGCACCGCCCGCATGTAACGCGTCGAGAATGTCGGGCGGAAGCGGTCTGCCTTGCTGGTCGCGACGGCTGTCCAGCCCCATGATCAGGATGTTCTGGTCGGTTCCTGGCGAGGCCGGTTCACCTGCCAAGGCTTCGGAGGTGGTGATGCCCGCCAATGCGGCGCGGTCGGCGATCCACCCGATGCCGGTGGCGACAACTGCCGCCAGCGAGACCAGGGCGGCCAGCAGCTTGGCGCCGGAGGCCAGCACGCGGTTATCGCACGGCCAGCGCCGGGTCCCGCCGGTAAACGAGTTTGCCTCACCATCGCCTGACATGACAGAAATGAGAATAACCAGGTGACCGCGCTTGAAACCATGTCTGCCCAGGTGGAGGCGGTTTGGACCCGTCGTCGACCACGCTTCAGTGCATCCTCACAGGCGGCTGGCGGATGTGGTCGGCCACAGCGACCGGGTCTCGTAAAGATGCAGGCGAAAACCGCGCCGGACGAAGCCGGCGGAAATTCGCCGTAACCGTTGTCGAACGCCGACCAGCCAATTGCCGATTCCCGACCTTTCCCGATCGAGACTGAGTAGCATCCGGTTGCTGAGAACTGCAAACGATGCGTGGGGCAAGAGGCACCAGCACAAGGAAAGTCCAGATCGTCGCCGTCTCCTCGATTTGCACTGTCTTCATAATGGCTCTCGGCACAGTTGCTGGTAGGCGCGGGCAGACGATTCGGCGGCCGCGGCGTACAGCGGCGTCAACCGGGTTCGCCAGACGTGCGGGGTGATCGGCGATGACCCGCGGTTGAGCGCTGCGGCGCAGCGGCACGCCAACGACATGCTGAGGAAGGGAGCCGACGGCCACATCGGTTCTGACCGGCCGCCGTCGGTGACTTCGCGGACCGTTGAAAACTACACCGGGTCAAGCCATTTCGGATCACCATCACCTTCGCAGCACTCGCTGAGGGGCCGTAGGCGGCCGGCCTGGCTAGCTTCTCACGCTACCGAGGGCACCGCTAAGCGGATGAGGTTTCTCGCTGATGCCGCACGCACCCTCGCCGTTGACCATCACCTATTGGACCGATACCGAGGAGCGCTCTCGCGTGTCGGTTAAGTGGTCAATAGGTGGGGTATGCGGTGAAGGGCGGCGGGGGTATAGGCGAAGTCGGTGCGTGCTGCCGGCCGCAGCGGTGGTGGCCGTCGATGACTCGCTGCCGCTGGACCTCGCCGCGTGCTGGGTTGCGGGGTGACCACCGGGGTCGGCGCGGTGGTGCGCACGGCTGCCGTCCGGCCCGGCGAGAGCGTGCTGGTCATCGGCTGCGGGGGTGTCGGTCTGGCGGCAATCCGAGGCGCCCGGCTGGCCGGGGCGGGGCGGATCATCGCCGCCGACCGGGTGGCCGCCCAGCTTCCCGCGGCGGTGGCCAACGGCGCGACCGACACGGTCGACGCGGGCCAGGCCGACCTCGTTACCGCGGTGCGCGACCTCACCGGCGGCACCGGTGTCGACCATGGGATCGAGGTGGTGGGCAAAACCGCGACGATCCGCGCGGCCTACGAGGCCACCCGCCGCGGCGGCCGGGTCACATTGGTGGGCGCCGCCGGAATCCAGGAGGAGGTGTCATTTCCGGCGTTGTCGTTGATGGCCGACGGCAAGACGATCCAGGGCAGCGTTTACGGCGCCAGCGATCCGGCCCGCGATATTCCGGTGCTCGCCGAGCTCGCCCAACGCGGACAACTCGACCTTGAGGCACTTGTGACCCGACGCATCGGTATCGACGGCGTCGAGGCCGCGTTCAGCGACATGACCGTCGGGCACGGAGCGCGCAGCCTGGTCTGCTTCAGCCCGACAGGCTGATGGCGCCCTCGGGGCAGTTCTGCTCGGCGGTGACGGCGCGCGCTTCGAGTTCACCCGCGACATGCTCGACGAGCACGACGCAGGGCCGACTTCGTCGGCATCGAAGACGTCGGGCGCCAAGGTGTAGCAGCGCCCGTGCCCGGTGCACCGATCGGCGTCGACTTCGACCCGAGTCATGCTACCGGGAAGACGAGTGGCAGGGATTCCACC
>Ga0335071_10003832_pt1 | contig 15790 bp, 13 predicted proteins | sample Lox_Sample_15_FD_206724 | JGI IMG/M metagenome (GOLD analysis project Ga0335071, IMG submission 206724) | Soil microbial communities from Loxahatchee National Wildlife Refuge, Florida, United States - Lox_Sample_1.5 | ecosystem: Environmental > Terrestrial > Soil > Wetlands | place: USA... | reverse complement strand
TCTTCTGGCTGTCCTCGCTCTTCGGGGGCGGGCAGCTCATGCGATTCATCCACCCGCTGGCCGGCCTCGCCCTGGTCCTGCTGTTCTATCCCTACGCGGCCCAGGTGTGGTCCGACAACACTTGGCTTCCGGCCGACCGGGACTGGGTGAAGAACATGTTCCTCTACATGAAGAAGGAGCATCACCCGGGGGACACCGGCAAGTACAACGCCGGCCAGAAGCTCATGTTCTGGTCGATGGTGCCGATCATCGCGGTGCTCCTCGGCACCGGCGTGCTGATGTGGCAGCCCTGGTTCGCGCCGGTGTTCCCGGCCGGCCTGCGCCGTGCCGCCGGACTCGTCCATGCCGCCTGTGCCTTCGTCATGTTCGTGGGGGTGGGGGTTCACGTCTACGCTGCCTACTGGACGAAGGGATCCATCAGGTCCATGGTCCGCGGCACGGTCACGCGGGCCTGGGCTCGTTACCACCACCCGGCCTGGTACCGAGAGATCACAGAGAGGGAAGAGGGGTGAGCGCTCCCGGGGCCGAGCCCTTGGAGATCCCCCTCCTCCGTCCGCCCCGGCGGGATCTCTTTCGCAGGCGGGCGGAGCGGCTCCGTTCGCTCGCCCCCGGGCACGCGGCCGAGGACTTCCTCGCGTTCCTCGCCCAGCTCGTCACCGCGCAGGCCGAAGTCCTCGAAGGGCTGCGTCTGGCGGAGGAGGGCTTTGCCCTCTCGGATCGGGGGCTCCCCGTCTCTTGGCGGCAGGCGCTCGCGGAGGTGCTGGCGAAGGTGGAGGGGGCAAACGTGCCCGCGGGGGTCCGGGCGACGACGGCGAAGCTCCGCACCCTGGGGAGTTCGGACCTGGAGGCCTTGGCCTCCCGAGTGGTTTCGGGGGACACGGAAAAGGCCGAGGCGGCGTTGGTCCCGTTCGTGGGGGCGGCGCTGCAGGTGGTGTTCACCGCCTCGGCCGCTCGTCCGCCGCCCGAGGTGGCGGTCCGCTCCGACGGTCTCTGCCCGGTGTGCGGAGCGCCGCCGGTAGCGGGCGTGGTCTTGGGCGACGACCGGCTGCGGTATCTCGCCTGTTCCCTCTGCGGCGCGCAGTGGCACTCGACCCGCCTCGTGTGCACCACCTGCGGGGAGGTCGGCCGCCTCACCTATTATGCGCTCGAGCCTCGGTACGTCGCTGTCAAGGCCGAGGCGTGCAGCGCCTGCCGTACCTACCTCAAGCTCTTCTACCTGGAGCGCGATTCACGGGTCGAGCCGTTCGCGGACGACGCGGCCACGCCCGCGCTCGACCTCTTGGTGGCCGCGGAGGGGTACGCGCGTGGCGGTGTGAACTGTCTCTGGGCCTGAACCAGGATCTTTCAAAGGCCGAGGGGTGGGGCAGCGGCCGCCGTATACTCGGATCATCGCCGAGCTCTTCTCCCACCGTCGGAGCATGTTCCTTCGCAGGCGGGGAGGATGTGAGCGGTGCCGGAGGTCCAGAATGGTGAAGACGAGCCGAGGGCGCCACCGAGGAAGAGTGAAAGGCGATCTTCCCCCCATCGATCTCCCCAGGCCGGCGTTGGGCCGCACCATGCCCCTGGCCCGCGCGCTGGAACTCCGGCGGACCATTCGCGAGTTTGAGGTGAGGAAGCTCTCGTTGAAGGCCCTTTCGAACCTGCTCTGGGCGGCGTGCGGTGTGAACCGGAAGGTCGGTCCCTTCCGGCTTCGCGGCAGGACGGCGGCCTCGGCGAGCAACTCCCAGGAGATCGACGTCTTCGTCGCGCTGGAAGGGGGGACATACCTGTACGATCCAGTCGGACACAGGCTCTTGCCCATTGCCGCGGGAGACCTCCGCCCCCTGGCGATCGGCCGCGGCCAGGGCCATCGCGGTGCGGAGGCACCCGTTCGTCTCATCTACGCGGTGGACATCGACAGGCTCGCCAACACATCGGGGTATCGCGAGCCCGGGCTCCTCGATCCCGAGGTCCAGCGATCGTACTACTACGTGGACACAGGGCTCATCGCCGCCAACGTCTACCTGTTCGCGGCCTCGGCGGGGCTGGCGGCGTGGTTCCACAATTGCGATCGGGTGGCCCTCATGGCGAGGCTGCCGCTGCGCCCAGAGCAGCGCGTGCTCTTCGGGCAGACGGTCGGCTACCCAGTCAGGGGGACGAGGGCGTAGGGGGCTGGAGCTCGCGGCTTTCCGGCTTCCGGGTGGAACGGGCGAATGGCGAAGGTTTCGGGAGGGGAAGAAGGGCGAGGGTCCCGGCCTCCACCGGCTGTAGTTCACCGGGAGCATGCTCGTGGCCCTGCGGGCGAGGGGACTCGTCCTTGGCCACCCATCGTCGACCCCTGCTTCACCCGCCCGAGCCACAACGACTGGCCGACCGCCTCGGACCGGCGTGAACTCCGGGCGCGGAAGGTATGCGTCGCGCTGCGACGTCGTGCCGCCGGGGAATGGCGCGGCGCCTGGGCGACACTAGGCGCCTGAAGCGGCGATGTCCGTTCCCCTCTCCACCCATCGGAGCGAACCGGGCGCAGGAGCGCTCTGGGCCCTTGCCTTGGCCTGGCGGGGTCTTGCGCCTTCCTGAACGTCTACGCGGCGCAACCTCTCCTTCCCCTCCTGTCCGCGACCTTCGGGGCCTCCAAGGCGGCGACCGGTCTCGCGGTGAGCGCCTCGAACCTAGCAGTCGCCCTGGCTGCACCCGTGGTCGGGGCCGAATGGCCGAACCACCAAGGCGAATGCGGTCCTCCCGCGATGGTGCGCGGGCTGGGCGGGAGGGCCGCAGCGTTCGAGTCACCGCGACACGTATGCATCGTCAAATGCGATCCGAGACGGCTCGAAGTCGGTCTTGCGGGTGAAGGCCAGCGCCTCGCGTGCACCGTACTCGCGCTCCATCCCTGAATCCTCCCACTCCACCGAAAGCGGGCCCTGGTAGTTGGCGGCGTTCAGCTCCCTGATGATGTCTTCGAAGTTGACGTCACCGTGGCCCAGCGAGCGGAAGTTCCAGCCGCGACGGTTGTCTCCGAAGGTGAGGTGGGAACCCAGGATTCCCGCCCGCCCGTCCAGCCGGACAGCGCAGTCCTTCATGTGGACGTGGAGGATTCGGTCGGGGAAGTCACGGATGAAAAGGTGCGGCGTCATCCCCTGCCATTGCAGGTGACTGGGGTCGAAATTGAAGCCCAAGGTGGGACGGAACTTGAACTCCTCGAGCAGACGTCGAGCCGTGTAGAAGTCGAAAGCGATCTCCGCCGGATGGACCTCGAGCGCGAATTTGACGCCACAGCGATCGAACTCGTCCAGGATAGGCGACCAGAGATCGACGACCTGCTTGAACGCGTCGTCGACCATCTGCTCCGTGGTCGGAGGGAAAGAGTAGAAGTACTTCCACACGGCCGAGCCAACGAAGCCAGTGACGACCTTGCAGCCCAGGTGGGAAGCTGCCTGGGCGATGTACTTCATCTCCTGGATTGCCCAGGCGCGGGTCTTCTCGGCGCTGCCGCGGCACTCAGCGGGAACGAAGGCGTCGAGGCGCGGATCCCACAGGTCGCCCACGCACTGGCCGGGGAGGTGCGCACCAAGAGCGAATGCTCGGAGTTGATTCCGGGCCAGCACCGCCTTCTTCGCCTCGACGTACTTGGGATCGGAGGCCGCCTTCCTCGCCTCCATATGGTCGCCCCAGCAAGCGATTTCCGGGCCGTCATAGCCCCAGGAATGCAGCTTTTCGCAGAGGGTGGCGAAAGGCAGATCGGCCCACTGGCCAGTAAAGAGGGTCACAGCACGTCCCATGAGGCATCTCCTTTTCTAGGTCGGGTTCGGTTGGTGTTGCTCCATCTTCCGAGATGAGAGCGACTACGGTCTGCACTTCGTAAGAGGCGGGCCACGGGAATGGACTGGGGCTACGCCTTGTGAGAAGGGAAGCCAGCATGAGCTCGTCGAGGCGCGTCCAGAGGGGGTCCCCATGTCGTTCGGACAACTCGGTGCGGTGATCGCCAAGGAACTCGCCACCGTCTTCGAGCGGACTGCCCCTGAGGAGGTGGAGGCTTGGGCCGCCATCCAAGCAGCCAAGCGAATCGTGCTGGTGGGGGCAGGGCGTGAAGGAATCTCGACGCGAGCATTCACCATGCGGCTCATGCACCTGGGCCTGGACGCCCACTGGATAGTGCCGGGCTCGCCGACGTCCTGCTGTACGTACCAGCGGCGGTCGATCTGTGCACCGCCGACGTCGTTGCCTTGGTCCAGCCGATAGGTAACCTCTTCGAACGGGCCCTGCCCATCACCTTCGACATATTGGCAATAATGTTCCGCGACCGATCGGGGATCGCGCCACAACAGATGGAGCAGCGGTACCGGAATCTGGAGTGAATCCTCCGCGGCCGGGGCCTCGGCACCAACGTGAGAGAACGGAGCCGGCGAACACATGTCGGAGGCGCTGTCTAGCTCATCGCAGCCGGCGGCGCCTTGCCAGACGGACGTTCCGCTCCTGTCCCTGGGGTTTCGTCATGAGCGAGCGAAGGGCGGTGCGCGCGCCTCGTGCTGCCGGCTCGTTGCTCCAACAAGTAACCCACGATCATCACGACCAGAAGTAACGTCCCCCGGATCACATTTTGGGTGAAGGGGCTGAAGGCGAGGATGTTGAAGCCACTGCTCAGGAACTGAAGAACGAAGATCCCCATCACGAGGCCTGTCGTTGTCCCGAAGCCTCCGGCTGGGTTCACTCCTCCGAGGACCGCGATAAGGATACTTAGGAGAACGTAGGACGAGCCGTAGCCCGACTTAGCCGAATTCGACCGAGACATCATGATTACGGACGAGATCCCTGAGAGGAGGCCGGAGCACAGATAGACCCAGGTCAACGTCCGAGGAATGTTCAGGCCACTGAAACGTGCAGCAACCGGGTTGGCTCCGATCATCCTCACCGTGAGCCCAAACCGAGTCTTGTTGATGATTAGGGCGAAGAGAGCCACGGCGATCGCGAAGACCACGAACGGCATGGGGAAGATCGACAGGAAACCGTTCCCAAGAAACGCGAAGCGATCGGGGAATCCCACGATGCCCCGGCTGGAGGTGACAATGATCCCCATCCCCTCGTAGAGGGCCGCTCCCCCGAGGGTGGCAATGATGGGAGACACTCCCACCCGCGAGATAAGCAACCCGTTGACCAGGCCGCAGAGGAGCGACACCCCTAGGGCAACCGCAACGGCCACCAGCAGGACGGCAAGGCTCTCTGCCGGCCAAACGCCCGATGCGATCAGTCGCTTCATGCAGAGCGCGGACAGGATCCCAGACAGGTTGGCGATCGCCACGATGGACAGATCGATGCCCCCGGTCAGCATCGCCAGCATCATGGCAAGGGAGAGCAGGCCAAACTCCGAGATCTGGCTTCCCATCGACTGAAAGTTCCGAAGAGACAAAAACTTGTCCGGCAAAAGGAGCGACAGAATCACGAAGGTGGCGAAAAGAAATACCAGCAGGATGGTGTTGTTCGGGTTTCTTGCCAGAACTGCCCTCAAGGTTCGGGTCATGACCGCTTTGCCCGCCTGTTACTCGAGCCGGAAGATGAGGTTGCGCGCGTTCCGCACCTTCGTCTGGTACGCCGTGATGCTCATACCGGCGATGATGATCAGCCCGACGAAGGCCCGTTGCCAGAACGACGAAAGGCCTAGCAGAACCAGGCTCGTTTGGAGGACCTCGAAGATCGCTACCCCGAGCACGGTGCCGAGGATCGTTCCCTTGCCGCCCGTGATCCGGGCGCCGCCGAGCACCACGGCCGCGATCACATCCAACTCGCTGCCCACGAGGGTGGTGGGCGTGACGTAGCGGATCAAGGCGACGTTGATCACGCCCATGATCCCGGCCAGAAAGCCCACATAGCTGTAGACGCAGACCTGGATGAGCGGAACGTTGAATCCCAACCTGCGGGCCGACTCGACGTTGCCGCCGATGGCGAGCGTTCCGCGGCCGAGCTTTGTGAAACGGAGAAGAAGCCACGTGAGGACATAGGTTCCGGCGGCGATAGGAACGAAGGCCGACAGGCCAAAGGGAGTACCGTCCGGCTTGGAGAGCGTTAAGACGTTCGCCTTGCTGAAATCGAGAAAACAGCGCGGGAGGTCGGAGGAGTTGATGGCGCGGCTGCCGAGGACCGTGAGAAGGAGCCCGTGGAAGACGGTCTGCGTGCCGAGTGTGGTGATGAGGGTGGGCAGGCGAAATGCGGAGATGAGGAGGCCGTTGACGGCACCAAGTGCGAGCCCGATCCCGCAGGAGACCGCGAACGCCATGGGGAGGCTGCTCACCCCGAGGGCGATGAGCAACTTGACGGCACCATACTGGGCGGAGACGGCGATCGCGAAAAAGGACACGTCGATGCCGCCGGAAAGTAGGACTACCAGGACACCCATCGCCAGGATCGCGAACCCGGCGCTTGTCCTAGTGACGTCGAAGAGGTTCTCCAGGGTGAGGAACGTGCTTGAGAAGCCTTGAACCAGAGCGCAGAATCCGACGAAGAACAGGAACAAGTAGAACTCGTTCCTCCGGAGGATTCGCCGTACCAAGCGCGAGCTAGTTCGCCTTGCCGCTGACGAAACCATACAGCTCCTCTTCGGTCGCGTCGGACGATCTCACCTCGCGAACGATCCTACCTTCCTTCATCACTAGGACCCGGTTGCAGTTGCCGAGGACCTCCGAGATTTCGTCGGAGATGAGAATGACCCCCATCTCCGCCCGTGCGAGGTCGCGGACAATCTCATGGATGTACGCCTTAGAAGCGACGTCGATGCCCACCGTGGGATTGTCGAGGATGAAGAGCTGTGGGCGGATGGCAAGCCACTTGCCGATCACAACCTTCTGCTGGTTCCCACCGGAGAGACTGGTCACTGGTAGGGAACTGGAAGAGGTCTTGATCTTCAGTTGCTCGACCCAGCGAGAGATTGTCGTGCGAGTCTTGCGGGAGCTGATGAGTCCCGTGGCTCCCCGCAACTCGTTGAGAATCGTCACCACGACGTTCTCGCCAATCGACTTGCTCTGGAACAGCCCCTGGAGGACGCGGTCCTCCGGTAGATAGCCGATGCGGTTCTGAACCGCGTCCTCTGTCGACCGGATGGTCACGGGCTGGCCATCGAGGAGCATCTCTCCGGAGTCTGCGGGGTTCATGCCGAAGATGGAGAGGGCTAGCTCGGTCCTGCCCGATCCCAACAGGCCGGTGATCCCGAGAATCTCGCCTCTCCACACCTTGAAGCTCACGTCGGAGAAATGCCCCTCGCGGCTGAGGCTGCGCAGTTCGAAAAGCGGCACCCCTCTTTGGTCCGTGGCCGTTTCGAAGCGCTTCCGGGCGACGGTCTTGCCCGTCATGTACGCCTCGAGCTGGCTCGTGGTCAGGTCAGTCGCGGGAAAGACGCCCACGGGCTTGCCGTCCCGGACCACCGTCACTCTCTCTGAGATTCGGAGCACCTCGTCGAGCTTGTGACTGACGAACAGGGTGGAGATCCCTCTAGACCTGAGTTCGTTGATGACCGCGACCAGGGCATCCACTTCCGGCTTGGTAAGTGCGGTCGTGGGCTCGTCCATGATGATGAGCTTTGCGCCCTGGGTGAGCGCCCGGGCGATGGCCACGAGCTGCCGGCTCGACACCGGGAGGTCCTCCACCAAGGCATCGAGGTCGACCACGGCGTGGATGTTGCGAAGCTCTGCCTCCGCCACCCTGTGCATGCTCCCCCAGTTGATGAACCTTCTTCCCTTCTCCACCACTTGGCTGAGCGCGATATTCTCGGCCACGGTCAGGTTGGGCAGGAGCGAGAGATCCTGATAGATGACCTGAATCCCGGAACGGATGGCGCCGAGGGCATTGAGCCCCTCGCTACGACGCCTGCCGTCGAATACGATCTCGCCGCGATCCGGCCCGATAACCCCCGCGATGATCTTGATAAGCGTTGACTTGCCCGACCCGTTCTCCCCCACCAGCGAGTGGATCTCCCCACGGTTAATCGTGAGGCTGACGTCACTCAAAGCCTGGACGCCCTTGTATGCCTTGTAGATGGCCCGGGCTTCCAGCAGCGTCGACGAGGCGACGGTCGAGGTCACGTCTTTCGCCTCCCCTTCTGGTCGATACCGGTGCAGCCACGAGCTATGGGGTGTCCGATCCCCGGACGAGACGGGGCGGCCAGCTCGCAACTGGCCGCCCCGCAGAGTCTCGCATGGTCCCGCTAGAAGTTGTACTGGTCCACGTTCTCTTTCGTGCAGGTGATGGGAGCGTTGCCGTAGACGACCTTCCCCACGACCTTCACGGTCTCATATCCAGGCCGACCCAAGTTCATCCCGGATGTGATCTTGTTTCCCTTCAGAGTCTCGAGAGCGACCTTCATCGAGACGTAACCGGCATCTGCTGGGCTCCAGAAGTGGATGGACTGGATAGTCCCCCGCTTGAGGTAGTCCTTGGCCATTGAGGGGAGGGAAAGGCCGGAGATGAAGAATTTGCCGGCCAGGCCCTTCTCTTCAACCGCGAGAGCGAACGCCGGCGCCGAGCCGGCGGTATTGCCCTGGAACCCCTTTAGGTTCGGATACTTCTTGAGGAGCTCGAGCGCTTTCTCGTGTGCCAGTTGCTGGTCGTTACTGTCCTCGACCGGTGGATCGGTCACGAGCTTCATGCCTGGGAAGTTCGTCTTCTGGTATTTGCTGGCGGCGCCCGCCCAGTCCATGTGGGTTTCCATGGTGAGCAGGCCGACGATCTGGGCGTATTCGCCCTGGCCCTTCATGTTCTTCCCAAGGTTCTTCATCATCTCCTCGCCGAAGGCCGCATTGTTGAAGGCCTCGATGTCGAAGGTGACGTTCTGCAGCGAGGCGGCCTCATGGGAGAAGGTCAGGATCCCCGCGTCGTTAGCCTTCTTGAGGACCGGTTCCATCGCCTTCACGTCGTTGGGAATGACGACGATAGCATCCACCTTCTTCGCGATCAGGTCCTCCACGAGGCGGATCTGTGCGGCGGGATCGCCAGTGTTGTGGCCGATCTGGTACGCATTGACATCGGGATTGTCTTTCGCGAATCGCTCGATGCCCCGGCGCATGTCGTCGAACCAGGAGACGCCCTCCAGCTTCACGACCATCACGATCTCGAACTTCTTCTTCGCCTCCGCGGCGCGCGCGGGCTGTCCCCAAAGCAAACACACGGCTAGTGTCGTCAGAATGATGCCGGATAGCGCTTTCATTTTTTGTCCTCCCTCCATCAGGCTCCACCGAGTATCGACGCGGTCGATCTGCCGATCAGAGCTTCGGCCAAACTAGAAGCACCCCTCCACGCATACGAATCCACCGACGCCAATTGACCAATCTCAAGACGCGCCGAGCAACCGGTAGCTCTCCCGCAAGGCGGGGTACAGCGACTGGAACACCTCGAACAGGCTCCCGTACTCGGCTGCCTTGGTCCCGTCGCAGTGCACCGCCGTGCCGGTGGCGACCGTTGCGTCGCAGGCCTGTTCCACGTCCTGGAAGACCCCCGCCGCTACCCCACCGAGCAGCGCAGCGCCGAAGGACGCCCCTCCGGAGTCGGCCTGCATGGTGAGGATCTCCTGCCCGGTGACGTTGGCCATGATTTCCAGCCAGAGCGGAGAACGCGCACCACCACCCGTAGCCCGGATCTCCCGCATGGGAATGCCGTGGCTCTTCATGGCCTCGAGGCAATCTCGGAAGCAGAACGCCACGCCCTCGAGGACAGATCGAATGAGGTGCTCCCGGCCGTGGCCCGCGTGGAGGCCGAACCAAACTCCGCGGGCATCGGTGTCCGTATGAGGGTGGCGCTCGCCGGCCAAATAGGGCAGAAAGAGAAGCTTGCCCGACCCCACCGGTGCCCTCGCGGCGAGTTCGTCCAAGACGGCGAAGATCGTCGTCCCCCGCCGCTCCGCTTCGGCGCGTTCCCAGATGGCGATCTTGTCCTGATACCACTGGTGCGACCCTGCGGCCGCGTTGATGCAGGCCAAGACGCACCAGGTGTCGGGGACGGCGTGACAGAAGGTGTCGAACCGACCCTCGCTATCGGTCTTCGGCGCGCCGGTGGCTGCGTAGATGACTCCCGAGGTCCCGATAGAGAGCGAGGCGACTCCCTCGCGGACGATTCCCATCCCCACAGCGGCGCACGCCTGATCCCCACCGCCCCCAGCCACCGGTGTACCGGGGAGCAACCCGGTGGCGGCACGTCCCGCCGCGCTCACCTGACCGGAGACGGCCGCCGATTCTACGAGGTTGGGAAGAATACTGCGGGGAACTCCCAATAACCCGGGGATCTCTTCGGACCAGTTGCGCTTCGCGACATCGAGAAAGAGCGTGCCAGAAGCATCGGTCACGTCGGTGCAGTACTCGCCTGTGAGCCGGAACCGGACGTAGTCCTTGGGCAGCATGATCCGGGCGACCCGGTCAAATATCGATGGTTCGTTGTCCCGTACCCACTGCAGTTTGCAGGCGGTGAAGTAGGGGGCCCCTCCGGTGGCGCAGATCCGCCTCAGGCGCTCCCGTCCGACCTTCTCGACGATCAACGCGGACTGGCGAGCGGTGCGCTGGTCATTCCAGAGAATGCTCCTGCGCAGCACGCGTCCCTGTTGGTCCAGCATGACCAGGCCGTGGTACATCCCGGAAAGGCCAACACCTTTGATGTCGTGCCCCGCTGCCCCCCCGTTCTTCAGAACTTGCCGAATCGCCTCCACGGTCGCGGCCCACCAATCCTCGGGATCCTGCTCGAACCACCCAGGAGCGGGCGAGTGTAGCGGATAGGCGCGAGTAGCCTCTGCCCGCAATGACCCTTTCTCGTCGATGAGGACGGTCTTCACCCCGGTCGTACCGACGTCGATCCCGAGCAGGGACATCGAGGTCTCTCCGACTAGAGGCTGAACTGGCGGTCCGGCTTGCGGATGTTCCCGTTGTTGCCGATTTCGAGGTAGAAGCCGAGAAGCGGGACCGTGTCCAGGTAGTAGAACTCGTCATCGCCCAACCGGCCGCTCTGTACGACCCCGATGCCCTGGGCTCTGTAGCGCGCGAGCTCCTTCTTACAGTCCTGGACCCACTCCTTGACGTGGTGAATCCCCTCGCCGTGCTTCTCGAGATGGTCGTAGTAGACGTTCGGGCCCTTCAGCGGCTGGATGATCTCCACGTGACGGTCGCCGACCCATGCCAGAGCGATCCGGGCGGACCACTCGGCCGGCTTCCCCATATACGTCGTGTCGGTCATCTCGGGCGGTGCGAAGTCGTAGATGTCCCAGGGCCCCTTATGGAAGTGCTTGGCGTAGTTGGGCAGGTACTTCTCGAGATCCCTCACAACGATCCCAACCTGAATGATCTTCCGCTCTGCCATGTCTTCCTCCATGCGCGGGGAGCGCGGACACGGAGAACACCGCATCCAGCGTTCCACACGAAATGCCGAGCCGTTGTGTCGTCGCCATCCGGCGCAGGCGCAGGCCGAATTCTAGCACCCGCCCGGGCCAAATTCCGAGGCTTGCAAATAATTGCACGAGTAGCAATACCTTGCGCTGAAGGGGAACGATACGCTTGTACATCGAGGGTGTCAAGGTGCCGCAGGCCGGCGCAGCAACTCCCGAATGTCCGGAGTCAGGTGAGGGGATGTTGGGGGGGAGGAGGGGGTGGGGACTCTCGAAGGACCCCACGATAAGATCGAGGGCAGCCGGCCCGAAATCAGCTGTCGGGCAGCGCGCTCGAACTCGCCTCGCCGGGCTGCGGGAGAAGAGCCTTCGCGCAGTCCACGTCCGTGATCAGAGTGTTCGCCACTTTGCTTCGGAGAACGGCCCTGAGCGCGTTAACCTTGTTCCGACCCGCGGCGATCACAATGCGGTGCTCGACATGCCTCAGTTCGCCGAGGGGCAGCTTGACCACCCGGTCCGCGACCTCTGCGCGCACCGGCTGGCCCGCTTCGTCGAAGACGTAGAAGTTGCACGCCGCGGCGCCGCCTGCCGTCTGAATCGATTCCAGGTCTTCGGCGGTGAAGACCTTGGCCCGGTACATTGAGGTCTCCTTGCCGACTCCCCCTGCGCCGAGGATGACGACGCTGAGGCGCTTCCAGATCTCGCGGATCTGCTGGAAACTACTGTCGGACATGAGGGAACGGCGGATCGCCTCGTTCCCCACGATCGCCGGGGTATTTATGAGGTAGGGTGTCCCGCCGATCTTCTCGGCGAACGCGCGGGCCAAGCTGCTGGGGTAGATGCCCGTATCGATCATCCCGAGCGCACCGGTGATGGGGACAACGTCCACACCACCGATCGGCAGCGCGGGCATGTTCTCGCCCATTGCCTTCAGGGTTTCTCCCCAGCTCAGGCCAAGCGTGTCCCCCCTCCTCAGCACGCGTCCCAAGACCTCGGCCAACGCGCGGGCCATGGCCGCGTACACGTGATCGATCTGGTCGAAGCTGGGCACGAGCAGGCACTCGTTGAGCCCGAAGGCCTGCTCCAGGGCGATTTCCATCTGTGAGAAGTCGTCGGGATCCGCGTGGATGGTGATCCGAACGATCCCCAGCTTCCTGGCCTTGTCGAGCGCTCGCGATACGCTCGCGACGGAGACGTTCATACGCTTGGCGATTTGGTACTGACTCGTCTCCTCGGTGTAGTAAAGCTGAGCGACCTTCGACAGTTGCGACCTCGACGAGATGAGCGAGAGCGGCCTCGGGCCGACTCCACCCCGTCGCGCCTTCGCCTTCCTCGAGGGTCTGCGGTCTCGTGAGCTCATCGGGATGGGCCAGCCGCTTCGTGGGTGAGATAGCCGGTTGGTGATCTCCCTCGCGGCGGCACGTTGAGGAGTCCCGCTGCCATGCAGCAGCGGCCCTTACGGGTGCGCCCCCCATAGGATCGGGATCCCTGCCTGTCAAGACGCCGCGTTCGGGCTGGCAACTCCCGACTGGAGGCCCTGGGCCAGCGATGCGGCCGCATCATCGGGCGCCCTCCGACTGGGGTGATCCGCGGCCACCAAGCACTCCATCGCCGCTTGACGGTCCAACGCACGCGGGTTAGTGTAGCGGTGAAATATATTGCAGTCAAGGGAACATATTTCACTGCAAGGTCTTCCGATGACGGAATTCGCCATGAGGAAACTCTCCCCTGCACCCGAGTCCGTTGGCGTACTGCCCCGCGAACAGCTCGAGCGGATGTACCTGCAGATGCTGCAGACCCGGGCCTTCGAGGAGAAGGTCGCCTACTTCTTCTCGAGGGGCATGATTCACGGGACCACCCACCTCTACATCGGCGAGGAGGCGACGGCCATCGGCGCCATCGCCGCCCTGGACCCGGACGACCTCATCACCAGTACCCACCGCGGGCATGGGCACACCATCGCGAAGGGGATGGATCTGAATGCGATGATGGCGGAGTTGTTCGGGCGACGCGATGGGGCCTGCAAGGGGAAGGGCGGCTCCATGCACATCGCCGACCTCTCCAAGGGCAACCTCGGCGCCAACGGCGTGGTCGGCGGCGGCATCCCCATCGCGGTGGGCGCCGCGCTCTCGATTCAGATGGCCAAGCAGAGCCGGGTGGTCGTGTGCTTCTTCGGCGACGGTGCCATCAACGAGGGCAGCTTTCACGAGAGCGTCAACGTGGCTTCGATCTGGAAGCTGCCGGTCATCTTCGTCTGCGAGAACAACCAGTACGGCATGTCGATGAGCGTGCGGCGCTCCACCAACCTGGAGAACCTGGCTGACCGGGCGAAGGCTTACGGGATCCCCGGGAGACGCGTGGACGGCAACGACGTGCTGGCCGTCCACCACGCGGTGCGGGAGGCGAAGGCCTACGCCAAGACCAACGGGCCTTCGCTCGTCGTGGCCGAGACCTACCGGTACCAAGGGCACTCGAAGAGCGACGCCAACAAGTACCGGACCAAGGAGGAGATCGCGGAGTGGAGGACCAAGGACCCCATCCCCCGCTTTCGCAAGTACCTGAGCGAGACCGGCGTCTTCACCGACCCAGAGCTCGATGCCATCGAAGCAAAGGCCAAGGAACAGATCGAGGAGGCGGTGCGGTTCGGCAGCGAGAGCCCGGAGCCAGACCTCGACACCCTTCTCACCGACGTCTATTCGGACTAGAGGCGCCCGAGCGATGACCCAGGCAACTCAGCATGTGGTCCAGGCAGCGCGCGACATCACCTACGCGGCCGCGATCCGGGAGGCGATGAGCGAGGAGATGCGGCAGGACCCACGGGTGTTCTTGCTCGGAGAGGACGTGGGCGTCTACGGCGGGGCCTTCGGAGTCTCGGTGGGGATGATCGAGGAGTTCGGCCCGGAGCGCGTGCGCGACACGCCCATCTCTGAGGCCGCCATCGTCGGAATGGCCACCGGCGCTGCCCTGACCGGTTTTCGCCCCATCGCGGAGATCCAGTTCAGCGATTTCCTCGTCCTTGCCCTAGACCAGCTCGGGAATCAGGCAGCCAAGATGAGGTACATGTTCGGAGGCAAGGCACGGGTTCCGATGGTTGTCCGTGCGCCGGAGGGCTCGGGGACCGGCGCCGCCGCACAGCACTGCCAGAGCCAGGAGGCGATCTACTGCCATTTCCCCGGCCTGAAGGTGGTGGTCCCCTCGACCCCCTACGACGCCAAGGGCCTCCTCAAGGCTTCCATCCGCGACGACAACCCAGTGGTGTTCCTCGAGCAGAAGCTCTTGTACCGGAAGACTGGCCCGGTACCGGACCAGGACTACCTCGTCCCCCTCGGTCGAGCCGATGTGAAGAGGAAGGGCAAGGACCTCACCATCGTCACCTGGGGGAGGATGGTGCCCATGTGCCTCGAGGTGGCTGGGGCGCTCGAGAAGGACGGCATCGAGGTGGAGATCGTTGACCCCCGAACTCTCGTCCCGCTCGACCGGGACACCATCATCGAGAGCGTCTGCAAGACGGGGAGGCTGGCCATCGTCCACGAGGCCGTACAGACGGCGGGCTACGGGGGGGAGATCGCGGCCCTGGTCGCCGACAGCAAGGCCTTCTTCCACCTCGACGCCCCTATCCGCCGGGTGGCCGGTTACGACGTCCCCATTCCTTACAACCCCAAGCTGGAGAAGGCTGCGGTCCCGACGCCCGAGCGCATCGAGCGCGCCGTGCGCGACCTTCTGGCGTGAGGAGGCCACTGCACCATGGCGACCGCAGTCATCATGCCCAAGGCAGGGATGTCGATGGAGTCGGGCACCGTCGTTCGCTGGCTCAAGAAGGTCGGCGACCCGGTCAAGGTCGGAGAGCCGCTCCTTGAGATCACCACCGACAAGGTAGACATGGAGGTGGAGGCGGAGACCTCGGGACACCTCCTCTGCATTCTCAAGGATCAGGGCGAGCAGGTTCCGGTGACACAGCCCATCGGCTATATCGGGACGTCGGCCGAACTGGGGAAGAGCGTGGCCGAGTTGCAGGGGTCCAGCGTCGGAGGAGCGGCCGGAGCGCCCACGGCGCCCGCCGCCGAGGCCGCCTCGAAGCCCGCGGTGGGTGAGGCAGCCGCCGCGGCGGGTGCGCAGCGCGTGCCGAGTACCCCCGCCGCCCGGCGCCGTGCCGGCGAGCTGGGGATCGACCTCGCGCAGGTGAACCCGACAGGACCGAACGGAGAGGTGAAGCTGCGCGACGTGACCTCGGCTGCGGCAGAGAACAGGGTCCGCATGTCGCCCTTGGCCCGCCGAGTGGCGGAGCGCGAGGGGAGGAGCCTATCCGGCGTGAGCGGGAGCGGACCGGGGGGTCGGATCCTCCGGGCTGATCTCGCCCCGCCTCCGCCTCCCCCGGCCATCCCCGAGGTCGCTCCCGCCTCTCCGCAGCCGGTCGCCGCGCCCGGGGAGACGCGCACGCCGGTGAGCGGCAAGCGCAAGGTCATCGCCGAG
>Ga0335071_10003831_pt1 | contig 15791 bp, 16 predicted proteins | sample Lox_Sample_15_FD_206724 | JGI IMG/M metagenome (GOLD analysis project Ga0335071, IMG submission 206724) | Soil microbial communities from Loxahatchee National Wildlife Refuge, Florida, United States - Lox_Sample_1.5 | ecosystem: Environmental > Terrestrial > Soil > Wetlands | place: USA... | reverse complement strand
TGGCGTGCGCCAATCTCCGCACGGACGTCCGCCGTGGGCCCGCAGAGCCAAAGGGGAGGGCTTGCGGGAAATCTCGAGAGGCGCGCGTAGGGCGGCCCGGGACTTCGACGGCAAGATCCGGTTGTGTCACTCCCGCCCGAGGGACCGCCGCGCCGGGTCGAGATTTCCCGCGCCCTCGCCCTTTGGCGCTCAATCCCCGCGCGTCAGAACAGCCCGGTGATCTTCCCGCTGTCGTCCACGTCGATCGCGACGGCGGAGGGAACCTTCGGCAGTCCCGGCATCGTCATGATGTCGCCGCAGACCATCACGACGAATTCGGCGCCGGCGGCGAGCCGCACTTCACGCACGTTCACCACATGGCCCGACGGAGCGCCGCGAAGCTGCGGGTCCGTCGAGAACGAGTACTGGGTCTTCGCCACGCACACCGGATAGTGGCCGTAGCCCGACTCCTGCAGCTTCTTGATCTGCGTGCGGACCTTGGAATCGGCCGTGATGTCCGACGCGCCATAGATCCTGGTGGCGATGGACTTCATCTTCTCCCACAGCGTCTCCTCGTCCTTGTAGACGAACTTGAAGCTGTTGGGCTCCTCGCACAGGCGCACGACCTCTTTCGCGACCTCCGTGGCGCCCTTGCCGCCCTCGGCCCAGTGGCGCGCGAGCACGACCTTCGCGCCGTGGTGCGCCATCTTGTCCATGAGCATCTGCACTTCCGCGTCCGTGTCCTCGGTGCGGTGGTTGATCGACACCACGCAGGGCAAGCCGTAGTTGTTGCGGATGTTGTTCACGTGCCGCTCGATGTTGGTGATGCCCTTGGCGAGCGCCTCGAGGTTGGGCTTGCCGAGCTCCTTCACGTCCACGCCGCCGTGATACTTGAGCGCGCGCACCGTGGCCACCAGCACGACCGCCGAGGGCTTGAGGCCCGTCTTGCGGCACTTGATGTCGATGAACTTCTCCGCGCCCAGGTCCGCGCCGAATCCCGCTTCCGTCACGACGTAGTCGCCGAGCTTCAACGCCGTCTGCGTGGCGAGCACCGAGTTGCAGCCGTGCGCGATGTTGGCGAAGGGGCCGCCGTGGATGAACGCGGGCGAATGCTCGAGCGTCTGCACGAGGTTGGGCGCGAGCGCGTCCTTGAGGAGCGCGGCCATGGCGCCGTGGGTCTTCAGGTCCTTCGCGAGGATCGGCTTCTGGTCCTTGGTGTAGCCGCAAACGATGTTGCCCAGTCGGTTCTTCAGGTCCTTGATGCTGGTCGAGAGGCAGAAGATCGCCATCACCTCGGAGGCCACGACGATGTCGAAGCCGTCTTCGCGCGGGTATCCGTTGGCCGGCCCCCCGAGCGCGATCGTGATCTGGCGAAGCGCGCGGTCGTTCATGTCGAGCACGCGCTTCCACGCGATGCGGCGAACGTCGAAGCCCAGCTCGTTGCCGTGGTTGATGTGGTTGTCGATCATCGCCGCGAGCAGGTTGTTCGCGAGCTGGATCGCGCCGAAATCGCCGGTGAAGTGCAGGTTGATGTCTTCCATCGGCACGACCTGCGCATAGCCCCCGCCCGCCGCGCCGCCCTTCATCCCGAACACGGGTCCCAGCGACGGCTCGCGCAGGCAGATCACCGCCTTCTTGCCGATGTGGTTCAACGCGTCGCCCAGGCCCACGGTGGTCGTGGTCTTGCCCTCGCCCGCGGGCGTGGGGCTGATGGCCGTGACGAGGATCAGCTTCCCGTCGGGCTTGTTCTTCAGCGTATCGATGTACTCGAGCGAGACCTTCGCCTTGTAGTGCCCGTACGGGGAGATCGCTTCGCTGGGAATGCCGAGCTTCTTCGCGATTTCGCCGATGGGCTTGATCTTCGCCTTCTGTGCGATCTCGATATCGCTGGGTACAGCCATTGGGAGCTCTCCTCGTTGAAACAGGTTTGCAACGAGTATAGAAAGCCGCAGAATGGCCGGGCCTTGACTCGCGTCAAGACCCACGATCTTCAAATGCACCCCCACCACCAGCTGATCCGGGAGTTCTATCGCGCGTTTTCAGCCCGCGACGCCGAGGCCATGGCGCGCTGCTACCACCGCGAAATCGCCTTCAGCGACCCGGTGTTCCCGATGCTGCGCGGCGAGGACGCGGGCGACATGTGGCGGATGCTGCTCGCCCGAGCTGCGGACCTCGAGGTCACGCTCGACGAGGCCGAAGCCGACGCCGAAGGCGGGCAAGCGCGATGGACCGCGCGCTACACCTTCTCGCGCACCGGGCGCCCCGTGGTCAATCGCGTCGGGGCGATGTTCGCCTTCCGCGAGGGGCTCATCGTGCGCCACTTCGACAGCTTTTCCTTCTGGCGCTGGTCGCGCCAGGCGCTGGGTCCCGTGGGCCTCGCGTTCGGCTGGTCGCCGCCGCTTCGCTGGAAGGTCCGCAAGGACGCGGACCGTGCCTTGAGGCTGTGGATCGAACGGCAGGGAGCAATCCCGACGGCTACGCCGTCAGGCAATTAAAGCCGGGAACACGGAGGACACGGAGAAAGGCACGGAGGGCCACGGAAGAAACCAAAAGACCTTGCATGCGATTCGTGCCCACATCGACGGGGTCACGAAGCAATACGAGGTTCTTGATTTCCTCCGTGGCCCTCCGTGCCTTTCTCCGTGTCCTCCGTGTTCCCGGCTCTAGTGCGAGCGCAGCGTAGAGATCAGTTCAGCTCCAGCGCATTCGTGAGGTCGCCCATCGCCGTGCCGCCGTTGGCGACGAGGGCCGCGTCGCGCGCGGTTACGCCCGCGAGCGCCGGCGTGCCGAAGCGGCGCGAGATGAGGCGCAGGATCGAAGCCGTGTCGTACTGGGTGTGATCGACGAACTCGCTCTTCGCGAAGGGCGAGATGATGATCGCGGGAATGCGCGTGCCGGGCCCGAGCAGGTCGCCCTTGGGCGGCGCCACGTGGTCCCACTGCCCGCCGAACTCGTCGTAGGTGATCACGATCACCATCCCCTTCCATTGCGGGCTCGCCTGCAGCTTGCTCACCACGTCCGCGATGTGCGCGTCACCCGCCGCGACCGAGGCATAGCCGGGGTGCTGGTTCGTGTCGCCCTCGGGCTTGTAGAACACCACCGAGGGGAGCGTGCCGGCGGCTGCATCGGACACGAGGTCCGTGTAGTCCTTGAGGTGCGCCTTGCGATTGGCCGCGCCCGTCACCGGATCCATCGACGCCTGATAGTTGAAAGGATGGTGGTGCGCCTGGAAGTTGGGCACGGTGTTGTTGTAGATGCCCGAACGGTTGGCCGAGACCTGGTTCCACGCCTGCGCGTACCAGGCCCAGCTCACGCCCGCCGTGGTGAGCTGGTCGCCGATGGTGGTGCCCTTCTGCGGAGGCAGCGTCGTGCCCGAGGCCGGGTTGGCGTACAGGCCCGTCGCATCCGTCGAGGCCGGCGCGTTGCCGCTCGGCTGGTACGGCGGCTGCATCGTGTTCACCGCGCGGAAGGTGCCGTCGCCGAAGTAGTTCTTGGGAACGATGTTGCCCGAGAGCTGGAACGTGGGCGGGCCGTCCATCGCCGAAGCGGGCGACGAGGCCGAGGGCGTGAGGTTCGGCGTGAACTTGCCCGCCGAATCCGTGTTGAGCACCGCGATCGTGGGCTTGGCCGCGGCCGTGTCGGCGTTCGGGTATTCCGGCGCGCAGGCGCAGATGAGGTACTGGTGGTTGAGGAACGAGCCGCCGAAGGCGCCCATGAAGAAGTTGTCGGCGAGCGTGTACTGCTTGGCGAGCGCCCAGAGCTTCATGGAGCTTCCGTCGTAGTAGCCCATCGGCAGTCCGCCCGAGTCGGCCCACGCCACCATCTTGTCGTTCTTGCCGCCGTCGATCTGCATCTGGTTCTCGAAGAAGCGGTGATAGAGGTCGCGCGTGACGATGGTCTGCGGCAGGCTGAACGTCGTCTGGATGTTGAAGGGCGCGTTGGCGAGGTTCGCGCTCTGCGCCTGGGTGACCACCGGTGTCTGGCCCGCGGCCGTGACGCCGCCCCACGTCTGCGGCAGCGTCGCGAGCGCCGTCCCCGACGAACGATCCACCTGCGCCACGACCGAGCCCGAGGCCGAGGAATTCAGGCCCGGGATGCCGTTCGCGCCGGGAAACAGCCCATACAGGTTGTCGAAGCTGTGGTTCTCTGCGTAGATCACGACGATGTTGCCCACCTTCGTCTGCAGGCTCCCCGTCTTGCACGGGTCGCAGTTGTTGTCGGTGCTGCAGCTCGCGGCCATGAGGCCCGCGAAGGCGACGGAGATGAGCGAGGCGATTTGTGTTTTGCGCATGGCTGTGGAGGGCAGTCGTGGTGGACGGGTAGGTGACGATTAGAAGGCGTCAACGTGACAAGGGTGTTCGCGCCTCCGTCACGCGCCTGAAAAGAAAATCGCGTCTCCTTGCCGCGTGAGATTCCCGTCGACCACCGCGATCGCGCTCTTCATCGGTGCAGGCGCCCTGCTGCCCGGTTGCGGCGAGCCGCGCGCCTCGGCGCCCTCGCGCTCGACCTTCTACGAGACGCGCTTCGAAAAGCGGCCGAGCGTGGCCGAGCTCACCTCCGTCGGGCGCAGGCTCTTCTTCGACGCGTCGCTTTCCGCATCGGGACGCACCGCGTGCGCGAGCTGCCACGATCCTGCGCACGCTTATGGACCGCCCAACGCGCTTGCGGTGCAGCGGGCTGGGCTCGACGGCAAGACGCCGGGATTCCGCGCAGCGCCGTCACTGCGCTATATACAAAAAGTGCCACCGTTCACCGAGCATTTCTTCGAGGCCGAGGGCAACGACAGCGAGGACCAGGGGCCGGTGGGCGGCCACGCCTGGGACGGGCGCGCGCGCTCGCTGCACGAGCAGGCGGCGCTGCCGCTGCTTTCGCCCCTCGAAATGGCCAATCGCGACTCCACCGAGGTCGTCGCGCGTGTCCGCGCGTCGACGCTCGCCCCGGCGCTACGCGATGCCTTTGGGCCGCACGTGCTCGACGATCCCGACACGGCGTTTCGCGCGATCCTGCTGAGCCTCGAAGTGTTCCAGCAGGATCCGGCCGAGTTCTATCCGTACAGCAGCAAGTACGACGCGTTCCTGCGCGGACAGGCGAAGCTCGCGAAGGACGAGATGCATGGCCTCGCGCTCTTCAACGACCCGGCCAAGGGAAACTGCGCGTCGTGCCACATCAGCGCGGTGCGCGAGGGCGAGGTCCCCGCCTTCAGCGACTGGGGCTTCATCGCGCTGGGCGTGCCGCGCAACCGCGCGGTGGCCGATCCGAAGTCGCAGGACCTCGGGCTGTGCGCCCCGCTGCGCACCGATCTTTCGGGCCATGCCGAATATTGCGGGCGCTTCCGCACGCCCACGCTTCGCAACGTCGCGAAGCGCGCCGTGTTCTTCCACAACGGCAGCTTCACGAGCCTGGAAGAGGTCGTCCGCTTCTACGCGGAGCGCGATACCGATCCCGCACGATGGTATCCGCGTCGCGCCGACGGATCGGTCGACGCCTTCGACGACATTCCTTCCGCGATGCGCGGCAACGTGAACCGCGAGCCGCCCTTCGGCGGCAAGCCCGGCTCGCGGCCCGCGCTCGACCGCTCCGAGATCCGCGACATCGTCGCCTTCCTCCGCACCCTCGACGACGGCTACGCCGTCAAGTGACTAGCGCAGCACCGGGGTGCCGAAGAATTCCTTGATGAGGAAATCCTCGAGGCCGTCGTTGTCCTCGGGGCGCGCGGAGAGCACCACGACGCGCCCCAGGCGCGGCGATTCCCAGCGGAAGTCGCCGCTGTAGTGCTCGCGGATCAACTGGATCATGCGCTTCACGATCGCGCGATCGATGTCGCCGCCCGGCCCCGCGTCCACCTCGATCACCTCGCGCCAGCGCCGGTCGCGCGATGGCTCCCATCCGTTGAACGCGAACTCCGCGGTGATCGTGCCCTTGCTCAGGATCTGGAAGACGCCGCCCACGCCGCCGCCGGGCACGAAGCGCAGGTTGCGTTCGATGTTCGCATCGGCGCGTTCGGCATCCGAGAGCTGCTGCGGACCGCGCGCGAGCGCGGCCTCGGCCTCGCGCCGCGCCTCGCGGCGCGCGTTGATCGCGGCCATCATGTCCACGGGCGGCTCGGGCCGCGGCGGCGAAGGCTCAGGCGGCGGCGTGGGCGGCACGGGCGGCTGCAGCGCCTCGGGCGCCGGGCCCGGCACCGGCCGCACCAGCTTCGGCGGCTCGTGCACGGGGCGCCTCGGTGGCGGCGGCTTCGCCTCGGGCTCGGCCTTCGGAATCGGCGCAGGCGCGACCTGCTCCGCGGTCGACGGCGGGGCGCTGCGGATCTCCACGGTCATCGGCCCCGGCGTGTCGGCCGTGATGAGCTCGTTCGGCAGCTTCTTCAGCGGGATCGCGATCAGCACGATGTGCACGATCACCGAGATCCAGACCCAGAGGATGAATCTGCGCTCGTAGTCGACCAGCGCCATCGCGTTGCCTTACTTGCGCCGCAGGATGATCACGTTGCCGCCCACCGACACCGCGATGCCCGCCCAGGTGAGCATCGTCCAGTGGAATCCCTCGAACGCCGCGGAGACCACGAGCGCGACGATGGGCACCATCACCCCGGTGTAGCCCGCGCGCGCGGCGCCGACGTTCCTCACCAGGGTGAGATACGCGGCGAAGGCGACGACCGAGCCCAGCACCGACAGGTACAGCAGCGACAGCACGTAGCCCGGCGTGGGCTCGAACGTGAGCGCCTTGCCGGAGGCGAGCGTGACCCCGAGCGCGAAGAGCGCGCCGTAGAACATGCCCCACGACATCGTCTGCAGCAGCGGAAGCTTCGCCTCGTTGTTGCGATGGGCGGTGAGCGTGCCCAGCGCCGAGAGCACCACCGCGGCCACCGTGAACATCGCGCCCAGGGCCGTGTCGCCATCCCCGCGGAGCCTGGAGAACTCGGGCCAGAACACGAGCACGATGCCCGCCATGCCCAGCACCGAGCCCAGGGCGACGCGCCGCGAGATCTTCGCGCCGAAGAAGAATCGCATGCCGAGGGCGCCCAGGAGCGGGCTGGCGGAATAGCCCACGGCGACGAGTCCCGAGACCACGTGCCGCTCCGCGTAGTACACGAACACGTAGCTCACGCCGAAGAGCAGCACGCCGAAGAGCGCGACCCACAGGTGCTGACGCGCGGGCAACGCGAGCGGCATCCGGCGGATGCGGCAATAGCACGCGATCAGGAACGAGGCGAGGAAGAAGCGGTACGAAACGCTCGCCTCGGGGGCCACGCGCCCGAGCTGGTACTTGATCGCGAGCCACGTCGTGCCCCAGATCGTGACGCAGGCGACGAAGAGCCGCAGGTTGCCCAAGCTCAGTTCGCCAGCCCGGCCTCGTCGAGGACGAAGGCGTAGGTGAAGGCGACTTCCTTCAGCGCGTCGTACCGGCCCGAGGCGCCGCCGTGGCCCGCTTCCATGATCGTCTTCAACAGGAGCGGATTGCCGTCCGTCTTGAGGGCCCGGAGCTTCGCGACGTACTTGGCCGCTTCCCAGTAGCCCACCTGGCTGTCGTTCAGCGAAGTCTCCACGAGCATCGCGGGATAGGCCTTCCTGCGGATGTTGTCGTAGGGCGAGTAGGAGCGCATGTACTTGTAGAAGCGCTTCTCGTTCGGGTTGCCCCACTCGCGATACTCGCTCACCGTGAGCGGCAGCGTCGCATCGAGCATCGTGTTCATCACGTCCACGAACGGCACCTGCGCGACCACGGCCTTGAAGAGGTCCGGGCGCATGTTGGCCACGGCACCCATGAGAAGCCCGCCTGCGCTCCCGCCCTGGATCACGAGCTGCGCGGGCGACGTGTAGCGGCGGCGCACGAGCGACTCGGCGCAGGCGATGAAGTCGGTGAACGTGTTCTTCTTCTTCAGCAGCTTTCCGTCGTCGTACCAGGTGCGGCCCAGGTCGCCGCCGCCCCTCACGTGGGCGATCGCGAAGACCATGCCCCGGTCGAGAAGCGAGATGCGGGCGTTCGAGAACCAGGGATCGCGCGGAATTCCGTAGGAGCCGTACCCGTAGAGCAGGAGCGCCTGCGGCCCCTTCTTGCGCAGCGACGTGCGGTACACGAGCGAGATGGGAACCCGCGTGCCGTCCTTCGCCACCGCCATGAGCGCTTCCGACGTGTAGTCCTTCGGGTCGAACTTGCCCAGCACCGGCTGGCGCTTCAGGAGCTCGCGCGTGCGCTTGCCCACGTCGTAGTCGTACCAGGTGCGCGGCGTGACGAGGCTTTCGTAGATGATCCGCAGCTTGCCGGTGTCGTACTCCTCGTTGGCGCCGAGGTTCACGGAGTACACGGCTTCGTCGAACTCGACGTAGTGCTGCTTGCCCTTCGCGAAATCCGTGATGCGCAGCTTGATGAGCCCCTTGTCGCGCTCCACCAGCACCCAGAAGTCCTTGAAGCAGTTCACCTCCTCCAGCATCACGCGCGGGCGATGCGCGACCAACTCGGTCCAGTTCGCGCGCGAGGGGTCCGACACGGGTGCCGTCACGAGGCGGAAGTTGGGGCCCTTGTCGTTGGTGCGGATGAAGAAGCGGTCGCCGTGGTGGCCGACGTAGTACTCGATCCCGTTCCTGCGCGGCTCCACCACGCGGAATTCGCCGCGCGGGTCCGAGGCGCGCAGCACGCGCACTTCCGAAGTGTCCTTGGCGCCGGAGGTGAGCACGATCCACTCGTCGCTCCGCGTGCCGCCCACGCCGATGTCGAAGAGCTCGTCGCGCTCGTCGAACACGATGGGCTGCTCCTTCTCGCCCAGGGTCATGCGGCGCAGGTGGTTGCTGCGCTTGGTGACCTCGTCTTCCTCGACGTAGAAGAGGGTCTTGTTGTCCGAGGCCCACGCCGTGGAGGTCACGCGCTCGGCCACGTCGGGCAGGAGCGCGCCGCTCGCGAGGTCCTTCACGTGCAGCGTGTACTGGCGATAGCCCGTGAAATCCACCGAGTAGGCGAGCCGGCGGCCGTCGGGGCTCACGTCCATGAGGCCCAGGGAGGCGAACTTGTGCCCCTTGGCGAGCTCGTTCATGTCGAGGACGATCTCCTCGGCGCCCTGCATCGTGCCCTTGCGCCGGCAGTAGATCGGGTACTGGAGGCCCTCCACCTCGCGCTGGTAGTACCAGAACCCGTGACTCAGGTACGGCACGCTCTCGTCGGTCTCCTTGATGCGCGCGAGCATCTCCTTGTAGAGCGTCTCGCGGAAGCCCTCCAGGGGCTTCATCGCGGCGTACGTGTATTCGTTCTCCGCCTTGAGGTAGTCGATGACGGCGGGATTCTCCTTCTCGCGCAGCCACGCGTAGTCGTCCACGCGCTTGTCGCCGAAGAGCGTCGATGTGACGGAATGTTTCGCTGCGACGGGCGGCGTGAGCTCCTGCGCAGCAGTGGCGATGACAGGTACGGGAAGGGAAAGCAGCATGGCACTCAGGAACCGCGGCAGGGCTCGCATGGGAGGGTGAATATTACCCTGTGGCGCGCCGGATTTACGGTGCCGCACCAACCGCAATTTGCGGAACTCCCGGCGGCGCGAATGTTCCAATGCGCAACTCGTCAACGCACCCTGCCGGGTTCCGTTATCCGGGTACTGCCCCATAAAACCCGATCCAAAAGGAGACGTTCGATGAAGAAGCTCACGCTCGCGGCGGTCCTCGCCGCGTTCGCCCTCCCGGTCGCCGCGCAGACCACCACCCCGCCGTCCACGGCGAAGGTCGAGCCGCAGGCCGCCACCAAGACCGCGCAGGTCACCCCCGCCAAGTCCAACGAGAAGGCCGGGAAGACCGCCGCCAAGTCCACCAAGACGCACGCCAAGTCCACCAACACGCACGCCAAGTCGGCGCACAAGACGCACCACCACAGCGGCAAGAAGAAACCCGCTACCGAATCGGCTGCCGCCAAGAGCTGACGCGCGTCCCGGGTCGCGGCTCGCGCCGCGGCCCGCGTGGCCTCGGAGTAAAATCGCTTCCAGCGATCGAGGCCCGAAAATGTTCGCCACGGCGAGCGCCCCACACGATTCCAAGTCCAGCCTGTATGCGGACCTGCTGCTGCAGGCGCGCGGCCTTTTCGAGGGCGAGCGCGACGCGCTCGCGAACTCGGCCAACCTCTCGGCGCTCATCTTCAACGGCCTGGCGGAGCTCAACTGGTCGGGCTTCTACTGGATGAAGCAGGGCGGGCTGGTGCTGGGCGCCTTCCAGGGCAAGCCTGCCTGCGTTCGCATCGCGGTGGGCAACGGCGTGTGCGGCACGGCCGCGCGCGACCGTCGCACCATCGTCGTGCCGGACGTCGATGCGTTCCCCGGGCACATCGCCTGCGATTCCGCGTCGCGCAGCGAGATCGTCGTCCCGCTCGTGCGCGGCGACACGGTGCTGGGCGTGCTGGACGTGGACAGCCCGAAGCTCGCGCGCTTCGACGAGCAAGACGCGCGCGGAATCGAGGCGCTGGCCAAGCTCTTCATCGAATCGTCCGACCTGGGCTGAAGGCACGGTCCCCGCCGTGACGCTCCGGTCGCTCCTCGTCGATTTCAATTCCTACTTCGCTTCCGTCGAGCAGCAGGTGGAGCCGCGGCTTCGCGGAAAGCCGCTGGGCGTGGTCCCCATGCTCGCCGACACCACCGTGTGCATCGCCGCGAGCGTCGAGGCCAAGAAGTTCGGCGTGAAGACCGGCACCAAGGTGGGAGAAGCGAAGAAGCTCTGCCCGGGCATCGAGTTCGTGATCGCGCGCCACGAGATCTACATCGACTACCACCACAGGGCCGTGGAGGTGGTCGATTCGGTGGTGCCGGTGCGCGCGGTGCTTTCCATCGACGAGATGGACTGCGAGCTCACCGGCCGATGGCGCGAGCCCGAGCGCGCGCTCGCGACCGCGCGCGACGTGAAGAAGGCCATCGCCACGCGCGTGGGCGAGCACCTGCGCACCTCCATCGGCATCGGGCCCAACACCTTCATCGCCAAGACCGCTTCCGACATGGTGAAGCCCGACGGCCTCGTGATGATCCGGCAATCGGAGCTGCCCGAGCGGCTCTTCGACCTCGAAGTGCGCGCGCTCTCGGGCGTGGGCAAGCAGATGGAAAAGCGGCTGCATCGCCACGGCATCCGCACCGTGCGCGACCTCGCCGCGAAATCGAAGGAGGAGCTGCACGCCGTCTGGGGCGGCGTGGGCGGCGACATCATGTGGAGCCGCATCCGCGGCGAGGAACAGCACGAGCGCGAGAACGACACGTCCTCGATCTCGCATTCGCACGTGCTGGGCCCCGACAGCCGCAACCCCGATCAGGCGTTCGCGGTGCTGAACCGCCTCACCCAGAAGGCCGCGATGCGGCTGCGCAAAGCGGGCTACTACGCGGGGCGCATCAGCGTCGATCTCAAGTACCTCGACGGCGGCCACTGGGGCGCGGACATGCGCCTCGTCGATACGCAGGACACCAAGACGTTCCTTCATGCCCTGGAGAAGCTCTGGGCGAAGCGCCCGAAAGGACATCGCACCATCCTGCGCGTGGGCATGGCGTATTCCGACTTCGTCCCGGAGTCCGGCCACACGGGCTCGCTCTTCGCGTCCGAGGACAAGTCCAAGGCCCTCTACAAGACGCTCGACTCCCTCAATGCCCGTTTCGGCAAGCAGGCCGTGTACTTCGCGAGCGCGCATAAAGCACGCGACCGCGGGGGCCTGCACATCGCGTTCAACCACATCCCGGATCCCAAGACCGACAAATAGCCGTCACCCCCGCGAAGGCGCGGGCCCAGCCATGAGAGATAACGTAATAGCCATCACCGGAGCATCGAAAGGCATCGGCGCGGAGCTCGCCCGCCAGCTTGCCGCGAAGGGCGCGCGCCTCGTGCTCGCCGCGCGAAACGAAGCCGAGCTCGAAGCCGTCGCCGCCGAGTGCCGCAAGCTCGGCGCCAACGTGGTCGCGATCCGCGCCGACGTGACGGTCGAGCGCGATTGCCAGGCATTGATCGCGGGCGCCGTGCTCGCCTTCCGGCGGCTCGACACGCTCGTGAACAACGCGGGCGCCACCATGTGGGCGCGCTTCGAGGACATCCACGACATGTCGATCCTCGAGCGCATCATGCAGGTGAACTACATGGGCGCGGTGTACTGCACGCACCATGCGCTGCCGCACCTCCGGCAATCGAAGGGCCGCATCGTGGGAATCTCCAGCCTCGCGGGCAAGGTGGGCGTGCCCACGCGCACCGGCTACAGCGCCGCCAAGCACGCGATGACCGGATTCTTCGATTCGCTTCGCATCGAGCTGGACGGCTCGGGCGTGACAGTCACCATGATCTACCCGGGCTTCGTCGCCACCGGCATCCGCGAGAACGCCACGGGGCCCGACGGCAAGCCCATCCTCGTGAGCCCGGTGAAGGAAGGCGAGGTGATGGGCGTCGAGGAGTGCGTGCGACAGATCGTAAAAGCCATGGAGCATCGCGACCGTGAAGTCGTCATGACGGCGCGCGGTAAAATGGGGCAGTGGCTCAAGCTGATCGCGCCGTCCGTCGTGGACCGCATCGCGAAACGGGCCGTGGAAAAGGGACGTTGATGGACCTCAAGGTCTGGCTCACCTACCTCGTCGCGACGATCGTCCTGTCGTTCACGCCGGGGCCGGGCGTGTTCTCGAGCATGTCGGCGGGCATCCGCCACGGCTTCCGCCTGGGCGCTTGGAACGGCGTGGGCATGCAATTCGCCAACCTCTTCATCGTGATCGGCGTTTCGCTGGGCCTGGGCGCCCTGCTCCTGGCCTCCGAGACGCTCTTCAATCTCGTCAAGTGGGCGGGCGTGGCGTACCTCATCTACCTCGGCATCGCCACGTGGCGCTCGCCCCCCACGCGCTTCGAGGAAGACCGCGCGGACAACGCCACCACGGCGCGGGAAGTCTTCATGCGCGGCTTCTGGGTGAACGCGACCAACCCGAAGGGCATGATCTTCTTCGCCGCGATACTGCCGCAGTTCATCGACACGTCGGGCTCGCAGCTCACGCAGTACGCCATCTTCGCCGCCACGACCTTCGTGGTGGACGTGATCGTGATGGCCGGCTACACGGCGTTTGCCGCGCGCGTGCTGCGCGTGATGAGCGACGTGAGGCGCCTTCGCTGGATCAACCGCGGCATCGGCAGCGCGTTCGTCGCCTGCGGTGTCGCGCTCGCCACTTTCCGCCGCGCGGCAGCCGCCGCGGCCTAGCCATCTTCAACGAGGAGAAACCCCATGACCATCCAGGTCGGAGACAAGCTTCCCGAAGGCACGCTGCAGGAATTCATCGAAGTCGAGGGCAACGGCTGCACCGTGGGCCCCAACACGTTCAAGGTCGAGGACCTGGTGAAGGGCAAGAAGATCGCGATCTTTGCGCTCCCCGGCGCCTTCACCCCCACGTGCTCCGCCAAGCACGTGCCGAGCTACATCGCCAACTTCGACGCGCTCAAGGGCAAGGGCGTGGACGAGATCTGGTGCATCTCGGTGAACGACGCGTTCGTGATGGGCGCCTGGTCGCGCGACCAGAAGGCCGGCGGCAAGATCCGCTTCATGGCCGACGGCAGCGCCGACTACACGAAGAAGCTGGGCCTCACGCTCGACCTCACCGCGCGCGGCCTGGGCCTTCGCAGCAACCGCTACTCGATGCTCGTCGACAACGGCGTCGTGAAGACGCTCAACGTCGAAGGCCCCGGCAAGTTCGAGGTCTCCGACGGCGCCACGATGGTCAAGCAGGCGTAGCGGACTCGGTGCGGCGTCATCTCGCGGCCTTTGGCGTCGCGGCGGCAGTGTTCCTGCTGCTCGACGCGGCCTGGCTCACGCTGATGACGCCGGTCCTGTACCGCCCGGCCATCGGTCACCTCATGCGCGAGGACTTCGACGTCGTGGCCGCGATCGCCTTCTACGCGACCTACCTCGCCGGCATCCTCGTCTTCGTCGTGAATCCCGCAATCGATGCCCGCCGCGCGCTCCTCCGCGGCGCGTTCTTCGGCTTCGTTTGCTATGCCACCTACGATCTCACCAACCAGGCCACGGTCGTGCAATGGCCCTGGCGCGTGACGCTTGCCGATCTCTGCTGGGGGGCGTTCGTCACGTCAGTGTCGTCGGGCGCCGCTTTTTGGGCCGGCCGCCCCCGGCACGCGTAGCTCGCCGCTCAAAGGCCGATCAGGCCGCCCACCAGGGATGCGATGCGCCCATCGAATTTCAGGGGCGCCCCCACGTACGCAAGGCACACGCACGTCTCCCCGGATTTCACGACCGGCTGGTGATGCACCGATTCGTCGGCGGCATCGAAGTCTCCCGCTTCGAAAGTCGAGCGGCCGTCGTCGAACGAGCCGCATAGCACCTGCGTAAACTCGATGCCGCCGTGCGTATGGACCGGCAAGCTGCGGCCTTCTCCGATACGCAACACGAACACCGATCCAATCGTCTCGTTGGCCACGGCGACGCGAGCGTAACGCATGTCCGGGCCCATCCACCGCCACGAGGACACACGGCTGCGGCGCATGCTCGCGGGCCACGGCACGCCGGAAGGCAGCGCCGGCTTCTTCGCGGCGGCCGTCTCGGCGCGAGCTCGCGAGGGCGCAGTGGCCGCGGCGTCGATGCGTTGCAACGCACGGAGCGCCGCGTCCTCCCGCAGCGGCACGGGTTCGGCCGCCTCGAGCAGCGCGCCTCCCACCGCCTGGAGCATGTGAAGCCGCTCGCGGCAGTGGACGCAGCGCTCCAGGTGCGCGCTCAACACGAGGGCCTGGCCGGGGGTGGCGCGACCCGCCGCGAGGGCCAGCAGGAATTCGTCTTCAGGGTGGTGTCGGATCATGGCTTGTGCCGATCAAGGATGCTGCGAAGCTGGGTCACCGCCAGCCGGATGCGCGACTTCACGGTGCCCAGTGGAATGCCGAGCTCCCGGGCGATCTGCATGTGCGGCTGGTCCTCGAAAAAAGAAAGGTGCAGCACGCGTGCCTGCTCGGGAGGCAGCTGCGACATCGCCTGTCTCACGCCGCGCTCCCGCTGCGCCGCGAACAGCAACTCCTCGGGCGTGAGGTGCGCATCGGCCGGATGCTGCTCCGGATCCCATTCATCGGGCATCTCGCCGAACACGCCTGCGCCACGGCGGCGGTTGTCGATATACAGGTTGCGCGCGATCGTATAGAGCCACGTCGAAAGCTGGGCGCGCGACGGGTCGAAGCTCGATGCCCGGGTCCACAACACGGCGAGCGTGTCCTGCGCCAGCTCCTCCGCGAGCGAATCCTCCGCGCCCGAGCGCAAGAGGAAACCCTTGATCCGCGGCGCGAAGTGCTGGAACAGCGCTGCGAAGGCGCTGCGATCCGAGGCCTGCGCCACTGCACGCACCCACGCGTTGATCTCTGTGCTGTCGGCCATGCATCTCAACTATACGTTGATCGCCCTCCACTGGATCACCGGCCGCGCCAGTGATCCACGCCCGGCTCGTCTTCGTATACGCCCTTCGAAAGGAGAGTGTCGATGAGGATGGCGAACCTGGCCCTGGATGTGACGGAGCGCGGCGTCGTGCCCGAGCGCTTCGTGCGGGCCGGCATCCGCCGCTTGCTCCGGGCGCGGGCGGTGGAGATCGGCGCGTTCGATCCCGAAGGCGGCGCAGCGCGCGGCGAGTCGTTCATCGCGTCGATGCGCAGCGCCCCGGTGGCGTTGCTCGCGCACAAGGCGAACGAGCAGCACTACGAGGTTCCCGGCGAATTCCTGGGCCACGTGCTCGGCCGGCGACGCAAGTACAGTTCCGCGTGGTGGCCCAGTGGCGTGGACGACCTGGATTGCGCCGAGGAAGCGGCGCTCGCGGCCACCGCCGAACGCGCGAGGCTTGCGGACGGGCAGCGCATCCTGGA
>Ga0335071_10003830_pt1 | contig 15791 bp, 14 predicted proteins | sample Lox_Sample_15_FD_206724 | JGI IMG/M metagenome (GOLD analysis project Ga0335071, IMG submission 206724) | Soil microbial communities from Loxahatchee National Wildlife Refuge, Florida, United States - Lox_Sample_1.5 | ecosystem: Environmental > Terrestrial > Soil > Wetlands | place: USA... | reverse complement strand
ACGCGCCGGGCAAGCTCGCGAAGGTCAGCGGGCGCCGCCGGAGAAGAATCGGACCGGACCGGCCGACGCAGTCGGCCGGTCCAACCGAACGCACCGCGAAGGGAGAGAACCCGTGAGAGTGCTCGTCACCGGCGGCGCCGGGTTCATCGGCTCGAACATCGTCGGGCGGCTGCTCGAGCTGGGCCACGATCCGGTCGTCCTCGACGACCTGTCGAGCGGCTTCGCCGAGAACCTGCTGCCCGACGTGCCCTTCGTCGAGGGCGACGTGCGCGACGCCGACGCCGTCGACCGGGCTGTCGAAAGCTGCGAGGCGATCGTGCACCTGGCGGCGAGCGTCGGCAACGCGCGCTCGATCGACGATCCCGTCAAGGATGCGCAGATCAACGTCGTGGGCACGATCAACATGCTCCAGGCCGCGCGGCGCCTCCGCCTGCCGCGCATCGTCTTCTCGTCGTCGGCCGGCATCTTCGGTGAGCTCAAGACGCTGCCGATCGCTGAGGACCATCCTCAGGACCCCGATTCGCCCTACGGCACGAGCAAGCTCGCGGCCGAGAAACTCTGCCTGGTCTACAACAAGCTCTACGGCATGCGGAACGTGTGCCTGCGCTACTTCAACGTCTATGGCGTGAACCAGCGCTACGACGCCTACGGCAACGTGATCCCCATCTTCGCCGACCGCATCCTGCGCGGCGTGCCCATGACGATCTTCGGCGATGGCGAGCAGACGCGCGACTTCGTGAACGCGCGGGACGTGGCCGCCGCGAACATCGCGGCAGCCACGTCCCGCGCCGACGTCGCCGGCCCCTTCAACCTGGGCAGCGGCACCCGGGTGACCATCAACGAGCTGGCCGACATGATGCAGCGCGCCGCCGGCCGCGAGGTCGGTGTCGAGTACGCCGGCCCGCGCAAGGGCGACGTGCGTGACAGCCTGGCGGCGATCGATGCCGCCCGGGCGGCCTTCGGCTACGCGCCGACCGTCGACCTCGAGACGGGGCTGCCCGAGTACCTCGCCTGGGTGGCCGACGACCCGGTCACCCGCCGGCGTCTGGCGGAGGCGACCTCGTGAAGGTCCTTGTGCTCGGCGGCGAGGGCATGCTGGGCCACAAGGTCTTCCAGGTCCTGAGCGCCCGCTTCGACACCGTCGCCACGTTCCTCGAACCCGACGGTCCATGGCGCACGTTCCCCCAGTACCGTGGCCTGCCGCCCGAGCGTCTGCTGGGCGGCGTCGACGCGCTGCGCTTCGACACCGTCGCCGCCGCCGTCGAGCAGACGCGGCCCGACGCCGTCGTCAACTGTGTGGGCATCATCAAGCAGCTGAAAGAGGCCTCGGACGCCGTCCTCACCATCACGCTGAACTCCCTGCTGCCCCACCGCCTCGCCGAGGTGTGCGCCGGCGTCGGCGCGCGCCTGGTGCACCCGAGCACGGACTGCGTGTTCAGCGGGCGCAAGGGCGCGCCCTACACCGAGGACGATCTGCCCGACCCCGACGACCTCTACGGGCGCAGCAAGCTGCTCGGTGAGGTCGACCGGCCGGACTGCCTCACCATCCGCACCTCGATCTTCGGCCGCGACTTCCTTAAGCAGGACGCGCTGCTGGAGTGGTTCCTGAGCAACCGCGGCGGGCGTGTCAGGGGCTTTCGCAACGCCATCTACAGCGGCTTTCCGACCCAGATCCTGGCGCGCATCATCGGCGACCTGCTGTTGGAGCAGCCGACGCTGGGCGGGCTCGTGCAGATAGCCAGCGCCCCGGTCAGCAAGTACCATCTGCTGGTCACGCTGCGCGACGCGTTGCACCTCGACATCGAGGTCGAGCCCTACGACGATCCGCCGTGCGACCGCAGCCTGAGCGCGGCCCGGTTCGTGGCCGCCACCGGCTATCGGATCCCGTCCTGGGAGGAGGTGGCTGCCGACCAGACGCCATACGACGAGTGGAGGCTGGCCCATGTACCCGCTTAAGGGCAAGCGCGTCCTGATCACCGGCGGCACCGGCTCGCTCGGCCAGGTGCTGGTGCGTCGCCTGCTGAGCGGCGAGATGGGCCAACCGGCCAAGATCGTCGTCTTCTCGCGCGACGAGGCCAAGCAGCATGCCATGCGGGTCGCCTACCTGCACCAGCGGGCCGTCACCGACGAGGTCATCTACCACAACTTCCAGGAGCTGCTCGAGTTCCGCATCGGCGACGTGCGCGACTTCCACAGCGTCGCGGCGGTGCTGCGCGAGGCCGACGTGGTGTTCAACGCGGCCGCGCTCAAGCAGGTGCCGACCTGCGAGTACTTCCCGTTCGAGGCCGTCACCACGAACATCGGCGGCCCCGAGAACGTCGTGCGGGCCATCCAGGAGCACGAGCTGCCGGTCGAGACGGTGATCGGCATCTCCACCGACAAGGCCTGCAAGCCGGTCAACGTGATGGGCATGACCAAGGCCATCCAGGAGCGTGTCTTCATCCAGGCCAACATGCGCTGTCCGGGGACCCGTTTCGTGTGCGTGAGGTACGGCAACGTCCTCGCCTCGCGCGGCTCGGTGATCCCGCTGTTCCACGAGCAGATCCGCAGCGGCGGCCCGGTGACGATCACGACCGACGACATGACGCGGTTCCTGCTCAGCCTCGACCAGGCGGTCGACACGGTCTTCGCGGCCTTGTCCGAGGCGCGCCGCGGCGAGACCTACATCCCGCGGGTGCCGGCAGCCCGTGTGGTCGACATCGCAGCCAGCCTGATCGGCGACCGGCCCATCGAGACCGTGGTGACCGGCATCCGGCCCGGCGAGAAGGTGCACGAGATCCTGATCTCCGAGGAGGAGTGCCACCGTACCGTCGACCGCGGCCGCTACTACGCGATCCTGCCCATGCTACTCGAGCTGCGCGACGGCCAGCCCGTGCCCGAGGCGCTCGAGCACGAGTACAGCTCGGGCGACGACGTCATGCCGCGCGACCAGCTCGACAAGCTGCTCGTCGATCACCGGCTCACGCTCGACGACACCACGGGCGACGAGGCGGAGCTGCTGCGTTGAAGGTCCTCACCGTCCTTGGCACGCGACCCGAGGTCATCCGCCTGAGCCGCGTCATCGAGCGGCTCGACGGGTTGTGCGACCACCTGCTGGTCCACACCGGCCAGAACTCGCAACCGACCCTCAAGGACGTCTTCTTCGACGAGCTCGGAGTGCGGGCGCCGGACCTCGAGCTCGGCATCACCGGCAGCGACTTCGGGGAGCAGGTGGGGCGCATGCTGGCCGCGGTCGACGAGATCCTGCGCGACCGGCGGCCCGACGCCCTGCTCGTGCTGGGCGACACCAACAGCGGTCTGTGTGCCGTCCTCGCCAAGCGCAGGGGCATCCCGGTGTTCCACATGGAGGCGGGCAACCGCTGCTACGACGACCGCGTTCCCGAAGAGGTCAACCGCCGCGTGATCGACCACGCCAGCACCGTGCTGATGCCCTACACGCAGCGCAGCAAGGAGAACCTGGTGCGCGAGGGCATCGCCGGCGAGCGCATCTACGTGACCGGCAACCCCATCAACGAGGTGCTCGAGCACTATCGGACGCGGATCGACGCCTCGCCCGTCTTCGAGCGGCTCGGCGTCGCACCAGGCGGCTACTTCCTGGCCACGATGCACCGGGCCGAGAACGTCGATTTCGACGAGCGCCTGCGCGGCCTGGCGGCGGCTCTCGAACGGGTGAGCCGCGAGTACGACAGGCCCGTGATCTGCAGCCTGCATCCTCGCACGCAGCAGAAGCTGCGCCAGTTCGGGGTCGAGGTGAGCGACGAGCGCGTGCGGTTCCTCGAACCGCTCGGATTGTTCGATTTCGTGGCCCTGGAGCGGGCCGCCTTCTGCACCTTGTCGGACAGCGGCACCGTGCAGGAGGAGTGCTGCCTGTTCCACGTGCCGACCGTGACCGTGCGCGACGTGACCGAGCGCCCCGAGACGGTCGAGTGCGGCAGCAACATGTTGGGCGGCGTCGAGCCCGAGACGGTGCTGCGCTGCGTGGCCGCCGTGACCAGCCTGCCGCGGGACTGGTCACCGCCGGCCGAGTACCTCGTCACCGACGTCTCCAGCACAGTCGTCAAGATCGTGCTCGGCTACCTGTGGGAGGGACGCGCGTCCTGATGGAGGACGGGCGGCCCGAGGCGCCCCGTTCCCCCAACGTCCTCATCGTCACGGACGTCGGCTTTCCCCATGGCACGGGAGCCAGCTCGCGGATCTTCAACTACGCTCGCGGCATGCAGGCCGCCGGCGCCCGGGTCAGGGTGCTGTCCGTCGAGTCGCCCTCGAGCGCGAGCTCACTGAACACGGTCGTCAGGGGGGAGTACAGGGGCGTGCCGTTCGAGTACACGAGCGGTCGGACGACGCGCGCGCCGTCGTTCCTGGAGCGGCGCGCGCTCAATCTCGCCAAGGGACCCCGGTTCGCCCTGGCGGCGCTGCGCTGGGCGGCGAGCGCCGGAGGGCTCGACGCCGTCCTCGTCTACTCCCGATCACCCGGGTGGATCGCGCTGGCGTGGGTCGGCTGCCGTCTGCACGGCGCCGCTCTCCTGCACGAGGACTGCGAGCTGCCGTTCGTGTGGCGACACGAGACGGTCAGCACGGCGTTGCAGCGCTGGCTCTACGAGCGGATCGTCTTCAAGGCCTTCGACGGCTGTCTCGTCATCTCGAAGTACCTGGACGCGTACTGCCGCCGTCACCTCCGCCCCGGGGACCGGACGCTGCTGGTCCCGATCCTCGTCGACGTCGACGACGTCGCGACGGAGGAAGAGGTGGCGGCTGCACCCCGCGACCGCGTCGCGTACTGCGGCTACATGGACCATCGCGAGATGCGGTCGGTGGTCGATGCCTTCGCCGCGGTGGCTCCGGAGTTCCCGGAGTTGCGGCTGCAACTCATCGGTGGCTGGTTGCAGCCCGCACGCAAGCCGGCGTTGCTGGCGCGGCTTCGGGAGCTCGGCCTGTCCGACCGCGTCGACTTGACCGGCAAGGTGAGCCGCGAGGAGTTGTTCGCCCTCCTTCGCGACGCGCGGGTCCACCTGCTTCCCCGCGCGACGGCTTCGTTCTCGGACGCGGGGCTCCCCACGAAGGTGGCGGAGTACCTCGCGTCAGGTCGGCCCGTGGTCGTGACGGCGGTGGGCGATCTGCCCCGCTACCTCACCGATGGGAGCGACGTGTACTTCGCCCAGTCAGACGACGCCGATGCGTTCGCGGCACGGCTGCGCGACGCGCTGGAGCATCCGGGCGAGGCCGCCGAGGTCGGGCGCCGAGGTCGCGAGACGGCCAAGCTGAGGTTCGACCCGGCGACGCACGGGGGGCGCATCGTGGCGTTCATCGACGGGTTGCGTCGGCCACGGCGACGGGAATGGTCACTGCCGTCTGATTCTGCCGGTCCGACGGGAGGCGGCCCATGAAGGTATGCATCACCGCGCACTCGGCCAAGGGCTTCGGCGAGTTCGTGGGGGGTTCGGAGCGCCAGAGCGCGTTGCTGGCGCGCGCGCTCGCCGAGCGGGGACACGAGGTGAGCTACGTCGTCGCCGGCATGGCCGGGGCCGATCGCACGATCGACGGGGTGCGCCTGCGGGGCGCCTGGGACCCGGACGGCGGGGTGCGCTATGTGCGCGCCGCGCGGCGCTACTCCAGGCTGTTCTCACTCTTGCGCGAGGAGCAGGCAGACGTCTACTACGCCCGGGGGGCCAGCTACTACACGCCGTTCGTGATGCGCGCCGCGAACGAGGTGGGCGCGGTCTCGGTCCTCGCTCTCGCCAGCGACAAGGACTTCTACGGGCCATCGGGCAAGTACCTGTTCAAGGTGGGCAACCATCGCGCGTCGGCGGTGATCGGTCCAGTCGCCCACGCGGCCTTCAGGCGTTGGGGCCTGCGGGCGGCCGACGTGGTGGCCGTCCAGAACGACGAGCAGGCTGAGGCCTGCACCGCTCTCGGGCTCCGCCACGGCGTCCTGCCCAGCATCGTGCAGCCGCCCCCCGAGGAGCTGCTTGCGGTCGAGCCGGCGTGCGACGTCGTCTGGGTCGGCAACGTATTCGAGGGGCGGCGTTCGAAGGGTCTCGAGGAGTTGGTCACGCTGGCCGCGCTTCTGCCCCACGTCGGGTTCACCGTGATCGGCCATCTCACAGGGGAGTCGAGTCGCGCTCCTCGGGAAGCGCTCGACGGCATGCCCAACGTGCGACTCCTTGGTCCGCAGCCGCACACCGCCACCCAGCGGCGCATCGTCGAGCACCGGCTGGTCCTGAACACGTCGCCTTCCGAGGGGTTCTCGAACGTGATGCTCGAGGGCTGGGCGCTCGGGCGACCGTCGGTCACGCTTGCCGTGAACCCGAGCGAGCTGCTCTCCACCGATCGCCTCGGCATCTGCGCGCACGGCGACCTCTACGCCCTGGCGGCGGCGATCGCGGCGCTGCTCGCCGAGCCCGCCGCGTGGCTTGCGATGGGGGCCCGCTGTCGCGACTACGTCTCGCGGGTGCACGACGCGGGTCATGTCGTCGACACGTTCTTGGCGTTGGCGACGCCGGAAGAGCGGGGGCCGGCGACCTCCAAGGTCCGGCGCGTCGAACCACGACGGTCTCCGATCGAGCGATAGCGCCGAGGGGTTCGAGGCGATGGGGCAACGCTCGGGCGGACGCCTCTCTGCTACCATTGCGCCGAAGAGGCAGGGTGTCACGACCCGGCGGTGTGGGTACCCGGCCATCGCCGAGGCCAGAGGAGGGTGACATGGAAGCCGGATCGAGTGTGCCGAGCAAGCCGAAGTCCGCGGAGATCAACCCCGGGCCCGGCTTCCGCATCCAGACGACGTTCCAGCGGCTCGACGCCGACTTCGTGCAGCAGTTCGCCGCGTTCGACTCGCCCGACATCTCGGACCAGTTGAACCGTCTGTACGCGCTCACGTCCGCCATCCACCGTCTCACCGATTCGGGGGCCACGGTCGTCGGGCCGGCCCTCACGGTGAAGGTCTACCCGGGCGACAACCTCATGGTCCACAAGTCGCTCGACGTCGCCGAGCCCGGCGACGTCGTCGTGGTCGACGCCGGCGCGTCGCGGATGAACGCCGCGCTGGGGAGTCTGATCTCGACGAAGGCCCAACATCGCGGTATCGCGGCCTTCATCGTCGACGGCTACATCCGCGACCTGCCCGAGATCCTGCCGCTCGGTTTCCCGGTGTTCGCGCGGGGCACGACGCCGATCGGACCCCTGCACCGCGGCCCCGGCGAGATCAACTACCCCATCTGCTGCGGTGGCGTCGTGGTGAACCCGGGCGACATCGTCGTCGCTGACGGCTTCGGCGTCGTCATCGTCCCGCGCGACAACGCCGCCGACATCCTCGAACGACTGCAGGCCTATCAAGAGAAGAACCGTGAGTACTTCGCCGGCGTGAAGAAGGGCGTCTTCTCGAACAAGTGGGTCGACGATCTGCTCGACGAGGCCGGCTGCATCATCAACCCCTAAGCGTGACCATGGTGAACCACGACGGGCCGACCCACCGTCGCACGGCGGTGGACTCGCTGACGCCCCTTCTTCTGCGGGCCCTCTCCCGCGGCTACAGACTCGCCGACCTTCGCCGCCGCCACAGCAACGAAGCGAGGCTTACCAGGCAGTGCCGGAGCGGTTTCTACGACGACGTCTGGGCAGAGGCCGCGGCTTCGGTCGACGGGAGAGTGTCCAGGCTCGGGAGCCTGACGGAGATCGAGTGCGGCGGCATTCGCCTTCGTGTGCGCGACAACCTCACCTCACTCGACGATGCCGTGACGCTCCAGGTGGCCGGCGACAAACCGCTCGTCTATCAGCTGCTCCAGGCCGAGGGCATACGTGTGCCCGCTCACGTCGTCTGTGCGGCGTGCGATCTCGCGATCGCCCGCCGGTTCCTCCAGCAGACCGGGCGGCCCTGCGTCGTCAAACCGGCGAGAAGGACGGGTGCCGGCGTCGGCATCACCACCGGGTTGCGCGACCTTGCGCAGCTCGTCGCCGCGCTCGTTCGTGCCGGGGCGTACTGCGGCGAGGTGGTCGTTGAGGAACAGGTCGACGGACAGAACCTTCGCTTGCTCTACCTCGACGGCGAGTTCCTGGACAGCGTCAGGCGTCTGCCTCCCGTGGTGTGCGGCGATGGAAGGTCGCGCATCAGCGAGCTGATCGAGCGCGAGAACGCGGATCGTCTCGCGAAGGGCTGCGCTGCCAGCCAGACGCTGCTCGTCGTCGATGCGGAGCTGCGCGGCACGCTCCGCGGCGAGGGGTACACCATGCGGTCGGTGCCGGCGGCCGGGGAGGTCGTGCGCCTGAAGGGCGTGGTCAACGACAACAGAGGCGAAGACAACGTGGCCGTCGACGGTCTGTGCTCCGCAGTCGTCGAGGTGGGCGCGCGGGCCGCGGCGGCAGTGGGCGTGCGCCTGGCGGGCGTCGACGTCATCACGCCCGACCCCACGCGCCCACTCGACGAGGTCGGCGGCGTGATCATCGAAGTCAACACGACGCCGGGCTACTACTATCACTATCAGAAGCGGGACGGACGCGTCCCTGTCGCCACCATGATCCTGGAACGGCTCGTGAAGGCGGCGAAGTGACCCCGCCTCCCGCTGTCCTGGTCGGCGCCAACTTCGTGACGGCGATGTCCATCATCAGGGGCCTCGGACGAGCGGGGGTCGACGTCCGTCTGCTGTGCCGCCCCGGTGCCCCGCCGTCGTACTCCCGCTACGCCTGTCGTCTCCCGGCGGACGGTGCCGGGCCCCAGGCCGAACGGTGGCTTCGCTACCTGCTGGGCCAGGGGCGGCGCGAGCTTCGTGGCGCCGTCCTGCTCGCCTGCAACGACGACGCGATCGAGCTCCTCTTGGACCATCGCGACGAGCTCCTCCAAGACTACATCCTCGACCTCTGCGACCCGGTCGCGCAGCGCGCCATGCTCGACAAGCTCGCCACCTACAGGGCAGCGGGCGAGGCCGGCGTGCCGACGCCGCGGTTCTGGCCGGTCGACTCGCTCGGCGACGTCGAAGCCCACAGGAACGAGTACAGCTACCCGCTGATGATGAAGCCGCTGTACGCCCACAAGTTCAAGAAGGTCATGAACGGCAAATACCTGATGGCGCACGACTTCGACGAAGCGATGTCGGCCTGCCGACTGGCCGAGGAGCACGGCGTCGAGGTGGTGCTGCTCGAAGTCATCCCTGGGCCCGACGACCTGCTCTGCAGCTACTACACCTACCTCGACGAGCAGGGCGAGCCCCAGTTCCACTTCACCAAGAGGATCATCCGCCGCTACCCGGAGCACGAGGGGTTCGGCTGCTATCACATCACCGACTGGAACCCCGAGGTGCGCGACCTGGGCCTGCGGCTCTTCCGCCACGTCGGGTTGAAGGGCGTCGCCAACGTCGAGTTCAAGCGCGACCCGCGTGACGGGCGGCTCAAGCTCATCGAGTGCAACGCCCGCTTCACCGCGGCCAACGGGCTGCTGGCCGCCAGCGGCATCGATCTCGGCACCTACGTCTACCGCCGTCTGGCCGGCCTGCCGCCGCTCCCACTCGCCGATACGGTCTACGTCAGGGGTCTGCGGCTGTGGTACCCGCTCGACGACTTCCTCGCGTTCCTCGACCTCAGGGACGAGGGACGGCTCGACCTGGTCTCCTGGGTCGGGCAGATCGCTCGCCACCAGGTGCTCCCCTACTTCTCGTGGACCGATCCGCTGCCGTCGTTCCTGCGCCTCCGGCCGACGCTGCGCGCCGCGGTCGGCAGGAGTCTGCGGCACTGGCGTGCCAGGTCGGTGGACCGTGCCTGACGCCGCCGTCCTGTACCCGGGCGAGATGGGCTGCGCCGTGGCGAGGCTCCTGGTCGGAGCGGGATGGCGCGTCGTCACCCATCTCTGGGGCCCCAGCCTGGTATGCCGGGCCGACGCCGAGGCTGCGGGCGTGGTCGACCTCGCCTCGCTGGACGACGCGGTGGCGGCGAGCGATGTCGTCATCGCGCTGGTCCCGCCCTCGGCTGCCTTGTCCACCGCCGAGGTGGCGGCCGCCGCCGCCCGACGACGGACGCGGCGGCCGCTCTACCTGGACGGCAACTCGGTGTCGCCCGGCACCATGGCGGCGGTCGCCACCGCCTGTGAGTCGTCCGGTCTCGACTGCGTCGATGGTTCGTTCATCGGCAGCGCCGCAGACCTGGGGGGCCGAACCCGCCTGTACCTCAGCGGGCCGCGGGCCGACGAGCTTGCCGCGCTGCTGCCCGCGGCGCTGCACGTCAGAGCGGCGGGGCCGGAGGTAGGCTCGGCGTCCGCGCTCAAGCTCGCGTTCGCCGGGTTCAACAAGGGACTCGTGGCCCTCTTCCTCGCGGTGGTCGACGCCGGGATCGTGGCCGGCGAGCCAGACGAGTTGCTCGATTGCCTGCGCGCCTTCTACCCGGGCACGATCGAGACGCTGGAGCGTCTTCTCCCCACCTACCCCCGGCATGTGGCGCGGCGGGCCGAGGAGCTCGACGAACTGGCCGGGTGGCTCACGCGCAATGGGTCGGACGCCGGCTGGGCCACGGCCGCTCGTGACGTCCTGGAACGCCTCGCGGCCCTCGGGCTCGAGGCGCGACCGGGCTGGACGTTCGCGGACGTGCTCGAGGCCTGGACGTCACGGCGCCCGCCCTCGGGAGCGCCATCCTGATCGCCCCGCCTGCGCGAAACCGTAGCCTTCGAAGGCGACCACTGAGGTCGCCGTGACCCTGCGTAGTACCATGGCTTCGATCGTCGCACCGGACGAGAAAGACCTGCTCGTGCACGGTTCGACCTCTCCTCGAGGAGGATGAAGTGGGGGACCTCTACCTGGTCACCGGCGGCGCCGGCTTCATCGGTTCGCACGTCGTGATCGAACTGCTGCGGCGGGGCCACGCCGTGCGCATCCTCGACAACTTCTCGACCGGCCGACGCGGCAACCTCGTGGCGGTCGACGGCGACGTCGAGGTCTTCGAGGGCGACATGCGCAGCTACGAGCGAGCCCACAACGCCGTCAAGGGGGTGGACTTCGTGATCCACCTCGCGGCACTGCCGTCGGTGCCGCGCTCGGTCCAGGACCCGCTGACCACGAACGAGGCCAACATCACGGGGACGTTGAACGTGCTGCTGGCGGCGCGCGACAACGGCGTCCGTCGCGCGGTCCTGGCCTCGTCCTCGTCGGTCTACGGCGCGAACGAGGCCATGCCCAAGCGCGAGGACCTCGTGCCGCAACCGATCTCACCGTACGCGGTGTCGAAGCTGGCCGCCGAGCAGTATGCCCGGGCGTTCGCCACCGTCTACGGCCTCGAGACGGTATCGCTGCGCTATTTCAACGTGTTCGGCCCCCGTCAGGACCCGACGTCGCAGTACAGCGGCGTGGTCCCGCGTTTCATGCGCCTCGCCATCGAGGGCGGCCGACCCGTCGTCTTCGGCGACGGCGAGCAGTCACGCGACTTCACCTATGTGGCCAACGTCGTCGACGCGACGCTGAGCGCGGCGACCGCCCCGTCGGCCGCCGGCAAGATCTGCAACATCGGATGCGGCGATCCCAAGACGGTGCTCGACCTGATCGCCGCTGTCGGCAGGGTCGCCGGTCATGAGCTCGAGCCTGAGTTCGCGCCGCCTCGCCCCGGCGACGTGAAGCATTCGTTCGCCGACATCGGGCTCGCCCGTGCGCTGCTCGGCTACGAACCACGGATCGGTTTCGACGAGGGGATCGAGCTCACGTTCGCCTGGCTGGCGCGCGACATGGCCGGCGTGTCGGACTGACCGGGAAGGCAGGCGGGACAGCGTGCGCATCGTCGTCACGGTCGACACCGAGGCGGACGGCCAGTGGGACCACGGGCGCCCAGTGTCGACCGCCAACGTCGCGGCGTGGCCGCCGTTCCAGGAGTTGTGCCACCGCCACGCGGCGCCACCGGTCTACCTCATCACCAGCGAGATAGCGCGAGACCGTGCGGCTGTCGCGTTCCTGCGCCCACTGATCGCCTCTGGCGAAGCCGAGGTCGGCGCGCATCTCCATCCGTGGACCACGCCCCCGTTCGTCGACGAGCCGGGCCTGCGGGAGAACGACCGCTACCACGCCTACCCGAGCCACCTCGAGCCGGACTTGCTGCGTGCCAAGCTCGAGACGCTGACGGCGCAGATCGAAGACGCCTGCGGTCGGCGCCCCACCTCGTATCGGGCCGGTCGCTTCGGCCTCGACGCGACCGGCGCGTGCGCTCTCGTCGAGCTGGGCTACGAGGTCGATTCGTCGGTGACGCCGTACCTGACGTGGGCCGACCACTCCGGACGTCCCGGCCGCGCGGGCGGCCCCGACTTCCGTCGCCATGACGCCCGTCCGTTCCGCATCGCCGGCACCGGCACGCCGGCTCTCCTGGAGCTGCCGGTGACCGTCATGCCGACCTACGCGCTCACGCGCCGCTTCCCCTGGCTGCTCGAGCACTGGCACGGGCGTCCGGGATTCCTGAAGGGACGCGGTCAACGGATGCTGCCGCGGCCACAGCCCATCTGGCTGCGGCCGCGGCCAGAGTATGTCCTGGACGACCTCCAAGCCTTGCTGATCGAGGCGGAGCGCGTCGGCTTGTCGTGCGCCGTGTTCATGTTTCACTCCAGCGAGCTCCTGGCAGGTGGCAGCCCCTACCGCGAGACGCAGGCCGACATCGACCGTCTCTTGAGTCTCCTCGACGAGCTGTTCGCCTGGAGCCGCTCCCGTGGTCACGAGTTCCTCACGCTGTCGGGAGCGGCACAGGAAGTGACGGCCGATGGCGAGCTGCCGGAAAAGGCGCTCTGAGGCCGATGCGTCTGCTCGTCCTGAAGGAGGCCTTGCCGACCGGCGGCGCCGAGCGGCAGCTCGCCCTGCTCGTGAAGCACCTGCCGCCCTACTGGGAGCGCCGCGTGTGGCTCATGGGCGACGGCCCGTTCGCCGATGCGCTGCTGGCCGACGGCTATCGGGTCGACGTGTTCCCCAGGCGGCGGCGCTACGATGTCCGGCCGGCCGCGTCGCTCTGGCGCACCCTGATCGAGTGGCGCCCGGACGTGGTCCATTCGTGGGACTGGATGTCCACGCTGGCTGCGGTGCCCGTCTGCCGGATGCTGCGCATCCCGATCGTGGACTCGACCATCAGGAACGGCACTGTGAGGCCGAGGGGGGCGCTCCAGCGCCGACTGAGCCACACCCTCTCGACGCTCGTCGTCGCGAACAGCCAGGCCGGTCTGCAGGCGTGGGGGGTGCGGCTCGGCAAGGGCCGGGTGGTCTACAACGCGTTCGACCCGCAGCGTCTCCCCGAGACCGGGGATGGGAACACGCGGGCCGTTGGGAATGGCGGACCGCGCACGGTGGTCATGACGGGCCGCATGGTCGCCGACAAGGACTTCTCGACCGTGATCGCGGCGGCGGATCGGCTCGAGCGCGAGCGACCGGGAGGCTGGCGCTTCGTGTTTCTCGGCGACGGACCCGAACGGCGACGTCTGATGGAAGAGGCGGCGGGCCTCAGCGACCGCGGCGTCGTCACGTTCGTCGATCCGGGCCTCGACGTCCTGCCGTTCGTGCGACAGGCCGACGTCGGGGTGCTGATGGCCGACGAGGCGCGCAATCGCGAGGGCTGTTCGAACGCGATCATGGAGTACATGAGCTGTGGGCTGCCGGTGGTCTGCAGCGACGGTGGAGGCAACCCCGAGCTTGTGCTGGAGGGTGAGACAGGCCATGTCGTCCCGCCATGCGATCCCGTGGCGCTCGTGACCGCACTCGTGAGACTGGCCGAGGACCCCGAGACGGCTCGCCGCCTCGGCGAGGCGGGACGGCGACGGATCCTCGAGGAGTTCACGGTCGAACGCATGGTGCGCGACATGGACCGTATCTACTGGGAAGCGCTGTCGTGAAGATCTGCGTGGTGAACTATCGCTACTTCGTGTCGAGTGGCCCGGAGCGCTATCTCTTCGCGCTCCTGCCACTGCTCGAGGCGAGAGGTCACGAGATCGTGCCGTTCTCAGTGCGGTACCGACAGAACGAGCCCTCGCCCTGGAGCCGCTATTTCGTGAGTCCGATCGCGGGCGACGACGAGATCATGTTCAGGCAGCACACGTGGTCCGTGACGTCGATAGGCCGGGCCCTCGGGCGCGCGTTCAGCTCGCGGGAGGTCTACGAGGCGTTCTCCCGCGAGCTGCGCGACGCGCGCCCCGACGTCGCGTACGTCCTCAAATACGAGAGGAAGCTGTCGCCGTCGATCTTCGCCGCGCTGCGCGATCAGGGCGTACCCATCGTGGTGCGCCTGTCGGACTTCAACATGGTGTGTCCCCAACAGCATCTGGTGAGGGACGGCGCCATCTGCGAGCTCTGCGTAGGAAGGACCACATGGCCGAGCGTCCGCTATCGCTGCGTGCAGCACTCGTTCGGCGTGTCCGCCGTCAACGCCCTGGGCGTCGAGTACGCGCGTCGCAGAGGCCTCTATGACCTGGTCGACCGGTTCGTCGCTCCCAGCGAGGTGATGCGACAGATGATGGTCAGGGGCGGCGTCCCGCCGGCCCGGCTACAGCTGCTCCCGACCTTCGTCACGGCGCACCCAGCCCGGCCCCGTTCGCAGCGGCGACGGCGCATCTGCTTCATCGGGCGCTTCGAACCGATCAAGGGCATCGAGGTACTGCTCGACGCCACGGAGCTGCTGCGACGTGGTGGCGTGGGTCACGACGTCGAGGTGGTCCTCGCGGGCGACACCTCGACCCCCACGGGCGACGCGATCCGCGCCCGTCTGCGAGAGCGACCGATCTCGGGCGTGACGCTGGCGGGGCAGGTGGACCACGCGGCGGTCATCGAGTTGCTGCAGAGCTCCCTGGCGTCGATCGTGCCCTCCCTCTGGTACGAGAACCTGCCGAACGCGCTTCTCGAGAGTGTCGCCTGCGGCACGCCCGTGGTCGCGTCGGACCTCGGCTCGCTGCGCGACATCCTGAGTGGCACGGGAGCGGGCGTGCTCTTCAGTCCGGGCGACGCGGCCGGTCTGGCCGAGGCCATCAGGGCGGCGCTCACCGAACCGTCTGGGGGGCAGATGGCGGAGCGTGCCCTCGCCATCGCGAGGGACCGTCACGACCCCGAGCGCCACGTGGACGCGCTCCTGGACCTGTTCGAGGGCGTGCGGGCCGCCTACGCCACCTCGTGACGAGCGGCAGCAGGCCGTCGCGTCGGAAGACCTGCCGGGCTAGGCGCTCTTGGTGTAGTAGTGGTAGCGCTCGCCCTTGCTCGGCGTGTCCATGACGGTGATCACGCCGAGCTTCTCTGGCGGCAGCGGCCCTATGAAATCGCGCGCCTCTTCGAGCGTGGGCCGGTTGATCATCTCCATGTTGACCAGCAGCACGATGCCGTCGACGACCGCGGCCAGGGCGGCGGCGTCGCCGACCGCGAGGAACGCCGGCGAGTCGATGAGCACGTAGTCGAACGGCCGGTCCGCGAGCTCGTGGATCAGGCTCGCGAAGCGCCGTGAGGCGACCATCTCTCCGGGGTTCGGCGGGATCGGCCCTGCCGTCAGTACGGTGAGCCTCGGGAGCGTCTCGGCGTCGTCGCTCGGCTTGGAACCGTTGCCTCCGCGCAGGGTCACCTTGGGCCCCATCAGGTTGTAGGGCTGCAGGGCGTCGTCGAGCGTGCAGAAGCCAGCGATCACGGACGAGACGCCGTGCGCGTTGCTCAGGCCGAAGATGGAGTGCACGCGCGGCCGCCGCAGGTCGGCGTCGATCAGCACCACGCTCTTGCCGGCGAGCGCGAGTGAGGCGGCCAGATTGGTCGTCACCAGGCTCTTGCCCTCGCCCTTCTGGGCGCTCATGACCATGAGCACCCGGTTCTCCTCGCCGAGCGACGCGAACTGCA
>Ga0335071_10003829_pt1 | contig 15791 bp, 14 predicted proteins | sample Lox_Sample_15_FD_206724 | JGI IMG/M metagenome (GOLD analysis project Ga0335071, IMG submission 206724) | Soil microbial communities from Loxahatchee National Wildlife Refuge, Florida, United States - Lox_Sample_1.5 | ecosystem: Environmental > Terrestrial > Soil > Wetlands | place: USA... | reverse complement strand
TGGAAGCCGAGGTGCTCCAGGAGCCCCGACATCGCGTCTCCCCTGTCCACGGAGACGATGATCTCCTCGCGGGCCTTCACGTCGTTCCTGCCGATTTTCGGGCCCTTGTAGGTCAGGGTCGTACCGGTCTCAGTTACGCGTATCCGCAACGCTTCGTCGGTTTTCCCGAAGTCCCGGTCGGAGGCATTGAAGTAGGTATCCCGCTCGGTGAGCCGGGACAATGGGCGGATCCCGAGCGCCATGAGCCGGGCCCGGGCGGGCCCGAGGCTCCCGACCCGTATTTTCACCTCGTACTCCATCATCAGCGTGACCCTCTCCCGGAACCGCCGCCGGCACTCCCTTTTCCGGTCTCTCCCGGTTAACTATAAGTCCCCTCTTTGCGACCTTATAAAGACAAGGTGATCGGATTGGCAGTACAGGAAGGGTCCTTCGTCAGGCTGAGCTACACGGGAAAGATCGGCGACCGGGTCTTTGACACCACCGACGAATCGGCGGCAAAGGAGGCCGGGATCCACAACGCCCAGGCGGTCTACGGGCCGGTCCTCGTCCGGGTGGGGAGCCGGCACGTGGTGATCGGCCTCGACGACGCGCTCGTGGGAAAGGAGCCGGGGGACGAGGGGACCGTCGAGGTCCCGCCCGAGAAGGCCTTCGGGGCCCACGACGATTCCCGGATGGAGTCGGTCTCTATAGGGAAGTTCGCGGAAAAGCCCTCCATCGGCCAGAGCGTCGAGGTGGATAACCGGGAGGGCACCGTCGCAAACATCATCGGGAGACGGGTGGTCGTGGACTTCAACCACCCCCTCGCCGGGAAGACCGCGACGTACTGGTTCCGGGTAGAGGCAATCGTCGATTCCCAGCCCGAGCAGATCCAGGGGCTCATCTCGCTCTACACCCAGCGCTCGATGGAGGTCACCATCGATGGCGGCGTCGTCACCATCCACCTCCCGCCCGCCATCATGTACGACCGGCGCTGGCTCCTCTGGCGGAGCCGGGTCGTGCAGGAGATCTTCGACTTCTACCCCGACGTCGGGGAGATCGTCCTCCTCGAGAGCTTCAAGCGGCAGCCGAAGCCGGAAAAGGAACCCGCCTGAGGCGGTTTCCCCGGGCACCTTCGCCACGCCCGCCCAAAACCTATTCAAGAACAGATTGAATATTCTCTTTTCCGGCCCGCGCAGATGACCACGGCGCGGGACCACCGGGTACAGGGGGGATAGCCATGCCTGCGGGGAGCAGGCCGGAAACAGCAGGGATCGCCCTCGGCGAAGTGCTCCGGGAGGCGATCCGGGGGATCAGGAACGAGATACTCCTCTACGGGGTTTTCGTGATTAGTGTCCTCTTTCTCTCGGGATGGTACGGTGTCGACGTGCTCAGGGAGCTGAAATACCCGATCCTCGGGTTCGCGACCCTGGTACTCGTCGTGTACTTCATCGTCGTCCTGATCAACCTGTGGAAGGAAGGGCAGGTGCCGGGGCGCCCCCGGTCGCGGCAGCAGGGCTGACCGGGGAAAACAAGACCCTTGGCTGAAATCAGGTCTGCAGGTAACGTAAAAATATTACTTTTTTCCAAATCTCACCCAAAATATCAGGTGTAAGTTGTTAACAATAAAGAAAGAATTATATACTATAAGATGAGAACCACCACCCCACCGGTAAGGGGTGAGAAGAATGGCGTGGGTATCCTTGAATGTGCAATCATTACTCTTGGTGATCGTTGTTGTAATGGGATTCTTCACTCTTCCAGCTTCAGCATCTCAGATGCTTTACTATTCATTCGATTTCGTTACATCGAATTCAGTGTTCGTCCTGGACGATTCGGGTAATGGGCATCAGGGCGAAATCCATGGTGCTCCAATTGTTATTCAGGGCATCAAGGGCAATGCATTCCATTACAATGGAATTAATGATTTTATTTCGTTCGACCGGATCACGGAGAACGATTTCACAACCTGTTTCTGGGTGAATACCACCGATATCGGGATGAACCGGGAGAACTCGCACTGGTATGGGGCCACCGGTATAGTGGATAACGAAAATATCGGGTCGGGCCACGACTGGGGCATCAGTCTGGGAGGAAATCAAATAATTTTCGGAGCAGACGACTCATTGACTCATCCGAACATTGTCTCACAATCACAGGTGAATACCGGTCATTGGGTGAGTATTATTGGCACTCGAAATGCCTTGTCCGGGGAGATTCAACTATATGTCAATGGGAAACTGGAAGGAACGGCCGTCGGGGGTAAAGGATCCCTGAACGCTGTACCGAAAATCTTTTTGGCAAATATGCATGCAGATAATTTCGATTACAAGCCATTCCTCAACGGAGCGATCGACGAATTAAAAATTTACGACAGTGTTCTCGACGAAAAAGAGAGAAGTGACTTCTGTTATGACGCCGGGAATCTGAAGGCGGATTTCCTCGCTTCTCCCACGGAAGGGGTCGCACCATTGCAGGTAAGCTTCAGCGATACTTCGTCCGGTTCTCCTACATCGTGGAGCTGGGATTTCGGTGATGGAAACACCCTACAGGAGCATAATCCGGGTCATGAATATACCCAGGAGGGAAGTTATTCTGTCACTCTTTCGATCACAAATGAAACGAGCAGCGATACGACAAAAAAGACTCATTATATTATTGTTCATGGGTCGGTCCCGGAATTTCCAAATGCTATGATTCCGGTGATAATCATCTCCGGATTTATTTGCGTTTTCCTGGCCGTCAGAACACGAAGGCAATTCAGGTAATATTCTAATTTTTCACCAACAATGAATTTCTCCCGTCTCAACTTTAAGGTCCGGAGGATGTTACCCCCTACAATATATTGACCGGAATATCTAGTATGGCAGTGTCCAGGTACTACAATGAGGACATCGAGACCGCCCCCCGCGATGCCCTCGATGCCCTCGTTGATGAGCAGGTGCGGTACACGGTCGCCTACGCCGCCGAACACTCCCCCTTCTACCGGTCATGGTTCAGGAGCCATGGCATCGACCCCGCCTCTGTCAGGGACCACGAAGACCTCCTCGGCCTCCCGCTGGTGTCCGGGGATACCATCCGGGCCAGCCAGCCGCCCGATACCCCGGACTTCCTCTTCCGGAGCGTGGACTGGCCCGAGGTGTTCACCGTCCACGAGACGAGCGGCACGAGCGGCACCCCGAAGGCCTTCTTCCTCACATGGCAGGACTGGGAACGGTACGCCGAGAAGTACGCCCGCGCCTTCGTCTCGCAGGGCTTTTCGAAGGGCGACCGGGTCGTCATCTGTTTCCCCTATGGTCGGAACGTGGGGGCGAACACCATGACCCTCTCGGCCCGGGCCATCGGGATGACCATGATCCCCGGGGGCACCTGCTACGCCCCGGCGAGGATCATCGGGCGGTACCACCCGACGGCCATCGTCGGGTCGGTCTTCCGGTTCCTCGCCCTCGCCCGCGAGCTTTCGGCGGCGGGCATCCAACCCGCGGAGTCCGGGGTGAAGAGGCTCGTCGCCGGCGGCGAGTCCTTCGCCCCCGAGTCGAGGGCTTACATCGAGGAGACCTGGGGCTGCCCGGTCCACAACACCTATGGATCGACCGAGGGGACCATGTGCGGGGAGTGCGAGCGGCACCTCGGCCTCCACGTGCCCGAGGACCTAGTCCATCTGGATATCTACGACCCAGGGCTCCGGTCGTTCGTTCCCGACGGTGAGTGCGGCCGGATCGTCCTCTCGACGCTCATCGGGAAGGGGGAGCACTGCGGCACCCTCCTCCTCAACTACGATACCGGGGACAGCTCGGCGGTGATCTCCCGGGAGCGCTGTCCCTGCGGCCGGACACACCTGCGGATCATGAACCCCACCAGGGATGCCGAGACCGTCCGGGTCGCCGGGGTATATTTCGGCCGCATCGACGTGGAACGGGGCGTGTTCCAGCGGGAGAACCTGGAGGACCTGACCGGGGAGTACGAGTCGTTCCTCGTACCGGGCGACCGGCCCGGCGGGGTCGTTCTCCGGGTCTCGGTGGAGGTCCGCGACCCGCGCGGGGCGGACCGGGAAGGGATCCGGGACCGGTTCATCCGGGGTTTCATCGGGAACAACCCCCGCCTGCGGAAAATCGTCGACGAAGGGACCCTGGGTTTCACGTTCAGGTTCGCGGAACCCGGGGGCCTCGAACTCTTCCGGCTCACGGGAAGGCCGAGGCGGCTTATTGACCGCAGGGAGGGTTCGAAAACCTGATGGTTCTCTCACCGCCGCCCCTGCCAGGGTCGTCGTTCGTAGAACCCGACCTGGAGCGACCACGACCATTTCCAAAGGAAATGGGAGTGCAGCGACGAAGTCGCGGCGACGCCATCAGGCGGGGTGCGATTGGGTTCCTCTGAACTCACCTGGCGCATTCGCTTCGGTTACTTCTTCTTCCCGGTCCCTGCCACGTACACCCCGACGGCCTTCCGGATGATGTCCTCGGCTGGCCTGAAATAGAGGTCGTCGTGGCCGGTCCACCGGCCGCAGCCCCGGAAGACCGCCGCCGGGATGCCCTGGTGGCTCTCGCCCATCACGAAGTTCGCAAACCCCGCGATCTCGTCGACCACCGCCTCCTCGGTGATAAGGAGGACGTGGCCGAACAGGTCGGTGTCGTTCCGGTAGTCGCGGATGGCGGGGAAGCCCGCCCACCCGACGGCATTCCCCGTCTGGCCCCTCCGGAACGCCCGGCCGCAGGTGTCGGTGATAATGACCCCGACGTCCTTCCCGGTCCGGGCGCGGATGGCCTCCCGGATCTCCCGGGCGCCGCCCATCGGGTCGGGCGGGAGGAGGATCACCATCCCGTCCTCGATGTTGGAACGGTCCACTCCCGACCTGACGCCGATATGGCCGAAGGGCAGCTCCGAGAGGATGAAGGGATGCTCGAGCAGGACATCCTTTGCCTCGTCGAGTACGGACTGGACAAACCGGGGGTCCTCCCGGTCCCGCTTCGCGATCCGCTCGGCCTGCTCAGAGGGCCGGATATCGGCGAGCCTGCGGGTGAACCCCTTCGCCTTCGAATAGATGGTCGATGCAAGGACGAGGATGTCCCCGTCTTCAAACCCGAACCGTTCGCAGGTAAGCGCCGGGATGTCGTCTCCTTTCCGGATGAGGGGGAGCCCCTCGACGGGGATCACCTTGATGGTCATGGATGGAGGTTTCCCCTTCCCGGCCATAAAAGGAATGGTGTGGATTCCCGCGGCCCGTCCCCGACCATCCGGGGACCGGGTGCCCCGGCACGGACCCCGGAAAATGTCCCGCGGTATTCTTATAGGTAGGGGAGTAAGCAGGGGATGGGATGAGCCTGCTCACCGGGATCTTCAACGCGTCGACGGAGAACGCCCCGTCCCTCCTCGGACCTGCGATCCACTCGGGCTTCTGGTTCTACGTGATCGTCTTCGTCGTGATCCTGGTCGGCGCCGTGTTCATCATCACGCCGGTTCCCGAGAACAGCCTCCTCTTCATCGCAGGGGCCCTTGCGGTCTCGGGCCAGGTGTCCCTCGGCTGGGTGCTTGCTGCATCCGTCGCGGGAGCGTACGTCGGGTACGACCTGAACTACTGGACCGGGAGGTTCTTCTCCCTCGCCGTCTGCCGGCGGTTCTGCCCCAACATCCTCCATGGGAGGAACATCGAGAAGACCCGGGCCTTCATGGAGCGGTTCGGGCCCGTTTCCGTCGTGATCAGCCGGTTCATCCCCGCCGTCAACCTCCCTCCCTTCTTCGCGGGCCTTGATTCCATGGACTACGGACGGTACGTGGTGGTGAACCTCGCGGGGGCGGTCCTGTGGTGCGGGGTCACCGTCCTCCTCGGGTACTACGTCGGGAGTTTCGACATCATCCAGGACTACGTGAACCTGCTCTTTGACCTTGCGATCCTCGTGACCCTCGCGGCCATCGCCTACTCGGCCGTCACCACGCTGGTGGCCCGGAGAAAGGCCGACGGTGAACACCCGGCCTGACCGCGCTGGAGGGCGGGAAAGGAGCGTCCCGTCTCGGGGTCACGGCGGGCTGCAGAAACAGGATGGGGGAGGGTCAGTAGTTCTCGCACCAGGCCTCGAAATAGGCCCTCGCATGGGCGCAGACGGGGCATTTCAGGGGGACCTCGGCCGACTCGTGGACGTACCCGCAGTTCCGGCATTTCCATTTTATCGCCGCAGGCCGCTTGAAAACCGTCCCCTTCCCGACGTTTTCAAGGAGCTTCAGATAACGCCGCTCGTGGTACGCCTCCACCTTCGCGACCTGCTGGAAGGTGTTCGCCACGTCGGCAAACCCCTCCCTCTCCGCCACCGCCCCGAAACCGGGGTAGAGCGTCCCCCACTCGAACTTCTCCCCCTCGGCGGCGGCCTTCAGGTTTGCCGCAGTGGATCCGGTAATGCCCGCCGGGTAGGAGGCGGTGATCTCGGCGGTGCCCCCCTTCAGGTGGTTGAAGAACAGCTGGGCATGTTCCCGCTCGTTGTCCGAGGTCTCCTGGAAGATCCCGGAGATCTGTTCGTATCCTTCCTTACGCGCGACGCTCGCGAAAAAGCTGTACCTCGTCCGCGCCTGTGACTCCCCGGCGAAGGCGGCGAGCAGGTTCTTCTCGGTCTGGCTGCCCTTGAACTCCATGATGCACCTCGAAGGTCGTTCCCGACCGGCTGTCGGGAGAAACGGATAGGATCTCTTCCCGGCACCTCAAGAACCCTCCGTTCCCGGGCGGGATGGCAGGGCAGGGGATGGAGGTTTCATATGGGTGCAGGGAAATGTGATCGAACAGGCGCAGGAGAATCACGATGCTCTACCGGAAGATGAAGAAGGCGGAACCCGGGCTTTCGATTCTCGGGTTCGGGGCGATGCGGCTACCGGTCCTCCCCGACGGCCATGTCGATGTGCCGGAGGCGACCCGGATGATCCGGTACGCCGTCGACCACGGGGTCAACTACGTCGATACCGCGTACCCCTACCACAATGGCGAGAGCGAGCCGGCGGTGGGTGCTGCCCTCCGGGACGGGTACCGCGAACGGATCCACCTGGCAACGAAGCTCCCAAGCTGGCTGATCGGCTCCCGGGGGGACATGGACAAATACCTCGACGAGCAGCTCGCGAAGCTCAGGACGGACCACATCGATTTTTACCTTGTCCACGGCCTGATCGGGCCGTTCTGGGAGCGGCTCACCACCCTCGGGGTTCTCGAGTTCCTCGACGACGCCATCGCCGACGGGAGGATCCGGTATGCCGGGTTTTCCTTCCACGACACGACGAAGCTTTTCCGGAAGATCGTCGATGCCTATGACTGGACCTTCGCCCAGATCCAGTACAACTTCATGGACGAGGATTACCAGGCAGGCACGAAGGGCCTCCACTACGCCGCGAAGAAGGGGCTCGGGGTCGTGGTCATGGAACCGATCCGCGGGGGGCTCCTCGCCCGCGATGTCCCCGGTATAACGGAGCTCTGGCAGAAAGCCCCGGCAGAGCGCACACCGGCAGAATGGGCGCTCCGCTGGGTCTGGAACCACCCCGAGGTCACCGTCGTTCTCTCGGGGATGTCCACCTTCGACCAGGTGGTGGAGAACGTCTCCTTCGCAGACACCGGGAAACCGGGCACGCTCACGAAGAAGGAACTTGCCCTCTACGACCGGGTGAAGAAGGAGTTCAGGAAGCGGATGGCCATCCCCTGCACCGGCTGCAAGTACTGCCAGCCCTGCCCCCACGGGGTGAGCATCCCCGAGTGCTTCGAGCTCTACAACCAGGCGCACATGTACGACGCGAAGGAGTCCGTGGCCCAGCAGTACAGCATGTTCCTCGGCGGGTTCTTCGACGGGGTCCCCTCGTATGCCTCCTGCTGCCAGGACTGCGGCGAGTGCGAGGACAAGTGCCCCCAGGGACTCCCGGTCCGGGAGAACCTGCGGAAGGTGTCGGAGTACTTCGGGAGATAGGAGGGTTCATCAGAACCCGACTAGGAGCGACCCGCCATCAGGCGGGGTGCGACCAGCGAGGGTTCATCAGAACCCGACCAGGAGCGACCCGCCACCAGGCGGGGTGCGATAGGAGCGAAGGTTCAAGAACCTGATGGTTCTCTCACCCGCCGCCACCACCACCGAGGCTGGGCGGATACGGCAACGGATTCGGCGCCGTGGGGGAGAGAAAATTGATTGCCTCCCGGTAGAGAGGTACATTTCGGGGGCACCGCCGGGATGGAAGAGATCATCAGGAACCTGTTCATCGGAGACCTCGAGGACAACGACCTGGTCAGGGGAAAGCCCGGCTGGGCGGTCATCCATGCCGAGCGGAACATGCACCGCCGCTACGTGGAGAAGCACCGGGTCCCCCCGAAGGATGCCATCCTCTCGAAGGACGGGACCGAGCTTTTCCTTGCATTCGAGGACGCGATGAAGGTGGACCAGGTGAACACCGCCTGCGTCGCCCCGGCCCTCGAGTTCACCCACCGGCACCTGGCCGGCGGGAAAAACGTCCTGATCCACTGCATCGCCGGGGTCTCCCGGTCGCCGACCATCGCGATGCTCTACCTCCTGAAGTACACCGACGTCCTCCCCCGGACGAACATCTTCGACGCCATCTTCTCGTTTTCCGAGATCTATCCCCTCTACAACCCGAATGACGGGCTCTTTGCCTATGCCGCGAGGTTCCTCGAGGAGATCAAGGAGGAGGCGGGCGCCGGGGTCTCCCGCCGGTGAGAAGGAACACTCACCGCTCGTCCTGGCCGGTCAGGTGTCCTTCACCACGAGCACCATGCACCGGGCCGTGCGGATGATGCTCTCCGCTGTGCTCCCCAGGATGAGCCTCGAAAGGCCGCTCTTCCCCTGGGAACCGACGACGATCAGGTCGACCCCGTTCCGGGCAGCAAAGTCGGTGATGACATGCGAGGGTCTTCCCGCGAGGACGAGGGTCTCCACCTTTATCCCGCCCGCCATGTCCCTCACCCGGTCCAGCGCCTTCTCGCCCTCCTCCCGGGACATCGCGTATACGTCGGCAGGCAGGATCTCCGTCGGTGCGGAGCTGTACGGGGTATCGTCGATCACGTAGACCGCGTGGAGGGCTGAGCCGCAGGTGCGGGCGATTTCCAGCGCCTTCGTCACCGCGGGCAGGTTCTTCTCCGACCCGTCGGTTGCGAGGAGGATGTGGTCGAAGAGTTTCTTCATCGACTCACCCTTGCCCGTGCCGGGGCAAGAAGGTTCTCACCCCGGCAGGTCGGCATGGGACGCCGCATCGCCGGCATCTTCGGCCCCGTCCCGGCCTCCCGGGGACTGCCCGTCGATCTCGTGGACGTATTTCGACCCCCGCATCGCCGAAAGGAAGGCAGCAATGAGGGAGATCCCCGCGCCGATCAGGAATGAGACACCGAGGGAAGGCAGGAAGGCATGGGCAAGGGTCGTCGGGAACCAGGTGATGCCGGTCAGGACCGCGAGGGTGGCGGGGCTGATGGTCGCGAGGACAGACTGCGGCACCGAGGCGAGGATGGTGGTCACCGGGTTGTAGCCGAGGAAGGCGGCGAAAAGGGCGCCCGTCGGAGGTATGACGCTCATGGGGGCGATGAGCTCCGGCGCCCCCGCGCTCGTCAGGGAGGCGGCGAGCTCCGGCGGGAAGGTCTGCGTGAGGCTCACGATGACGATGGTGAAGAACATCCCCATGGAGATGACCATGCCGCTGTTCTGGAGCATGGACCTCATCCCCGAGGCTGCCCCCCGCTCTTCCGGCGGGACCGCGTTCATGATGGCCGCGATGTTCGGCGCCCCGAACATACCGTTCCCGAGGCCCATCACGAGGAGGGCGACCGCAAAGACGGGGTACTCGAAGTCGTAGGGGAGCATGGCGAGCACCACGAACGACAGGGCGATCAGGACCATCCCGCCCGTGGCGAACCACCGGGAACCGTACCGGTCGGACAGCCAGCCGGAGAGGGGTCCCATGATCACGAACCCGGCGGTGAGGGGCAGCATGAACACCCCGGCCCAGAAGGGGGTAGATTCGTAGCTGTACCCGTGGAGGGGGAGCCAGATGCCCTGGAGGAGCATGATCAGGAGGAACATCACCCCTCCCCGGGCGATGGCGCCCAGGAACCCCGCGATGTTTGCAAGGGAGAAGATGCGGTTCCGGAACAGGTCCAGGCGGAACATGGGGTCCTCGACATGGTTCTCGATAAAAGGGAAGGTGGCGAGGAGCGCGAGCCCGAGGAGGATGGATGCAATGACCCACGGGTTCCCCCACCCCATGGGGTCGTTCCCGTACGGGAGAAGCCCGTAGGTGATGCCGACGAGAAAGATGGTGAGCCCCCCGATGAAGGAGAGGTTCCCCCAGACATCGATCCTCCGGGCCCGGCGGGGGATCGGGCTCTCCTTCAGCTTGAGGAACGCCCAGATGGTCCCGAGGATCCCGACGGGCACGCTCACGAGGAAGACGTACCGCCAGTTGAAGTAGGCGAGGATGCCGCCGAGGATGAGGCCGATGAACTGCCCCGAGAGGAAGGCGATCATGTTGAGGCCGAGGGCCTTCCCCCGCTCGTTCGGGGGAAAGGCGTCGGTGAGGATGGCCGCGCTGTTGGAGAAGGTGAAGGACGCCCCGACGGCCTGGACCAGGCGGAAAACGATGAGCTCCATGGCCCCGGCATCCCCCTTGTCCGGGGTGAGGAACAGGAGGACGGAGCCCACCGTGAAGATGGCGAACCCGACGTTATAGAGCCGCACCCTCCCGTACATGTCCGAGAGCCTGCCGAAGGAGAGGAGCAGGGTCGCGGTGACCAGGCTGTACCCCATGAGGACCCAGAGGAGGTACTGGAAGGAGGTGAAGGGGTCGACCTCGATCCCGTTGAAAATCGCGGGGAGGGAGATGAGGGTGATGCTCCCGTTCACCGATACCATGAACATCTCGATGGTCGTGATCGAGAGGACGATCCACTTGTAGTCGATGCCGCCCCGGGATGTTTCCATCGGATTTCCGGCGGCGCGGACCTTGTCAATCAGTGACGAAATTACCCACTCCCTGTGGACGGTATGCTCCCTCACTGGTTTCCCGGGCCGGGTATATACGAGTATTGAGACAGGATTCCTTCAGCTCCGGTACTTGCGGTACATCTGCTCGAGCTCGGCGAGGTCGTTTATCGGCGTCGGGATGACCCTCGAGTCGTTCGCGAGGATGTCCCGGGCCAGCTCCCGGAAGACCCCGGCCTCCGGTGATCCAGGGGAATGCTCCACCACGGCCTTTCCCTCGAGCTCGCAGGCCTGGATGACCGGGCTCCTCGGGACGAACCGGACGAAGGGGGTGCCGAGCCTCCGCGCGAACTCGGGGACAAAGGCCTTCTCGAACGCGAGGTCGCCGTTGCTGTTGCAGATGATCCCGGCAAGGCCGGTATCCCCGCGGCGGGCGAGGCGCTGGACGGCCCGGGCGATGTTGTTCGCCGCGTAGATGCTCATGAAACCGCCCGAGCAGACCAGGTAGATCTCCCGCGCGAACCCCTCCCGGATGGGCATCGCGAACCCGCCACAGACCACGTCGCCGAGGACGTCGTAGATGGCGACGTCAATCCCGTAGGTCTCGAAGGCCTTCAGGTCCTTCAGGATCTGGAGGGCGGTGAGCACACCCCGCCCGGCGCATCCCACGCCGGGCTCCGGCCCCCCCGCCTCGACGAGGTAGATACCGCCCGGGGTCTTCCGGACGATGTTCTCGAGCTTCATGGCGTACTCGTCCTTCCCCACCCGCAGCTTCTCGCGGTACGTCTCGAGGACCGCGGGGATGAGGTCCCCGCCGGCGAGGATCCTCGTGGAATCCCGCTTCGGGTCGCAGCCGACCTGCATGACCGAGAGGCCCGTTTCGGCGAGGGCCGCCGAGACGTTCGAGGCAATCGTGCTCTTCCCGATGCCTCCCTTCCCGTAAATTGCGATCTGTCTCATCCCGTCACCACTTCGCCTCGTACCGCTTCTCCTTCGAACGCCACCTCATTATCCACTCGTTCTGGACCGCCTCGAACAGGTTCAGGATCCCGGTGTACCCGAAGTACTCCCGGTTGATGAACCGGAACTGGCGCATCATCCGCACCAGCTCGACGGTGTACGCGATCCCGAACCCCTCTCCCGCGTGCCGCTCGATGGTGGACCCGAACACCACCCTCGGCCGCACCTCGCCGAGGCTCATCCTGGTCTTGTACACGTCGGTGCCGTAGACGACCTTCGGGGAGAGCCCGAGATCGGCGAGTTCCTTCCCGAGGAGGTCCCGCACCTGCCGGCCCGAGGAGTAGAGGGCGACGAGGTCCGGGGTCATTTCCATGTCCTCGGCCACGAACCGGACGAGGGGGATGCCGACCGTTGCGTCGGCCACGATGGCGGCAGGGGTCCGGAAGAAGAACCGGGCCATGGGCCATTTGCGCCGGCAGGTCGTCATGACCATCTTCTCCCCCTCAGCGATCATCTGCTCCGCTTCCTTCTCATGGTCAAACCGCCTGCCGAGCTCGGTAAGCCAGCGTGCCGTGTTCGTCAGCCCGAGAGGAAGGGGGATTCCCCTGCAGACCTGCCCGACCCCGAAGTCCGATGCGAGCCGGTCCGCGGCCTTCTGCCCGGCGTCGTGGGAGAGCACGATGGAGGTTTCCGCGGCGGAGGCCCTCTCGATCTCGGCGAGCGGGGACCGGTGGGCGAGGGTGGCGACCACCGGAATCCCCAGCCGGGTGAGGACCTGCTTCACCCAGGCGAGGTCCGCCATCCATGTCGGGTTCGCATTGGCATGGGGCGCGACGAGGCAGACCGATCCGGGGAGTTTTTCTGTGCCCGGCTTCACCACCCTCGAAAGGATCGCATCGAGGGCGATGTCGATGCCGTCGTACTGCGACCCCCGGAACCCGGCGCACTCTATCGGGACGAGCCGGAACTTCACCTCGGGCTGCACCTCCTCGCACACCGCGACGATGTCGTCCCCGACGATCTCGGGCCCGCAGGCGCTGATGACAAAGAGGGCCTGGACGGGGAGGCCCTTTGCCTCCCGGATGGTGCGGGCGAGGAGATCCTCCCCCCCGTGCACGATCTCGTCGACGCAGAGCTTGGTGCAGAGGGTGATGGTCTCCATGTAGTCGCACTCCTGCCAGGCGAAGGCATTGTTCACCAGGTACTCGCACCCCTGCGGCGAGTGGGCGAGGAGGGCCGAACCCGCGATCCCGAGGGCGGTCTGGGCGGCGCCGTTAAACGCGCACCGGAGGTAGGGGTCGGTGCACATCTCCGCCGTCCCGGCCTCCTTCGCCGCCGGGGCGGCCATCCTATCGCCGGGTGCCGTAGAGCATCCCCCTGAGCAGCCGGGAGCGCGGGAGGTCCTTCTTCTCGAGCGCCTGCCTGACGAGTGCGGCGATGTTCCGGATCCCCCGGAATCCGTACTGGGGCTGGAAGGCAGGGTTCATGAGGGTCAGGTTCACGACCGGGCACGGAGGGAACCTTCCCGAGTTCCCGAAGAAGATGGCATTGTCGTACCCCTTCACGATCTCCTCGAGCTCGTCCTCGGTCTCCTTCGACGAACGGAAGGTCCCCAGCTTGAAGAGGCCCTTCGTGAGGATGATCTCGGGGTTGACCCCCGTGTCGAGGAGGAACTTTATCGACGGCATCCTTTCCTTGATCGTGTAAGGGTGGACGTTGATCACGACGGGGTGGGCACCGAACTCCTCTGCCATCCGGGCCAGGGAAAGGGCCCGGATCGGCCCGGGGAACTCGGTGATCTCGATAATGGCGTTCTTTCCCCCGAGTGCCTCCTTGAGGTACTCGATGTCCGGGTACACTTCCCGGGTTTCCTGCTCTATCACCCCGAGGGCTTTTTCTTCGAGGCCAAGGGGCCGGGCGATCCCGAGGAGCCACTCCTTCGTGGCCTCGAGGCCGTACGGCTGGCCCGTCTTCGAGTACGGTATCCCGAAGCGTTCCTGCATCAGGTCCCCGAGCTTCTGGCCCCAGTCATAGCACCACGAGGCGTTCAGCTCCACCTCCCGGGCCCGGCGAAGTTCCTCGACCGTGCAGCCCCCCGCGATGATGGCATTAACCTGTATCCCCACCTCGCCGAGGAGCCGCTCGATCTCGTCCATGTCCATGTCGAACTCGGTGGTGGTGGGCCCCCAGCGGGCGCCGAGGATGTTGACCGTCCCCTTTCTCTTCTCCTTCGGGGGCTCCATGAGCTCCATGATGAGCCTGAAGGCGTCCTCGTACCCCGAGCGGAAGTCACCCCCGAACCCCTCGCTCCGGAGGGCGAGCACCCGGCATCCGACCAGCTTCTCTGATTCCCGCGCGATGCTCTCCACGTCATCGCCGATGATCCCCGAGCAGCAGCAGGAAAGGATGACGATGAGGTCCGGATGGTACTTGGCGTACGCCTCCTTCACCGCCTCCAGGAGCTTGCCTTCCCCCCCGTAGATGACGTGGCTCTCGTCGAGGGAGGTGCATGCCGTGGGCTCCAGGGGTACGCCCCGGATTTCGCAGCACTCCCGCGTCCGCACGAAGTCCGACACAAAGAGCGGGCACCCGGTTGGGCCGTGCACCAGGGGGACGACGTGCCGGATGCCGCTTATCACGTAGTATGCCGTGAAGAACTTGCACATGGGGGCATGCGAGGCCTGCAGCTTCGGGACCATCTCCCCGCTCTCGACCTTCCCGAGGAGCTCCCGGAGGGTCCCGTGGAAGACAATGGAATCGGTTCCCATCACACCATCGATCTCTCTTTCCCGGGAAGAGTATATACGGATATTGCGCCGGCGTGCCGGTCCCGGCGGTTGCCCTTCCTTCTTCCCTGGGGGATACACTGACCGGGGGCCGGTATGCGGGCCGGCTCCCTCACCGGCCCTTCCTCCGGTGCATGCCGCTGGTGACGAAGATGGCAATCCCTACGGCCGCTCCGGCAACGAGCGGGGAGAGGGGGGACTGGGAGGCGCCCGGGGAAAGGACGGTGATCACGCCTCCGGTCGAGATGTTCGTCCCGATCTCGTTCGCAACGGTGAGGATCGCAGAATAGGAACCCGGGGCCGAATAGATGTGAGAGGGGTTCCGGTCGGTGCTGGAGCCCCCGTCGCCGAAGTCCCAGCTCCACGAGGTCGGGGAGCCTTCCGACAGGTCGGTGAACTGGACGGTGAGCGGCGCGGAACCGAGAATCGGGTCGTCGATGAAGGAGGCAACGGGCGCGGATGGCGGGATTTCCTGGACCGGGGTGGCGATGGCGGCGGGGGTAAACGGTGCCTGCGTGGCGACCGTGACGTAATCCTCCCCGGTGGAGGTATTACTTCCCTCGTCATTCATGGCGGTCAGGGTGACGGAATACGTTCCGGGGTATGAATAGGTGTACACAGGGTCCTGGTCGGTGCTGGACCCTCCATCGCCGAAGTCCCACCTCCACGAGCTGGGGGAACCCGTGGAGGTATCGGTGAACTGGACGGTAAGAGGGGCCGTACCGGAGGAGGGGGATCCGGTGAACGACGCAACGGGAGCCGAAAACACGGAAATGTAATCTTCTTCGGTCGCGGTATCGCTCCCCTCCTCATTCGTGGCCGTCAGGGAAACGGTGTAGTTTCCGGCGACGGTATAGGTATATTCGGGGTCCTGGTCGGTACTTGACCCGCCGTCGCCGAAGTCCCAGCTCCACTCGGTGGGAGACCCCGTGGAGGCGTCAGTGAACCCGACGGTGAGGGGTGCGATGCCCGACACGGGTGTCGCGGTGAAGGAGGCCTCCGGTGCCGAGGGCGCCGGGCTCACCGTGATATAATCAGCGGCCGTCGAGGTATCGCTGCCCGCGGTATTCATCACCACCAGGGAAACGGTGTAGGTACCCTCGGAAGAGTACGTGTATGAGGGGTTCTCGGA
>Ga0335071_10003828_pt1 | contig 15793 bp, 14 predicted proteins | sample Lox_Sample_15_FD_206724 | JGI IMG/M metagenome (GOLD analysis project Ga0335071, IMG submission 206724) | Soil microbial communities from Loxahatchee National Wildlife Refuge, Florida, United States - Lox_Sample_1.5 | ecosystem: Environmental > Terrestrial > Soil > Wetlands | place: USA... | reverse complement strand
CCTGCTGGCGCCGCACAACGCCAATTCCAGCCCCGCCGCCTGGGAGCGCGTGCACTGGAATACGGTCCGTAATTTGTTGGACGGTTTGGGAATTCCGTCGAAGGAATTGAGCAATGATGAATAAAACTGTTTTGATTACCGGCGCGGCGGGAGGCATTGGCCGTGCCACGGTGGCGCTCTTTGCTGAAAAGGGTGGGCGCGTCATCGGTGTGGATAGAAACCCGTTCGGCGAAGGCTTTCCGCAAAACGGACTTTTCGTTCAATGCGATATCTCACGGCCCGAAGACATGCATTCCATCTTTGAGCGCACGCGCGCCTTTTCGGATTCGCTCGACGTGTTGGTCAATAATGCCGCCCAGCAGATTGCCAAGCCGTTGGTCGATACGACCGTGGAGGAATGGGACGCCGTGATGGCCTCCAATCTGCGGTCGGTGTTTCTGGGTGCGAAGCTTGCGCATCCCCTGCTCAAGCTGCATGGCGGTGCCATTGTCAACGTCTCGTCCGTTCACGCGGTCCAAACCTCGGCCAATATCGCCGCCTACGCCGCCTCCAAGGGCGGGATTTTAGCCCTGACCCGTGCCCTGGCGATCGAGTTCGCCCCCGATAATATTCGCGTCAATGCCATCCTGCCGGGTGCGGTGGACACACCGATGCTGCGCGCCGGCCTCGACCGCGGGCATGTGGGACATGGGGACATGCAGGAGCGGCTCGATAATCTGGCGCGCAAGACCGTCAATGGAAGGGTCGGCACACCGCAGGAGATTGCCCAAGCCATTTATTTCCTGGCGGATAACGACCAATCCTCTTTCATGACGGGACAGGCCTTGGTCGTTGACGGCGGCGCAACCGCCAGATTGAGTACAGAGTAACGATATTCGAAAATCGAGAATCGAATAACAAGTATCGAATATCGTACATCACGAATTCAAATGCACACCATCGAATCCATTCTTCCATCCTCCATTCTCCAATCTGCCAAAAACACCTATGATGCCGTTCGCCGCCTCCCGCAGTTGCCTGACGCGTATCTTCATCCCTGGCGGCGGGAGAGCACTCAACGGCTTCGGGCATTCAAGGGTGTTCATCAAGGCAGGCGCGCCTTTATCATTGGCAATGGCCCGAGCCTTAAACAGACCGATTTGTCCAAACTCAGGAACGAGTTTACCTTTGGGCTGAACCGCATCTATTTGTTGTTTCCCGAGTTGGGCTTTCCTACCACCTATTTTGTTTCGATCAACGATCTTGTGATCGAGCAATGCGCAGGGGAGATTGCCGCCTTGCCGGTTCCTAAATTTATCGCTTGGCACGCCCATCGTCACTTTGTGACATTTCCCGATAATATGATGTTTTTGTACACGACCTATACCGGCCCCGGGTTTGCTCCGGATGTGACGCGCCGTGTCTGGGAAGGCGCCACCGTCACGAATGTGGCGTTGCAGCTTGCGTTTTACATGGGCTTCGAAAGGGTCATCCTGATCGGCGTGGACCATAACTTCGCCTCGAAGGGCGACGCCAACAAAACGGTGGTGTCAACCGGCGATGACCCGAATCATTTCTCCGCAAATTATTTCGGCAAGGGATTTCGCTGGCAACTGCCCGACTTGGATACCTCCGAGATCGGGTATCGAAAGGCGCGCGAGGCCTATCATCAGGCCGGACGTGAAGTGCTCGATGCGACGGTCGGCGGCAGGCTGACGGTCTTCCCCAAAACAGACTACAATTCGTTGTTCTAGTATCATTGCTGGGAGCCAAAGGCTCGACGAAGCGCTGCACAGTTCCAGTATGGCAATCTCAGGTTAGAATCTGACGATATGTTTTATGAGAACGGGAGATCGCTTCACTCAGCTCGGCTTATAAAATTGTGGATCACTTGATGTCATTATCACCCTCTAAAATTTTCAACTGGCGTGTTCTTCTGATACTTCTGCTTATTCTCGGCGCGGCGCTGCGTTTTGTCAATTTGACGGTCCCGCCCCTGGATTTTCACCCTGTACGTCAGTTTCGCAATCTGATTGTCGCTCGTTCCATTTATTACCAACTCCTTCCGAATCCCGATCCGCAAAAACTTGTGCTCGCCAGGGCCTTTTACAACGCCGTGGGACAATACGAGCCGCCGATCACTGAAGCCATCGTGGCTTGGACCTACACCTGGACGGGCGGGGAGAATATCGCTGTAGCGCGTGTCTACGAGACCGTGTTTTGGTTGTTGGCCGGTTTGGCTTTATTCGACTTGGCGCGCCGCATTGCTTCTCCAGCCTCGGCCCTGGTCGCACTGGCCTATTATCTTGTGCTGCCGTTTGCAGTTCAAGCCAGCCGTTCCTTTCAGCCTGACCCGCTGATGGCCTCTGCATTCGTTGTCGGTATCTATTTCCTTTACCGTTGGTCCGAAAAACAGGAATGGAAATGGGCCGTTTTTGCTTCCCTCTTTATTGGCTTTGCGGTCCTCGTGAAAATCGTGATTGTCTTCTTCGTGATCGGGGCGGCTGTGGCGGCTGTTTTATCCACCCTCGGATTACGCTTTTGGAAATCCGCTCAGGTCTGGGTCATGACGGCGTTGATGGTGATTCCCGCCTTTCTTTATTACATCCTCGGTCACCCGGGCCGTTCCGATGAGTATTTCTTCGCCTGGACCGTGTCTCTCATCCAATTGATTACCACATCGAACTTCTATGCTCGTTGGTTGGGCTTTGTCGGGTCATTGTTTGGTTTGACGGTTCTGTTTCTCGGTATTGCCGGGGCATTTCTCGCTCCGCCGCGCCTGCGCTGGATGTTGATCGGGATCTGGGTTGGTTATCTTGTTTATGGCCTGACGCTCCCATACCAGATGTATACCCACAGTTATTACCACATTCAGCTGATACCGGTGGTGGCTTTGGGGTTGGCCCCCATGGTTGAAGCCGTGGCCGTTCGCGTCGCATCCGAGACACGCTGGCTCAAGGCGGCATGGATCGCAATGGTTGTTTTTGTCATCGGCTATCAATCCTGGATCGCGCGCTCTGACCTTGTCGCCCAGGCCGCCGACTATCGTCGCGAGCCTGCTTATTGGGAAAATATGGCGAAGGCCATTCCTGCAAATGCCAACCTGATCGGCTTGACGCAGGATTACGGGTATCGCCTGATGTATTATGGGTGGCGCAAGATTGTCTTGTGGCCTTACGTCAACGGCCTGACCGAAGTAAAAGGCGGAAGTGTTGATGCGCAGATGAAGTTTTCTGAATTGGTTGCGGGCCGCGATTATTTTTTGGTTTCCGCTTCGGGCCAATTGGCCGCGCAGCCGGGCTTGAAGAAAATTCTGGATGGATATTCGATTGCCGCACAGGGCGACGGGTTCGTCTTGTACGATTTGCATAAACCCAGATAGGCTGGGCACGCTTAGATACCATGCCTCACGTTTCCATTGTCACGCCTTCTTTCAATCAGTCTGCTTATCTCGAACAGACCCTCCGCTCGGTTCTTGAACAGGATTATCCCGACCTTGAATATATTGTGATGGACGGCGCTTCGCAGGACGGGAGCGTGGATATCATAAAAGAATATTCGCCTCGCCTGACATACTGGGTTTCAGAACGGGATTCGGGGCAGGCGGATGCCATTAACAAAGGCATGAAACATGCGAAGGGTGAGATCGTCGCCTGGCTCAATTCCGATGATTACTACCTGCCCGGCACGATCAAATCGGTCGTCGCGGCATTTGAAGCGAATCCCCGGGCCGTCATGATTTATGGAGATATGCTGGCGGTGGATCAGGATGGCCGGATCATCAATCAATTGCTTTACCGCCAACTGACCCTTGAAGACCTGCTTTGCTTTCAAATCATTGGCCAGCCTGCCGTCTTCATGCGTCGTTCGGCTTTTGAAAAGGCGGGTGGATTGGACGTCCATTTTCATTTCATGCTCGATCACCAACTTTGGTTGAAGATCGCAGCGCAGGGACAGATTGTTCATGTCAATCAGATATGGTCGGCTGCGCGCTTTCATCCTCGGGCAAAGAACCGCGCCCAGGCTCCGGGTTTTGGCCTTGAAGCGTTCCGCGTTTTGGATTGGGCCGGGTCTCAATCCGGCCTTGCCCCGCTCTTGCAGCCCGTTCGACGCCGCGCCCGGGCCTCTGTGTATCGTGTCAATGCACGTTATCTGCTGGATGATGGCCAATCCTGGAACGCCCTCAAGGCCTGGATTTGTGCGATGTGCATCCATCCGCCCACAGCACTGGCCCGGCTGAATTTATTGGGTTCGGCACTCCTGAATCTCCTGGGGTTGGGTCGGGTCCGCGAGGCGATTCTCCTTCGCCGACAAAGTCAATATGAATCCAATGATCAGGACGGGAAGGCTGGAAAATGATGAAATGTACCTGGAGAACCATCTCATTGCTTTTGGGGATGGTCCTGATCGCGGGCTGTTCGGTTTCCGGACCGGCGCGCACTCCTTCAAAAACACCGACTTCCGTGCCTCCTCCGACTCCTGCCCCGTTAGTGGATGTGACGGTTGTTCCGCAAACCGGCCGGCCCAATATTTTGTTTATTCTCACCGATGACCTGGACGCCAAGCTCGGCACGCTTCAGTACATGCCCCACCTTCGGCAATTGCTCGTTTCGCAGGGCCTGGTATTTAACGACTTTTTGATTGATACACCCTTGTGCTGCCCCTCTCGTTCATCGTTTTTACGTGGACAATATGTGCACAATCATCAGGTTTACACGAACGGCCCTCCAATTGGAGGCTTTGATCGGTTTTACCAACTGCAACATGAAACCTCCACACTGGGGACGTGGTTGCAACAAGCCGGGTATCGCACCGCTTTGTTCGGTAAATATTTGAACGGCTATCCTTACGCAGATGACCGTGGCTATATCCCTCCGGGATGGTCGGATTGGTTTGTCCCCGCCAAGGGAAGCCCCTACAAGGAATTCAATTACACGCTGAACGATAACGGCAAGTTCGAGGATCATGGCCAGGGGCATGATGATTACATGACCGACGTCCTTTCTCAAAAAGCCGACGATTTCATCCGTGCCTCCGCCTCGGACTCACATCCGTTCTTTCTCTATCTGGCGACGTATGCACCTCATGAACCCGCAACCCCTGCACCGCGCGATGCGAATTTGTTCCCTGATTTGAAGGCGCCGCGCACTCCATCCTTCAACGAGGCGGATGTCATGGATAAGCCGCCGAACACTCGCGCAGACCCGCTTTTGACTGGCGCCCAGATTGCCACCATCGATCAAATGTACCGCAACCGGGTGAGATCCATGCAGGCCGTGGATGAAATGCTGGCGCGTCTGGTTGCTACCCTGCAGCAAACCGGCCAATTGGATGACACCTATATTATCTTTGCTTCCGATAACGGCTATCACTTGGGACAACATCGGCTGATGGGTGGAAAGGGTACGGCCTATGAGGAGGATATCAATGTGCCGCTGATCGTGCGCGGCCCGAACGTTCAGATGGGTGCGGCTTTGGATGGATATGTCACCGGCAATATTGATATCGCCCCGACGATTGCGGAACTTGCCGGCGTGGTCCCTCCGTCTTATGTGGATGGCCGCTCGCTTGTCCCCCTTTTTAGCGCTCAACGTCCGCCTGCATCCCAATGGCGTCAGGGATATCTTATAGAATATTACGGCGCGGGGGAGGCGGAAAGCTTCATTAATTCACTGGTGTCGTACCGCGCACCTGATCCATTGTTGGAGCCGCCGGATCTTGATCAATTTTTGCCGGTTGCGGCAACACCCAATTATCTTGCTCTTCGCACGTCACAGGTTACGTATGTGGAATATCAGGACGGTTTCCGCGAGCTTTATGATCTTAAACAGGATCCATACGAGTTGAATAATATTGCATCAACTGCCGACCCGAACTTGATTGCTCAACTTTCGGCCTGGCTCAAGGCGTTGGCTTCCTGCTCAAGCTCTTCGTGCCGAACGGCCGATCTGAATGGACTTCACTAATGCTCGATCTAAAGTGATAGAATTGCGACCTTGTGAGTACCTTTCCCTCAAAGCCTTGTTCTTTCTTTTCATCACGAAGCCTGTTGGCTGTTACGCTGGTTTTGCTTTTTGGCCTTGGCTTCGGTATTCGCCTGTATCAACTCACGAACCTGCCGTTTGATTTTCAACCGACGCGCCAGTTGCTTTCGATGCTCAAGGCCCGTGGCATGTACTACGCCACGAATCCGGCGGGCGTTCCCGATTGGCAAAGGCAAATGGCAATCCAGCAATGGAAAACCCGTGCCGATGTCGAGCCGTCCATCGTGGAAAATATCGTTGCATTCACGTATCGTTTTACCGGGGAATATTTCTGGATCGCCCGGATTTACTCATCGCTGTTCTGGATCATCGGCGGCATCTTCCTGTTTCTGCTCGTGCGCGATTTGATTTCCACGGACGGCGCGGTGATCGCCGCCGCCTATTATCTTTTCTTTCCATACGCGGTCATTGCCAGCCGTTCATTCCAGCCCGATCCTTTTATGGTAATGAGCATCATTTCCTTTTGGTGGGCTTTCCACCGCTGGACGAAGCGACCCTCCTGGTTATGGACGGTGATTGCCGGGCTTTTGGGCGGCTTTGCCATCCTGATCAAATTTTCTGCCGCCTTTTTCGTGCTCGGTGCGGCGCTTGGACTTGGGCTTGGAAATTTTCCCGTTCGGGATCTGGTTCGCAGGTTGCAGGTATGGATCATGGCTTTGCTCGGGATTTTACCGGCTGCGGCTTATCTCTACGACGGTCTGGTCTTGAATGGTTTTCTCCGCCAGCAATTCGGCGGGCGTTTTTTTCCTTCCTTGTTGTTGAGCCCGATTAATTATATTAATTGGGAAGTCAAGGCCGCAATGGCTGCAGGCGGGGTTGCGATCATGCTTGGGTTGCTGGGCTTCTTCTTTGTTCGCGAAAAGGGTGCCCGCTTCTTTCTGGTGGGTCTGTGGGGAATGTATATCCTTTATGGCCTGTATTTTGATTATCACATTGCCACACATGATTATTACCAGTTGCCTTTCATCCCCATTGTGGCTGTATCGCTTGCGCCTACGACCGATTGGTTCTTCGCCCGGTTGGCGGAATTGAGCGCCCGACGCGGGTTGCGGATTGCCTCGATCATTTTCCTGGCATTCGGCTTGTTTTCCGTGCTCTGGGATATGCGCAACACACTCAAGTCGGTGGACTATCGTCCGCAGGCTGCCATGTGGGCTGAGATTGGCGATACGCTGGGACACGGCCCTGGCGTGGTGGCCCTGACCCAGGATTATGGTCAACGCTTGAATTATTGGGGTTGGCAGAATGCCGAAATCTGGCCAAACTCCGGCGATATCGATTACCATGAGTTGCGGGGTGCGTCGTTTAATTCAAACACGAATTTTGCCCGGATGACAAGCGGGAAAAACTTTTTTCTGGTTACCGATTTTCAGGAACTTGATCGTCAACCGGCCTTAAAACAATCTCTCTCAGCTTTTTCCGTATATACTCGAACGGATGGTTATATCATCTATAACCTGCGCAGTCACGCCGCGCCTTAAGGATTGATGATTGATGTCCATGCTTGAATCAAAGGGATTACAGTCTGTCTTTTCCCGTGTGGCGCTGGGGGTGGCGGCGGGATCCATGGCCGTTGCGCTGGGCCTTTTTGCATACCTCGGTACATTCACACGTTACTTGGCTGATGATTATTGTGAAACTGTCACTGTCAATAGCGGCCCGATCTTCCAGGTGGTGCTCCGTTGGTACGAAACGGCATCGGATCGCTTCTCCAATCTGCTCTTTATTGCCTTGAGTGAATTTCTCTTTCCGCATAATGTGGAGATTCTCCCGGCAATCATGATTATCCTTTGGGTATTTGCTTTAACCTGGCTTGTTTACGAAGCTCGTCGGCTGATGAGCTTGCAATGGACTGGTTGGATTGACTTTATTCTGGCGGCAGCCCTGGCGTTCTTTTCCATTTTGCAGGCCCCGAACCGCTTTCAAACCATTTATTGGCGCTCTGCAATGGCAACACATTTTGCCCCCCTGGTGTATCTGACGGCTTTTATCGCACTCCTTTTAATGCTGATTCGCAGGAATGGGAGCCAGTCCCCGTCAGTTTGGATCGGCTTCCTTTGTCTTGTGATCGCCTTTTTTGGAGGGGGCTTCTCGGAGCCGCCGGATGCTGTGTTGATCGTTGCTGCGATATTGGCGATCGCTGCCATTTGGGCTGGAGCCAGTGGGAAGTTTCGACGCCCGGCTTTCGTGCTTCTGGGTTGGACATTGGTGGGTGGCTTGTTGGCGTTGCTTGTGATGGCCCTTTCCCCGGGTAATTTAACCCGCAGCCAGGTCCATCGACCGGATGTCGTGAATTTGGTCTATAACACAATTTTGTTTGCTGGTCTGTTTATTAAAGATACTTTCCTAAGTCTTCCTCTCCCGACTTTTATCTCTGTTGCGATATCTTTGTTTTTGTTCTACGGAATATTTGCAAGTTCGCCATCCCCATTCCCTGCAACCCCGCGGGCCTTGTTGATCTCCATGATTGCAATGCCCGTATTGGCCTTTGCTCTGATTGTGGCCGGTTTCGCACCGAGCGTGTATGGGCAGGCTTTTCCCCCGGAGCGCGCTCGCTTTATCTGCCGGTTGTTAATGACGGCTGCCTTAATGGGCGAGAGTGCCTGCTTGGGAATCCTTCTTGGACAGCGCAGGCTTCGTTGGTCTTCGACTGCGGCAACTGTTGCTATGGTCCTGTTTGCCCTGTCCGCCTTTTACCCTCTGCGTTCGGCTTGGGCTGTTGTGCAGAATAAACGGCCGTTTTATACCCTCTGGTCATCCGTGTGGGATTACCGTCAGGGTAGGATTGTTGCCGACAAGACCAAAGGAACGGTGGATATCGTGACTTTCAAGATGTATAGTATTGAAGGGGTCGGAGAGCTTGAACAGGATCCGAGGGCATGGATCAATGTTTGTGCCTCCAGTTATTATGGCGTTCATTCCATCAGCGCCCAATAAATGGAGGTTACCATCATGACGGTCAACTCTGTTCCTATTCTCGTGACCGGCGCGCATCGAACAGGCACGACCTGGGTCGGAAAAATGTTGTCTGCCAATCCGCAGACGGCCTACATCAGCGAACCGTTGAATGTATGGCATCGTCCCGGGGTGTTTCGCGCCTGCACTGCTGATTGGTACACGTATATCACGCAGATGAATGAAGGGGATTATTTGCCTGCCTTCAGGGAACTTCTGGATTTCCGATATCATCTTTGGGAGGAAGTCAAATCGCTTCACTCATCGAAGGATTTCCTTCGTATGGGGCGCGACCTGGGGATTTTTATGCGCGCCGCGGCGCTTCGTCAGCGCCCGCTTCTTAAAGATCCCTTTGCTGTCTTTTCGTCGTTATGGTTTGCGCAACGGTTGAATTGCCGGGTGGTGGTTACGGTTCGCCATCCCGCCGGTTTTGCCAGCAGCCTCAAGCGCCTGAATTGGTCTTTTGATTTCAATGATTTGTTGAATCAACCTTTGTTGATGCAGGATTATCTCGAACCCTATCGCAGGGAGATGCAGGCGATGAAATCCGATGATATTATCGGTCAGGCCAGCCTGCTGTGGGTGATGGTCTATCAGGCCGTTCATTTGATCCGGCAGCGGATTCCGTCAATTCTGATTGCCCGCCACGAGGACCTCTCGCTTGATCCGGTCTCCGGCTACCGCTCTCTCTACCGATCGCTGGATTTGGATTTTACGCCGCGCGTTGAGCAAGCGGTCCTGAACTCGAGCAGTTCCGAAAACCCGACCGAGCTTTCGCGCAGAAAGGTCCACGCCGTTAAACTGGACAGCCGCGCAAATCTGGATAATTGGAAGCGCCGCCTCACATCCGATCAGGTTGACCGCATCCGCGGCGTCACCGAGGAAGTTTCCCACCTCTATTATCCCGAAGTGAACTGGAATTGAACCCTTTTTTCCCTCTGGTTTCGATTGTCACGCCGTCATTCAACCAGGCGCGTTTTCTGGAAGCTGCCATCCAATCGGTGCTTTCTCAGAATTATCCGCGCCTGGAATACATCATTGTGGATGGCGGCTCGACGGATGGAAGTGTGGACATTATCAAACGCTATGAAAACAAAATTGCATGGTGGGTGAGTGAGAAGGATCAGGGCCAGACGGACGCAATTAATAAGGGCTTTGCCCATGCCAGGGGGGAAGTATTGGCTTGGCTGAATTCAGACGATACCTATCAGCCCGATGCATTACGCTCTGCGGCAGGCTTCCTGAATGACCACCCGGAAGCCGGTTTGGTGTACGGCGATGCGAATTACATCAATGAGGAGGGCCGCCCGATCGGACGTTTTCCTGCTGCGCAAACCGACCTGGCCCGCTTAAAACGCGGCTATGTGCATATTCCTCAACAAGCCACCTTCTTTCGCGCCGACCTGTGGCGTAGGGTCGGGCCCCTTGATCCGTCCTTTTATTTTGCGATGGATTATGATTTGTGGGTGCGGCTGGCGAGGCATTCGGAGGTAAAATACGTCCCGCAAACCTGGGCCAACTTTCGATTGCACACATCCGGAAAGACCATCAGCGCGGATGATCGTTGCTGGCCGGAGATGTTGCGTGTGCATTATCGCGATGGCGGAAATTTTTTATCGGTGATCGTCGCCAAGTATTACATCCGGAAACTGATTGCTCCTCTTTGGAATATGCGCTTGAAACGAAAGTTGCAGGCGTGACGGAAACGATGTTCGATATTCGAACGCCGGGTGACATGGATCGGATATCGAATTATCGAATATCGAATTACGGGTTGCTGACATGAATTTCCTTTTTGCTCCTCCATCCTCTGATGATGCTGTCCGCTTGCTGAAAGCCTGGAAGTTCTGGCTGTTGGGCGCAGTCGTTGGGGCGTTGGCCGGCATGCTGGTTTATTATCTTGCCTTGCCGCCATATCGGGCGCGCGCCTCCGTGAATGTCGACTTCCACCTTGAGCAGGCCTGGCCGCAGGATACGGATCGTGAACAATTCTATTATCTGGATCGTGAGACCCGGAAGCTGGAGGAGATTGCCTGGTCGGATGCCGTGCTTGACACGGTTGCATCTCAGGTCGGTGGGGTGACGCTCGTTCAGATGCGCAGCGGCAAACTGCAATTGAGTCAACCGGGGATCGGTGGTTGGCACTTCTTCGCGGACGATGACGATCCGAACAGGGCGGAGGCGCTCGCCTCGGCCTGGGCTAGGGCGTTTGCAGGTCAGGTCCATTCGGAAGTGGTCGCCTCGTCCACGACCGGGCTCGAACCATATATCACGGTCAATGCCGATCAGACTCAAAATATTCCGGCCAGACGCCTCTTCAGCATAAGCACTTATTTGTTCGTCGGCGCTGTCTCGTTTATGGCGCTGGGTGCATTGATGGCTTTGTTCATTCATCCTGATCCGGGCTCGTCCACATCGAAATGAGTTCATTGCGCTCGTTCTTTCATCTCGATGCCCTCGCCCGCCTCTTGTGGGCGGCCGCCCTGCTGGCTTTACCTGTCACCAGCTTTCGATATTTTCCGTTTATGGGTCCGGAGACATATGTGCGCCCGCTATCGGCGTACCCGGTGGCGTTGTTGTTGCTCGTTTTGTTTGTAAAATTTTTACGGGATCATAAGCGCCTCACCTGGCCTGGTGCGTTCACGCCATTGGCGGCGTTCGTCCTTGCTGCTTTGGCGGCGACCATGATCGGAGTCTTGTTTGCGCCGCTGGTCCTGCGCGGGCAGGCTTACTGGGGACGCGCCCTCCGGGCCTGGGCGACCTTGATCCTCGGCCTGGCATTCTTCGTGAGCGCGGTTTGGATGAATCGGAACGAGGAGGAATTGCGATACACCGTCAAGTGGATGTTGGTGGGGTTCGTTATCGATATTCTGTGGAGTGGATTGCAGGGTGCGACATTTTATTTGCATATCCTGCCCAAGGTGCTCGTGACCTATTGGCAGCGTGCCTTCTCGATGCGCGAATTGATTCGCACCAATCGCATTTCAGGGATGGCCTATGAACCGGCCTGGCTGGCTGGTGAGATCGCCACGATTTATCTGCCGTGGCTTTTTGCATCGCTTCTGACCAGTCTGCGGGTGACACGCTTCAAATGGCTTGAGCTCATCCTGTCGGTTTGTGCGGTAGTGTTGTTGTTGGCCACTTTTTCCCGCGGCGGATTGGCGACGGTTGCGGCAACGATGGTGTTCACCCTTTTGTTGGCGGGCGGTGAGTATATCCGCACGGCCTGGAATTGGTTCGTTTCCGGCTTTCGTACTGCAGCCGGATCGATTTTGCGCGGGATCATAATTTTGGCTGTGGCGATTTCTGCCTTTGGCGCGCTGTCATTCCTTGGCCGTAAGAATTATATGTCACGCTTGTGGAACACGAATGCTTCCAGCATTCAGGATTTCTTGATTCAGAATTCGGCGGGTGCGCGTGCCGCCTATATCTTGGGGGCGGTCGGGGCATATCGCGATCATCCATGGACAGGAGTGGGCCTGGGCGCTGATGGTTTCTACATTTATCAGAATGGATCTTGACCTTCGTGCCGGAAATTGCCTCGCAGCTCAGCCCGACCAGCGGCCTCTACCCCAATGCAAAAAACCTGTATGTGCGCCTCCTGGCAGAAACAGGTTTGATCGGCTTTGTCCTCTTTTTGGCTTTCCAACTTTTCATTCTCGGTGATATGATCATCGTATTGAGACGGCGAGAAGCGCTTTGGCGGTATCTGGGAATCGCCGCACTATTTTCCTGGTTTGGAATCATCTTTTATAATATGACCCAGGATTCTTTCGCTACTCCGTTTATCTGGCTTAATCTCGGAGTTTTCGTCGGCATGTCGGTATTATCCACACAATTTTCGGCTGGGATGGCATGATGATATGTATGACAAATATGTAATGGGTATGGCGGCCGGTCATTTCCTTTGTTATTATTAACCTATGCAAACATTTGAAACTCCCTATATCTCCGACTGGTTTGCGATCTCATTGCGCTGGGCTGTGATGCTTGGCTTGGTGGTGTCATTGGCATTGGGGGGAATGTTGACCTCAACCCCGCTCTTCTGGCCCCTCGGTGCCATGGTGGTCTGGAATATGGGGATGACCGTTCTTGCCAGTCTCAATACTCGTATTAAGTTTCATCGTCAGATCAGTCTGGCGGTTGACCTTTTACTGAGCTCGGCCTTCTTTTGGGCACAGGGCGGTTTGGCCGGCCCTGTCGCATGGGCGGGTTTTCTGCCCATTCTCACGAGTGCCGTTTATTTTGAATATTGGGGGGCCTTGGGCAGCGCCGTTCTATTTGCCCTGCTGTCGATCGCAAGCGCTTATTTTTATCTCCACATTTTCTCTTTGCCCATCATGGGTTGGGCCGGGGCATATCTGGCGTTGGGCGGGTTGTTTGGTTTTCTCGGCAGGCAGCTGTCAAGCCGTCTGCATGTGATGCGCCAGAAATGGTTGGAAGCCGAAAACAGGAAATTCACGATTCAGAACGAACGCCTGCGCGCCATTTACGAACTGACTTCGACGCTGACGGCGACTCTTTCCTATAAGCGCGTGCTCGATTCGGCGCTTGACCTCGGATTTGCAGCGCTCAACCCCGATCCGGAGCAGCCCAATGACGATCCGCTGGTCAGCGTAGTTCTGCTGTTCAAGGGCGGACAGTTGCGCGTTGGCTCGGCCCGGCGTTTCACCCAGGCAGATATGCGTGTGATATTTCCGGCCGCGGAAGGCATCTTGCAAAAGGTCTTTGATGAAGGTGAACCGATTTCATCCAAGGATATCGGCTATGATCCCGAACTCGGGCGGGTGATTGCATTTCGTAACTGTACGTCCGCTTATTGCTTTCCATTGCGAAGCGGCTTCAACATTTACGGCGCCATGATCTTTGCCCATCCTGATGTCAATTACTTTTCACCCGATCGCACCGACATGCTGGATATGATCGGAAGACAATCTGTCATCGCAATTCAGAATGCGCGCCTGTATCAGGATTTGGTCGAGGAAAAGGAACGCATGGTGGAAGTTCATGAGGAGGCACGTAAAAAATTGGCGCGCGATCTTCATGACGGCCCGACCCAATCCGTGGCTGCCATGGCCATGCGTCTTAACATCGCCCGCCGTTTGGTCGAAAAAGATCCGAAGGCGGCCTTGGACGAATTGTCCAAGCTCGAGGAACTGGCGCACCGGACCACCAAGGAAATCCGGCACATGCTTTTCACGCTGCGCCCTCTCGTTCTCGAATCGCAGGGCCTGGCTGCGGCCCTCAAATCCATGGCCGATAAGATGCGCGAAACATATAACCAGAATGTAACGGTGAATGTGGATGAAAAAATCTCCACCCAAATGGAAGTGGGAAAACAGGGAGTTATTTTTTACATCATCGAGGAAGCGGTCAACAATGCCCGTAAACATGCCAATGCCGCCACTATCTCGGTGCGGCTGGGATCCTTTCAGCAGGGACTGGCCCTGCTTGAGATCGAAGATAACGGCGTGGGCTTTGATGTGGAAGCCGTCAATAAGTCCTACGATAAGCGCTCCAGTTCCAGCCTGGGCATGGTCAACCTGCGGGAACGAACGGAATTGGTGAATGGCTTGCTGAACATTCAGTCCGCAGTGGGCAAGGGCACCAAGGTGCAGGTCTACATCCCCCTGACGGAGGAAGCGGCCGACCGTTTGCATCACGCCCGTGCACGCTAGACCAATTTATGCCCGTCGCCGCAAACCTGTATTATTTTGCCCACGAAGCAGATGATCATTCCCGCCCGCCCGTTGTTTTAATTCATGGGGCGGGCGGCAGTCATTTGTCCTGGCCGCCTCAGCTCCGCCGCCTGCACGGTCAACGCATATTCGCACCGGATTTGCCTGCTCATGGAAAGTCGGAAGGCATTGGGCACCATGCCATCGAGGATTATGCCCACGATATTCTTGAATTCATGTCGGAGATTGGCTTGTATTCTGCAATTCTTGTGGGACATTCCATGGGGGGTGCAGTGGCCTTGTCGGCCGCACTCTGCTTCCCGGAACGCGTCATCGCCCTGGGGTTGATCGGAAGCGGCGGGCGTCTGCGGGTCGCACCGGCTCTCCTGCATGCCGCCTCGGATTCATCCACTTTTGGAAGCGCAGTGCGGATGATCAATGACGTCTCATTCTCGTCGCCGTCCAGTCGAATGAAGGAATTGTCGATCCAACGCATGCTGGAGACGCGCCCCACGGTTCTTTACGGCGATCTATTGGCGTGTGAGACATTCGATGTGGGCGATCGGCTCTCGAAGCTGTCGCTGCCCGCCTTGATCGTCTGTGGTTCGGACGACAGGATGACACGCTTGCAGCACTCGGAATTTTTACGCGATCACATCGCCGGGTCCCGCCTGGAGATTGTGCCGAATGCCGGCCACATGGTCATGCTGGAACAATCCGATGCAACTTCCGCCCTTTTGGCAGGCTTTCTGAACTCAATTTCGTATCATGCCGGTTGATGGGGAATGACTGGCTCAATATTAATGTAGCCCGAGTACCTCTTTTAGAATCGGTTTTGCATTCAGAATGGCTCGCGCCCGGTGGCTTAACCGGTTTTTTTCTTCCATGCTCAGCTCGGCCATGGTGCGCTTCACTTCGGGAATGAAAAATATCGGATCATAGCCAAACCCGCCTGTGCCGCGTTCGTCGGAAATGATCTCGCCTTTGCATTCACCCGTTGCAAATTGAACCGTGGGATCCTCCGGGGTCGCGATCGCAATGGTGGCGTGAAAGCTCGCAAACCATGGACGCGGCTTGTCTTTCAGGTTTTTCAAAAGATATGCCCGCCGGTCGGCATCGGTGGCGTCCGGTTTGGAT
>Ga0335071_10003827_pt1 | contig 15793 bp, 17 predicted proteins | sample Lox_Sample_15_FD_206724 | JGI IMG/M metagenome (GOLD analysis project Ga0335071, IMG submission 206724) | Soil microbial communities from Loxahatchee National Wildlife Refuge, Florida, United States - Lox_Sample_1.5 | ecosystem: Environmental > Terrestrial > Soil > Wetlands | place: USA... | reverse complement strand
CCGACAGACTCACGCGCCGCAACTTCGAGGACGAGGTGGACAGGATCGTCGCCGCGCTCGAGCGCGACCTCATCCTGCCGATGGACTTCTGAGCTCCGGCTCGCCCGCGGTCGCGCCGCCGGTCGCAGGGCGGACCCTGTTCCTCCCGCTGTTCGTCAGCCACACGCCGCACACGACCACGACCGCGGCTGCGCCCTGCGCGAGCGTGAACCTCTCCCCCAGGATCACGTACGCGCTCGCCACCGCCACGACCGGGGTGAGGTTGATGAACACGCCGACGCGGCTCGCGGGGAGGAAGCGGAACGCGTAGTTGAGCATGAGGTAGGCGAGGATCGAGCAGACGATGGTGAGGAAGAGGACGGCGCCGGCAGCCTGCGCCGTAGGCCGGCGGGCCCCGGCGACGAGCGCCTCCACGAGCGCCAGCGGCGCCATGAAGAGCGCGCCGAACAGGTTCTGCCACGTGGTGACGAACAGCGCGGAGCGGCTCACGAGCAGCCTCCGCGCCAGGATGCTGTAGACGCCGGCCGAGGCCGACGCGGCCAGCACCAGCAGGTCGCCCTGGAGCGAGCCGCCGCCGGCACCGCCGGCGGCGAGCGCCAGCCCGACGATGCCGGCGAACGAGAGCAGGATGCCGGCCCACTGCCGGCCCGTGGGCCGCTCGGCCGGCAGGAACGCCCCGATGACGGCGACGAAGATCGGGATGGTGGCGATGAGGATCGCGGCCTGCGAGGCGCTCGTGCGCGCGATCCCCAGGTTCTCGAAGCTGAAGTAGACCGTCAGGGAGACGAACCCGACGAGCGCGAGCCGGCCGAGCTCCCTGCGGGTCACCGGCTCGCGCACCGGCCGCAGGCGCCACACCACCCACAAGACGGCGCCCGCCAGCGTGAACCGGAGCAGCGCGATGAGCAGCGGCTCGAACCCCTTGAGCGCAGTCTTGGTGGCCACGAACGACAGCGCGAACGCCAGCGTCATGCCGACGGCGGCTGCGTACGCTGAAGCTGGTGGGCGCCTGTCCATCGCGCAAGGGTACCGCAGTCGGCGCGGCCGGCGACGGCGACGGATCCGTCAGTCGACGTCCGGCAGGTGCTCGGCCCGACCGGTCACCGGCGGCGCGCCGACGACGAGCACCAGCGCCTCGTCGTCGCCCTCGTTGCGGAGCTGCTGACCGGTGTCGGTCTCGACCACGGCGACCGACCCCTGCGGCAGCTCCACGCGCTCGGCGGGGTCGCCGAGGTACATCGTCACCGCTCCCCGCAGGATGACGAAGGCCTCTTCCTGCGCGTGCTCGAGGTGCCGCGAACCGCGCACACCCGGCGGCAGCCGCCAGACGTTGGCGCGCATCGCGCGCATGGCGTCCGAGAGTGGGGCGATGCCGCGGCTCTGGTCGCCGTGCTTCGGCGGTCCGAACTGAAGCTCGTCGAGTCGGAAGATGGTGTAGCCCATGCCGCTCCCCTGGTGTCGCGTCGTCACGGATGCCCGACAACGATAGCAGGCGGAGCCGGGAGAACCGCGAGCCGGGGCGCTGCGAGGAGGTGGTGCGCCTCGCATACTGATGAGTCCGGCGTGCTCTTCAAGCGCCCCGGCGGACCGTCGGCGGCGGCGTGTGCGCCGCCGGTCAGATTGACCGGTCAGCTCGTTCCCGCCGCTGCCGCGTACCTCCGCGGAGGCAGTCGCCGGCGGGGCGCGGAGGCCGCAGGCCCTGTCCGCGCCCCGCCCCGCCTACCCCCGACCCCGCCGGCTACCACCGCGGGGAGAGCCCGGAGCACCCGGCAAATCCCTCTGCGGTCACCCATCACACACCACCGCCGGGCGATTCGCCCCAGCCGTTGCGCCCATAGCCTTCCAGCAGGCAATGGAGCCTTTCACCTGGGGGTACGAGATGACACGGCACGGCAAGACCTTCAAGACCGGAGCGGGACTCACGGAGCGGCTCGCCCGCACCGCCGCACTCCATCCCTGGCGCACCATCGCGGTGTACGCGCTGCTCATCGTCCTCGCGGTGCTCAGCGTCGCCGGATTGCTGAACGGCGGGCTCACCTCCGACAGCAGGTTCCGCGCGAGCGAGCCAGACAGCGTCATCGCCGACCGTCTCATCCAGGACCGCCTGAGCGGCCCACACAAGGTCACCGACTTCGTGATCGTCAGATCGTCGGAGCTGACAGTCGACCAGCCCGCCTTCAAGGCCCACGTGCTGGCCGTGGCGGCCAAGCTGGACGCGCTCGGCGGCGACATCGTCACCGGCACGTCCAGCTACTACGCGACCAAGGACCCCGGCCTCATCTCGAAAGACAAGCACGCCACGCTGATCCCCGTGATCATGACGGGCAGCATCGACGACGCGATGAAGAACGTCGACCAGGTCCACGAGGCGGCCATGACCGGCCAGAGCGACGGCTTCACCATCGCGCAGGCCGGCGACGCCAGCCTCAACCAGATGTTCACGCAGCTCGCCGAGAAGGACCTCTCCCGCGGCGAGATCTTCGGCGTCCCCGCCGCCCTGATCGTCCTGGTGATCGTCTTCGGCGCCGTGCTGGCGGCCACCATGCCGCTGGCGCTCAGCGTGATCAGCATCGTCCTGGCCCTGGCCCTGACGGCGCTCATCGGCCAGGTCTTCCCCGTCAACACCTTCGTGCTCAACATCCTCACCATGATGGGGCTCGCGGTGGGCATCGACTACACGCTGTTCGTCATCTCCCGCTACCGGGAGGAGCGCGCCCGCGGCCTGGAGAAGATCGACGCCATCGCCGCCACCGGAGCCACGGCCAGCCGGGCGATCATGTTCAGCGGCATGACCGTGGTGCTCGCCATGATCGGCATGGTCATCGTGCCCATCGACATCATGATAGGCATGGGCATGGGCGTCATGCTCGTCGTCTTCACCACGCTGCTGACGGCGCTCATCGCGCTGCCCGCCGTGATCAGCCTGCTCGGCGACCGCGTCGACGCGCTGCGGGTGCCCTTCCTGGGCCGCGCCGCCGCCAGGCGCGCAAACGGGCACGGCGGGGTCTGGGAGCGGCTGGCGCACAGCATCATGCGCCGCCCCGTCGTCTGGCTCACCGTCGCCGTCGTGGCGCTCCTGGCCGTCGCCACTCCCGTCTTCATGATGAACAGCGGCAGCCCCACCCAGAGCGCCGGCTACCTGCCCGACGGCCACTACGCCAAGCAGGGCTGGACCATGCTCGACCGCGACTTCTCCCTCGGCGAGGCCAACCCGCTGCAGATCGTGGTGGACGGCCCGGCGAACGCGGCCGCCGTCCAGACCAGCATCGCCAGGCTCGAGCGGGCGATGAAGAAGGACGGCCGGTTCGCGCCCGTCCAGGCCACGACCAACAAGGCCGGCGACCTGACGCTGCTGACCACCGCGCTCGCCGGCGACCCCGTGGGCGACTCCACGCAGGCGCTGGTGAAGCACCTGCGCACCGACCTGGTCCCCGAGGCCTTCGCCGGCAGCCCCGCCAAGGTGTACGTCACCGGCACCACCGCGGGTGTGGTCGACTACCTCGGCTTCTTCCACGCCTGGCTGCCGGTGGTACTGCTGGTCGTCCTCAGCCTGAGCTTCGTGCTCCTGCTGGTGGCGTTCCGCTCGATCGTCATCCCGGCGCAGGCGATCCTTATGAACCTCCTGAGCGTCGGCGCCTCCTACGGGCTGCTGGTGCTGGTGTTCCAGAAGGGCATCGGCGCCAACCTTCTGGGCCTCACCCAGGTGGAGAGCATCGAGGCCTGGGTGCCGCTCATGCTCTTCGCCCTGCTCTTCGGCCTCTCGATGGACTACCAGGTGTTCCTGCTCAGCCGCATCAAGGAGCGCTTCGACCAGACCGGCGACACGCGCGAGGCAGTGGGCTACGGCGTCGGCCGCACCGCCGGCATCATCACCGGCGCGGCCGCCATCATGGTGTGCGTGTTCGGCGGCATGGCCACGGGCCAGATGGTCGTGTTCCAGCAGATGGGCTTCGGCCTCGCCGTGGCCATCTTCCTCGACGCGACCGTGGTGCGGACGATCGTCGTACCGGCCGCCATGGAACTGCTCGGCGACTGGAACTGGTACCTTCCGCGCTGGCTCGAGTGGCTGCCCAACGTGAGCATCGAGGGTCGCCGCGCGCCGCAGACGGACGACGAGGGTCGGCCCGTCGAGCACGCACCCGAGACCGGCCAGGGCCGCTCTCGCCGCGAGGGCGAAGGCCGTGGGTTCGCGCACGACACCCGCAATCCCGCCTGGAACCCCACCCCGGCGACGGAACGGGCGCGCACCGACTGAGCCCGCTCCAGCTCCCCGGATGCAGAAGGGGGCGGGCCGCCCACGGCGGCCCGCCCCCTTTCTCACGTCAGTGCTCGCGCTCAGAGCAGGCGCGCCCGCCCCGCTTCGCCGCGAGTGGCTGCCAGGCGCGCGGCCTGCGCGGAGACGGCTCGTACCGCGACCGTTGGGGTGAGGTGGTGCACCTTGGTGGACGACTCTCGAACCTGCGGGATGAGGTAAAACGCCTGCTCAGCCGGGCACTCGAGTAGGTTGAAGGGACCAGCTAGTAGTTTAGCAGACTATGTCTTGGCGAACCTTGGTGCCGAACGGGACTGGAATGCGTCGTGGCGGCTCCCGCACGCCCGCTGCTCTTGACCAGAATCAGCCACATGCAGGCACGTCTTGAGGCCCCTATCAGCCAAGTCCTGAATCGCCCGCTTGTTCGGCCCCGCTTGGCAACAAGAGTAGCAACATCATGGCAACATCAGCCGTGGCCTTCTTCACCGCTGCCTCGACTTCAGCTTCGCCACGAAACTGGTCCCAAGCTTCTCGAACCACTTCAGGCGCCAGTAGGACCCTGCGTTCTGCAGCGAGTCCATTGCTGGGATCAGGCCGGCGACGTACGTGCTCATGTGGGAGAAGTAGTCCGCCTCCAACCTCTTGGTGAACATCGGCTCAGAGAAGAGCCGCATGGCGTCGCCGAGGGTGATGATGCCTTCCTTGCCCGTGAAACCTGGCCATTTGCGCAAGTGTTCTTCCGACCGGAAGAGATTCATGGTGCTTCAGGTGGACGGCGCGTCCTTCATGAGCTTCGAGAAGGGAGCAGCCGAGTAGCCGATCAGACCACCCGGGTCCTGCGACACGATCACGCCGTCCTTGACCTCGACAGTGATCGGCTCCCCGCAGTCGGGGCACACGGAGTCGACTCGTACCGTCTCTCCGGGGCGTAGCCAGCAGACCGCCAGCGATTCAAACGCTCATTGGGCAAACCACTTCTGCTCCCCGTCGATCGTCACGCGGTGGTTGGTCGGCTCGATGTTGAACGGGGGGAAGGACATCACCGCATCAGTGTTCGGATAGAGCCAGCCAGGAAAGCCGAAGCTCGAGAAGAGGTCCCTCAGGGCCTTCCGTCCGTCCGCCGGTGCCACACCCAACTCGACGGCGATCGCGGCTGAGTCCGGAGCCTTCCCGGTGGCTAGGATTTGCTCCATGATGAAGTGAAACGTCGCGTTCAGCTCACTCGTCTGAGACACGCCTCGCCTCCTTTCGGATCTTCTGACATCTGTCCACTTGAACCAGTGGTCTACTACTGCGGTCCCACTGGCGCAAGAGTCGCGGCCGCTCAGAGAAAGCCGGTCCGCTGGCTGGGCTAGAGTCTGGCAGCAGTCGGGCGACCCTGTTGACGGCGGCGCAGCTGGTAGCGCACCTCGATGCGCCGGCTGCCGCGGACTACATGGCCAGCCTTGCCGCACTCGCCGAAAACGACCAGGCTCTCCGCCCGCCGACGGCGCTTCTCGACCGCCTCCCCGACCTGCCAGGAGTCGGCGCGGATGCCCACATCCATGTCTCGCCCAGGACGCCGTATCGTGACTCCCCGGGTGAGGTCATCGGTGGTTTCGGCATCTCACACGACATCACCGAGCGCAAGCGCGTCGATGAGACGCTGCGCGCAAGCGAGGAACGCTCCCGCGCCGTGCAAGGCAACTCGCTTGACCGCTTCACGATTCTCAAGCTCTTCTTCGACGAGCAGGGCAGGATCGCTGACTTCACTTGCCTCATCAGAATGCCAAGGAGGCCAGAACCGCAGGACACGGCCAGCAAGAACTAGTCGGCATGCGCACGACATGCGGGGCGACCGGCATCGCAACACGACCGATTTGCAGCAGAATCGTTGTATTGGTGACAACGAATGGTGCCCCCGGAAGGATTCGAACCTTCGACCTCGCGCTCCGGAGGCGCGCGCTCTGATCCCCTGAGCTACGAGGGCACGGATGCGCATTCTAGCACGGCGACCCACGGCGCCGTCGGCCGGCGTGACCTCCCGCTCGCTCGACCTGGTCGCCGCCGGACCGGCCCGCAGCTGTGCTCTCGACGTCCCGTGCGCGCGGTCCGCCGCGTCAGGCGAGCTGCTGGAACGCCTGCGCCAGCTTGACGTCCCGCACCGTCACCCCGCCGGCGTCGTGGCTGCTCAGACGCAGCGTCACCTTGTTGTAGCGGATGTCGATGTCGGGGTGGTGCTTCTGGTCCTCGGCGATCTCGGCCAGCTCCTCGACGAACTCCACGGCGTGCACGAAATCGGCGAAGCGATAGGTGCGCACGAAGGCCTCGTCCTGGAATCCCCACCCGTCGAGGTCCGAAAGCGCGGCCGCTACCTGCTCCTGGCTGAGCGTGTCCATCGACGCCTCCCCCCGTAGACCGGCCGGCGCGCCGACGTGGCGCCGGTTCCTACCGCCTGTCTTCCCCGCGCCCACGCAGGGCACGCTCCACGTCCCGCTGTGCGTCGCGTTCGGCGATGTCGTGGCGCTTGTCGTAGAGCTTCTTGCCGCGCGCCAGGCCGATCTCGACCTTGGCGCGGCCGTCCTTGAAGTACACCTTGGTAGGCACGATGGTGGAGCCGCGCTCCCGCACCTTGGCGGCGATCCTGTCGATCTCCCCGCGGTGGAGCAGCAGCTTGCGCGGGCGGAGCGGGTCGTGGTTCCAGATGTTGCCCTGGTCGTAGGGGCTGATGTGGGCGCCGACGAGGTACAGCTCCGGCGCCCCGGAACCACCACGCACCTCCACGTAGCTGTCGCGCAGGTTGATGCGCCCCTCGCGCAGCGACTTGACCTCGGTGCCGGCGAGCGCGATGCCCGCCTCGAAGGTCTCGTCGATGAAGTAGTCGTGGCGCGCCTTGCGGTTCTCGGCCACGCGCTTGATCCCGGTCTCTCGCGGCATGGCGCCTAGGGTACCGCATCGGTGACGGCGGCCGCGTCCGAGCGCCGGCGTCAGCGGTGCTTGCGGTGGGTCTCGCGGCCGGGAGCGCGACGGCGGGGCGGGCGTGAGCCCGTGGTCCGCCGCGCCGGACGACGGTTGGCGCCGGTGGCGGGCCGGTCGACCGCCGGGTGCACCGGCGCCAGGTCGACCTTGCCGCTCAGCCGGTCCACCCGCTCGACCTTGACCTCGATCGCGTCGCCCAGCCGGTAGCGCGCGCCCGTCGTCTCGCCCACCAGGGCCGTCTCGTGCTCGCTGACCTCGAAGCGCTCGCCCCCGAGCCGCCGCGACGAGAGGAACCCCTCGAACACGTCGCCGAAGCGGATGAAGAGGCCGCCGCCGACCAGGCCGACGATCTCGCCGCCGAACACCTGCTCCCAGCCTTCCGCCTCGAGGCGGCGGTCGAGCAGGAAGCACAGCGCGACGTCGTCGCCGGTGAGCTCGACACGGCCGAAGTCGCGCTCACGCGCGGAGCAGTCGTCGGCGGCCGTAGCGAGCTCGGCGTCGCCGAGCTCGGAGCCGCCCTCGCCCAGCTGGTACAGCAGCGCACGATGGGTGACGAGGTCCGGGTATCGCCGGATCGGCGAGGTGAAGTGCAGGTAGGCCGGGCTGGCGAGCCCGAAGTGGCCGAGGTTCACCGGCGCGTAGCGCGCCTGCTTGAGCGAGCGCAGGATGAGCGTGGACCAGGAGAGCCGGCCGCGGTGCTCGCGGGCGCTCGTCTCGGCGACGAGGCGACTGAGGCGGCCGTAGAACTCGGCGAGCTGCGCCGACGGCACGGCCTCCCCGGCCGGGAACGGCGGCGTGGGCACGCCGAGCTCCTCCAGCTGGTCGAGCAGCTCGCGCGTGCTCGCCGGCTCGGGCGGCTCGTGCACGCGATACAGGGTGCGGGCCTTCTTGCGCAGCAGGTACTCGGCCACGGCCTCGTTGGCGGCGAGCATGAACTCCTCGACCAGCGCGTGCGAGGGCGTCTCCGGGCGCGCGGCGGCACCGCTCAGCGCGCCCGCGTGGTCGAACGCGTACTCGGGCTCGAAGGAGCCGATCGTGAGCGCTCCGCGAGCCATGCGCCGGCGGCGCAGCACCCCGGCGAGCTCTGCGGCCAGCAGGAGCTGCTCGCGCAGGGACGCATCGGCCTCCATCGTCGCGTCGGGCACGTCGCGGGGTGGCTCGCGGTCCGCGACCAGGTGCGCGCCGGGCAGCGCCTCGGCGGCCGGACCGATCACCGTGTCGGCGAAGCCGTAGGACAGCCGGTGGTCGCTGCTGATGAGCGAGCGGTAGTACTGGGTGGTCGTACGCCGCCCCTCGGCGTCGAAGGTGAACTCCACGGTGACGCACTTGCGCGGCTGCCGCGGCACCAGGCTGCAGAGGTCGCTGCTCAGCGCCGCGGGCAACATGGGCTCGGCGAACAGCGGCAGGTACAGGCTGGACGTGCGGCGCTGCGCCTCGCGCTCGATCTCGCCGTCGTCGTCGACGAAGTACGAGACGTCGGCGATGTGCACGTGGGCGCGGTAGCCGGCGCCTTCGCGCGTGACTGAGATGGCGTCGTCGAAGTCGCGCGCCGTGTCCGGGTCGATGGTGAAGGTCGGGAGTGCCGTGAGGTCGCGGCGGCCCTGGTCTGGGCGCGTGGCGCGCCCCTTCACGGCCGCCGCCTCCTCGAGCACGGCGTCCGAGAAGCCCTGGCGCACGCCCTTGGCGTACAGCAGGGCACGGAGCACGGCCCTGACGTCGTCCGCGCCGCCGAGGACCTCGACGATCCTCCTGCGGTCGCCGTGGCTGGGCACGGCGAGCACCAGGTCGTCGAGCTTCGGCGGCGTCCCGCCCTTGGCCACCAGGTACGAGCGCAGGTCGGCGAACAGCGGCTCGAGCGACCAGAACTTGCCCCACCGGGTGACGCAGTATGGGAGCGGCCGGCTGCGGTCCAGGAGTTCCTCGGGCTGGTGCGGCCCGCCTGCCTGCGGACTGCCGGGCCGGGGACCTCCGGGGCGTGCACCTCGTGATCGTTCTCCGCCGCCGCCGCGGCCGCCCCGTCCGCTTGCCCTGTCGCCCGGACTGCCGGCCCGTCGCGAGGGACTCACGGGGCTACTGCTTCTTCTGCTGCCGGGTGATGTAGCGCAGCGCCGCCTGCAGCTGCTCGTCGAGCTTGGACTTGGGGTTGTCCTTCACCACGATGTCCGGGCTGATGCCCTTCTTGTTGATGTTGGTGCCGTTCGGCGTGAGGTAGACGGCGGTGGTGAGCTTGAGGGCCGCACCGTTGCCGAGGTCGATGATGGTCTGGACGAGGCCCTTGCCGAACGTGGTGGTGCCGATGATCTCGGCGCGCTTGTGGTCCTTGAGCGCGCCGGTCGTGATCTCGGAGGCGCTGGCGGAGAAGCCGTTGACGAGGACGACCATGGGCTTCTTGGTCGCGACGGGGTCGTTGGCCACCAGCTCCTCCTTGGGCGAGTGCAGGCCGGCGGTGGAGGTCACGAGTCCCTGCTGGAAGACGTTGGTGACGGACTGCGCCTGCGTGAGCAGGCCGCCTCCGTTGTAGCGCAGGTCGAGGATGAACCACTGCGCGCCCTTCTTGCTGAGCTCGTCGACGTTCTGGCGGACGTCCTGGCCGGAGAGGCCGCCGAACTCGAAGAGCTGCACGTAGCCGACCTTGACGCCGTGGTCGTTGATGATCTTGCTGCTCGTCTCGGGGATCAGGATGTTCTTGCGCACGAGCTTGTACGTCTTGACCGGCTGCTTCTTGTCCTTGGGCTGCACGGTGAGGGCGACGGTGCTGCCCTCCGTGCCCTTGATGCGGCTGATGCTGGTCTCGATGGCCGGCCCCTTGGTGTCCTGGCCGTCGACCGTGAGGATGGTGTCGCCGGGGACGAGGCCTGCGGCCTTGGCCGGCGACCCGTCGAAGACGGCGGTGATGACGAGGCCGTCCTTGGTCTTCTGCAGCGAGGCGCCGATGCCGGAGTACGAGCCCTTCTCCTTCTCGGCGAAGTCCTGGACCTCTTGTGGCGTCAGGTAGACGGTGTACGGGTCCTTGAGCGACTTGAGCATGCCATTGATGCCGGCCGTGGACAGCTTGTTGACGCTGACCGGCTTGTAGTACCGGGTCTGCAGCTCCTCGATGATCTTCTGCTGCAGCTTGCCGGCGTCCTTGGCGGAGGACTGCTCCGTGGGGGTGAGGCGGACCGTGTTCTCGCCGTGCACGTACCACCCGGCGAAGTAGCCGCCGAGGAACCCGAGAGCGACCAGAAGGATGATGATGACGGTGCGGAGGATGCGCATCAGGCGTAGATGGTAGTCGGTCGGTGAGGGGCCGGCAAACGGCCGTGCACGTCGAGCCCGCGAGCAGAGGAGAAGCGGACGGCGGCCGGGGGCTGCGTCCTGTGGCGCAGTCCCCGGCCGCCGCTCCGCGCGAAGCGCGCGCCCGTCAGGTCCTGAGGTAGCGCCGCAGGGCCACCATGCTGCCCAGAGCGCCCAGGACGGCGCCGAGGACGGCGAGCGTGGGCAGCAGGCCGGCGGGCCAGGACCCGTTGTGCCACCACATGTTGAACACCCGGATGTTGAGGAAGTTGATGTCGCTGCTCTTGAGCCAGTTGGCCAGCGCCCAGTTGGCGAGCCACACGAACCCGGCCGCGACGATGGCGCCGATGAGCCCGGTGATGAAGCCCTCGAGCACGAACGGCCAGCGGATGAACCAGTTGGTCGCCCCCACCAGCCGCATGATCTCGACCTCGCGCCGCCGCGCGAAGATGCTCAGGCGCACGGTGGTGCTGATGAGCAGCACGGCGGCCAGCGCGAAGATGCCGGTGGCGATCCACATGCCGATGCCGATCAGGTTGATCGTGCCCAGCATCTTGCGCACCGTCTCTCGCGCGTACTTGACCCCGTTGTGCGTACCGGGGTCGTTGTCCACGGCAGGGTCGTTGAAGAACCTGGCCGCCACCGCGTCGACCTGGTCGGTGTCCTTGACCTGGATCTGGTAGCTGGCCGGGAGCGGGTTGACCGGCAGGTTGGCGACGATGCGCGAGCCGAACCGCTGCTCGAAGAGCTTGAGCGCCTCTTCTTTGCTGATGTACGCGTAGCTCTTGACGACGCCCTGGTCCTGCAGCGCCTGGATCTTCTGCTCCAGGCCGGCCTTCTGCGCCTCGCTGGCGTCGTCCTTGATGAAGACCTCGATCATGACGCGGTTCTTGAGGCTCGTCGCTCCCTGGTTCAGGTTGTCACGCGTGACGAGCACCGCTCCGAGGATGGCCGTGCTGATGAACACGGTGATGATGGCCGCCATGGCCATCACCCAGTTGCGGCGCATGGAGCCCAGCGCCTCTCCCAGGAAGAAGCCGAGTCTCACGTGAGCACCTCCTGCTCCTCCACCTCGGCGACCTGGTCGTAGCCGCCGCGCCGCTCGTCGCGCACTAGGCGCCCGGTGTCGAGTTGCAGCACGCGCCGTCGCATGCGGTTGACCATGTCGCGGTCGTGCGTGGCGACGACGACGGTGGTGCCGGTGCGGTTGATGCGCACGAGGAGCTGCATGATGCCGACCGCGGTCTCGGGGTCGATGTTGCCCGTCGGCTCGTCGGCGAGGAGCAGCGGCGGATGATTGACGAACGCCCGCGCGACGCTCACGCGCTGCTGCTCGCCGCCGCTGATCTCATGCGGGTAGCTGTTGGTCTTGTCGCTGAGCCCGACCAGGCTGAGGATCTCCGGCACCTTGCGGCGGATGCTGCGCCGCGGCTCGCCGACCACCTCGAGCGCGTACCCCACGTTGTCGTACACGGTCTTGTTGGGCAGGAGCTTGAAGTCCTGGAACACGCAGCCGATGTTGCGCCGCAGCAGCGGCACCTTGCTGTGCCGCAGGGTGCCGAGGTTGCGGCCGGCCACGAGGATGCGCCCCGAGTCGGGCACGAGCTCCTTGAGCACCAGCTTGATGAGCGTTGACTTGCCCGACCCGGACGCTCCCACCAGGAACACGAACTCGCCCTTGCCGATGTGACAGGTGAAGTTCTGGAGGCCGACCACGTCCGGGTCGTAGATCTTGGTGACGTCTTCGAAGACGATCATGGGATAGACACTCCCTTGTCAGCCGTCAACGGCCAAGCAACGAGTATGAGGGTTCGTTCTGGTCCGCTCAACCCACACCCCCTCGTCGTCCGTCCTCCGCCTTCCCGTGCCCGCCCAAGGAACAGGGGCCGCCGTTTGAGCTGAGAAGGACCAGCGGAGCGAGCCAAGGAGCACTGGTGTGGCCGGCGACCCCAGACAGGGGTTCGCCACGCGATAAGGGGTTCCTGCCACCTCGGGGAGACGCGAACGGCGGACGTGACCCCGAGCTGACGAGGCCCCGGCGGCGCTCAGTCGAGCGACTCGATCAGCGCTTTGAAGTCCTGGAGGTCGTCGCCCACACGAGCCCGGAGGCAGGCGCGCAGCGCCTGCTCCGGCACGCCCCACGGCGCGGGGTCGTACTCGAGCTGGTAGCGCACCCGGGTGGTGCCGGCCTCCCACTTCTCGAAGGTCACCTCGCCGGTCTCACGCCCGTCGCGGGCCTGCCAGCGCAGCCGCGTGTCCTCCACGTGCTCCAGGATGTCGGCCTCCCAGACCTCGCTGCGGTCGCACACGCGCCCGGTCCAGCGCAGCCGGCAGTAGCCGATCACGCTGACGTCGTCGATGCTGCGCATGAAACGCGGGTACCGCTCGTAGTCGAGCCAGAGGGAGTAGGCCGCCTGCACGTCCGCAGCGACCACGATCGACTCGTCCACGAACCCCATGCCCGCCTCCCGTCGTCGCCGCCGGTGGATGCGACCGACACCCGCTGTCTACCCGGGCAGTGAGTCGCGCAGTCGCGGAGGCCGGCAGCGCTCGCCCTCCGGCGCGCACGACCGCCGCGCTCCCCCGAGGCTCACCAGCGCTCGTGCCTGACGAGCTCCTCGAGCGGCCGGCGAGGCGTGTTCGCGGACGCCTTGTCGGGATAGCCGAGCGGCGTGAGCGCCACGAGCTCCACGTCGTCCGGCAGGCCGAAGACCTCGCGCGCGGCGTCGGGGTCGAAGGCGGCGATCCAGCAGGTGCCGAGGCCGAGCGCCGTCGCCGCGAGAACGAGGTGGTCCATGGCTATGGTGGCGTCGACCTCGTCGTAAGGCTTGTCGTCCATGCGCCGCCAAGCCTCGCCGGGCACGGCCACGAAGGCGACGACGAGCGGCGCCTGCGTGAGCCAGCGGCGGCCGTACACCCGCGCCAGCTCGTCCTCCCTGCCGGCGGTGTGGACGACGAGCATGCGGAACGCCTGCCGGTTGGCGGCGGTCGGAGCCCTCCGCGCTGCTTCGAGGAGCTGCCGCAGCTTGTCGTCCTCGACGGGGTCGGGCTTGTAGCCGCGCACGCTGTAGCGCTTCTCGATGGCCTCGAACACATCCATGCCGGCCTCCTCTGCCGCTGCTTCGGCGGCGAGCCTACCACGGCGGCCGCGCGGTAGGATGGCGGCGCACGCTCGACGGAAGGATCCACCCGGTGTCACGCAAAGGCTGGCTGCTGTTCATCTCGCTCTGCGTGATCTGGGGCATCCCGTACCTGTTCATCCGCGTCGCGGTGCGCGAGTTGCCGCCGCCGTCGCTGGTCTTCCTGCGCACGGCGCCGGCGGCGCTCCTGCTCCTGCCCTTCGCCCTGCGCAGGGGTGAGGTGCGGCGGATGCTGCGCAGCTGGCCGTGGGTGCTCCTCTACACCGCCGTCGAGCTGTGCGTGCCGTGGCTGCTGCTCGGGCACGCGGAGCAGCGCATCTCGAGCTCGCTCGCCGGACTGCTCATCGCCACGGTGCCTCTCATCGGCGCCGTTGCGTACCGCGCCTTCGGGGTGGCCGACCACTTCGGCGCGCGCCGGCTCGCCGGGCTGTTCGTCGGGTTCGCCGGCGTCGCCGCCCTGGTCGGCCTGGACCTCTCGCGCAGCGACGCAACCGGGATCGTCGAGACCGTCTGCGTCGCCTTCTGCTACGCCATGGGGCCGGTGGTGATCAGCCGCCGGTTGTCTCATCTGCCGGCCATCGGCGTCATCACGGCGTCGCTGGTCGTGACCGCCACGGTGTACGCGACGCCGGGGCTCCTCATCATGCCGGCGTCGCTCTCCGGCAAGACCATCGGCTCCGTCGCGGTGCTCTCCGTGGTCTGCACCGTGGTCGCGTTCCTGCTCTTCTTCGCGCTGATCCGGGAGGTCGGGCCGTCGCGCACCACGGTCATCACCTACGTGAACCCCCTGGTCGCCGTGCTGCTCGGCGTGGCGCTGCTCGGCGAACCCTTCACCGCGGGCATCGCCGTCGGCATGCCGCTGATCCTCGTGGGGTCGGTGCTGGCGACATCGCGGACCGGCAGAGCCGGCCGCGGAGTGGCCTCTGGCGAGACCGGCCCCGGCGAGGACGAGCTCGCGGCCGATCCCTACACGCCCTGAGGTGTGCTCATCCGGCTCCGCGCTGCGGAGTGGTCCCAGGGCCCCTGTGCAGGCTCAGGAGTGCGTGACGACCCAGTCCCGCGTCGGCTCAACCTGGTTGAAGGTGAAGAGATGCGCGCCGCGGAGGCCGAGGGACGGGTCCGCGGCGTACTCGGACACCTCTACGGCGAGCTGCGTCGGGTCGTAGCGGCGCGAGCGCGCCAGCGTCACGATCTCGCGGGTGTGCTTGCGCAGGTAACGTAGCGAGGCGCCGACACCCGACTTGAGCGAGATCTCCGCCAGCCTGCGCCGCTCCACCACACCGGGGAGGCCGACGACGATGGGCAGGTGCACGCCGGCGGCACGGATGCCGGCCGCCCATTCCGCAAGCGCCCCGGCGTCGAAGCAGAGCTGCGTCACCAGATGGCTGGCGAGGGGCTGCTTGCGCAGGAGCGCCTCAAGCAGCTGCTCGTCGCCGACCAACGGATGGCCCTCCGGGTATGCGCCGATGCCGATGCGCGCGAACGGGTGCGCGAGCGTAGCGAGCTCCTCGAGCAGGTCGCCGGCCTCGGCGTAGGCGCCCACCGGCGGTGTGGCGTCGCCGCCGACGACGAACGCCTCGCGGATGCTCGTGTCCTCGAGGCGGTGCAGCAGCCGCTCGAGGTGGCCGCGGCCCGTGACCATGCGCGCGGCCAGATGCGGGACGACCGTGAAGCCGCGCGCAGCCAGCGCCACGCTCACGTCGAGCGTGCGGTCGATGCCCAGCTTGGGCGACGCCGTCACCGTGACGGTGGCGCCGAAGGGCAGCGCAGCCACCTTCTGCTCGATGCCCTGCACGGGGATGACCTCGTAGCGCGGGTCCCGCAGCAGGAGGGACAGGTCCGGGCGGTCGGCATACGCCGGGGCTCCTCCACGACTCACGGGTCACCTCTCACGCAAAAACGGGACTGAAGCAGTCCTGTTATACCCACACGCCGCTGCGCGACACGGACGCGGCGAGATCCGGGGCCGGACCGCGACGGCGGAGGGGACTGCCGTCGTACGCGGCGCGGGCGGCCGGGCATGGCCCGGCCGCCCGCGCCCCACATCCTCCGCGCTCAGGCGCGGCAGAGCTCCTGGTCGCAGCGCCGCGCGACGAACTCGCGGAACTTGCGCAGGTCGCCGTCCAGCTCGCGCTGTGCGCGTGCGGCCTGCTTGCCCGGCTCGGCG
>Ga0335071_10003826_pt1 | contig 15796 bp, 16 predicted proteins | sample Lox_Sample_15_FD_206724 | JGI IMG/M metagenome (GOLD analysis project Ga0335071, IMG submission 206724) | Soil microbial communities from Loxahatchee National Wildlife Refuge, Florida, United States - Lox_Sample_1.5 | ecosystem: Environmental > Terrestrial > Soil > Wetlands | place: USA... | reverse complement strand
AGGTGGCAGCCCGCGGCGTGGCCTGGGCGCGCCTGCTCAACGCCGGGCAGGTCTGCACCTCCTCGAAGCGGATCTACCTGGTGAAGGAGATCGCCGAGGAGTTCACCCGCCGGCTGGTGGAGCACGTGGGCACGCTGCGGGTGGGCGACCCCATGGCCCCGGACACCGACATCGGCCCGCTCATCTCCCGGGAGGCGCTGGAGCGGGTCGAGGCGCAGGTCGAGGCGGCGGTGGGGGAGGGGGCCCGGGTGCTCCTGGGCGGGAAGGCGCTGCCCGGCCCCGGCCACTTCTACGCCCCCACCGTCCTGGCCGACGTGAAGCACGGCAGCCTCTCCACCACCGAGGAGGTCTTCGGGCCGGTGATCGCCCTCACCGTGGTGGAGGACGCCGACGAGGCCATCCGCCTGGCCGACGACTCCCGGTACGGGCTGGGCGCCTGCATCTACACGCGAAGCCTGGAGCTGGCCATGAAGGCCATGGAGGGGATCCGGGCCGGGAGCTTCTGGATCAACGACCCGCTCACCGACAACGACGCCGCGCCCTTCGGCGGCGCGCGCTGGAGCGGCATCGGGCGCGAGCTGGGGGAGGAGGGGCTGGACGCCTTCCGCGAGCCCAAGCACGTGCACCTCGACTGGGTGATGGAGAGGAAGAGCTTCTGGTACCCGTACCGCGAGCGGGAGGTCAAGTGATGACCCGCGAGCCGGCAGGCGCCGTGCCCCGCACCTTCGCCGTGGTCGGCGGCGCGGGGGCCATGGGCCGGATCACCGTGCGCGACCTGTGCGAGACCTGTGCGTCGACCGACGAGGTCCTGATCGCCGACTTCGACCTGCCCCGGGCCGAGGCCCTGGCCGCCTCCCTGGCCGGGGAGGGCAGGCCCCGGGTGCGGGCCCTGCGGGTGGACGTGGCCGACCGGGCCGGCGCGGCCGCGGCGCTGGCCGGCACCTTCGCGGTGGTGAACGCGGTCCAGTACCAGCGCAACCTGGAGGTGATGGAGGCGGCGCTGGCCGTGGGCGCGCACTACCTCGACCTGGGCGGCCTCTTCCACGTGACCCGCCGCCAGCTCGAGCTCGACGGCCGGTTCCGGGCCGCGGGCCGCACCGCCCTGCTGGGCATGGGCGCCGCGCCCGGGATCACCAACCTCCTGGCCCGCCACGCCGCCGAGCGGCTCGACGAGGTGCGCGAGATCCACCTCAGGGTGGGGTCGGTGGACCGGACCCGCTACCGGCCCGAGCCGGCGCTGGCGGTGGCCTACTCGCTGAAGACCATCCTGGAGGAGTTCTCCATGCCCCCGGCCGTGTTCGCCCGGGGCGACTGGAGCTTCCTCGAGCCCATGTCGGCCGGCCGGCCCCACCGCTTCCCCGCGCCGGTGGGGCTCCGGCGCCCGATGTACACGATCCACTCCGAGGTGGCCACCCTCCCGCTCAGCTACCGCGACCGCGGCCTGCGCGAGGTGAGCTTCCAGATCGCCTTCGACCCGACCTTCGTCGACCGGGTCCGGTTCCTGCGCGATCTGGGCATGGCCTCCCATGAGCCCCTGGAGGTGGCCGGCGTGAAGGTGGCCCCGGTGGACGTGGTGAACAAGGTGGCCATGAGCCAGCCGCCGGCCCGCCAGGTGGGGAGGCTCGACCAGTACGAGGTGCTCCGGGCCATCGTCAAGGGCAAGAGCGGGGGGAAGAAGGTGACCTGGGTGGTCGACTGCCACGCCCGCGGCATGCCCGCCTGGGGGCTGGGCCTCGACGTCGACACCGGCTCGCCGCCGGCCATCGCCGCGCAGATGCTGGCCGCCGGGGAGATCTCCGCGCCGGGCGTGGTGGCGCCGGAGGTGGCGGTGCCGTGCCGGCCCTTCTTCCGGCGGCTGGCGGCCCGGCGGATGCGGCTGGTGGCCGCGCGCCGCGCCGGGTGGAGCGTCGCGGTGTGACGCCCGGCGCTCGCGGGCCGGCCGGCTCAGGGCCGCGCTGTGGCCGCCCCGGCGGCGCGGCGGTCGGCGCGCACCACGGCCTGCACCGCCCCCACCACCACCGCCGCGCCCACCCACTGCACCAGGGCGAGCCGCTCCCCCAGGGCCGCGGCGGCGCCCGCGACCCCGAACACCGGGATGAGCGTGAGGTAGAGGGCCGCCCGGTTGGCCGGGACGCGCCGGAGCGCCGAGAGATAGAGCCAGAAGGAGAAGGCGTACTGCACCACCCCGGTGGCGGCGGCCCAGAGCGCCGTCGGGAGCGAGAGCCGGAAGGGCGCCGCCGCGCCCCGGCAGAGCGCCAGCGCCAGGAGGGCCCAGAGGAGGCCCACGGTCTGCTGCAGCGCCGCCAGCGGGAGCGGGGCGATCCCGCCCACCAGCCTCCGGCTGACGGTGACGTAGGCCGCGGCCAGGAGGGCGGCCACGCCCACCAGGACGTCGCCCAGGAAGGCGCCGTCGCCCAGGCCCTCGGCGTGGGGCAGCACCACCAGGGCGACGCCGGCGGCGGCCGCCGCCACCCGCAGCAGGGTCCGGCCCCCGATCCGCTCGCGGAGGAAGACGGCGGCCAGCAGGACGGTCATGGGCGTCTCGGCGGCCCCGATGAGCGCGGCGCTGCTGGCCAGGGTGAGGCGGAGCCCGAAGAGGCCCACCGTGTAGGCCAGCCCGGGCTCGAGCAGGCCGCTCAGGGCGGCCAGCGCGGCGGCCCGGTCCAGGCGCAGGGGCGCGCGCGTCAGGGGGACGGCGGCCCAGAGGAAGGCCACGCTGGGCACGAGCTGCACCACCAAGAGGGCGAGCGGCGGGACCTCCCCCAGCAGCGCCTTGGTGGCGACGGTGCCGAGCCCCCAGCAGGCGGAGGCCGCGACCAGCGCCAGCCCGGCGCCCAGCACCGGTCGGCGGGGCGCGGGCGGAGTTCGCTGGGACGGTGCGCGCATGGGGGACCCGGGAGCGTCGAAGGCGGGCCACTGTACTCGACCCCCCGGCGCCCGCCCAGCGCCGGACTCCGCGTCGGTGCCCGCGCGCCGGCACCGTCGCCCCCCGAGCGCTCATGCGACCCATAGAGGAGACCTGCTTCTGGCTGGCCCGGCTCCCGCGGCGGGAGGTGGCGGCGCTGGAGGCGCCGCTGGAGACGGACCTGGCGGTGGTGGGCGGCGGGCTGACCGGGCTGTGGACGGCGCTGTTCCTGAAGGAGCTCGACCCGGGCCGCGAGGTGGCGGTGGTGGAGCAGGGGGTGGTCGCCTCCGGCGCCAGCGGCCGGAACGCCGGCATGCTGGCCGAGACCCTCGATCACACCCATGCCCTGGCCATCCACCACTTCGGCCGAGCCGAGGCGGCGCGGCTGGCGACGCTGGGGGAGGCCAACGCCCGGGAGCTGGTCGGCTTCCTCTCCGAGCGCGGCATCGCCTGCGACCTGGAGCTCACCGGCCGGCTCATGGTCTCGCTCACCGAGGCCCACCTGGAGCAGGCGAGGGGCGACCTGGAGGTGGCGCGGGGCCTGGGGGTCGGGACCCACCGCCTGCTCTCGCGAGAGGAGGTGCAGGCCGAGGTCCGGTCCCCGCTCTACCTGGGAGGCCTGGAGGTGAGCGGCGGGGGCATCCTCGACCCGGCCCGGATGACCGACGGGCTCCGGCGCGAGGCCGAGCGGCTCGGCGTCCGCGTCCTGGAGCGAACCCGGGTCGAGGCGCTCGAGCGGGACGGCGCCGGGGTGCGGCTCCGGGCCAACGGGACGGTGCTCCGCGCCCGCCGGGCGGTGCTGGGCACGAGCGCCTACACCCACCTCCTGCTGCCGCGGGTCGGGAGGCGCTTCCTCCCGCTCTACGACTACATCCTGGTGAGCGAGCCGCTCGGGCCGGCCCGGTGGCAGGCCATCGGCTGGCGGCGGCGGCAGGGGATCACCGACGGCCGGACCTTCTTCAACTACTACCGGCCCACCGCCGACGGCCGGGTGCTGTGGGGGACCAGCGAGGCGGCCTACTACCGCGGCAACCGGGTGGACCCGTCGTGCGACCACTCCCCACGCCACTACCAGTCGCTGCGCGAGAGCTGGCGGCGCACCTTCCCGGAGCTCGCCGACCTCGAGTTCCCCTGGGCCTGGGGAGGCCCCATCTGCTCGACCACGCGGCTCACCCCCTTCTTCGGCCGGGCCCTGGGCGGCCGGGTCCTCTACGGCCTGGGCTTCACCGGGCACGGCCTGGGCTCGACCCGCCTGGCGGGCCGGATCCTGGCCCACCTGGCCCTGGACCGGCAGAGCGAGCTGCTCTCGCTGGCCATGGTGCGCCGTCCCCCCTTCCCCTACCCGCCGGAGCCGCTGCGCGGCTGGGCGGTCGAGGCGGTCACCCGGGCGCTGCGCCGGGTGGACGAGGGCCAGGCGCCGGGGGTGATGCTGCGGGTCTTGGAGCGGATGGGGATCGGGTTCTCCAGCTGACGGCGGAGCGGATCCCGCCGCCCGCCCCCGGGCTAGCTGGAGGCGGCCGGCCCCGGAGGCCCCGCCGCCGGGCGCCGCACCAGGCCCAGGGCGCCGAGGAGGAGGGCGGCGACGCCGGCGCCGAGGGCCGCGGCCGCGACGAGCCAGGCGGGCAGGTGGCGGGCGATCTCCCGGTCGCGGTTGTCGAGCCGGAGCGCCACGTCGCCCGGAGCGAGCCGCGCCGGGCCCTCGCCGCCGGCCAGGCTCAAGGTCCCGGCGCGGAGCGCCTCCTCGAGCGGTATGCCCCGCACCCGGACCTCGACCCGGTCCCGGGCCGCCTCGGCGGTGAGCGCCCGGTCGGCGCCGGTCCACCACACCTCGCGCGGGAACGCCCACCAGGACCAGAGCCCTCCCAGCGAGATCGCCACCAGAAGGGCTCCAGCGGCCAGGACCGACCTGCGGACGGGGTCCATATCGCCTCCCGCGCCAGGGTACCGCCCTTCGTCGCCGGGGGCGTCGGCGCCCGGGGGCACCGCGCAGGAAAGGCGCATTCCCGGAGCGGGTGGTGTAGGGATCGCGGATGCCCCGCCCCTGGACCGTCATGCCGCACGGGCCGCTGGAGCCCGTCGACCTGAACCTGTGGTGCGTCAGATCGGCCGTCCCGGGCCTCCCCGGCCTGGACCGCCGGATGTACCTGGTCCGGCGCGGCGACGGCGGCCTGGTCTTCTACAACGCGGTCCCGGTCGACGAGCCCACCCTCTCGGCCATCCGGGCGCTGGGGACGCCGGCGCAGCTGATCGTGCCGCACGAGCTGCACGCCATGGATGCGGCGGCGTTCCGGGAGCGGCTGGGCGTGCGGGCCTACGGGCCGGCGGCGCGCCGCCAGGCGGTGGCGATGCGCGTGCCGCTCGACGGGACCTTCGAGGAGCTGCCGCCGGATCCCGCCATCGCCGTCGAGTCCGTCGCCGGCGTGAGGACCGGCGAGGGCGTGCTCCTCGTCCGCAGCGGGCCGCGCCTCTCGCTGGCGGTGGCCGACGTGGTCACCCACGTGCCGCACGGCCGCGGCCTGCGGGGAGCCATCTTCCGGCTGGTCGGCTTCACCGGCCCCGAGCCCAAGCTGCCCCCGCCGGTCCGGCTGCGCGTGGTGCGCGACCGCGCCGCGCTCCGCGCCCACCTGGAACGGCTCGCCGCCAGCCCCGGGCTGACGCGGATCCTGCTGAGCCACGGGCCGGTGGTGGAGCGCGACCCGGCCGGAGTGCTGCGCCGGATCGCGGGGGGGCTATGAGGCGGGGCCTGCTCGTCGGCGCGCACGCCATCGTCTACAGCCGGGACGCCGAGGCGGACCGCGCCTTCTTCCGCGACGTCCTGCGCCTCCCCGGCACCGACGCCGGGGAGGGATGGATGATCTTCGGGCTGCCCCCCGCCGAGCTCGCGGTCCACCCGGCGGAGCGGAACGGCAGGCACGAGATCTACCTGATGGTGGACGACGTCGACGCCCTGGTCCGCTCGCTGCGACGGAAGGGGGTCCGGTGCTCCCCGGTCCGCGAGGCGGGGTGGGGCCGGCTCACGCGGGTGACGCTGCCCGGCGGCGGCATCCTCGGGGTCTACGAGCCCCAGCACCGGCGGGCACCGCGCCCGCGCCGGAGGCGGGCCCGGCCGTCGGGCGGCGCGCCGCCCCGGTAGCGCCGCTCACGGCGCCAGCCGCGTCGCCAGCCTGCCCACCAGCCGCACCGCCGCGTCGATTCGCTCGTCCCAGGGGGCGCCGCAGCTCAGGCGGATGCAGCTCCGGTGACCCTGCGCCGGCGAGAAGATGGGGCCGGGGGCGATGCTCACGCCGGCGTCGAGGGACCGCGCGTGCAGCTCCAGCGAGTCCACCCCGGCGGGCATCTCCACCCACAGGAAGCAGCCTCCGGCCGGGGTGGAGACGCGGGTCCCGGGGGGGAAGGCGTCGGCCACCGCCGCGGCGGTGCGGGCCGAGATGCGGGAAAGCTGCTCGCGCAGGAGGCGCAGGTGCCGGTCGTACCCGCCGCCCCGCAGGTAGCGCGCCACCGCGCGCTGCACCGGCGTGGCGGTGGCCACGCTGAGCGAGAACTTGAGCAGCTCCACCCGCTCCCGCCAGCGGCCCGGGGCGGCGAAGCCGATCCGGTAGCCGGGGGCCAGGGTCTTGGAGAAGGAGCTGCACAGCATCACGCTGCCGTCGCGGTCGAAAGCCTTGACCGGCCGGGGCCGGGCGGCGCCGAACGCCAGCTCGCCGTAGACGTCGTCCTCCAGGAGGGGGATGCCGCGGCGCGAGACGATCCCGGCCAGCCGCTCCCGGGCCGCCTCCGGCATGCAGCTCCCCAGCGGGTTGGAGAAGCTGGGCACGGCCAGCACCGCGCGGGCGCCGTGCCGGTCGATGCGCCGCTCCAGCTCGTCGAGGTCCATGCCCACGTCGGGCAGGCAGGGCACCTCCACCACCCGCAGCCCCAGCGCCTCCAGGGCCTGGAGCGTCCCGTAGTAGGCGGGCGACTCCAGGGCCACCACGTCGCCGGGGCGCACCGCGGCCAGGAGGCCCAGCTGGATGGCCTCGGTGGCGCCGCCGGTCACCACCAGGTCGTCCGCGCCCAGGTCGCAGCCCCAGGAGAGGGCGCGGCGGGCGATGGCCTGGCGCAGCTCCAGGTGGCCGGGCGGCATCTCGTAGCGCAGCCCGCCCTCGCCGCCCCGCACCGCCGAGGAGAGGGCGCGAGCCAGGCCGCGGGCGGGGAGGAGGGAGGGATCGGGGGTGGCGTGGGAGAGGTTCACCACCCGCGGGTCGCGCGCGGCGTGGAAGACGCGGGCCACGAGCTCCGCCACCTCCACCCGCGAGGCGGCGGCCCGCGCCGGCACCACGGTGGGCCGGGGCGGCGGCGGGCGCGACCGGAGCCGGACGAAGTGGCCGGAGCGCGGGCGGGCCTCCACCAGCCCCAGCGCCTCCAGCTGCGCGATGGCGGCGAGCACGGTGGAGACCGAGGCCCCCTCCTCGGCGGCCAGCCGGCGCACGGAGGGGAACCGCTCCCCCGGGGCCAGGGTACCCCGCCCGATGGCCGCGGCGTAGCGCCTGGCGATCTCCTCGTACCGGGGGAGCGCCGGCTCCCGGCGTGCGCGGAGGGCGGAGCTCATCGGGGCAGGATAGCACAGACACCCATGTGGTGCATCTGTGCTCATCTCATTTCAGCTTCTCTGTATCTGTTCTCAGCGCCGGCGCGAGGGCAGGTTACCGGTCGCATGATCCTCGATCTCTCGCAGAGCCAGGCGTGGAGCGCGGTGGTGGGCCGGACCGGCATCCTGGTGCGGGTCGGGTCCGGGCGGGTGTGGATCACCCGCGAGGGCGACCCCGAGGACCACGTCCTCGGCGAGGGCCAGGTCCTGGAGAGCGGGCGGCGGGGGAGGCTGGCGGTGCTGGCGCTCTCCCCGGCGCGGCTGGAGATCGCCGAGCCCGCCTCCCCGCGCCCGGTCCGCGCGCGCCGCTACTCACCCGCGCTGTGAGGCGGTAGAGGAAGGACATGAAGCTCGCCCTCTTCCAGGTGGACGCCTTCGCCGAGCGCGTCTTCTCGGGCAACCCCGCCGCGGTCTGCCCCCTCGACGCCTGGCTCCCCGACGAGACCCTGGCGGCCATCGCCGCCGAGAACAACCTCTCGGAGACGGCCTTCCTGGTGGGCGAGGGGGCCCGCTGGAGCATCCGCTGGTTCACGCCGCGGGTGGAGGTGGACCTGTGCGGCCACGCCACCCTGGCCTCGGCCCACGTGGTCCTCGGCCGGCTCCGCCCCGGCGAGGACTCGGTCACCTTCCAGTCGCGCTCCGGCCCGCTGCGGGTGACGCGCTCTCCCGACGGGCTGCTGGCCATGCTCTTCCCCCGCCATCCCCCCGAGCCCTGCCAGGCGCCCGAGGCCGTGGGCCGGGCCCTGGGGCGCGCGCCGCAGGAGTCCCTCCGGGCCCGGGACCACCTGGCCGTGCTCGGCTCGGAGGAGGAGGTGCGCTCGCTCCGGCCGGACCTGTCCGCCGTGCGCGAGCTGCCCGGCCACGGGCTCATCGTCACCGCCCCGGCCCGGACGCCCGGGCTCGACTTCGTCTCGCGCTGCTTCTTCCCGCAGCTGGGCATCGACGAGGATCCGGTCACCGGCTCGGCCCACTGCGTCCTCACCCCGTACTGGGCGCGCAGGCTGGGCAAGGCCAGGCTCGAGGCGGCCCAGGTCTCGCGGCGGGGCGGCCGGCTCCACCTCGAGGACCGCGCCGAGGCGGTGGTCATCGCCGGCCGGGCGGTGACCTACCTGGAGGGGACGATCGAGCTGTGAAGCGCCCTCGGCCGGGCTCGCCCCTCCTCGCCTCCAGGCCACGGAAGGGGGTGGCGCCTCGACCGCCCCATCCGCATTGGGGGATGGAGGAGGCGGGTCCCCATGTCGTCCGAGCGGCGCGGAGCCCTGGTGGTGACCGGCGGCAGCCGGGGCATCGGCGCGGCGGTGGCGCGCCTGGCGGCGGCCCGCGGCCACGACGTGGTGGTCGGCTACCTGGAGCGCGGCGACGCGGCCGAGGCGGTGGCGCACGACCTCGTCCGCGCCGGCGCTCGGGCCGTGGCCATCCGGGCCGATGTCGCCCGCGAGGACGAGGTGGTCCGCCTCTTCGAGGAGGCGACCCGCCTGCTCGGACCGGTGACCGGGCTCGCCACCTGCGCCGGCGTGACGGGTGGCTTCTCCCGGGTGGAGGAGGTGTCGGCCGAGACGGTGGCCCGCGTCCTGGCGGTGAACGTCACCGGCACGATCCTCTGCGCCCGGGAGGCGCTGCGGAGGATGTCCACCCGCCGCGGCGGAGGGGGTGGGGCCATGGTCACCATCTCCTCGGGGGCGGCGCAGCTGGGCGGCGCCGGCGAGTGGGTGCACTACGCCGCCTCCAAGGGGGCGGTGGAGACGTTCACGGTGGGGCTGGCCCGCGAGGTGGCGGGGGAGGGGGTCCGCGTCAACGCCGTCTCGCCCGGGCTCGTCGAGACCGAGCTCCATGCCGCCGCCGGCGATCCGGACCGGCCCCGCCGGCTGGCCGAGGGGGTCCCGTTGCGCAGGCCCGGCACCGCCGCCGAGATCGCCGAGGGGGTGCTGTGGCTGCTCTCCCCGGCGGCCTCCTACGTCACGGGCACGGTCCTGCGCATCGGCGGGGGCCGCTGAGCGCGCGCCACCAGCGCCCGAGCCTCCTTCCCGCGATCGGAGATCCCATGGCGCGATCGTCCCCTCCCTACGAGCTCTTCTACTGGCCCGGCATCCAGGGGCGCGGCGAGTTCGTCCGGCTGGCGCTCGAGGCCGCCGCTGCGCCGTACCTGGACGTGGCCCGGCTCCCGCCGGGGCGCGGCCGCGGGCCCGGGGCGCTGGCGCGGCTCCTCGAGGTGCCCGGGCCCTGGCTGACCCCGCTGGGCCCGCCGGTGCTCCGCCACGGCCGGACGCTGGTGGCGCACACCGCCGCCATCCTCCAGTACCTGGGGCCGCGCCTGGGCCTCGGACCGCGCGACGAGCGGGGCCGCCTGCGGGCCCACCAGCTCCAGCTCACCATCGCCGACCTGGTGGCCGAGGTCCACGGCACGCACCACCCCATCTCCCCCTTGCTCTACCACGAGGACCAGAGGGCGGAGGCGGCCCGCTGCGCGGCCGCGTTCCTGCGCGACCGGATGCCGATGTACCTCGGCTACCTGGACCGCGCGCTCGACTCGAACCCGTCGGGGCGGGGCCGCTGGCTGGTCGGCCGAGGCCCGACCTACCCCGACCTCTCCACCTTCCAGGTGGTGGCCGGCCTTCGCTACGCCTTCCCCGGCGCCATGGCGCGCCAGGAGCGGCGGGTGCCGCGCCTTTGCGAGCTGCACGATCGCGTGGCGGCCCTGCCGCCGGTCGCCGCCTACCTCGCCTCCGAGCGCCGCCTGCCGTTCGGCGAGGCGGGCATCTTTCGCCACTACCCGGAGCTCGATCGGGCGCCGGGCGGGCGGAGGGGGAGCGCGCCCTGACGGAGCGCGGGCCCGCTAGCTGGCCACGGTCAGGTCGAGCGAGATCTCGAGCTTCAGCACCTTGGAGATGGGGCACCCGGCCTTGGCCGCCGCGGCCGCCTCCTCCACCTTGGCCCGGTCGGCCCCGCGCGCCCGGACCACGGTCTTGAGCGCGCTGTGGGTGAGGGTCAGGTTCTCGAAGGTCACGGTGCAGGCGGTCTCGACCGCCTCGGGGGTGATGCCGCGCTCGCCCAGCTGCGCGGAGAGCGCCATGCTGAAGCAGCTGGCGTGGGCGGCGGCGATGAGCTCCTCGGGGTTGGTCCCCGGGGCGTCCTCGAACCGGGTCCGGAAGCTGAACTTCTGGTCCCAGATGGCCTTGCTGGCCACGCCGAAGGTCCCGCGCCCCTCCTTGAGCCCGCCCTGCCACGTCGCGCTCGCGCTGCGCTTCATGCCGTCCTCCGGGGAAGTGACGCCGGGCATATTGCGCCGGCTCCCGCGGCCGGCCCGGCCACGGTGGGGCGTCGGGCCGGGCGCCGGCACCCCGCGGGGCCGCGCCGGGCCCGGTCACTCCTCCTCGACGCCCAGGGCCCTGCGGACGGCGGGGTTCCCGCACAGGATCCGGAACTCGAGCACGGTGAGCCAGGCGGTGCGGGAGAGCCGGCGGCCGCGAAGGGTCAAGCGCACCCGCTCGGCCTCGTGCGTGACGGTCGCGTCCACGCCGGCCTGGGAGAGGTCCCGCTCCAGCGAGCGGAGGTGGCGGTGGATGCGGAGGGCCCGCCGTCCCTCCGGCGAGGAGAGGGCCAGGTAGTGCCGGTTCCGGCTGAAGGCCCGGTCCTCGCGGAGGCGCTGGAGCATGCGGTGGAGGAAGCTGGCCATGGAGGTCAGGAGGAGATGGGGCCCGGGCGAGGGGGTTCACTCCGGGATGATGGCGCTCCGCTCCACCGCGCGCTCCACGGCGGCCCCGGCCCGCCGCCGCACCGGCCCCACCACCACCGCCACCAGGTTGCGGCGGCGGTAGGTCTCGCGCGCCACCCGCTGGACGTCGGCGGGTGTGACCGCCTCCACCCGCCGGCACCGCTCCTCGAGCCCTTCCGGCGAGGAGAGCACCTCGCCGGCGCCGTACCACCCGGCCAGGTCGGCCACCGAGTCGAGCGAGAAGGCCAGGGTCATGCGGTGTCGCCTCTGGACGCGGGTGAGCTCCTCCTCCGGGACCGGCCTCTCCGCCAGCCCGCCCAACACCCGCAGCACCTCCTCCAGCACCCGGGGGAGCTTCCTCGGGGCGCAGGCGCCGTCGACCACGGTCATCCCCGCGTCGGCGAAGGTGTCGATGCCGGCGTGGAGCGCGTAGGCCAGCCCGCGGCGCTCCACCACCTCGAAGGGCAGCCGGGAGGAGAGGCCGTCGTCAAGCAGCCGCCGGATGCAGAGGTGGATGGGGTAGTCGGGGTGGCGCTCGGGCGGGCAGGGGAAGGAGAGGGAGAACTCCGTCTGCGCGTCGTCGTGGTCCACCACCTCCAGCCGCGGCCCCTCGGGCCAGGGCGGGGCGGACAGGTCCACCGAGAGCCGGCCCCGGGGCAGCGCCCCCAGGTGGCGGTCGGCCAGCTCGGCCACCTCGCGCGGCCTGACCGGCCCGGCCACCGCCAGGACCAGGTTGGCGCCGCCGTAGTAGCGCTGGTGGTGGGCGCGCACGTCCCGGGAGGTGAGCCGGCGCACGTTCTCGGCGGTGCCGGCGATCTTGAAGCCCAGCGGGTGGGGACCGAAGACCAGCCGCTTGGAGAGGTTGTCGGGGTCGATGTCGCGGCCCGAGGCGTCCACCTCGTCGAGGATCTCCTCCAGGATCACCTCGCGCTCGACGGCCATCTCCCGGAGCAGGGGGCGGCGGATGAGGTCCCCCAGCACCGCCAGCCCGGTGCCGACCTGGTGCGGGTGGATGGGGGTGTAGTAGCAGCCGTGGTCCCGCGCGGTGATGCCGTTGAGGCTCCCACCCACCGCCTCCACGGCGGCGTTCATGGCCACGGTGTCGGGGTAGCCGACCGAGCCGCGGAAGAAGAGGTGCTCGAGGAAGTGGGAGACGCCGTTCTGCGCCGGGGTCTCGTGGCGCGAGCCGGCCCGCACGTAGAGGGCGATCATGGCCGAGTGCAGCCCGGGCGCCGGCGCGGTGAGGACCCGCAGGCCGTTGTCGAGGACGCTCCGGTGCATCGCGCCCCAGTCCGCCTCCGCCGGCCGCGCCCGGGAGGTGCGGATCCGCACCGCGCCCGCGCGGTAGGCGGCGCCGCCGGGGGGCGACCCCTTGGCCCTGGTCTCGTGGGTGGTACGCCTCGGCCGTCGCATCTCGCCGTCAGCTCCTCGGGGCCTCTTCCCCGGCCACGCCGTCGCCCGCCGGGCGGGCCTCGCCGCCGGCGGCCGGGAGGCGCAGCACGAAGGTCGTGCCGCGCCCCACCTCACTCTGGCACTGGATCGTCCCGCCGTGCTCCTCGATCACCTGCTGCGTGAAGGACAGCCCCAGGCCGGTACCGCGCTCCTTGGTCGAGTAGAACGGCTCGAAGATTCTGGTAAGGTCACCAGGGGGGATGCCCCCGCCGGTATCCCCGATCCGTGCCTCCACGCCGCCCTCGATCGGGCGGGTCCGGACGGCGATCCGCCCTCCGCCTGGCATCGCCTCGCGCGCGTTGCGGAGGAGGTTCAGGAACGCCCCGCGGAGCTGGGCCTCGTCCCCGCGGATCGCGGGCAGCTCGGGCGAGAGGTCCCGGTCGACGGCCACGCCCGCCGCCGCCAGCTCGGGGGCCAGGAAGTCGAGCAGGCCGCCGAGCAGCTCGTTCAGGTCCTGCCGCTCGCGGGCCGGCCGGGGAGGGCGGGCGAAGCGGAGGTAGTGCTCGGCCACCCCGTTCAGCCGGTCCACCTCGCGGGAGATGGCGGCCACCATGGCCACCGCCTCGCCGGGCGGCTGGGGGAGCGAGGCGATCTCCTCGGAGAGGAGCTCGGTGTTGAGCCCGATGGCGTTGAGCGGGTTGCGGATCTCGTGGGTGATCTGGGCCGAGATGCGGCCCACCGCCGCCAGCCTCTCGGCGCGGCGCAGCTCGGTGCGCTGCCGGTCCAGCGAGGCAGCCATGGCGTTGAACTCCCGGGCCAGCAGGCCGATCTCGTCGGCCCGGTCGACCTCCACCTTGCGCGACAGGTCCCCGGCCGCGACCGCCTTCACCCCCTCGGTGAGCCGCTGGATGGGGGAGAGGAGCCGCTGGGAGATGAGGGCCGCGCCCGCCCCCACCGCCAGGGCGATGAGCGAGTAGAGGACGATGAGCACCACCGTGGTCGACTCGGTCCGCTCGGTGGCCCGGATCCGGTCGTTGAGCTCGCTCTCCAGCGCCACCTGGAGCAGCTTCACGTCGAGGCCGAGCCTCTTCTCCAGCTGGCGCACCCGGTTCAGGCGGGCCTCGAAGGCGGCGGAGCCGGCCGGGTCGCCGCCCTCGCCCTCCTGGATGGCGTCGAACAGGGCGCCGGCCTCCCCCCCGTACTCGGCCCAGCGCGAGGCCAGGACGTCGAGCCGGCCCTGGACGTCTGCCAGGAAGCGGGCCTCGTCGCCCCGGGCGAACGGGGCCGCCGCGGCCAGCACCCGCTTCCCCTCCTCCAGCTTCTCCTTGACCAGCGCCGGGAAGTGGGCCCGGGCGACCGGGAGGTAGACCTGCCGGGAGGCGCGGTCCATGGACCGTGCCTCCAGTGCCCGCGACGCCACCCAGTCCCGGACCTCGAGCTCGGCGGCGATGCGGGTCAGGGGCAGGTACCCGGTGGTGAGCAGGCGGAGCTCGCGGCGCAGCTCGTGCAGGCGGACCGCGGAGAAGGCCGCGACCGCCCCGAAGGCGGCCAGGGAGACGGCGAAGGCCAGGAAGATCTTGGCTGCGACGCGGCGCATCGCCGGGGGAGATACCACCGCCAGCCCGGCCCGCGCCAGGCCGCGCCGAGGTCCGCCCTTCTGCTTCCCAAGGTCGGGTGATCCGCGGTAGTGAGAGGATCCCTGAACCGGAGCCCTTCCCCCGTAGCACCTTCCCCGGAGTCCCTCCCCATGGTGCTGAGCGGAATCTTCGCCTTCGTCGCCCTGGTCGCCGTCCTCGCCGCCGTCGCCTTCTTCATGTCCGCCCGCTCCTCCAAGGCCGCGCTGGCGGTGCACGCCCAGGAGGTGGCCAAGCTCCGCGCCGAGGCCGAGGCCGGGGCCCGGGCCGCGGGAGAGGCCCGCGCCGAGGCCCGGGACCGGCGGGAGGAGGCCGCCCAGCTCCGCGCCGACCTGGAGCGCTCCAAGAAGCGGGCCTTCGAGCAGCTCGAGGCGGCCAAGCGCGCCGGCGGGGCCCAGGCCCTGCGGGAGGAGCTGGACCGGGTCACGGGCCGGCTGGCCGAGGCCCGCAGCGAGGCCGAGCACCAGCGCGAGCGCGCCCGCGCGCTGGAGCAGGAGGCGGAGAAGGCCAGGCAGGCCGCCGCCAGGGCCGGCGAGGTGGCGGCCGAGCTCAAGGCCCGGGCCGAGGCCGCGCCGCCGCCCGCCCCGGCGGTGCCGCCCCCCGCGCCGCCCGCGGCCCCGGCGGCCGACGCCGGGAAGCTCCAGGCGGAGAAGGACCGGGCCGACAAGGCCGAGGCGCGCCTGGCCGAGGCCAAGAAGCGGGTGGCCGAGCTGGAGCGCGACCTGAAGGGCGCACGGGGCCGGCTGGAGACCGAGAAGCGCGTCTACATGGTCCAGAAGGGCGAGCTGGAGCTGGCCTCCGATCGCTACGCCGAGCTCCACCGGCGCCACGAGGCGCTGCGCAAGGACCACGACGAGCTGGTGGAGGCGGTCCGTCAGGCGGCGCGCGAGGAGCGGCGCCTCACGCAGCAGGAGGCCGCCCGCGCCGCCAAGGTGTCCCCGCCGGCCGCCCCCGCGGGCGAGGAAGGGTAGTCGCGGCCGCGCCGCCCGCGGGCGCGAGGCCCGGGCCCTGCCGGGAGGCCGCGCCTTACCCCGCGTTGGCGAGGAGCTTGTAGAGCGGCGCCAGGTCGCGGAACACGCCCAGGAGGTCGCCCTGGGCGATGCTCCGCGCCTCGTCCCGCGTCCAGGAGATGCCCACGTCGAGCCCGGGGCGGCCGGGAACCAGGCTGTCGGCCAGCTCCTGCCAGAAGGCGCTGGAGTGGGCCGGGGCCAGCTCGGGGAGCTCCTCGAAGTTCCACCCCTGGAACTGGCGCAGGCGGCGGAAGGGCTTTCCCTTGCGGGCCAGGTTCCCGGCCTCGCGCTCCAGCGCCTGGCGCATGGCCTCGCGCCGGGTCGACTCGCCGCGCACGCCCACCCGGGCGTGGAGGTGGGCGCGGGTCAGGGCCACGCCGAGGAAGGGGAGTCCGCGGAAGCCCCGCGCGCTCTGCGAGAACGCCACCAGGACCTCCTCCGGCGGCGACTCGCGGCGGTGGTGGATGCGGGCCGGGTGGACGAACAGCTCCTTGCCGGCCACGCGGCTCAGCCCGG
>Ga0335071_10003825_pt1 | contig 15797 bp, 11 predicted proteins | sample Lox_Sample_15_FD_206724 | JGI IMG/M metagenome (GOLD analysis project Ga0335071, IMG submission 206724) | Soil microbial communities from Loxahatchee National Wildlife Refuge, Florida, United States - Lox_Sample_1.5 | ecosystem: Environmental > Terrestrial > Soil > Wetlands | place: USA... | reverse complement strand
GGGACTTCCGAGGATGATGAAGGGGACTCATCGGCGTACGACCTCGCCAGCCAGATGCGGGCTGACGAGCGGCTCGTGCCCGTGCTGCTGCCGCTCGGAGAAGGCCTGCTCGCCGCGGTCAAGAGAAGCGACTAGACAGCAACCGGGTCACCCGACCACGGACTTCAGGGCATCACCAAGCCGGGCCGCCTCGTCGGCCGTGAGCTCAACAACTAGCCGGCCGCCGCCTTCAAGCGGGACACGCATGACGATGCCGCGCCCCTCCTTGGTGACCTCAAGCGGACCGTCACCCGTCCGCGGCTTCATCGCCGCCATTCTCCCATCCCCTTCCGCCCGGACCCCACCGTGTCTTGCAGGCACCGCATACGCCTTCGGCCGTGGAACCGGCTAGCCACATTCGTTTCTATCTGTCGCCCTATTATCCCGTGTTCGGAAGCAGAATGGTAATGATCGGCCATCCTGGCCGCCTAGATTGCACGCGCCGCGTGCTTTTCCCCCGGCTCCGGCGGCGCAGGAAGCACTGCGCCGGCGCGTCGCGCTCGGGCTGGCGCTACGGCAGGCCGGCCGCGCGGCGCACCAGCTGCTGCGCGGCCCGGATGAGCCGGGCGTCGTCCGGGCCGCTTCGGCCGCGGAATCCCAGGTCGAAAGCGTGCATGCTCGCGTAGCAGAGCACCGCGGTGGATTCGGGGTCGGGCACATCCAGCGCGCCGGCGGCCGTGCCGGCCGCGAGCAGCCCGGCGATGACCACGGTGGCCGGCGCGGGCTCGGGATCGGGCCGGGGCGTAGGCCCGTGGTGGAACAGGACCTCGTGCAGGTCGTGCAGCTCCCGGTAGCACTCGAAGCCAGTCTTGACGCAGGCGTCGAGCCTGGCCGCCCAGTCCGCCTGGCCAGACTCGGCCAGCACTGTCGCGGCCGCGGCCATGCGCGCGGCGACCTCGCGGGAGAACTGCTCCTGCAGCGCGAGCACCAGGTCTTCCTTGGACGCGAAGTACAGGTAGAACAGGCCCTTGGAGACCCCGGCCCGGTGGGTGATGTCATCGAGCGAGGTGGCCGCGATGCCCCGGGCCAGAAACAGCGCCCGGCCGGCCGCGAGCAGGTCGGCGCGGCGCTGCTCGGCGGGCTTGGTTCGCGTCACGGCGCCCTCCCGTCGGGTTTCCGGCACTTGGCCCCGGGCCGTGGGTAAGGCGGGCGGCCCGGCCCGTTCGGTATGATAGCCCACTGAATGACCGTCAGTCATTTCTGGAGGGGAACCGGGTGCGGCGCCTGCTCATCGACCTGTCGCCGCTACGGCGGTCCCGCGACTTCCGCCACCTGGTCTGGGGCGAGCTCGTGTCCGTGCTCGGCAACCAGCTGACCACGGTGGCGGTGCCTTACCAGGTGTACCAGCTGACCCGCTCGTCGCTCGCCGTCGGGCTGGTATCCATCACCCAGCTGTTCCCGCTGATCGCGGGGTCGCTGCTGGGCGGTTCGGTCGTCGACGCGATGGACCGGCGCCGGCTGCTGATGATCGCGCAGGTGCTGATGGCGGCGTGCAGCGCGGGGCTGGCGGTCAACGCCGACCTAGGGCCGGCCCTGTGGCCGCTGTTCGTGCTGCCTGCCCTGGCGGCCGGGTTCAGCGGCCTGGACAGCGCCGGGCGCAACGCCATCGTGCCGAACCTGGTCCGCAGGTCCGAGGTGGCCACCGCCAACTCGATCTTCCAGGCCCTGTTCCAGTTCGGCCTGGTAGCGGGGCCGGCGCTGGCCGGATTGCTGCTGGCCGGGGCGGGCGTCCGCTTCGTCTACTGGCTGGACGTGGCCAGCTTCGGGGTGGCGCTCGTGGCCGTGTTCCTGATCTCGCCGCAGCCGGTCCGGGAGCCGGGCCACCGGCCCGGTCTTCGCTCGGTCATGGAGGGCATGCGCTACGTGCGCGGCAAGCAGGCCATCGAGGGTGCGTACCTGATCGACATCAACGCCATGGTGTTCGGCATGCCGCGGGCGCTGTTCCCGGCGCTGGCGTTCTCGGTTTTCGGCGGCGGCGCGGCGACGCTCGGCTTCCTGTACGCCGCGCCGGGCGCGGGCGCGCTGGTAGGCGCGCTCACCACCGGCTGGGTTTCGCGGATCCAGCGGCAGGGCCTGGCCGTCATCATCGCGGTCATCGGGTGGGGCGCGGCGATCACGTGTTTCGGCCTGGTGTCGTGGCTGCCGCTGGCCCTGGTGCTGCTGGCCCTGGCAGGCTGGGCGGACGTCATCTCGGCCGTGTTCCGCAGCACGATCATCCAGCTGTCCGTACCGGACGCGCTGCGGGGACGGCTGGCGGGCCTGCAGATCGCCGTGGTCACCGGCGGGCCGCGGGTCGGGGACCTGGAGTCGGGGGCGGTGGCGGCTGCGTTCGGCAATACGGTGTCGGTGGTGTCCGGCGGGCTGGCGTGTATCGCCGGGGCCCTGCTGCTGGCCCGCGCGCTGCCCGGGTTCCGCCGCCATCGGCTGGATCCCGTCCACCACGAAGCAGCCGCGCCAGCCGCGTGAGCGATCGCGGGGCACAGGAAATTCGCACTCGATATACAGGGGTTTCGGGCACCTCCAACAATGCTCAAGGGAGACCTTGAGCACTCTTGGAGGTGGCGGGAATCGAACCCGCGTCCTTCAGTACCTCACCAGGGCTTCTCCGGGCGCAGCTTGCTCTGCTTTTCTCAGCCCCGGCGATCACGCAAGCAAGACGCCGACAGGCTCAGCCACTGTTTGATGTCCCGCCTAGCCCCGCGGCCGGGTCAGGCGGTAGATCCTTCTAGCTGATGCCAGACACCGGGTCGAAGGCATCCCCGGGCTGACAAGCACAGCTCTAACTTACCTTAGGCGGCAAGAGCGAGCGTGCGCTGAGTGCTGTTTTCATTGGCACTTATTGGTTTTGCGGCCACAGGATTAACGAGGTCACAACCGCAACCCTCGGCCCGCTTCCCCTGGTTCGACCACCGAAGTCGAAACCGATCACCCCCTATTGAGTTGTCTGGCCGGCATGGCTAGGACATGCTCGCCTTAGCCGACCGTACCGTTACAACACGCGGCAGCCAAGTCAGATTCCCGCACGGACAGGCGCCTGGGCCGCGCGGGTCAGCGGGGCGCGGCGGAGAAGAAGGCGCCGGCCAGGGCGGCCGCGGAGAGCTGCGGCGTCTGGCCGGACTCGATCGCGGCGATCGCGATGTCGCCGCGATAGCCGACGAACCAGCTCATCCAGCCCGATCCGGTGTGGACCAGGCCGACCTGTCCGTATACCTCTTGGCCGGGCAGGCTGGCCGCCTGGGCGGCGCCGGAGCGGACCGCGCCGCGCATGAGGCCGCGCACCGTGGTCATCATGCCCGCGTCCAGCTCGGCGCCGCTGCCGGGCGGATCGGGTGCTTGCAGCACCTGCGGGACGTGCCAGCGGCCCGCATCCACGGTGGCGGCCACCATGGCCATGGACAGCAGGCTCATCCGTACGTTGCCCTGGCCGATGGTCTGTGCCGCCAGGTTCCCGTCGCCCGCGGCCAGAGGCACCGACCCGGAGAAGGCCGGCACCTGCAGCTGTGACCAGTCGGTGCCGATGCCGAACTCCCTGACCACCTGGGCCCACTGGCTGGCCGTAAGCCGCTCGGACAGCTGCGCGAACGCCGTACCGCAGCCCTCGGCGAAGGCGGTGCTGAACGGTTTCGGCTGGCCGGTGCCTTGACTGGTGAAGGTGCGCCCCTGGACGTTGAAGGAGCTCGCGCACGGGATCGAGGTGGACGCGGATACGGCGTACTTGACCAGGGCAGCCGCGGACACGATGGTGAACGCGTTGCCCGGCGTCAGCTTCGCGGTCAGGGCGCCGCCCGCGGGCAGGGCCCCGGATCCCTGATGCTGCGCGACCGCCAGCACATCGCCGGTCGACGCCCGGACGGCGACGATCTCACCCGAGCTGGACACGCCGTCCAGGGCGCTCAGGGCCGCGTTCTGCACCGGCGAGTCGATCGTGGTGCGTACCGGGGTGCCCGTCGTGCCGGGCCACTGGGCCAGGATGCCGGTCTGCTGGCCTTCCGAGTTCACCGCTATGACCTGGGTCGTGGGCGTGCCGAGCAGCTGGCGCTGGTACTTCTGCTCCAGCCCGGACAGCCCCACCGTGGTGCCCGGGGCGTACAGTGCCCCGTCGGCGCGCAGCCGCTGGTTGATCTCGCTGCCCACCTCGCCCACCAGGCCGGTGGCCTTGGCCTGGAACAGCTGCTGGGCCTCCGGCCTGACCATCAGGCCGGGCACGCCATGCAGTCTGGGCCGTAGCTTCGCGTAGGTGTAGGAATCGAGGGTGGCGAGCCGGAGGAAGGAATGCGGCGGGGCGGCCGTGATCTGCCCGAGCACCTGCCCGGACTGCAACCCGGTTTGCTTGGCAAAAGCCTGAGCCGTGTGCGCCGGGCTGGCCAGGCGATCCGGCATCACGCCGAGCACGTAGGCCGGAGCCCTGAGCTGAAGCGGATTGCCCTTGTCGTCGAGGACGGCGGCCCGGTCCGGGAAGGTAGTCAGCACGGCCAGACGCTCGCCGGGACCCAGGTTCGGGTTGATGACGTTCGCCGCCCACACGACCTTCCAGTCGTCACCGACCCGGCGCAGCCCGAAGTGGCCCCCGTAGGTCCACACGCGTCCCAGCTGAGCGAGGTTGACCGTGGCCATGAAGGACGCCTCGGCGGTGCCGCCGTGCTGGACCACCGACTTCATGGACAGGAACATCTGCGACGCGTCGAGCTGGGCAACTGCTCCGCGCAGGCTCGCGGCCACGGTGTCCTCGGGGGCCGTGGTCAGCGCGCCCGCGGCGTCGTACTGCTGCTGCTGCCAGGCGAGCAAGAACGACTGCGCGGTGGGTTCGGCCGAAAGTTCCGAACCGAAGCCGGTGGCCAGGCCGATGACCAGGACGGCGATGGCCACGATGGCGGTGGCGGCGATCCGCGAGCGCCTCGATCGGCGGACCGCGGGCGACCACTTGCGGCCGGGCCTACCCGTGCCGGGCGGCGCCCCGTGGCGGGCAGACCGGCTGCCGGAGGCCAGCCGGGTGGGCCTGGCCGTCCGGGGCCGGGGTGCCTGGGGTGCCTCAGGAGCTGAAGGGACCGGAGGAGCTGAAGACGCTGAAGGGTTAAGGGAATCCGAAGAGGTTGAAGAGGGTGAAAAGGCTGGAGGGATTGAAGGAGTTGATGTGGTTGATGGGATTGATGGAGCCGAAGGGGCTGATGGGGCCACGCCGCCGTTCGGGATGGCTGTCCCGGGCGCGAGGCCGTCTGCAGCGATCGGGAGGCCATCCTGGATGAGCGGGAGGCCATCTGAGGCCGACGGGAGGCCGTCCGGGGGCAGCGGGGGGCTGTCGGGCACGTTGCGGCGGGCCTCGGGAACGGGGGGACGGCTGTCGGGCGCGGGCGGGCTGCCGAGGGGAATCTGCACGGCGGAATCCGGGCCTGGCGCGGTGCCGTTGGGGGCGGGCGCGCCGTTGCTGACGCCGGGCGCGCCGTTGCTGACGCCGGGCGCGCCGTTGCTGACACCGGGCGCGCCGTTGACGCCGGGGGCGCCGGTGCTGGCATCGGGGGCGCCGTTGTGGCCCCGGCCGCCGTTGTGACGCGGCCTGGGCGCGAACAGGCCTCGCGGCCTGGCGTGGCCGCCGCGCTCGTTCGCCGGAGGGGACACGATCCGCCTGCCCGTAACCTTCGCCGTTTCAAGGCTCGGTCCATTTCCCTGGCCGCGTCACGCTTGGCCAGATCCTGGCGCTTGTCGTAGGTTCGCTTGCCGCGGGCGAGCCCTAGCTCCACCTTGACGTTCCCGTCCTTGAAGTACAGCGAGAGCGGGATCAGCGTCAGGCCTTGCTCGGCCGTCTTGCTGACCAGCCGGTCGATTTCCTTGCGGTGCAGCAGGAGCTTCCTGATCCGCCGGGGCGTGTGGTTGGTCCAGGTGCCCTCGGTGTACTCCGGGATGTGGACGTTGTGCAGCCACACCTCATTCTCGGTGATCTGCGCGAACCCGTCCTGGAGCGACGCGCGGCCGGCGCGCAGCGATTTCACCTCGGTACCGGTCAGGACGATGCCCGCCTCGTAGGTGTCCTCGATACGGTAGTCGTGGTACGCACGGCGATTACGGGCGATGACCTTCCGCCCTTGCTCCCGAGCCACGTCTCTCCCGTCATCAGGCGCACTCAGATACGCAGGTAGCGGCGCAGTGTCAGGAACGACGTCACACCGCACAACAACACTCCCACGACCATCGAGAAGAAGATCACCTCGAGCAGGTCTCCCAGGGACAAACCCACGTTGAATGAGAAGTACTGCTCCAGGCTATCTAGCATGAGGGACTTGACCGCAACAAGGAGCCCCGCTGCGATGGCCCAGCCAATGAGCCCGGCGATCATTCCCTCGAGCAGGAACGGCAGCTGGATGTAGAAGTTCGACGCCCCGACCAGGCGCATGATGGCGGTCTCCCGGCGCCGGTTGAAGGCGGAGAGCCTGATCGTGTTGGCCACCAGCAGGACGGCAGCCACGATCAGGATCAGCGCGATGATGAGCACCGCGTTCCTGGCCCCGTCGAGCAGCCGGTAGAACTTGTCCAGGATGGTCATCTCGTCGACCACGGTCTCCACTCCGGCCCGGCCGGTGACCGCGCTGGCCACGATGTTGTAATCGGCCTCAGGGTTCTTGAGCTTGACCTGGAAGGAGTCGGGGATATCGCCTTCCTGGGTGTCCTCGACCATGGCAGGCTGGTTCGAGAAGTACTGCCTGAACTCCTGGTAGGCCTGCTGCTGGTTCACGTAGTAGACCGTCTCCACCTGCGGCATCGAGGTGAGCTGCTGCTTCAGCTGCGCCCGTTCGGCGTCGGTGGCGGGTCCGTTCCGCTGGCACTGCGGCTGCGGGCTCGTCTTGATGCACAGGTAGATCGACAGCTCGACCTTGCCCTGCCAGTAGGTTCTCGTCCTGTCCACCTGCTTGACGAACAGCAGGCCCGTGCCGAGCAGGGACAGGCTGATGGCCACCACCACGATGAGTGCCATCGTCATGGTGAGATTCCGGCGCAGACCGATCCAGATCTCCTGCAAGACGAAATGTGAACGCATGCTGGTTGATCCCTCGATAGTCCTAGGTAGGGTCGGGCGCCGCGCGGCGGCCCAGCGGGGGGTGACCCTAGCGCGACGATGACAGGTCAGTATGCCTGGCCGTACACCCCGCGTGACTGGTCTCGGACAACCTTGCCGTACTCGAGCTCGACGACCCGCTTCCGCATCGAGTCGACGATCGCCGCATCGTGCGTGGCCATCACGACGGTCGTCCCCGTCCTGTTGATCCGGTCGAGCACCTTCATGATGCCGATTGAGGTGGCCGGGTCGATGTTCCCGGTCGGCTCGTCGGCGAGCAGGATCATCGGCCGGTTGACGAACGCGCGCGCCATCGCGACCCGCTGTTGCTCACCGCCGGACAGCTCATCGGGCATCCGGTCGTGCTTGCCCTCCAGTCCGACCAGGTCGATCACCTCGGGAACGACCTTGCGGATGAAGCGCCGGTGCTTGCCGATGACCTCGAGGGCGAACGCGACGTTCTGGTAGACGTTCTTGTTCGGCAGCAACCGGAAGTCCTGGAACACGCAGCCGATCCGGCGCCGTAGGTACGGCACCTTCCAGTTACTCAGTCGCGCGAGGTCCCGGCCGGCCACGTGAATCCTGCCGTCCGTTGGCCGCTCCTCCTTCAGGACCAGCCTCAGGAAGGTCGACTTACCCGAGCCAGACGGGCCGACCAGGAAGACGAACTCGCCCTTGGCGACCTCGATGTTCACGTTCTCCAGGGCGGGGCGGTTCTGATTCGGATAAACCTTTGTGACGTTATCGAAGTTGATCACGAGCCCATCACAGCGATGTAGATATGGACGTGGCTGGCCTGATGAACCCGGGCTGCCGCCGCCAACCTGAGCGACATGCGGGTAACCTGATTTGAGCAGGGAACAGTCTAGAGGGAAACTGGCAGCTAAGGCCTTACATCGCGGTAACTGCCAGGACGTGCGCCAGCCGGAAGGGGTTCCGATGAGCTGCGAACACCTGATCTGTGCACAATGTGCCGGGCCGGTGATGGAGGGTCGCTGCCCGGTTTGCCGCGCCTCCCGGGATCACGTCCATCACCAGCACTCCGGGGCGAGCCCGCAGCTGATCATCGCCGCCATCCTGGCGCTGGCCTTCGTGCTCCTGCTGGCCCTGCAGTTCGCCCGCTAGCGCCCTTGCTTAGCGCCCGTTCTGGCGCATCCACCGGATCTCGGCGTCGATGAAGTCGTCGATCTCCCCGTCGAGTACGGCCACGGCGTTCCCGGTCTCCATGCCCGTCCGGACGTCCTTGACGTTCTGGTAGGGGTAGAGGACGTAGTTGCGGATCTGGGTTCCCCAGGCACGGCCGCCGTCACCGCGCAGCGCCTGCATCTGCTCGGCCTCCTCCTGACGGCGCCGCTCCAGCAGCTTGGCCTGCAGCACGGCCATCGCCGACGCGCGGTTCTGGATCTGGCTGCGCTCGTTCTGGCAGGAGACCACGATCCCGGTGGGCAGGTGCGTGATGCGAACCGCGGAGTCGGTCGTATTCACGCCCTGGCCGCCTGGGCCGCTGGACCGGAACACGTCCACCCGGATCTCGTCCTCACCGATATCGATGTGGTCGGTCTGCTCCACCACCGGCATCACGTCGACGCCGGCAAACGAGGTCTGCCTGCGCCCCTGGTTGTCGTACTTGGAGATCCGGACCATCCGGTGCGTGCCGTGCTCGCCGCGCAGCGTCCCGTAGGCGTAGGGGGCGTTCACCGCGAACGTGGTCGACTTGATCCCCGCCTCTTCGGCGTAGGAGGTGTCATAGACCTCGGTCGGGTACTTATGCCGCTCGGCCCAGCGCAGGTACATGCGCAGCAGGTTCTCCGCGAAATCGGCCGCGTCGGCGCCGCCCGCCTGCGCGTTGATCGAGATCAGCGCCTCCCGCGAGTCGTACTCGCCGCTCAGCAGCGTGCGCACCTCGAGCTGGTCGATCTCGGTCCGCAGCGCGGCCAGCTCGGTCGCCGCCTCCTGCTTGGTGGGTTCGTCGTTCTCGGCTTCGGCCAGGTCGAACAGCACCTGGGTGTCGGCCAGGCGCTGACGCAGGTTGGCCAGCCGGGTCAGCTCCGCCTCCAGGTAGGAAAGCCGCCGGGTCACCTTCTGCCCACGATCCGGGTCCGCCCACAGCTCAGGGTCGGCCGACTGCTCGCGCAGATCAGCCGCTTCCTTCTGCATTTCGCCTGGATCCAGCACGGCCTCGATGCTGTCGAGCGTCGAGGTCAGCGCCGCGATCTCATCGGCGGGATCGTTACCTGCCATGCCGGCAAGCCTAACCGAGGGGAGAAGAGTAGTCCGCATCCCGCCGAGAGCGCCAACCTCAGGGATCAAACCCGGTATCCTGCCTTAACGTGACACACGGGAAGGGGACCTGGGCTGCCAGGCGGGGCGGCGCCGGCCGGATACGGTGGGCCTGCACCGCGATCGGGGCGGCGGCGCTGGCCGTCGTGACCGTGTTGTCCGTACAGGGGTGCGCCCCTGCCCCCGACGCGGACGCAGACACTCCCGTCAGCCACAGTGTCACCTTCGCGGACGCGCGAACCGCCTACCAGTCCTACCTGAAGGTCAGCGAGGCGGCCGCGGCTCAGGGCAACGAGACGTTGGCGCTCTCGGTTGCCACATCGGCGCAGTGGGCTCAGACGAAGAGCCAGTACACAGCGCTGGCCACGGCGGGCACTCCGGTCCCCAGGTACCGGTACAGCACGCCGACGTTCTACGTTCCCACGCTGTCCGGCTATCCCCAGTGGTTCGTGGTGGCGGTGCCCCGGACCACCGTCACCGGCGGAAAGCCGCGCGCGACCGACAGCACGTTGATGGTGTTTGCCCGGGAAAAGCAGACCGAAGACTGGGCGGTGAGCGGCACGGCCGTGCTCAGCCAGCCGTTGCCGGCCATCGCCCGCAACGTCGGCGGCTACGCCATCGCCGTGCCCACCACCGACTCCAGCCTGCTGCTTCGCCCGGACGTGGTCGGGGCCACGCACGCGGCCGTGGTAGACGACGGGCCGGCCAGCCCGGCCGCGGCGGTGATCGCCGCCGGGCCGCAGACGACCGGCCTGCACGCGGCGCAGGTCACCCAGGCGGACACCGAGCAGGACCGCGGACTGGATTACCAGTGGCTGCTGCAGGGGGCCAACTGGCCGCAGGTCGCACTGCGACTGGCCGACGGCGGCGCGCTGGTTCTCTACGGGATGTACCTGAACACCAGCAACGAGCACCCCAACCTGGACCAGGGGGCACCCATCCCGGTGCCGGCCCGCTTCACCCCGCTGCTGGGCGCCCCCACCGAGGTCGGCTACCACGCGGTGCTCGCGAACTGGGCTTACCAGTTCGCCGCGATCGACCCGCCCGCCAGCGCGCCCGACGGCAAGCTGGACATCATCGGGTGGCAGAGCGGCCCCAGCTACGGCCACGCCTACTAGGCGGCCGACGCCGCAAGCCCGGCGGCACATGGTACGCGAGCGCACCGTGAGGCGGCCGACCCGCTCAATAGCAGGGTGGATTCGGGCTTCTGGGTGAGTTTTGTGCACTATCGTCCCCCAAATCAACCCGGAAGCCCCAATCGACCCGGTAAGCGTCACGGACGCGCCGCACCCGTCCGAATCGGGAATCACTCATCCAGATCGAGGGGGTCTGGGGGGATCGTCCCCCCGGATCACTCCGCGTCGGGTAGTGAGCTGGCGGCTACCAGGGTCCGGACGGCGCGCAGCGCCACCGACAAGGTGGTGAAGGTGAAGCGTTCGCTCTCCCAGATCTCGCCGAGGGTCTGGGCCGCCATCCCCACCGCCGCCTCGTTGCGGGACGCCCAGGCGGCCAGCCGGTCCTCCGGCGAGCGCGCTGGCCCGCTGGCCGCGAGCACGTCCTCGGTGAGCGAGGCGTGCGCTGCGTACAGGTCGTCGCGCAGCGCGGCCCGGGCCATCGTGGACCAGCGGTCCTCCCGGGGCAGCGCGGTGATGCGGTCCCGCAGCCGGGTGATCTGCAGCCGGTCGGCCAGGTCGAAGTAGACCTCGGCGGTCTCCTCGATCGGCCGCCCGGCCGAGGCGGCGACCTGCACGATATCGAAGGCGGAGTACGTCGGCACCATGGCCGCGACCCTCTCGGCCAGGTCAAGCGGCACACCCAGGTCGAGGTAGGAGTCCCGCCGCTCCTCGAACCCGGCCAGGTCCCGGCCGGTCAGCAGCTTGGGCATACCCGAACGGACGGTCCTGACGCCGTCGGCAAAGAAGCCCACGGTGGCCTGGAGGTCGAACGGCGGCCGCCGGTTGTGCAGCAGCCAGCGGGCCGCGCGCTCAGTCAGCTTGCGCCCCTCGAGGAGCAGCGTGATCTGGGCCGCGATGCCGACCTGGCCGGCCAGGTCCTCGACCTGATACCAGAACGCCGACATGTCGAACACCTCGCGGGCCACCAGCCACGCCCGGGTCAGGTCGGGCACCGACGCGCCGGTCTCCTCGATCAGCCGGAACAGGAACGTGATGCCCGAGGTGTCGACCATCTCGTTCACCGCCGAGGTGGTGATGATCTCCCGGCGGAGCGGGTGGGCGTCCATCCGGTCCGCGAACCTGGGCCGCATCGGGGCCGGGAAGTAGGCGTCCAGCACCCGGCGCAGGTACCGGTCGTCGGGCAGGGTGGAGGCGAGCACGTCCTCGGCCGCCGAGATCTTGGTGTGCGCCAGCAGCAGGGCCAGTTCGGGATTGGTCAGGCCGCCGCCCGAGGACCGGCGCTCGGCGATCTCCCGCTCGTCCGGCAGCACGTCCTGTTCCGGATTGAGCCGCTTGTCCCTGATGAGCTTGCGCAGGTACCGGGCGTGCACGTGCAGCAGGGACGGAGCCTGGGCCCGGGCCACGGCCAGCGCCATGTTCTGGCCGTAGTTGTGCCGCAACACGAGCGCGGCGACCTCGTCCGTCATGTCCTCGAGCAGGTCGTGCCGGGCGGAGGCGGGAATGACCCCGTCCCTGATCGCGTCGGCCAGCAGGATCTTGATGTTGACCTCGTGGTCGGAGGTGTCGACCCCGGCCGAGTTGTCGATAAAGTCGGTGTTCATCAGCCCGCCGCCGAGTGAGTACTCGATCCTGGCCGCCTGGGTCAGGCCGAGGTTCCCGCCCTCGCCGATGACCCGCGCGCGCAGCCGGGTGGCGTCGATCCGGACCGCGTCGTTGGACCGGTCCCCCACGTCGGCATTCGATTCCGAGGTGGCCTTCACGTAGGTGCCGATCCCGCCGTTCCAGAGCAGGTCGACCGGGGCGGCCAGGATGGCGGAGATCAGCTCGTCCGGAGACAGCGCGGAGACCGTGGCGTCGATACCGAGGGCGGTGCGGGCCTGCGGCGAGACCGGCACCGACTTCACCGACCGCGGCCAGACCCCGCCGCCGGGCGAGATCAGCGCTTCGTCGTAGTCCGCCCACGAGGACCTGGGCAGCGCGAACAGCCGGGACCGCTCGGCGAAGCTGGCCGCCGCGTCCGGTGACGGGTCGACGAACACGTGCCGGTGGTCGAAGGCCGCCACCAGCCTGATGTGATGCGAGAGCAGCATGCCGTTGCCGAACACGTCACCGGACATGTCGCCCACCCCGACCGCGGTGAAGTCGTCGGTGGCCGGGTTGAGCCCGAGCGCGGCGAAATGCCACTTGACCGACTCCCAGGCGCCGCGCGCGGTGATGCCCATCTTCTTGTGGTCGTAGCCCTCGGAGCCGCCCGAGGCGAACGCGTCACCGAGCCAGTAGCCGAACCGCCCCGCTATCTCGTTGGCCGTGTCGGAGAACGTGGCGGTGCCCTTGTCCGCCGCGACCACCAGGTACGGGTCGTCGCCGTCCCGCCGGACCACGCCGGGCGGCGGCACCACGCGGTTGCCGTCGATGTTGTCGGTCACGTCCAGCATGCCCGCGATGAACGTCTTGTAGCAGGCCAGCACCTCGGCCTGGTACGCCTCGCGGTCCGCCGGGTCGGGCAGCTGCTTGCACACAAAGCCGCCCTTGGCGCCGGACGGGACGATGACCGCGTTCTTGACTTCCTGCGCCTTGACCAGGCCGAGCACCTCGGTGCGGAAGTCCTCGAGCCGGTCCGACCAGCGCAGCCCGCCGCGCGCTACCCGGCCGAAGCGCAGGTGCACCGCCTCCAGCCGGGGCGAGTAGACGAAGATCTCGAACCTGGGCCGCGGCTCCACGATCCCGGGCACCCGGCCGGGGTCGAGCTTGAGTACGAGTGGACGCGGCCCGTCGACGCCGGGTCCGGGGCCCGGACTGTCCTGCTTGTAGTAGTTGGTCCGCAAGGTGGCGTCGATCAGCGCCAGGTAGGAGCGGAGGATCCGGTCGGCATCCAGGCTGGTCACCTCGTCGAGCTGGCCGCGGATCTCCTCGGTGATGGCCTCGCAGCGCTCGGCCGCGCCCTGTTGCCTATCCGGGTCGAACCTGGACTCGAACAGCCTGATCAGTAGCCGGGTGATGGCCGCGTTGGACCGCAGGACCCGCTGCATATAGTCCTCGCTGAAGCGCATCCCGCCCTGCCGCAGGTACTTCGCGCAGGCGCGCAGCAGGGTCACCTCGCGCCAGGTCAGGCCCGCCGTCAGCACCAGGGCGTTGAACCGGTCGTCCTCGGTCTCGCCGTGCCACAGCGCGGTCAGCGCCTCCTCGAAGACCTGGCGGAGGCTGCCGGACGCGGCCGCCGCCGGGGGCCGCAGGCCGAATTCGTAGATCCAGAACGAGCCGGCCGCCGAGCCCTCCCCGAACGTGTACGGGTGCTCGTCGAGGATCTCGACCCCCGTGTGCTGGAGCTGCGGCAGCACGTCGGACAGCGTGATCGGGGTGCCCGACCGGTACACCACCAGCGTCCACCGCTCCGGATGCTCCACCAGCCGGACCGCGAACTCGGTCCCCGACTCGCGCAGCGCGAGCATGGTGGACAGGTCGTCGACCGCGTCCGCGGCCGAGACGTCCGCCTTGTAGGTCTCGGGGATCCGCGCGCCGCCCAGCTCGAGCACCTGGCTGGCCCGCTCCTCGCCGAGCACCCGGACCGCCGCGGCGGCGAGGTCCTCGTCCCATGACCTGACCGCCTCGGCCAGCTTGCGCTCCAGCGCGACCGCGTCCACCCGCGGCACCGGGCGTCCCGGTTCCCCCCTGACCAGCACGTACAGCCGGGCCAGGGCGGAATCGCCGATCGTGGCGCTGTAGTCCAGCGAGACCCCGTGCAGCGCCTCGCGCAAGATGCCCTGGGCGCGCAGCCTGACCTTGGTGGTGTACCGGTCCCTGGGCAGGTACACCAGGCAGGACATGTACCGCCCGTACCGGTCACGGCGCAGGAACAGCCTGGTCTGCTTGCGCTCGCTCAGCCGCAGCACGCCGAGCGCGATCGGGGTGAGCTCCTCGGCCGAGATCTCGAACAGCTCATCGCGCGGGAAGTCCTCGAGTATCTCGGTGAGGTCCTGCCCATCGTGGCTGTCCCTGGACAGTCCGGCGGTCGCCAGGACCTCGGCCAGCTTGCTCCGGAGCACGGGAACGCCGTCGATAGGGGCGATGTGCGCCGCGTGCGTGTACAGGCCGAGGAACCTGAACTCCCCGGTGACGTGCTGGCCATCTGGGCCGTCCGTGCCGAGCTTCTTGACCGAGACGTAGTCCAGGTAGCTGGCCCGGTAGACGGTGGACCGCGAGTTCGCCTTGGCCAGCACCAGCCGCTCGGCCGGGTCCTGCGCCCGGCGCGCGATCTGGGACGAGATCTTGCGCACCGCCTCGCGGCCCTGCCGGTCGTGCCGGAGGATGCCGAGCCCGGTGCCCGGCACCGCGCGCAGGCCCATGCCGCCCTCGGTCCGCACCAGGTCGTATTCGCGGTAGCCGAGGAAGAGGAAGTTGCCGTTCGCCAGCCAGCGCAGCAGCTCGCCGTACTCGGCCTGTTCGGTGTCGAACGTCCCGCCGAGGTCATCGGCCAGGCCGCGGGCCACCGCGCCCATCCGCGGCTGGTCCTCGACGGCCACCCGCACGTCGTCGAGCACGTGGCGCAGTACGGCCGCGAGCTGATCGGCGGTCACCTTGTCCCGGAGCGGCCCGAGCTCGACGTGGATCCAGGACTCGGTCAGCTCGCCGGCCGCGAACGCCACGTCGTCGTAGGTGTACTGGGCCGCCTCGTCCGCGCAGACGCCGAGGATGCCGCGCAGCGCGCCGGTCACGTCCCGGCGCACCCGCAGCACCGGGTGCAGGAGCAGCCTGATCTCGGCCTCATGCCGGTTCAGCTCGGTGGTGACCGAGTCGACCAGGTACGGCATGTCGTCGGTGACGATGTCCACGACCAGGCCGGACCCGCTGACCGGGTGCAGCTGCGCGTCCGCGGGCGCGCGAACCTGGATCCGGGCCCGGCCCTGCGGCCGGGACAAGCCCAGCCGGGCGTGCGCCTGGGCCACCGCCGCCAGCCGCGACGGCGCAGCCAGATCCTCGGTCGCGACGCGCTGGTAGTAGGCGCGCAGGTAGCACAGGACGCTGTCCTCGTCGCTCCCGTCGCCTATCGCCCGCGGGTCGAGCGCCGGGTCGTCCTCCCAGGCCTGCGCCGCCTTGGCGAGCTGGGCTTCCCTGGCTTCATCCGCATAACCGTCCGGCATCGCGTCCACTCCCTTGTGTACTGTGCCTGCCCTCGGGGGGCGACCCCCCGGTCACGGGGGGCTGCCCGCCCCCCCGTACCCCCCTGGCCCCCCCCGGCGAAACCTGGCGAAGTACCTGAGTACATCCGGGTCGGCCAGCGCGTTCGGGTCGGCCGCCCG
>Ga0335071_10003824_pt1 | contig 15799 bp, 14 predicted proteins | sample Lox_Sample_15_FD_206724 | JGI IMG/M metagenome (GOLD analysis project Ga0335071, IMG submission 206724) | Soil microbial communities from Loxahatchee National Wildlife Refuge, Florida, United States - Lox_Sample_1.5 | ecosystem: Environmental > Terrestrial > Soil > Wetlands | place: USA... | reverse complement strand
GAAAAAGCATATTAAATAAAGCATAAGGGTCATGCCGTCCTCGTGGTTCAATCCTTTAGTGTTTTCGTGCCATTGGAGAGGTTGTTTCGTGTTTTAAGCGCCAGGCATGGGCCTTAGTGATTTTCGTGCCCTTACGTGGGATATAAAAGTCTTTCGTGTTTTCGTGTTGAAAAACCGACGGGCAGTACGAAAGTGGAAAACAGGGCAGAGGACCACTAAACAAACACGGAACTACTGGAGCTCTGTGGTGAAAAATAGTGTCCTCCGTCACCGTTGTGCCTTAAAGAGCAGCTAACCATCATGACACAAACACGAAACTACTGGGGGCGCAGAGCACGCGGTAGACGCACAGAGTTTTTCTTATAAATGGAGACCCAGAGAGTCGGAGGACGGGTTTATACCTTAGCTGAGGAACGGAGCTGTAAGAGGCATTGGCGAGGATTTGAGATACCTGCCGGAGGCGCCAGCGAAGCAAGAACACTATTAAAAAAGGAAAGTATAGGGCCGCATAAAGGCCCGATTGCGAGAGAACCTACGATTTAGCGTACGGGTAATCCGAGTATCCAGGGTAAGGGTTTATCGGGTACGACGGGTACGGGTACGGGTAGCCCGGGTACGGGTAGTTCGGATACGTCGGCTCGGGGTATGAAGGCGTCGGGGTCGGCGAAGTCTTGCCCAGGATATATTCGATAGCCGCCTTCACGTTGATGCGGCCGTAGCCCGAGTCATTATTCGGGCACGAGTTCCCGTGCTTTGCCGTCTTCTCGAGGATCTCCTTCGCCTGCTGCGGCGTCAGCTTCGGGTTTGCCTGTGCCATCAGGGCGACGGAGCCGCTAACCATGGGGCAGGCCATGGACGTGCCGCTCATGCTTACGTAGTACGTATCGATAGCCTTCTTATTCATGATGCCCCTGGCCTTGCATGACACGATGTCCTTGCCAGGTGCGCATATTTCAGGCTTGATGCGGCCGTCGCTTGTCGGGCCGCGGGAGCTGAACGATGCAATATTATCGGACTTATCGGTCGCTCCGACCGTGAGGGCTCCCGGCGCATCCGCGGGGCATCCGACCGTCTTTTCGTCGGGGCCGCTATTGCCGGCCGCGCAGACGACGATCTTACCTTTATTCACCGCTTTCGTCACCAGGTCGTCCATAGCCTGCGAGTGCTCGTTCGAGCCCAGCGACATTGAGATGATCTTCGCGTCGCTGTTCGCGGCGTAGTCTAATCCCTTCATGATGGCGGAAAGGCTGCCGGAGCCGTCCTTGCCCAGGACTTTGACGCCGATGAACTGCACATCCGGGGCGACGCCCTTGTATTTACCGCCAGATGCGGCGCCGCTGCCGCCGATGATGCCGGCGCAGTGGGTGCCGTGGCCGAAGTCGTCGTAGGGCGTTTGATTATTATTGATGAAGTCCTTCCAGCCCACGACTCTGCCCTTCAGATCGGGATGGCCGGCGTCGATGCCCGTATCCACGAGCGCCACTTTTACGCCCTTGCCTGTGTAGCCGGTGTCCCAGAGCTGGGGGGCGCCGATAATGCCCGTCGCATCGTCCAGGGAAACATTGAACGTTATGTCTTTTTCGATGTATTTGACGTTCGATAATTCTTTCAGCTTATCGACATTGCCATCGGGTAGACTGATGGCAACGCCATGGATGGTGTCATAAGTGTAGAGTACTTCAGCGTTATTGTCTGTTGCGAATGACGCCACCCGGTCGTCTAACGCGCCGAATGAGTTAGCGCTGTCGTTAAAGACGACGACATACGTATTGCTCATCTTGTCGGCATTCCTTGCGGCGGGAGAGCTCGCGGTCACGAGCCCGGTGCCGGCCAGCAAAATTGCACAGAGGATCACGGCGGTTAGTAATAGTTTTTTAATTAGTTACCCCTCCCGGTGGTTGTATGCCTAGAAATTCCTGCATATTTTAAATACTTTCCTGAATAGACGAATTATATTTGATTATATGCTTTTTTAGTTCAATTTTTTGAATATTTTTATAAATTATCATAAAATATGGTATTAATTGCAAAATTAGCTTTTAATATCGCCTGTTTTTAACCTATAAACGTTAAATTAGATAGAATATGGGTGCCAGGGGAATGATATAAGAAAAGTTGCGATGTTTGCCTAAAATATGAAATTAATGAGACAGGTACGATTTCACGCACCCGCCTCACTAATTTCTAGGGGGCATAATCGATGCCTGGTTATACATTATTATATTTATAATTGTCGGTCATTGGATAACAAAATAGTATAACAACATAGTACAACAACATGGTATAACAATTATAAATGATGAGTGCGATAATATAAGCATAAATTACTAACGGGTATACAGGCATGGATGTTAACAGGAAAGAGCTATTGGACATCAAGGATGTGCTTAAAGAGAGCCCCCGCGGTATTACCGTTACGGAGATCTCGAAGGCGGTCGGCATGAACCGGCATTCCGTGGCCAAGTACCTGGAAGTGCTCGTGGCGTCAGGCCACGTCGATATGAGGTCTTTCGGCCCCTCAAAGGTCTACTACTTATCCCAGCGTGTTCCCCTTTCCGCCATGCTGAGCTTTTCCTCGGACGCTATCGTCATCGTCGATAAGGACCTGCTCATCCGGAATGCAAACGATAAGTTCCTGGAGACTATGGGCCTGACCCGTGAGAAAGCCATCAATCGGAACATCGAAAATTATATGAACCATATGCCAATGACCAGGAATATCCTGGAGCATATAGGTGAATCCCTCGAAGGAAAGGAGCAGACACAGGATACGAGCTATCGCCGGGGCGCCGACGAGGTCTACTTTTCGGTCAAATATATACCAACGATTTTCGACGATGGCGGCAAAGGCGTTACTATCATCATGAGTGACGTATCCGAACGGCGCCGCATCGAGAACGCAGTGCGGGAAAGTGAACACAAGTTCCGGGGCATGATCGGGCAGTCGACCGACGGCATTACGCTGTGTGACGAGAAGGGCGCGGTCATCGAATATAACGAGAGCATGTCCCGGCTTACCAATACTAAGCGGGAGAATGTCATCGGCAAGAATGTCTGGGAGATCCCATTCTTCATCCGGGCGTATGCCCAACTGCCGGACAGGCCGCCGGTATCGCTCAAGAAGTTCGTTCTGAATTTTCTAATGTCCGGGAAGTCGTCGATGAAGCACCGGCTGAACATCTTCGATATCCAGATGCCCTACGGCTCACAGCTCACGGTACAGGCGAACATCTTCCCGATCAAGTCGGATAAGGGCTATATGCTGTCCGCCATTGTCCGTGACATCACCGAGCAAAAGCAGGCGGAAGAGGCCCTGCGCCAGAGCGAGCAGAAGTTCCGCGGCCTGATGGAGAACATCAACGACATCGCGTGGGAAACGGATAACGAGGGACGCATCACCTATGTCGGCCCCCAGGTCAGGGATATCCTCGGATACGAGCCGGAGTATGTCGTGGGCAGGACGATCCTGGATTTCATGCCGGAAGATGAAAAAGCGAAATACCTAAAATACTACACGAAGGCGTACGCTCTACCCAGGATGTATAACCTTATAGTGTTCCTCTTATACCATAAGGATGGCAGTATCCACCCCATAGAAGTGAACGGCTCACCCGTATACGATGAAAAAGGCGAATTTGCCGGATATATAGGCGTCGTACGGGACATTACCATGCGGAAGCAGATGGAAGAGACGCTCGAGCTCATGAAGTTCTCCATCGACCACTCGGAAGAAGCGATCTACTGGGTGAAGCCGGACGGAGGCTTCTATTACGTGAACGACGCCGCATGCCGCATGCTCGGCTACACGAGGGAAGAGCTACAGAGCATGAGCGTCACCGACGTCGACAAGAACATTAAGGCCAGTAACATACCCCGCCAGTTCGGGAAGCTTAATAAGATAAAATATTGTAAGTTCGAGACCGGGCACCTGACAAAGGACGGCACAAGCATACCGGTAGAAGTCACTCAGAATTATCTTGAGTTTAACGGCCAGGCCTATAACTTTTGTTTCGCCAGGCCCATATCACGCGGCAAATGATCACGCCCTACATCCCTGTACGAACCTATCGAGCCTCGCCTGTTTCTTCCCTGGCAGCAGGTCCTCGTAGCGGACCCCGAACTCGCGCAGCAGCATGTAGACCGGCCGCACGACGTTATCCACGTACGCGTCCACGTCGTATGCAAGCGGCGCTTCCCGGGCCATCTCCAGCGGCACGGCACGATTCTTTCCCGTGACCACGTACTCGATCTTGCCGCCCACCCGGACCCGGCGCCCGCTGCCGGCTAGCTTTTCCGCGGCCACGCAATGGTGGGGCATCGCCTTATATTCCTCGGGGCGCCGTGACAGCTTTTTTATGATCGCCAGGTCGTCGGCCCGCACGTGGCCGCCCACGAGCCGGGCTACCTGCCCCCGGACGTATGCGACGGCCGCCGGTACGGCCTCGGCGAACTCTTTCTTATCGTGGGCGGCGGCCAGCATCTCCAGCACTGTCTCCTGCGTGTCTTTGGCGATCCGCGCCCGGTCCTGCCGGCGCACCTCGAGGCCCCTGACCAGCGGCTCGCCGTCCACGCTGGCAAAGTACTTCTTCTTGAGGCCCTTCGAGCATCCCGGCCGCTCCGGGAGGAAAAGCACCCACCTGCACACGTGCTCGAGTTTTAATTCCATGCCGAGCTCTTTCGTTATCCGCTCGCTGAAAGCCCGGTAATCCCGGGCCGGGCTGTTCCGGTGGAGGAAGAGCGAGTCGGTATCGGCGTAGATGACGCTAAAGCCCGCCTCCTCGGCCATGTCCCGGGCCTTCAGCAGATAATACCGGCCGAAGGCCGGCACCGAGCGGTTGCCGTCCACGGTGCGGAAATTATTCAGGGCGAACTGCATGTAGCCGTAAGGGCTCACGAGCTGCATCTTCAGGGAGCGGCTGAGCACGTCCAGCTTCCGGTACTCCGCCGACGCCGGGTCGAGCTCGCTCATCGCCCGCTTCACCCGGTCCCTTTCCTCCAGCACCCGGCCGAACACCTCGGGATAGACGCCCCGGCGCCGGGCGCAGATGTGGAAGCCCAGGAAAGGCACCTTTTCCCCGTGCTCTCGGCAATACTCGTGGCGGCAGTTGATGGTCTCGGGGCTGATGTTGTGCTTCACGAAGATGCGGGGGAAAAGCGAAGCGAAGTCCAGTATGGCCACGTCCTCGTGCAGGCCGGCCACGGGCGTGATGACGAGCCCGCCGTTCTCCTTGACCGACTCCACCAGGGGCGTCTTGAAGCCCTCCGGGTACTCGGCCGTGTCGGGTATGACCGTCGTCCCTATAAGGGCGGCGTTCACCATGGAGGCGTTCATGAAGCCGTGCTTTTCCCGGCACACGCTGTCCAGGGGCATCATGCACCGCTGGCACCACGACGTGAACATGGGCAGGCGCTCCACGGCCAGCTCGTACACCCTGGCCGCCTCGCTCTTTTCGGCATGGCCGGAGAACTCCTTATCGTAGACGGAGTCGAGAGTCAGGTCGGTGCGCTTGAGGTCGGCGTCCGTGCGCGCGTCCTTCCACAGGTCGAGGATGACCCGCCCGGGCGCCCGTACCTGCGCCGCCTGCCAGTGCGTGATCCGGGCATTTGAGGCATGCAGGCCCGTGCTCCAGGGCACCCTCCCGAAACGCAATGTCAGGCCGTTCGCCCGCGCCCGCAGCCCGAGCAGCGGAAGCTGCATGTTGTCCGCGTCGAACAGCGCCACGACGTCCGGGTCTCGCTCGTCCAGCGCTTCCTGGAGGGCCTTGATCATGACGGCCTCGGCCCCTTTCAGCACGGTCTCGGCCGTGCCGTCGAATAAGGAAATGGATATCAGGCGGCACTTCGCCGGGTCGGCCGGGCCGAACGTACAGTTCACGGCCAGCACCCGGAGCTTCGACGTATCGCATGGGCCGGCTGCTGATATAGCCTTTAATATGCCCTCCCGGGCCTCGAAGTCCACGATGGAGTGGGGCGGGACGCCCCGCAGGTAGTGCCACTGGAGACCGGGAAGGAGCTTCGCCTCGGCAAAGCTCACGTTAGCGGGAGAGCGCTGCCTTATCTCCCGCATGGTCTCCTCAGCCTTACGCTCGTCCAGCAGGAACGCCCGGATGACCGGCACCTGCTCCGCGGCGTAGATGGATTGGTAGCGAGGGCTCGTCTCTATCCGGGAGACGTTTTCGTGCTGCGCCACGGCGCTCTCCACCAGCGCGGCGTTTCTCTCCGGTATGACGGCGAAGGACGGCCGGAAGTCCCTGTCCTCCAGGCAGACTATGCCACCCTCCGTCCGTATCCACAGCAAGTACGCCCCGGGCCGGCCGTCCGCGGACGGCCGGTGCCAGGTATCGACCAGGATGCCCTGCATAGTCGACCCATGCGCGGGGGAGTAGATAAGGCAGGAGGCACGGGCGCCGTGAAAATATTCTCGCCGCGACTTTTACTGGAGAACATTAAGTATCCACGTTCGTAAAAATTGTTAGAGGGAAGATTTATGGCAGTTTGTATGGTATGCGGCACCGATTACTCGGCGAGGGGAGAGATGCTGGACATCGGCGGCACGAAATATAAGGTATGCGGCGACTGCGCCGAGAGGGCCCGCTCGAACCCGGCGAACTTCATGGCCGACATCAAGAGGCTCAGCGAGACGAACCCGGCCTACCCCGTCTGCGACGCGTGCGGCCGGCGGCATTCGGACAGGTGCGACACGGTCCAGTTCGCGGGCACGAACTTCAACGTCTGCGGGTACTGCATACCCGAAGTGCGGGAGAACCCGGCGGACTTCCTGGCGGGTAAAAAGGGCACCGAGCCAGAGTGACCGTACTAGTGCAGGTCATCTCTTTTTTTCTTTAGGTGCTCATAGCCCTTACAGGTAATTGGCTTCATCGAGCCCCGGTCGTCGAGCGTAAGCCCTGCTTCGACGGTCCTGCCAATGACGGTGAAATCGACATCCTTGACCTTATCCAATCCGGAGGGGTCCAGTGTGAACAGCAGCTCGAACTCGCCTCCGAAGCAGACAGCCATATCCAGCAGCTCTTCCCGGCTTTTTGCGAGCCGGCGGGTCGCTTCGAGCAGCGGAAGCCGGTCGGCATCGACTAAAAACCCGACTTTGCTTGCGTTCGATAATTCGTATACTGATTTGCCGAGGCCGTCGCTGACGTCCATCATGGCGGTGACCTCTTTATAGTTAGACAGCCGCATGCCTTCTTCGACCCGTGGCTTCGGCCGGAAGAAGCGCTCTATGAGCACTTTTTTATCCTTTTCCGGGGCTTCCCTGCCTTCGATAAGGGCTTTATAGGCGGCGGCCGGCGTGCCCAGGTATCCGGTGACGCATAACAGGTCCCCGACCCTGGCGCCTGAGCGGAGCTTGAGCTTATCCTTTTTCACCCGACCCAGGGCCGTGGTGACCAGGGTCAGCTCGGCGTGCTGGTCAGTATCGCCGCCTACGATGTCGGTACCATAGGTTTTCGCGCAGTCCCTCATGCCCCGGGCCAGCCCGTCGATGAAATCGACAGCCGTATCGCCCGGCAAGCCCATTGCGACGACCACGCCGATGGGGCGGGCGCCCATCGAGGCCACGTCGCTCAGGCTCACCGCCACGCTCATCCAGCCGACGTCCTCGCCCGACATCTCCCTCGGGAAGTCCGTTGTCCGGTGGAGCATGTCGGTCGTGACGACCAGGTAATCGCCGCCGTCCTCCAGCACCGCGCAATCGTCGCCCAGATAGCCGGAATCCAGGATCTTCGCGATGCGCCGGATTATCCCGATCTCCCCGATTTCGTTGGCCTTTAATTCCTTAATCTTCGTAATAGCGAGCCCCTCGAACCTTTGACCGCGGCGTCAACTTCGTCCGCCATCGCGTAATAGTCGTCTCCCGCCAGCAAAATAGTTGCGTACTCGACGCCACCCTTATGGAGAAGCGTAAGGGCAGCCTTTATGGCCGCTTCGGCACCGGCGTCCGACCAGACGTATACGTCCGCCCTCGCCGGCAAGCTGTCATAGCGCGTGAAGGCGAACATGGACGGATGCCTGTTAACGTTCACGAAGGCACGATCACGGCGGACATTAAGAAATTCAGGGATGGCATACCGGTCAAGCTGCTCGAAAACGTGGAAGGCAGAGCTTTGATAGCGCCCCACAGGCATGGGTATGCCCCGCGTGAAGGACCACAGGCTCATGGGAGGCTTTATGGGAACGATATCAACGTCGTATTCTTTTGTCATGGCTTCGAGCTCGATCATTGTGCCCTCGAGACTGAAGCCGCATTGCTCATAGAAGCCCAGGTTCGCCGCGGTAGAGGCTACGGTCACGGTATCGCAATCGTGGCTTTCGGCAAACAGGAACGCCTTATTGACGAGGGCGCTGCCGATACCCTCGCCGGTATGGCCTTTTCGCACGTAAAGGAGCCCTATGTGCAAATTTTTCCCGTAATTTGCTCCCTCGCTACCTGAAAACAGCTCTATTTCGCCGACTAAGTCATCGCCATCCATGGCTACGAACGGATACTGGTGCTGCAATAAAAGATTATTAAGATGTACCGAACAGGTCTCCACGCTCATCCACGGGCCGCCGAAGCCCCAGTGCTCGCCCGACGATAGATTATTGTATGGCACGTCCACCTGCTCCCCGTCGAGCCTGCGGTACCAGCGCCCGATATGGGACCGGTGTATTTCACTGATACCCGGTGCATCGTCGAGCTGCGCTTGCCGTATCTTCACGCCTTTATTTTCTTTATGAGCCATGCCATGTTCATCGCGAGGTTGCGTACTGTGCGAACGGCCTCTTCGTCATCCTTCACGTCCTCCGGGTCCAGGCCGTAGCCCACGTTCCAGTAGGTGCTGCCGGGCACGATCATGCCGTTGATGAAGAAGAAATAGTTTAATTGGGCGAAGGTGAAGTTTGCGCCGGCCCGGCGGGCGACGGCTATGGCAGCGCCGGCCTTATGCTCGAAAGCCCTCGTCTTCATGCCAACGTAGCCGGCCCGATCGAGCAGGGCCATGATCTGGGGCGTGGCGGAGCCGAAGTAGACGGGGCTCCCGACGATGATGCCGTCCGCGGCCTTCATCTTCTCGAAGATCTCCTGGAAGTCGTCCTCGATACGGCAGTTTAGTAATTCACCGCATGCGTTGCAGGCTTCGCAGGGCGCGACGCGCTTGTCGTCCAGGGGAATTAGTTCGACCTCGATGCCTTCCTGCTTCAGGGTCTTCAGCGCTTCGTTCACGAGATAGCGCGTGTTGCCCACGGGGCGCGGGCTTCCGACAATGCCGATGACTTTTGCCATAGGAGATTACCACACACACTAAGGCATTACGAGTATATTAAAGTAACAAGCTTATGTAGTTTTGACCCGTACAAGTCCGATAAAATGGCCATCAAAGGTGTGACGATGAAAGTACTGGCGTTTAACGGAAGCCCGAGAAAAGAATGGAACACGGCAACTCTGCTGAAGAATGCCCTGGATGGCGCTGCCTCGCAAGGCGCGGATACGGAGCTCGTACACCTGTACGATCTGAACTTCCAGGGGTGCAATAGCTGCTTCGCCTGCAAAAGAAAGAACGGTAAAAGCTACGGTAAATGCGCTTTAAAAGACGACCTCACGCCGGCCCTCAAAAAGGCCGCCGAGGCAGATGCCATCATCATGGGATCGCCAATTTACATCGGGTATGTCACAGGCGTGATGAAGTCGTTCCTGGAGCGGCTGATATATCCATACCTGGTTTATGACGTGGAAAGATCGTCGCTATTTAAAAAGAAAATACAGACCGGGATGATATACACGCTGGGAGCTCCGGAGATACGGGTAAAGGAAATGGGCTATGATTCCAATTTTAAGATGATCGAGATGCTGCTGGCAAGAATGTTCGGCTCATCGGAATCGCTGGCCGTTTACGATACGCTCCAGTTCGACGACTACTCGAAATACGTCGCGTCCTCGTTCGACCCCGCGGCGAAGGCAAAGAGGCACGAGGAAGTATTCCCGCTCGAATGCAAGAAGGCGTTCGATATGGGAGTGCGCTTTGTAAAGAACGCTAAATGGGTATGAGAGCATATGATCGCAAACGAGACATTAAAGATCATCAAGCAGCGCCGGAGCATCCGTAGCTATAGGGAGGAACAAATCAAGGATGAAGAATTAGAAGCCGTCCTCGAGGCGGGGGCTGTACGCTCCGAACGCGGGAGACCAGACGTGGCATTTTACGGTGGTCCAAAATAAGGAAATGCTGGACCAGCGGCGAAAGAGGCGGCGAAGCAGATAGATATGCCGCATCTCCAGGCGCTCGGGAATAATGAGAAGTTCAATTGCCTCAACGGTGCGCCAACACTCGTCATCGTCTCCGGTCACGAGAAGTCGCCCGTACCCCTCGATATGGACTGCGCCGCCGCTACAGAGAACATGCTGATCGCCGCCGAATCGATCGGGCTGGGGTCGTGCTGGATATTCTTTGTCACGATGGCGTTTTACTCGCCGCATGGACCTGAATTGAAAAAAGAGCTGAAGATGCCGGAAGGCGACAAGCCTTATGCCTCCGCGGTTTTCGATATCATAAAAAATGCTTTAAAGCGTGATGACCTTCTTCCTGGCTATTCCGTTCCACCGGCTGGCGAACGGCCCAGGGTCCACTCCAGGGAATGTATCGATGATGCAGACGTCGCAGGATCTTACAGCCTTATCCAGCTTCCGGAAGTCGCCAAAATAGACGTCCAGCTCGACATTGCCAGACGCCTTCGCTACCAGTACCGGCTCGTCGCCGACCCGGGGTAATGTGGAGGGATCGACGATACGCTCGACCTCGACGCCCAGGGCGTCGCTGTTCAACTCGATATTCAATAAAAGGTTCTTAATGGCGGGAAGCCATGCATCGTTCAGGACGACCTTTTTTGCCCCGCCCATTGCAGCCAGAAGACCCAGCGTCCCGACGCTTGCGAAGCCGTCGACGATGACGCCGTCGTCCAGCAGCCCGTCCAGGAAGAGCTTTTCGATGGCTTTGATCTTTACGGAATTATTACGCCAGAACTCGATATGGCAGTCGGCCTGGCCCCGGTACAGGCAAACGTCGCCCAGCATGCAGGATATGACATCGGCCCTCATGTCGCAGCCCGCCATCAGCTCGTATACGTGCGGGTTCGAGCCTATGTCCAGGATGCCGACGCTATCGGAAGGATTCCCCTTTCGCTTCAACACGCCCTTGATCTCGGGAACCTCTTTTAGAATGCGCCGGGCGACGGCCTTATTGACCCGGTCGACAACCATGACGACGCTCTTCGAGTGCAGATGCGGAGCTTCGGTCATCGTCGCGCCGAACACGATCAGCGGCGTGCCTACGTCCTTGAGCGCCGCGCTCGCGTCTTTTTGCCCTTCCTTGATCAGGATATCCAGCACGTGGGCCATGACATAGTCCAGGTGGCGCTTGCCGCAGAAAGGACAACGCCCATAATTAGTGTCGATATCAAGGCCAAGCTCGACGAGGGGCGTGAACTTATCCAGCGGCTTATCGCCCCGGCACTGTGGACAGGGGGCGTAAATCGTAAAAGCCTGCCGGAGGACCTCGTCGGCGGGCCGGATACAGTCGAGGCTTCCGCATGTCGGGCATTTGCGCGTGACGAGCATTACAGTCAGATAAGCGGCGCCCGTATAAATGATTTCGGTCTTCAACAGGCTTCGGGCAGCTCCACCACGATACGGCAGCCACGCCGATAGTCCCCGGGCACCCGGTCTTCAGCCCATATGCGGCCCTGATAGCTTTCTACGAGCGTCTTCACGAGCCCCAGGCCCAGCCCCGTCCCCATTGACCTCATTTTTCCCAGTGACAGCCGACAAAAAACCTCGCCTTTACGGCCATCCTGGATGCCGGGCCCGTCATCTTCAAAAATGATACGGTGCCAGTGGTTCGAAGAAGATACGCGGATGGCGATATTCAGCGGCTTTTCGGGGCTTGAATGCTTGATGGAGTTACCGAGGATGTTCGCGAAAATGTCTTTAAGCAGTTCGTTCGCCTTTACGAAGCATCCATAGACCGGCTCATAGTCGACGCGTATATGCCGATCCGGCTTATGCCTGGCATCGTCCGCAGCCTGCCGGAGCACTTCGCCGATGTCCATGACCGCCGGCACCAGCGTACCGGCCTTCAGGCGCTGGAGCTTCTTCACGTTATCGATGAGCCGGGCGCTGTTCCGCATTGTCTCTATCGGCTTCTCCAGGAGTACCGTATCACTTTTTTCCAGGCCGCCGCCCGCGTTCAGCTTTTCCATCGCCAGCTCCAGAAATCCCATGGCGACCTGGTTCATATTATTAATGTCGTGGCTCATGAAATCCACGTACAGCTCCGCCTGGGCCTTCGACTCGGAAAGCGCATCCTCGGTGCGCTTTCGCATGATGATCCTCCAGACGCCGCTCATGAGAAGCGTAAGCTGGCGCAGGTCGGACGTGTCATAATCCGATGCCTTATTTCCAACTTCGGCAACGGCCACGATGCGCCCGCTATCATAGACCGGTATGCCCATGAAACGCGTGATAGGTATGTGGCCGTACGGGATGTTCTTTGCACGGAGATGATCGTAATTGTTAAAAATTACCGGCTTTCTCCGTAAAATGGGCTCGACCCAGAGGCCGCCATTCTCTATACAGACCGAGTGCGGCCGGTCAAGGATGCCGCACTCCTCTTGAGTGCCCTTCGACCAGCTATGCATTATCAGCATCTTTTCATCCGGGCTTAAGGCGCCCATCCACCCGATCTGGCTGCCCGTCAGGCGTATTGCCTCTTCCAGTGCAAAAGCGATAATATCCTCCTCGGAAGAAGCGGCCCTGTCGTTCAGCGCCAGCAGCGCCTCAAGCCGGGCCTCGTCCATACGCAGCGCCTCTTCCGAGCGCCGGTATTTTTCTACGAAAGCCTTCAGCCGGTAAAAAGATGTAATGAGCTCCTCCCTCGCCATATTCTCCGGGTCCATATCCGGAAATAGCGCACTATCCATTTATCCATACCCCCGGTGAATATTAACGTGTTATTAATATATTATAATTACTATTAATTAGCCAGAGATACGTTTGCAGTGCTAGCCGTGGCCACAGTGGACGGTTTTACTGAAGACCCATCTTAATCGGCTGCCTGAGAAAAAATCTTAAATACGTTGGCAATGAAGTGAGATAACGTGGCGGACGCGGCTTTTATATCGGACAGGGGCAACGTCTTCGATGTTGTCTTCAGGGAATTCGGCTTCACCTGCATGCAGATCGTACCGCAGGCGTTCGGCTCGCCCTTCTGCCAGCCTACTAAGCTGCTCATCGTGCCGTCGGGATTCGCAGACCCCAAATATTATAAAATATTACCGGCGCTGGAACGGAATAGGGAAAAGATAGCCCGCTTCATCGAGAATGGGGGTATAGTGCTGGCATTCGGCGCTATGTGGGATGGCTACGAGTATGACTGGCTCCCCATGAAGCTCAAATATAAAATGCAGTTCAAGACGAGGAACGTCAGACTTATTGATCAGGGCAGCCCGGCCGCGCTGCTCGTCGAGCCCGGGGAAAGGGACTGCGATGGCTACTTCACAGAACACGATGGCGATACTGTCATGGCGCTGGATGACGGCAGGCCCGTACTGGTCTATAAGAAGTATGGTAAAGGCCGCATCGTCGCCTCGGCGCTGCACGAGTATCCGTCGAAGCGATTCGTCGAATGGGCCTGCTCCGGAGAGCGAGAACCGTTGACCATCTGAGGCGATACCATGCCAAAGGACGCGAAAGACATCAAGCAGATGTTCCTGCAAAAAAAGCCCTGCCAGATCTTATTGGCCGCCAGCCGTATCGACAAGCCGTACATCTCGATCTTAATGAAAGAGGCGGACACGACCTTCGGGCATACGACCAACATCCTTTCGGATATGGAGGCTTACGGGCTGATCGAGCTCATAAGCGAGAGCCGGATGAAGTACGTTAAGCTGACCGGCACGGGCAAAGAGCTGGCCCGATCGCTTAACACGGTCGAAAGCCTGCTGGACGGCAAGGCCGTTCTAAAAAAGCTCTCGAACCTCGAAAAAAGCATCGACCGGCTCGAAGCGAATATCAAGTCGGAGATCAAGGACGAAAAGTCCGAAAGGGCCCGGGCAAAGCGTTTACACGAGATATCGGTCCGCTGGGCCGCCATCGGCGAGGAGGCCGCCCGGTATAATAACGCCGGCCTGGCGCTCGCATTGTCCCGCACGAAGGAACGCCTCGACTACCTGGAAACTAAAATACAGCCCCACGAAACCATACCGCAAGATACATGAAGGCCGTGGCAGGATATTAACCGGGATAATAGTTTCACTATGCTAGCTCGTTAAGGGTTTATACGAGCGAGCCATAAAATCGGTTGGTATTGCTGATGAACTTCATACACATGGCGGACATGCATCTGGGCTACAGGCAGTACGACCTGGAGCAGCGTTTTATAGACTTCGGCCAGACATTTAAGCAGGCCGTCGAGTATGCCATCGCCAATAAAGTTGAATTCGTCCTGATCACCGGGGACCTTTTTGACAAGCGGAGTATCAACGCCCCCACGTTCATCCAGGCAAACCACGTATTATCGCTGTTAAAGCAAGCCGGCATTCCCTGCATCGCCATTGAGGGAAACCACGACCGCCGATTTTTAAAGGATGGCATGTCCTGGCTGGAGTCGCTCGAATGGGAAGGCCTGCTCAAGGTAATTAAAAATTACGATGGCAACCTCATGGGCGGCTTCGTGGACGTCGGGAAGACGCGGATATTCGGGCTGGGCTTTTCCGGCTCCATGACCTCTGCGGCGATACCAAGAATAAAAGAGGAGATCACGGCCATTAATGCGCAATCGCCGCCCGAAAAAACCATACTGATGCTGCACGCGGGCGTGCAGGGCAAAATGAAATACGGCATTGCCGGCGACGTGACCTATGAGGACCTTTGCCAGCTCAAGGGCACCGTCGATTATCTTGCCCTGGGGCATTACCATAGCAGATACGAGATAGACGATTGGGTTTTCAACCCGGGTGCTCCCGATACATGTTCCATCACAGAGGCCAGTGAGCTTAAAGGCATTTATCACGTTACGGATAGGGGAACGAAATTCGTCCCCCTGAACATTAGAAAATTCATTGTTTTACCCATAAAGGTCGATGAATATAAGGACCCCGATACGCTTATCGACGCCATCCTGGAAAAGCTTTCAAGATACGGCAAATGGGAAACCCCTGTCATAAATGTCATAATGAAAGGGACGCTTAGCTTTGACAGGTCTCACCTTAACATCGATACAGTCATCGAGACCATTAAAAAGCAGTCGAACGCACTCTACGTTGACGTGCGCTTCGACCTGATGAACGACGAGTTCAGGATAGCGTACCTTGAATCCGACGCGTTTGACCGTGCCAGCATCGAGCGGGAGGTCTTCCGCCGCCTCGCAAGGGCCGACAGCGTTCTCTCAGGAAACAGCGACCTCTTCGCTGCCTCGCTCGCGGATGTAAAGAACCTGGCAGTGAAAGGCGCCGATGAGAAAACGCTTGACGAGATGGTACGTAAGATCCACGCCGAAGTGAAAAACGCCCCGCCAGAGCCTCAAGACGTACCGCTTGCAGCCGAGGTCATCGTTAAACAGCCCGAGCAGGAGATCCCTGCGAAGCCGGCAAGAAAGCACGGGAAAAAGGCGCAAAAGGCCGGACAACGGTTTCTCGACTGGAGTGAGGGACAATGATCATTAAAAAGGTCTCGCTTAAGAACATCAAGAGCTACGGCGAGGACGTCATCGAATTCAGCGAAGGCATTACCAGCATCCATGGCCTTAACGGCGCGGGC
>Ga0335071_10003822_pt1 | contig 15809 bp, 16 predicted proteins | sample Lox_Sample_15_FD_206724 | JGI IMG/M metagenome (GOLD analysis project Ga0335071, IMG submission 206724) | Soil microbial communities from Loxahatchee National Wildlife Refuge, Florida, United States - Lox_Sample_1.5 | ecosystem: Environmental > Terrestrial > Soil > Wetlands | place: USA... | reverse complement strand
TCCTGCGCGCCGCGGTAGCCGCCGGGATCGTCCTCTACGCGCTGCGCGCCCTGACCGAGCCGATGTGGTCGAACGACTACGTCGCGATCTGGGGGCTGAAGGGCAAGACGGTCCACGCCGCCGGGGGCCTGCCGCGGCGGCTGTTCGAGGATCCCGCCCTCGGCTTCTCGCATCCCGAGTACCCGCTGGGGCTGCCGTTTCTGTACGCCGGGATCTCGTTTCTGACCGGGCGGTGGGACGACCACGCGATGGCGCTGCTGTTCCCGATCTTCCAGGTCGCGACGCTCGCGGCGCTCTACGGGTGGCTCCGGCGCCGGCGCGTCGCGCGCGCCCCGGCGGCGCTCGCGATCGCGATCCTGGCGTGCTTCGAGCCGCTCTACTCGGCCTACATGACGGGGATGGCCGAGGTGCCGCTGTCGCTCGGCCTGCTGCTCTTCGGGGCCGCCCTGACCGACGCCCTCGACGGCGAGCCGGGCGCGCTGCGCCGTCTGGCCGCCGCCTCGGCCCTGATCACGGCGACCAAGAACGAGGGCCTCTTCTTCGCCGCGGCCGGCTCTGCCCTGGCGCTCCTCCTCGGGGGACCTCGCCGCTGGAAAGCGGCGTTGTCGGCGCTGCCGACGGCGCTGTGCGTGCAGGCGCTGCACCTCGCGTGGCGCGGACGGCTCCCCCTGCGCGACTTCGCCCTCGCGTCCTTCTCGATGGCGCGCCTCGGCGAAGCGCTCGGCGCGGCCCTGCGCCTGCCCGGTCCCGCCGGCTGGGGCGTGCTCGTGCTGATCGCGGTCCTGCTGTTGCTCGGCCGTCCGGCCGCCGAGGCCGACCGGATGCTCGGGCTCTGCGCCTGCGGGCTGGCGGCCTACCTGACGCTGCCGGCGTTTGCGGTGCGAGGACCGGAGTGGCTCGTCGCGACGGCGCTGCCGAGGACGGCGGCCGGACTCGCGCCGCTTCTGGCCGCCGCGATCGCGGCGCGGTACCGCGCGTCGCCGGCCGGGTCAGCGGCGGTGGATCCAGCGGATGCGTAGGACGTCCCAGAGCGTCTGCAGCGCGTCGCGGACGACGCGGACCTTCGACTCCGGGGAGTTGAACCAGAGGACCGGGACCTCGGCGATCGCGTCGCCGCGGCGGCGGGCGAGATAGAGGATCTCGACGTCCCACGCGAAACGGTCGATGCGCGCAGACCCGAAGATCGCGCGCGCCGTGTCGGCCCGGAAGAGCTTGAAGCCGCACTGCGTGTCCTGAATGCCGGGCACGGCGAAGAGCTGGATCACCCCGTTGCCGAGCTTGCCGAGCAGGACGCGGTGGGGCGCCTGGCGCCTGCGCACCAGCGCCTGCTCGAGCGCACGGGACCCGATCGCGACCGGATGGGTCGGCAGCTTTTCGGCGAGCTTCGTCCACTCGGTCAGGGGCGTCGAGAGGTCGGTGTCCGAGACCAGAATGGGATCGCCCGAGGACTCGAGGACGCCGGCGCGGATCGCCGCGCCCTTGCCCCGGTTCCGGCCGTACGAGACGACGCGCAGCGCGAGGCCCACGTCGGCCGCGATGCGCCGTGCGCGCGCGACCGTGTCGTCGGTCGAGCCGTCGTCCACGAGAAGGAACTCCCAGGTCAGGCCGCCGGGCCGCGACGCGATCCAGGCGGCCGCGGTGCGGACGCAGTGCTCGATCCGGCTCGCCTCGTTGTACGCCGGAACGACGAGCGAGGCCATCCCGGCTTCCGGGCTCATCGCCGCGTCGCCTCGAGGACGAACTGGTAGCCGAAGAGCGTCGGCCACACGCGCGCCGACGCGGCCGCGAACCCGCGGACGGGGCCGCTCCAGGGTGCGGCGCCGAGGGCCGGCAGCGCCAGCTCGTAGGGCATCGCGGTCGGCTCGACGGCGCGCACCGAGAACCCGGCTTCCTCGAGAAGCGCGACCGCGCTCGATCGGGTGAAGAAGCGCAGGTGCGTGCGGTCGAGGATTCCGCGGTCGGCGTACGCGAAGCGGCCGGCCAGCAGGGCCGCGCGGATCGAGACGTTGGCGACGTTCGGCAGCGACGCGAACAGCGTGCCGCCGGCGCGCAGCCAGCCGCGGATGCGGGCGAGGAGGTCCTCCGGGCGCGCGAAATGCTCGAGGACGTCGGCGCAGACGACGGCATCGAACGGCGCCGGCCACGCGCCGCAGTCGAGGGCGTCGGCCGCCCGCCAGTCGTCGTAGCCCTCCCGCGCCGACGCCGGCAGCGACGCGTCGGGCTCGACCCCGGCGAGGAAAGCGCATCGGTCGCGGACGGCGCGGCCGAGGTGGCCGCCGGCGGCTCCGAGATCGAGCAGCCTCAGGCCGGGCGGCAGGGCGCGCAGGCGCCGGCGCAGCACGTCGTGGGAAGAGCCCGGGATCTCCTTCCAGGAATACCGCTCGGCCGGCTCAGCCACTGAACCTCTGGGCGATCGGATAGCGCCGTCCCTCGCCGAAGGCGCGCGCGGTCACTTTGGGCCCCGGCGGCATCTGCCGGCGCTTGTACTCGTTGCCGTCGATGCGCCGGGCGATCTCTTCGACGAGCTTCTTCGGCGAGCCCGTGCGGCGCGCGGCTTCGGCGATCGGGAGCGCACGGTCGACGAGGGCTTCGACGAGCGGGTCGAGCCGGTCGTACGGCGGCAGCGAATCCGAGTCCTTCTGGTTCGGCCGCAGCTCCGCCGACGGCTCCTTCTCGATCGTCGCCCGCGGGATCCGCTCGCCGCCGCGGTTCAACTCGGCCGCGAGCTCGTAGACGAGCGTCTTCGGCACGTCCGAGAGAAGCGCGTAGCCGCCCGCCATGTCGCCGTACAGGGTGCAGTAGCCGACGGCGATCTCGGACTTGTTGCCGGTCGAGAGGACCAGGTGGCCGAAACGGTTCGACAACGCCATCAGGATCGCGCCGCGGATGCGCGCCTGGAGGTTCTCCTCGGTCGGCGACGGGGCCTCCATGCCGACCAGGCGCCCGAGCGTCGAGCGGTAGGCGTCGAGCACGGCGCCGATCGGGATCACCTCGAAGCGGATCCCGAGGCGTCCCGCGAGGTCGCGCGCGTCGGCCAGGCTCCCCTCGGAAGAATACGGGCCGGGCATGGCGACGCCGAGGACGCGGTCCGCGCCGAGGGCTTCGACGGCGAGCGCGGCCGTGACCGCGGAGTCGATGCCGCCCGACAGCCCCAGCACCGCGGTCCGGAAGCCGCACTTGCGGGCGTAGTCGGCCAGCGCGAGGACGAGGGCCTTGCGCAGGCCGGGAATGGCGACGTCGTCCGGCGGGCTCGGCCCGCGGCCGCCGGGGACGTCGATCGTCCAGAAGTCTTCCTCGAAGCGGCGTGCGGCGGCGACGAGGCGTCCCCGGCCGTCGAACGCGGTCGACGCTCCGTCGAAGACGAGGCTGTCGTTGGCGCCGACCAGGTTGCAATGGACGAGCGGGACGCCGCTGCGCCGGGCGATGCGCTGCATCATGCGCCGCCGCAGCCGGTTCTTCCCGAGGGCATAGGGCGAGGCGGAGATGTTGACGTGGACGTCGGGTTCTCCGGACGAGAGCTCCGCGACCGGGTCGGTGTCGTAGAGCGGGCGCTTCCAGAACGTCTTGTCGTTCCAGATGTCCTCGCAGATCGTCACGGCGACTCGCCGGCCCGAGACGCGGAGGACGAGCGGCCGGTCGCCCGGCTGGAAGAAGCGGCCTTCGTCGAACACGTCGTAGGTCGGCAGGAGACGCTTGCGGTAGAGGCCGACGCGCCGGCCCCGGCGCGCGGCAATCGCGACGTTGAAGACCCGGCGGCCGCTCGCGTGCGGGTTGGCGGCGAGCCCGCCGAAGAGCCACGTCGTCTCCCCGGACGCGCGGGCGATGCGGTCGGCCGTCTTCTCCGTCGCCGCGACGAAGGCGGCGCGCTCGACGAGGTCCCGGGGCGGGTAGCCGCAGACGGCGAGCTCCGGAAAGAGGGCGAGATGGGCGCCGGCGTCCTCGGCGCGCCGGCCGAAGGCGAGGATCTTCTCGGCGTTGCCGGCGAAGTCGCCGACGGTCGTGTCGATCTGCGCGACCGCGATGCGCAGCGGCGCGCGCCGGCTAGTCAAGCGACAGCGTGCGGCCGGAGAGGCGATCCGCCGGCGTCGGCAGGTCGGGGCTCTGCCGGCTCCAGAGCAGGAGCAGTCCGGCGGAAGCCGCGGTCGCGAGCGTCCCGGCCCAGCGCCGAGCCGCGGCGGCGGCGGTCAGCCCCGCTCCGGAGCCGTCGTGCGCCGCCAGGTCGCCGATCGCCATTCCGACGGTGCGCCCGAAGAGGACGAGCGGCGGCACGATCGCGAAGAACGAGAGAAAGACGAGGAACGCGAAAGCCCAGGCGAAACCGGCCGGGCGCGGGCTCGACCCCGTCAGGAGGCGCGCCGCGAGAATGGCGGCGGCGGCGATCAGGAGCACGGCCGCGGCGTCGGCGGCGGCCGCGAAGAAGCGCGCTTCGAGGGGCGCCGGTCCGCGCGCGCCTGCCGCGGCCCCCGGATCCGGAGCGGGCGCCGGCGGACGAACCTCGGCCGCCGCGTCCGCGTGGAGCGGGAAGTCCTCAAGAGGCGCGGCCTGACCCGATTCGACCATGAGCGTCTTCCGGCTACGGCCTCTGCTGCACGTGGCGCACGTAGATGCGGCCCATCAGGTCCAGGTCTCCCTTGGCGTATTTCTGGGCGAACTTCTGGTGGCGCACGGCGTCGGCGTCGGCTGGATCGATCGCGAGGACTTCCTTGAAGCTCTCCGCCGCCTTGGAGTACAGACCGTTCTGCAGCTGGGCGATGCCCTGGTTGTAGTAGCAGCGCAGCAGGTAGGAGCGCGCGTCCTGGTTCTCGCGGTCGGCCTGGAAGATCCGCCACAGGATCGGGATCGCCGTCTCGTACTCGCCTTCGTTGTAGAGCTTGACCGCCGGGGTCAGCTCGCTGACTTTCTCCGAGGCGGCGCCGAGAGACTGCGCGAAGGTGGGGTCCTGCTGAAAGGCCGGCGCCGCGAGGTTGTACGCGGTCAGCGAGTCGATGTAGCGCTTCTCGGCGAACGCCTTCTCCGCCTCCTGACGCTGGCGCAGGGCCTCGGGGGGCGGCCCGGCTGGCGCGGGCGCTTCGGCCTTGTCGCCGGAAGGCGCTTCCCCGGGCGCGCCGGCCTGGCCCGCCGCGCCTTCGCCCTTGCGGGTCAGGGACGCGAGGAGCTTCTGGGCGCGCGCGTAGTCGGGGTGATCGGGGGAGATCCGCTTGAGCTCGGCGACCGTCTCGGCGACCTTGCCGTCGCGGAAGAGCGCGGTGGCGTGCTCGAGCGACGGACCGCCCTCGGCCGCCGCCGCCGCGGCGGGCTTGCCGCGCCCGGGCTTGAGCAGCACGTAGCCGCCCACCGCGATGGCGAGCAGCACGGCCGCGCCGAGAGCCATCACGAATCGCCGGTCGAGCGGCGCGCGGCGCGGCTTCTCGACGACGGCCGGCGCCTCCGGCTCGAGGTCCTCGACGACGTCGGACCCGGCCTCGACGCGGGAAGCCTCCGCCATCTCCTCGGACAGGATGTCGGTCTGCGGCGCCTTCCTGGCGAGGTCCAGGCCCGACGAGGGGCGCGCGAGCTCGGTCTCGATGCGGTCGAGGTAGGAGCGGGCGGTCGCGTCGGACTCGTCGAAGGCGAGGACTTGCAGGAACGCCTCGCGCGCTCCCGTGAAATCGCCTGCCTCGAACGCCTCCCGGCCGCGCTTCAAGCCCTCCGCGACGCGCTTGTTTCCCTCCGACATTTCCTGGCGCGCCTTCTCGATGCGCCCGACGGCGTCGGAGTTATTGATGTCGATCAGAAAAATCCGGGACCAGATCTCGATGGCCTGCTGCCGGTTGCCGGACTCCGCTGCCTGGTCGCCGCGCTCGAGGAGCGAGTCGATCTCCTGCTGCTGCGACGGCGGCTCGGGCGCCGGCGCGGCGGGCGCCGAGAAGACGTTCTCGGGCGCGGAGGAGGAGGCCGGCGTCGAGGGCTCCGGCGCGTCCATCGGCATGTCGAGCGACAGGCTCCCGAGATCTCCCTGGCTCGGCGGCGGCTCGCTCCAGAGGTTCGGCGCGCCGAGCCCCGGGTCGTGCGCCGCGGGCTCGAAGGAGTCGGGCGATGTGTCGCGTCGGAGCGAAAGCGGACCGGTGGGCTCGCCCATGTCGGGCGGCGGAAGAACGGCCGACGAGCCGTCGTCGTCGAGCGACAGGGAATCGAGGGAGAGGTCTCCGAGTCCGCCGCCCGCGTCGGCAGCCGGCGCCGCGGCGTAGGCCGGAGGCGCCGGTGCCCGAGGCGGCGAGGGCGGCGCGGGAGAGGCGTTCGAGCCGAGCCCCGGGTTGGTCGACTCGCCGAGATCCGGCTTCGGGGGCGCCGCTGCCGGGCGCGCCAGTCGGCGCTCGAGCAGGGCCACCGCCGGGTGCTCGGCGTCGAGGGCCCGCATCTTCTCGAGGGCCGCGCGGGCCTCGCTCTCGCGATGCCCGTCCAGGGCCGCAATCGCGCGCTGGCGGGCGACCTCGAACTGGGGCTGCGCGTTCTTGCGCTCGCGCGCCTTTCGCAGGATCTCGGTGGCGTCCTGGTTGCCGGGAAGGGCCTGGAGGACCTGCTCGGCGGCGGCGATGGCCGCGTCGAAGTCCCGCGTGTTGAAGCTCTCGGCGGCGCGGACCAGAAGGCGGTCCGTTTCGGCCGACGCGATCCGGTCCTGGCGGGTCGGCGTCTCGGAGACGACCGCCTCGAGGCTGGCGACCTCGATCTCGCTGGCCGGGTTCTTCGTCTTTTCGAGGAGCTGCCGGGCGGGAGCGAACCGCGGGTCCATCTTGAGGATGAAGTCGCAGCCGATCAGGCAGTCTTCACTCTTGCCTTCCTTGTACAGGTTCAGCGTGTGACGGAAGGTGGAAAGGATCTTGTCCCGCACCTCGCGGGGCAGCGAGGGGTTCCCCGGGTACGCCCCGGACTCGGTCCCGCTCAAGCGCGGCCTCCGGAGGCCGCGGGCAGGGAAGTCGATCTCTTTATCACGGTGCGAGAGATTATAAACTGTCCGGTCAGGAACTTACATGAGAACGATCATCGAGTGCGTGCCCAACGTGTCCGAGGGGCGCGACCGGGAATCCATCGAGGCGATGGCCCGGGCGGTCCGGGAAACGCCGGGCGTCCGGCTTCTGGATGTGTCCTCCGACACCGCGCACAACCGAAGCGTCCTGACGTTCGTCGGCGACGCGCCGGCGGTGCGGGCGGGAGTCCTCGCGCTCTTCCGAGCGGCTCTGCCGCGGATCGACCTGCGGAAGCACCGCGGCGAGCACCCGCGCATGGGGGCCGTCGACGTCGTCCCGTTCATTCCGGTGCGCGGCAGCTCGGTCGAGGAGTGCGTCGCGCTGTCGCGCGAGACGGGCGCGGCCATCGCGTCGGAGTTCGGCGTGCCGGTCTATCTCTACGAGGATTCGGCCTCCGCCGAGCACCGTCGCAATCTCGCGGAGGTCCGGAAGGGGCAGTTCGAGGGCTTCGCCGAGAAGATGAAAGACCCGCGCTGGGCGCCGGACTTCGGGCCGGCGGCGCCCCACGCCTCCGCGGGCGCGGTCGCGGTGGGCGCGCGGCCCTTTCTGATCGCGTACAACGTCAACCTCGGGACGCGCGATCTGCAGATCGCCGATCGGATCGCCAGGGCGATCCGCCACATCTCCGGAGGATTTCGCTACGTGAAGGCGATGGGCGTCGAGCTCGCCGATCGGGGGATCGTCCAGGTCTCGATCAACATGACGAACTTTCGCAAGACGCCGCTCCACCGCGTCTTCGACTGCGTGCGCGCGGAAGCCGAGCGCCACGGCGTGCCGATCGTCGGGTCGGAGATCGTCGGGCTGGCGCCGGCCGACGCGCTCTACGCGGCGGCCGAGCACTACCTCCGGCTGGAAGGGTTCAGCGCCGAGCAGGTGCTCGAGACGAAGCTTCTCGGCGAGTAGACCGCCGGTTACTGCCGGCGGAGGGCGCGGACCCGCGTGTCGGCGTCGGGAGCGGACTCGATCGCCGGCGCCGTCAGCGCCGCGTGCAGGGCGCGCGCGAATTCGATGTGCACGGCATGCCCCGCCTTGTGCGCGTGGATCGTGCCGTAGAGCGGGCCGCCGAGCAGCGCGAGGTCGCCGACCAGGTCGAGAACCTTGTGCCGGACGAACTCGTCGCGGAAGCGCAGCGGGCCCGACAGAATCCCGGTGTCGTCGAGGACCACGGCGTTGTGCAGGCTTCCGCCGCGGGCCAGGCCCCGCGCGCGCAGGGCCGCCACGTCGCGGGCGAAGCCGAACGTGCGGGCCGGCGCGATGCGGGAGGCGAATTCTTCGGGGCGGAGGGTGTAGGTGAGCTGCTGCTGTCCGACGAAGGGGTGATTGAAGTCGATCTCGTAGTTGATCGTCAGGCCGGTGCCGCCCGGCTCGTAGGACATTCGCTTGTCGTCTCGGAAGATCTCGACCGGGCGGTCGAGCGCGATGGGCCGGACCAGGGCGTCCTGCCGTTCGAAGCCGGCCGCGTGGAAGAGCCGCACGAACGGAAGGGCCGAGCCGTCGAGGATCGGCACCTCGGGGCCCTCGATCTCGATCAGGCAGTTGTCGAGTCCGAGGCCGGCCGCGGCCGCCAGGACGTGCTCGACCGTGCCGATCGAGACGCCGCCTCGCTTGAGCGTCGTGGCGTAGTCGAAGGTCGCCGCCGAGTCGAGCTCCGCCGGGATCGGCCGGTCGGCGTGCTCCCGCCGGACGAAAACCAGGCCGTGGTCGACGGGAGCGGGGTGGAAATGGGCTCGAGCGGGGTGGCCGGAATGGAGTCCGACGCCATCGATCGAGACGGTCGTGCGCAGTGTTGCCTGCTGCCTCATGCTTTGCTTAACGCGAGCTGTCGTCTTGCAGTAACAGTGCCGTTTTCGCCGGGCAGAACTCTCGTCCCTATGTCTTTATTCCAGAAAAGCTTAGCACAGCCAATCATTTTTTCGAGCCAGGCCGTGTCGCACCAGGGAGACAGCGTAGCTCGTTTTTGAGGCAGTCGGAAGCTGTCCGGCAGGCCGGGTTAGACTGCCTCCCCTTCATGAAACCGAAGCCCCAGGCGCCCCGGAAAGAGCCCAAGATCAAGGTCGTCGCGACCAACCGGAAGGCCTTTCACGACTACTTCATCGACGACCGAACCGAGGCCGGGTTGGCCCTGACCGGGACGGAGGTCAAGTCGCTCCGGGCGGGGCGGGCCCAGCTCAAAGACTCCTACATCCAGTTTCGCGACGGCGAGGCCTTCCTCGTCGGGGCGAACATCTCGGCTTACGGACCGGGTTCCTGGACCAACCACGTCCCGGAGCGGGATCGCAAGCTCCTCCTCCATCGCCGCGAGCTCGAGCGGTGGGCCTCGGCGGTGGCGACGCGCGGCGTGGCGTGCGTGCCGCTCTCGCTCTACTTCAAGGGATCCCGGGTCAAGACCGAGATCGCGCTCGTCAAGGGCAAGAAGCTCCACGACAAGCGGGACGCGATCCGTGACCGCGACCTGAAGCGCGAAGCCGACCGGGAGATGCGCCGCCGGTGACCGAGGGGGCCGCCTTCGCGCTCCGGGAGCTGCGCGCGGACGATCTGGATGCGGCCTACGCGCTCGACCAGGCCTGTTTCGAGCCGGGGATCGCGTATTCGCGCGCCGAGATCCGGGAGCTGCTCGCGCGACCGGCCACCGTCGCCCTGGCCTCGGAATCCGGCGGGCGGCTCGAGGCCTTCGCGATCGCCGGGCGGCGCGGCTCCCGCGGGCACATCGTCACGATCGACATCGCCGCGGGGTCCCGGCGCCGTGGTCTCGGCCGCCGGATCTTCGCCGAACTGTCGCGGCGCCTGGCGGAGGCGGGGGCGAAGGAGATCCGGCTGGAGGTCGACGTGCGCAACGCCGCGGCGATCCGGTTCTACGAGTCGCTCGGGTTCGAGAAGACGCGCGTGCTGAAGGGGTACTACGGCCCGGGGCTCGACGGCTACGCGATGGAGCGGCGAATCTGAGCCGGGAAGTCGGGAATCAGGCCTTGCAGTACGACGGAATCCAGCTCCGCTGCACGACGTCCGGGGGCATCACGCTGTAGTCGAACTCCTTGGCGTCCTGCACCATGCGGTCGATGTCGAAGAGGAGCCTGGACTCGGGGATGTCGCGGTAGAAGAGCCGGAACATCGGCTCGACCATCGCGCGCGAGGCCTTCAGGCCCACCGGTCCGATGAAGTTGCGGCGCTGGCCGACGTGGGCCATCTCGTCCGTCATGATCTCGCGCAGCAGCGCGCGCACGCGGTCGCGCGCCTCGGGCTCGTCGCCGAAGACGTCGTCGAGGATGGCGTCGATGTGGAGATAGAGCATCAGCCCCATCAGCTCGCTGACGAAGGCCGGCGGGGACATCATCGACTCCGGGAACTTGGGGAACAGGCGGTACACGCGCCCCATCCACTTGCCGAGCGGCACCCACTCGACGCGATCGAGGTGGAACGTCCGGAACATCTCGTGGAAGAGCCGGACGTGGCAGAACTCCTCGCAGAGGTGATAGCGGCTGATCCGCTCGCTCGTCTTCGTGGACTCGGCCATGGTCGGGATCTGGTCCCACGCCGCCGAGATCCCGACCCACTCGTGGCGCGCGAACTTGTAGAGAAAAGTCAGCAGCAGGGTCTTTCGGTCGAAGGTCTTCGGGTCGTCCTTCATGACCACGTAATTGCGGTAGAAGCGCTCGGGATCCGGCAGCGGCCGCCGCGAGCGGACCGGGTTGCTCTGGAAGCTGGCGAGCAGCTCGTTCTTCCGGGTCAGCTCGCGGCGATCCTCGAGGATCTCGCCGTCGTGGCGCTGGGTGAACGCCCAGTAGGACTCGAAGTTGTCGTGCCGCTCGGACGGTGAGCTGGGCGTGAAGATCGAGCGCTGACGATCCGAACGCGTGGTGAAAGCGGGCAACACGGGGCGCAGTCTAACCGATGCGCGCCGGCGCCACCAACGGCGCAAATCGGCTATCGGGCGTCTATTGAACGCGCGCGAACCGGGCGCGCTCGCGGGCGGCCGACGGGCCTCGGCTCTCGTCGAGGAACCGGCCGAACGCGTCCGGCGTCAGCGGCTTCGACAGCAGGAAGCCCTGGAGCTGGTCGCACTCGTGGCCCTTGAGAAACGCCAGCTGCTCCTCGGTTTCGACGCCTTCGGCGATGACCTCGAGCTCGAGGCTCCGTCCCATCGCGATGACGGCCATCGCGATCGCGGCGTCGTCCTTGTCGCTCGGCAGGTCGCGCACGAACGACTGGTCGAGCTTGATCCGGTCGATCGGAAAGCGCTTCAGGTAGTTGAGCGAGGAGTAGCCCGTCCCGAAGTCGTCCATCGAGATGCGGACGCCCTGCTTCTTCAGGCCCCAGAGCGTGTTGATCGAGTGCTCGGCGTTCTGCATCGCGTTCGACTCGGTGATCTCGAGGTCGAGCTTGTTCGGCTCGAGGCCGGTCTCGTCGAGCGCCTGGGTGACCTGGCTGACGAGATCGGACTGCTGGAACTGCCGGCTCGAGAGGTTGACCGAGACCGTCAGGGTCCGGAAGCCCTTCTCGTGCCACTTGCGCGCCTCGGCGCAGGCCGTGCGCAGAACCCATTCGCCGATCGGGACGATCAGACCCGACAGCTCGGCGATCGGGATGAACTCGCCGGGAGGAATCAGGCCGAGGTCCGGGTGCCTCCATCGCAGCAGGGCCTCGGCGCCGAGGAGCTCGGCCGTCTTCAGGTCGATGAAGGGCTGGAAGTGCAGCTCGAGCTCGTCGTTGGCCACGGCCTGGCGCAGCCGGCTCTCGAGCGAGAGGCGCTCGATCGCTTTCGCGTTCATCGCTGGCGTGTAGAGCTGGTAGTTGTCCCGCCCCTGTTCCTTGGCGCGGTACATCGCCGAGTCGGCGTTGCGGACGAGCGTCTCGGCGTCGTGGCCGTCGGAAGGGTAGACCGACACGCCGACGCTGGTCGTCACGAAGAGCTCGCGGCCGTCGATCCAGAACGGGTCGTGGATCGCCTCGCAGATTTTGCGGGCGATCTTGGCCGCGTCCTCTTCGGCCGTGATCCCGGGGACGAGGAGCGTGAACTCGTCGCCGCCGAGGCGCGCGACGGTGTCCCCCTCGCGGACGTGCTCCTGGATGCGCTCGGCGACCTGGCGCAGGAGCTCGTCGCCGACCGAGTGTCCGAGCGAGTCGTTGATGACCTTGAAGCGATCGAGGTCGAGGAAGAGGACGGCCAGGCGCTGGGCGTGGCGGTGGGCCTGGGCAACCGCGAGGGTGAGCCGGTCGTTGAAGAGGAGGCGGTTGGGAAGATTCGTCAGCGGGTCGTGGAAGGCGAGGTGCTTGACCTGCTCCTCGGCGCGCTTGCGCTCCGAGATGTCGATGATCGTTCCTTCGATGACCGACAGCAGGCCGTCGGATCCCTCGGTCAGGTTCTCGTTCTGGAGGACCCAGACGAGGCTGCCGTCCTTGCGCTTCAGGCAGAGCTCGTAGTTGGTCAGATTCTGCCGTTCGACGAGCTTCGCGATCGCGGCGCGGCGGTCCTCGGGTTTGACGTAGAAGTCCCACGCCGCCTGGCGCAGCACTTCTTCGCGCGAGGCGCACCCGAAGATCCGGGCGAACGCCTCGTTGCAGTCGAGGATGCGGCCCTCGATGGTCGACCGGTAGACGCCGGCGAGGTTTCGTTCGAACAGCGCGCGATAGCGCCGCTCGGAGACCTTGAGCGCTTCCTCGATCTGGCGCCGACCGCTGATGTCGGCCACGGTGCCGATGCTGCGCGCCGGGCGGCCCGGCTCGGCCGGCAGGAGGCTGCCCGAGTGGTGCCAGTGGACGATGCGGCCCTCCCGCGTCTGGACCCGGTATTCCTCGAAGAAGGGCTCGCCCGTCTGAAAGTGCCGGGCCGCCGCGGCGCTGACGCGCCCGCGATCCTCCGGGTGGATCGTCTTCTCCCAGGCCTCGACGGTGCGCGGGAACTCGCCCGCCTCCCAGCCGAGGACGCGGTCGACGTCGCCGAACCAGGTCATGCGGCCGGTCGAGCGATCGCACTCGTGCACGAGATCCGCGGCCATCAGGGCGGCGCGGCGGAAGAGCTCCTCGGACTGGCCGAGCGTCCGGTCCGCCGGTTGCGGCGCGCCGCCGGCGCGGCGCGCGAAGACGAGCAGGAGGCGGCGGCCGTCGCGGACGATCTCGCCGAAGACGAGATCGACGGGAAGGCGCTCGCCGGAGGCGGTCGAGGCGGCCGTGCGCACGGCTTCGCCCGGGGTCGTTCCCGAAAGCGCCGCGTAGTCCGGGAGGAGCGCCGCCGCCGGCCGCCCGATCAGCGCCGGCGTCTTGTGTCCGAAGAGGGCCCCCGCCGCCCGGTTGGCGAAGAGCAGCGAGCCCGAGGGGTCGATGATCAGGATCGCGTCGGGCGCCGTCTCGGCGAGGTCGCGCAGCCGAAGCTCGCTCTCCGAAAGCGCCTTTTGCGCCTGGCGCCGCTCGCGGCGGATCCGCGCCTCGCCGAGCTCGCGCTCGAGCACGGGGCCGAGCCGGGTCAGGTGCGCGTGGGCCACGCAGTCCTGCGCGCCGGCTTTGAGGGCGCGCACGGCGGTCGCGTCGTCGACGGCGTCGGAAACCACGAGGAACGGGACGTCGAGATCGGCCTCCTTCACGAGCGCGAGGGCGTCGAAGGCCGAGAGGCCGGGCGCGGCGAGGTGCGCGAAGACGACGTCCGGCCCGGAAGCGGCGAGCGCCCGCGCGAACGCCTCGCGCGAGTCGACGCGCTCGATGGACGCGTCGAAGCCGCCGCGCGCGAGCTCCTCCGAGAGGAGGTCGGCGACGGACGCACGATCATCCACGAGCAAAGCTCGGACCCGCATGCTCATTGTCGAGTGCCGAAATTATAGAGGCCTCAGGGCTTTACGTCTCCTGTCCTTCACCGCGTTCGAACGCGGAAAGGACAGGTTCCGGTCAGCCCCGGGCGGCCTTGAGGATCGCGAGGGAGACGGTCTCGACGCCGTTCAAGACGAACTGAATGCCGATCACCGCCGTGATCAAACCCATGATCTTCGAGATGATTCGCTGCCCCGTGGCGCCGATCCGGGCGACGAGCGAGGGCGCCGCGAGCAGGATCACGAGCGTCAGAAGAATGTTCGCCGCGATCGCGAGGGCGAGAGCGGCCCTGTGACCGCCGTCACGCGCCTGGCCGACGAGGACCATGACGGTCGAGATCGCGCCGGGTCCGGCGATCAGCGGCATGCCGAGGGGGACGATCGAAGGGTCCCCCGTCGGGACCGCCGTGGTGCGCTCGGGCCGGTCGTCCTCGCGGAGCGTCGTCAGCCCCATCGTCGTGAAGAGGATGCCGCCCGCGATCTGAAACGCCGGCAGGGTGATGCCGAACGCGGAGAAGATCGCGCCGCCCGTGAGGGCGAAGATCGCCAGGATGAGCGCGGCGGCCGCGCTCGCGCGAAACGCCATGAGGCGACGGTGCTGGGGCGCGCCGGCCGTCAGCGACACGAAGATCGGCGCGGCCTCGATCGGATTGATCACCGAAAAGAGCGACGAGAACGCGAGGACGACGAACTTGGCGTCGGCCGAGGAAAACACGGCCGAAGTCTATGCGAGGCGGGGCGTCAGTCGCGCCGGACGAACCAGAGGCCGGCGGCGGCGAGAAGGATCGCCAGGAGCGCGCCGAGCGGCGGCGAGAGCATCGGGATCCCGGCCCCGACGGACACGACGTTCGTCGAGCGGTTGTTGTCCGGGTTCGGGTCGGGCGTCGACGACGTGGCGGTGGCCGTGTTGACGATGTTCCCCGACGGCACCGTCACGTCGACCACGATCGTCACGCCGGCTGCCTCGCCCACGCCGAGGTCCCCCAGGTCGGCGGTGACCGTGCCGGGTCCGCCGACGGGCGGTCCGGCGCAGCTGCCGCGGTTCGTCGTGCAGGAGACGAACGCGGTGCCGACCGGCAGCGGATCGGCCAGGGTGACGGCGACGGCCGTGTCCGGCCCGGCGTTGACCACGCTGACGATGTAGGTCAGCGGCCGACCCGGGAGGACCGGGTTCGTGTTCGCCCTCTTCGACACGATCAGGTCCGCGCCCGTGCCCGCGGGCGGCGTCGGCGTCCACGTCGGCGTCAGGGTGACCGTCGACGTCGGGGTCACCGTCGGGGTCGACGTCCGAGTTCCGGTCGGCGTGGCCGTGGCGGTCGGCGTGAACGTCGCCGTGGCGGTCGGCGTGCTCGTCGAGGTCGCCGTCGCCGTGGCCGTCGAAGTGCGCGTCGGCGTGCTGGTCGCCGTCTGAGTCGACGTGCCCGTCGGGGTGAACGTGTTCGTCGGGGTATTCGTCGGCGTGAAGGTGTTCGTCGGCGTGTTCGTGGCCGTGCTGGTCGGCGTGCGCGTCGGCGTGCTGGAGGGCGTCGCGGTCGCGGTCGGCGTGTTGGTCGGCGTATTGGTTGCCGTGTTCGTCGGCGTCTGAGTCGGCGTGAAGGTCGGAGTGAACGTGTTGGTCGGCGTGTTGGTCGCCGTGTTCGTGGGCGTGCTGGTGGGAGTGTTCGACGGGGTAAAGGTCGGCGTAAACGTGTTCGTGGGCGTGTTGGTCGCCGTGTTCGTGGGCGTGCTGGTGGGAGTGTTCGACGGGGTAAACGTCGGGGTGAAGGTGTTGGTCGGCGTGTTCGTCGCCGTGTTGGTGGGCGTGCTGGTCGGAGTGTTCGACGGGGTAAACGTCGGCGTGAAGGTGTTGGTCGGCGTGTTGGTCGCCGTGTTCGTTGGCGTGCTGGTCGGCGTATTCGAGGGTGTGAACGTCGGCGTGAGGTGTTCGTGGGCGTGTTAGTTGCCGTGTTGGTCGGAGTCTGAGTCGGGGTATTCGACGGTGTCAGCGTTGGCGTGAACGTATTCGTCGGTG
>Ga0335071_10003821_pt1 | contig 15811 bp, 13 predicted proteins | sample Lox_Sample_15_FD_206724 | JGI IMG/M metagenome (GOLD analysis project Ga0335071, IMG submission 206724) | Soil microbial communities from Loxahatchee National Wildlife Refuge, Florida, United States - Lox_Sample_1.5 | ecosystem: Environmental > Terrestrial > Soil > Wetlands | place: USA... | reverse complement strand
CGAACTCCCGTGCCGAAGCCTCTTACTCGCGACCACCCAGGCAAGGGGTCGGCGCGCAACCCCTCGCCACGAGGCGATCTTGCCGATCGGTGGACCCCGCCGTGCACGGGGGTCGCGCGCGAAAGGGGGAGGGACGGGCTCGGGTGCGAAGTGCTGGACCAGGCGGGTTCGCCGCCCGTGCAGCGGCCAATGGTCGCTATCGCGCCACCCGGTCGAGGATCCTCAGGGCCACGAGCCCGTAGAGGAACCCGTAGACGACGTGCTCGGGCCGCTGGGCGAGGTGGACGAGCTCGGCCATGGTCCGGGTCCCGTCGACCTTGGGGAGCAGCTCCGCCTCCCAGCGCTCGAGCTCCACCTCGTGGAGCTGGTAGTCCGGCTGGGCCGAGGGGATGAGCCGGTCCTCGGGGGAGAGAAGGCGGCCGAGCCGCTCCGGCTTGTAGAGCTTCTTCACCCCGCGGGTGATGAGGTTGGCCGGCTTGAGGTCGATCTTGATGGCCTCGTGGGCGGCCAGGTCCGCGAAGTGCAGCCGGTAGCGGCCCTCCTCCCAGGCGAAGACCGAGTAGATGATCGCCTTCACCTGCTGTGCGAGGTAGTAGAGCTTCTCCGTCTCCTTGAGAAGGCCCATCTCCCCCAGCACGTCGCCGGTGCGGCGCCCGGTCTTGTCGGCGGCGGCCTGGCACAGCTCGAGCTGGGCGCCGGTGATCTTGCCCACCCGCACCAGGAACGGGCCCAGCCGGTCGGAGAGCAGGTTGGAGATGGCGAAGCAGGGGAGCCCCTTCGCGAAGAAGACGGTCTTCTTCACCTTGCCCTTCTGCAGGGTGAGCTCGCCGGTCTGCTGCGCCAGGTAGAAGGCGGTGATGAGCTCGGGCAGGTTCTCGGCCAGGTGGCCCTCGGTCGCCTCCAGCGCCACCCGGGGGTCCAGGGCGGAGGGGCGAGGCGTGGGCGTGGGCGCGGGGGTGGGACGGTGCGGCCGGGGGCTCATGGACGCGGCGGTGATGGTCTCGCCGGAGAGCACCGCCGAGACCTTGCCGTCCTCGGTCAGGACCACCTTGCCGGTGAGCTCCATGGCGTCGATGGGCTCGTCGCCCTCGACCGCCACCTCCACGTCGAAGTCCGAGCTCTGGGCGGCGCGGCGCGCGGCCGGGACCGGCGGGGGGACGGCCGGGGCCCTGGCCGGAACCATGGCCCGGAGCGCTTCGAGGAGCTTCCTCGCCTCGAACGGCTTCTCGAAGTATCCGGCCGAGCCGTGAAGGGCGCGAGCGTCGGCGGCGGCGCGGCTCCCCTTGAATACGCCGGTCATGAAGACGAAGGGCACGCCGGCGTTCTTCAGGCCGTGGGCGACGTCGTAGCCCATCATGTCCGGGAGCAGGACGTCGATCACCGCCGCCGCCGGCTTCTCTGCGACTAGCCGCTCGAGGGCCAGCCTGCCGTTCTTGGCCGTCACCGCCGCCCATCCCTCCGATTCGACGAGCCGGGCGAGCAGGGTGAGCAGTTCCTGGTTGTCGTCGACGAGCAGGATCTTCGGCGGCATCCCCGGCGACCATACCGAGCGAAACGCTCGTGATCAACGGCGCTTCGCCTACCGTTGCCCACATCGACGGGGAGCGCGCGATCCGCCGTGTCCCCGTGCGGGTCCGGGCAACGGGAGCTCCGGGACGCCCCGTCTCGGTCGATCGGCCGCATACCCGAATAGTGACTCACGGTGGGAACGACCCCGTGTGAGAATCGACGCTTGTCTCCGCACACCGGAAGTTGACGGCAGGTACGTCACCAGCACCAGAGGGAAACCCATGGCTAGACCGTTGCGTCTCCTGGCAGGGCTCGCGCTTGCGCTCGTCCTGCCCGTCTCCTCGCTCGCCGACGATCCCGGATACTTCAAGGTCCCGGGGACCGACACGACCTTGAAGCTCTACGGCTACATCGAGCTCGACGGCACCTACGACATGAGCGGCCGGATCGGGGACATCGAGAACTACGACTGGGCATCGATCGTCCCGGTGCAGCCGCTCAAGGACACGCCCCAGGCCAAGGAGACGGGGCAGCTCTACTTCACGGCCCGCACCTCCCGCTTCGGCCTCCAGACGTCGACCCCCACCTCCTACGGGCCGCTGGGCACGAAGCTCGAGGGTGACTTCAACGGTCCCAACGGCTACCAGGGCCAGACCTACACCAACTCGGTCCTCTTCCGGCTCCGCCACGCCTACGCCACGCTGGGCGGCTTCCTGGTCGGCCAGACCTGGACCCTGTTCCTCGACTTCCCCTCCTCCCCCGAGACGGTCGACTTCAACGGCCCGGGCTCGGTGGCCCTCGTCCGCCAGCCCCAGGTCCGCTACACCTTCAGCCCGACCGACGGGCTGACCCTGGCCGCGGCGCTCGAGAACTCGCGCAACGGCGGCGTGGGCCACGTCCCCGACGTCACCGCCAAGGCCTCCTACGCCGCCGGCTGGGGCACCGCCGGGCTGGCGCTGATGACCAACCAGTACCGCTACGATCAGCCCGGCAGCTCCACCCCTCGCAGCGGGACCCGGCAGGGCTACGGCCTGGCCCTCTCCGGCAGCTACAAGATCGGCCCCTCGGACAGCCTGCAGGGGCTCCTCGCCGGCGGCGACGGCATCGGTCGCTACCTGTTCAACGCCGCGGCGGGCCAGTTCGCCGGGGAGGCGCCGGACGGGACCGTCAAGCTGTGGCGGGTCTGGGCCTACCACCTGGGCTACGCCCACACCTGGAACTCGGTCCTCCGCTCGAACCTGGTCTGGAGCCAGACCTTCTTCAACCGGAACGGGATCGCCCCCACCGCGGTCGCCGACGACGAGGCGAGCGGGACCTTCGACCCGAACTGGCGGATCGACCAGCTCTTCGTGAACGCGTTCTATTCCCTGACCAAGAACGCCGAGCTGGGGCTGGAGTACGAGCTGGGCCGCCGGCACACCTTCGACCGGAAGATCGGCTCCGAGGACCGGATCACCGCCAGCGCGCACTACAACTTCTTCTAGATCGCGGGCAAGCCCGCGCCGGCCCCGCGACGCGCTGCGGGCCGGCCGCGGGCGCGCCGGCGTGCCGTGACATACAGTGGTGACTCAGCGCGTCATCGGCGCCGCCCCGCAGGCTCAGGCCGCTGGGCGGCGCGTCGCTGCCTGCCTCTCGAGCAGCACCGCGACCGCTGGCCTGGCGGCCGGGCGCGGGGCCGGCAACGCGTTGACAAGGCGCTCCCAAGGCAAGTAAGGACTTTCCACTCGGTATCGGAGGTCGTGATGCGTTTCCTGCGCGTAGTGGCGGCGGCTGCACTGCTTCTCTCCCTCGCCTGCAGCAAGAAGGAGTCGGCGGAGATCCTCATCGGGCACGTGGCCTCGCTCACGGGCTCGGAGGCCACCTTCGGCCAGTCAACCGACAACGGCATCAAGCTGGCCTTCGAGGAGATCAACAAGGCCGGGGGCGTGAAGGGGAAGAAGCTGGTCCTCAAGACCCTCGACGATCAGGGCAAGCCGGAGGAGGCGCAGGTCGCGGCCACCCGGCTCATCGTCAACGACAAGGTCACCGCGCTGATCGGCGAGGTGGCCTCCAGCCGCTCGCTGGCCATGGGGCCGGTCGCCGAGAAGAACAAGGTGCCCATGATCTCCACGGCGTCGACCAACCCCAAGGTCACGCTCGACCAGCAGGGCAACACCCTGAAGTACGTGTTCCGCGTCTGCTTCATCGACCCGTTCCAGGGCACGGTGATGGCCAAGTTCGCCCGCGAGAACATGAAGATCTCCAAGGTGGCGGTGCTGCGCGACGTGGGCAACGCCTACTCGGTCGGCCTGGCCGACTTCTTCGAGGACACCTTCAAGAAGATGGGCGGCGAGATCGTGACCGACCAGAGCTTCAAGGCCGGCGACCAGGACTTCAAGGCGCAGCTCACCAAGATCCGCGAGACCAACCCCGAGGCCATCTACGTGCCGGCCTACTACACCGACGTGGGCCTCATCTCCCGCCAGGTCCGCGAGCTGGGGATGAAGGTCCCGCTCATGGGCGGCGACGGCTGGGACTCCGAGGAGCTCTACAAGATCTCGCAGGGCGCGCTGAACGGCTCGTTCTTCTCCAACCACTACACCACCGAGAGCCCGGATGAGCGGGTGAAGAGCTTCATCGAGAAGTACAAGGCCGCCTACGGCTCCGTCCCCGATGCCCTGGCCGCCCTGGGTTACGACGCGGCCCTGGTCGCCGCCGACGCCATGAACCGGGCCAAGGACCTCTCCGGCCCGGCCATCGCCGACGCCCTGGCGGCCACCAAGGACTTCAAGGCCGTGACCGGCAACATCACCCTCAACGAGCAGCACAACGCCGTGAAGTCGGCGGTGGTGATCGCCATCGACAACAACGCCGGGAAGTACGCCGCCACGGTCTCGCCGTAGCGCAATCGCCCGCGCGGGCGGCGGGTCCTCCCCGCCGCCCGGCCCCGGCAAAGACCCCGCCGACCCGCTCCCCCTCCCGGTGACCGAGTTCCTCCAGCACCTCGTGAACGGCGTCTCGCTGGGGACCATCTACGCCCTGATCGCCCTGGGCTACACGATGGTCTACGGCGTCCTGAAGCTCATCAACTTCGCCCACGGCGACGTCTACATGGTGGGCGCGTTCATGGGCTACTACCTGGCCGGCTTCTGGCGTCTGGGCGGCGCGGCCTCGGCCGGGGGCGGCGCCACACCCGGGTCGGTGGTGCGGGCCTTCCTGATCACCGCGGCCTCGATGGTCGTCTGCGGGTTCCTCGGCTACGTGATCGAGCGCTTCGCCTACCGGCCGCTGCGGGACCGCCCGCGCCTCACCGCGCTCATCACCGCCATCGGGGTCTCGTTCCTGCTCGAGTTCGGGTTCCAGCTGAACTTCCGGGGCTCGAACTTCCCGCCCGGGCCCACTCCGCGCATCTTCCCCACCCTGTTCGAGGGGCACGACACCGGCTGGCTCTCGGCCCTGGGGGTGAACCTCTACACCACCGACCTGCTCACCCTGGGCGTGGCCATCCTGCTCATGGTCCTGCTCCAGTGGATCGTCTACCGGACCAAGTTCGGGACGGCGATGCGCGCCGTCTCCTTCGATCACCAGGTCGCCGGGCTGATGGGAATCCCGGTGAACCGGATCATCTCCTGGACCTTCGTCCTGGGGAGCGCCCTGGCGGCGGCGGCGGGGATCCTCTTCGCCGTGACGCGGCCGCGCATCGACCCGCTCATGGGGCTCATGTTCGGCCTCAAGGCCTTCGTGGCCGCGGTGCTGGGCGGGATCGGCAGCGTGCCCGGCGCCATGGTGGGTGGGATGGTGCTGGGGCTCTCCGAGGAGTTCGTGGCCGGCTACCTGCTCTCGTCGTACCGCGACGCCATCGCCTTCGGCATCCTCATCCTCGTCCTCGTGCTCCGGCCCAGCGGCCTGTTCGGGCGGACCACGGTGGAGAAGGTCTGATGGCCTTCGCGCGCGGCGTGCTGCGGTCGGTCCTGCCCTTCCTGGTGGGCATCCCCCTGCTGCTGGCGCTCCAGACCTTCCTCGACTCGCAGGGGATCGACTACTGGACCATCATCCTCATCAGCATCGGGATCAACGTGATCCTGGCGGTGTCGCTCAACGTGGTGAACGGCTTCACCGGCCAGTTCTCGCTGGGGCACGCGGGGTTCATGGCCGTGGGCGGCTACACCACGGCCAAGGTCGCCCTGGCCTTCGCCAACGGCGCGCACGGGTTGACCCAGCAGGCCGCCTTCGGCGGAGCCCTCCTCTGCGGAATGGCCGCGGCCGCGCTCGCCGGCCTGGTGGTGGGGCTGCCCTCGCTCCGGCTGCGGGGCGACTACCTGGCCATCGTCACCCTCGGCTTCGGCATGATCATCGTGTCCATCGTCGAGAACGTGGACGCGCTGGGGAAGGCCATCGGCCTCTCCGGCCTGCCCGGGCTCACCAACGTCACCTGGACCGGGGTGGGGGCCATCGCCACCGTGGTCATGGCCCGCCGCCTGGCGGTGTCCACCCAGGGGCGGGCCCTCTTCGCCATCCGCGAGGACGAGGTGGCGGCGGAGGCCATGGGGGTGGACACCACCGGCTACAAGGTCCGCGCCTTCGTCATCTCGGCGGCCTTCGCCGGGCTGGCCGGCGGCCTCATCGTCCACCTGCTGCAGCTGGCCACGCCGCGCAGCTTCAACTTCATCCGCTCCTTCGAGGTGGTGGTGATGGTGGTGCTGGGCGGGCTGGGCTCGATCACCGGCTCGGTGCTGGCCGCCATCATCCTCACCGTGGCGCTGGAGGCCCTGCGCGAGTTCCAGCAGTACCGCATGGTGGTCTACGCCCTGCTCCTCATCGCGCTCATGCTCACACGGCCCCAGGGGCTATTCGGCACCCGCGAGCTGTGGGACCTGCCACTCGTCCGACGGCTGCCCTGGATGCGGAACCGGGCGGCGGCGGGCCCAGCCGGCGCCCCGCCCACCGAGGTGCGCGGCGAGACCGACTCGGGAGGGGAGACGTGAGCGAGCCCGTCCTCCACATCAGCGGGGTCACCATGCGCTTCGGGGGTCTCCGGGCGCTGGGGGACTTCAACCTCAGCATGGTGCCCGGCGAGCTGGTGGGCATGATCGGCCCCAACGGCGCCGGCAAGACCACCGCCTTCAACGCCGTCACCGGGGTGTACACCCCCACCGAGGGCGAGGTCCGGGTGGCCGGCGAGCGGGTCAACGGCCTGCGCCCGCACGAGATCTGCACCCGGGGGGTGGCCCGCACTTTCCAGAACATCCGCCTCTTCAAGCAGCTCTCGGCGCTGGACAACGTGCGGGTGGCCTGTCACGCCGGCGCCAAGAGCGGCTTCGTGGACTCGCTCTTCCTCACCCGCCATCACCGCTCCGAGGAGCAGCGCATCCTGGAGCGCGCCGAGAAGTACCTGGGGGTGATGGGGCTCTCCCCGCGGCGCGACGAGATCGCCCGCAACCTCCCCTACGGCGAGCAGCGGCGCCTGGAGATCGCCCGGGCGCTGGCCACCGGCCCCAAGGTCCTGTGCCTGGACGAGCCGGCCGCCGGCATGAACGCCGCGGAGAAGACCGAGCTCATGGCGCTCATCCGCTCCATCCGCGACCGCTTCGGCGTGGCCATCCTGCTCATCGAGCACGACATGCGGGTGGCCATGGGCGTCTCCGAGCGCATGATCGTCCTCGACCACGGGGTGACCATCGCCCAGGGCAAGCCGGAGGCGATCCGCAAGGATCCCAAGGTGATCGAGGCCTACCTGGGCGACGCCTACCTCGAGGAGAGGCACATCGCGGTGCCGGTCGGCCCGGGAAGCGGGGCGTCCCGGTGAGCGGCGACATCCTCCAGATCGAGAACCTGACCGTCTACTACGGGGCCATCCAGGCCCTGCGCGGCATCTCCCTGGCCGTGCCGCGGGGGCAGGTGGTGGCGCTCATCGGGGCCAACGGTGCGGGCAAGACCACCACCCTGCGCGCGGTGTCCCGGATGCTCAAGGCCTCCGCGGGCGCGGTCCGCTTCGAGGGCGAGGTGGTGACCCACCTCCCCTCCCACGAGCTGGTGGCCCGGGGCATGGCCCACGCCCCCGAGGGGCGGGGGATCTTCCTGAACCTCACGGTGAAGGAGAACCTCGAGCTGGGCGCCTACCTGCGCAAGGACCGGGACGGGATCCTGGAGGACAGCCAGCGCGCCTTCAAGCTCTTCCCCCTGCTGGCCGAGCGCAAGGCCCAGGTGGCGGGCACGCTCTCCGGCGGCGAGCAGCAGATGCTGGCGGTGGCGCGCGCGCTCATGAGCAAGCCGCGGCTCATGCTGCTCGACGAGCCGTCCCTGGGGCTGGCGCCGCAGGTGGTGGAGCGGATCTTCGGCGTGCTCCGCGAGGTGAACCAGGGCGGGGTGGCGCTCCTGCTCGTCGAGCAGAACGCCCACAAGGCGCTGCAGCTGGCCCATCGCGCCTACGTCCTGGAGACCGGCAACATCGTCATGGAGGGCACGGGCCGGGAGCTGCTGGCCTCGCCCGAGGTGCGCCGGGCCTACCTGGGCGAGTGACGGCGCCCTAGGCCACGTGGGTCCGGGCCGCGGCCGCCGGCCGGGCACCCCGGCGCTGGCGGCGGCGCCACAGGAGCGCGGCCAGGGCCGGCCAGGGCTCGAGGAGCCGGGCCAAAACCCCGCACCCCGGCGCCAGCGCCAGCTCGCGCACGGGGCGGCCCAGGGCCCGCGAGAGCAGCGAGTCGGCCAGCCAGCCGTCCTGCACCTCGGCGCCCGCCTTCGCCGGCGCGGCGTAGACCACGGTCAACGCCACCCCCTGGGAGGAGAGCTCCGGCTCGGCCGACAGCGCCCCGGCGCGCACCGCGCCCTGCCCGGGGCAGGCCTGGCCCGGGCACGGCGCCAGCGCCTCGAGCGAGTGGAGGAGCACCACCCGGCCACCGCCTCGAGGGGCCATGTGCGCCGCGGCCGCCCGGATCCCCAGGGCCTCCCCCGCCGCCGCCTCGCCCGATCGCCCGTCGGCGTCCGGCGGAGGCCGCCCCGCGGCGTGGAGCAGCACGTCGATGCCCCCGAAGGCCCTCGCGCCCAGCGCGAACCCGGCCGCCCACTGCGCCGGCTGCCGGACGTCGAGCGCGAAGAGCCGAACCTGGGACATGGGCCAGGCCGCGCGGCGAGCCGCCTCCTCCAGCCGGTGGTTGTCGAGATCGGCAGCCACCACCCGCCGGCCCAGCGACGAGAGGCGGCTCACCAGCTCCAGGCCGAGCCCGCTGGAGGCGCTGGTCACCAGGAAGACAGGATCGTCCAAGCGCGCCTCCCACGACGGGCCGGTGAGGCTGGACCCTCGAAACGGCGCCGATCGTGGGCACCTTTTCCGGATGGTGTCGACGCTGCCGGTGGTCGCAGGGCAGCGCGCCCGACGTGGCAGGAGGTCGCGGGCTAGGAGCGTCGCCCCAGCGCCTCGGGCGGGACGATCCCGGGCGGACGGACCAGGAGGAGCCCGATGGTGAGCAGGGCGGCGGCGGCGACGGTGCAGGCGACCGCGCGCGAGAGGGGCATCCCGCCCGGGCGCCCCAGCCAGGCCACGAGGAGCGGCGTGTGGGCGGCGAGGAGCGCCCCCACGTGGTACACGATGCCAAAGCTGCGGGCCCGCGCCTCGGCCGGGAAGAGGGCGGCGAAGAAGTAGGGCGTGACGCCCGAGATCCCGGCGCCCAGAGTACCCGCGAGGAGCGCGCCGGCCCAGAGCCACCCCGGCGCCGCCCCCACGTAGAGCGGCAGCGCCGCGAGCAGGAGGAGGAGCGGGACCACCTGGGCGCGCACCACCCCGTGGCGGCTGGCCGCGGCGCCGACCGCGACCGCGCCGGCCATCATCCCGGCGTTGAAGAGGAGGGTGGGCAGGCGGAGCGCGGCCGGGGAGAGGCCCAGCTCGGTCTGGAGGAGCGTGGCCCACATCCCGGTGAGGCCGTAGTACACGGCGAAGCTGGCGCCGTAGACCACGCAGGCCCAGGCGATGCGCGCCCACAGGCCGGGCGCCCGCAAGCCGGCGACCGGCGCGCCGCTCGAGGGGGTCCCCGGCGCGGGCCGGGGCGCCTCCTTCACCCACAGGCGAATCGGAATCACCAGGAGCGCCGGGAGCGCGGCCAGGAGGAAGAGCGGCCGCCAGCCGTGCGCCGGGACCACCGCGGCGTAGGCCAGGCTGGCCAGGAAGTAGCCCACCCCGAATCCTCCCTGGAGGACGCCCGAGGCCAGGCCGCGGGTCCGCGCCGGCCAGCTCTCCATGGCCAGCGCCGCGCCGGCGGTCCACTCCGCGCCCATGCCGAAGCCGAACACCGTTCGCAGCAGAAGCACCCAGCCGAAGGTCGGGGCCAGCGCCACCGCGCCGTCGCAGGCCGCGAACCAGGCGATGGAGATCATGAGCGGGAGCCTGCGGCCGTGCCGGTCGGCCAGCCAGCCCGCCGCGATCCCCCCGGCGAGCCGCACCAGCAAGGTCAGCGTGACCGAGAAGGCGGTGGCCACGTAGCTGACCTGGAACTCCCGGGCCATGTCCTTCATGGCGAAGAGGAAGACGCAGAAGTCGAAGCCGTCGAGCACCCAGCCGAGGAGGGCGGCGAGGTAGTTGGTCCACTGAACCCGGGTGGGCTCACGCCAGAAGGGCGGGAACGCGCGGGCGGGGGCGGGGGCTCCGGGCTCGGGCATCGGGGCGGAGGCATTAACCCGCGGACCACGCCATGTAAAGGCCCGGGGCGGCGAGCTACCATCCGGCATGGCCACCCACGACAACGCCTCGGCCCACGCCGCCGCGGACTACGACGCGCAGATCGAGGTGAGCGTCCCGCACCACCGGCTCATCCACCGCGAGGTGATCCGGCTGGTGCGCGCGGTGGACCCCGCGCCGGGCGAGTGGCTCGACACCGGCTGCGGGACCGGGAGCCTGGCGGCGGAGGCGGCCGCCGCCTTTCCCCGGACGCGCTTCCTCCTCGCCGATCCCTCGCCGGGGATGCTGGGCGAGGCAGGCCGGAAGCTCGAGGCGGCCCGGGATCGCGTGGCCTTTCTCCCGCCGGCGGGGACGGGGGACCTCGAGCCGTCGGCGGGGCCGGTCGACGTCCTGACCGCCGTCCAGTGCCACCACTACCTCGGCCGCGAGGCCCGCGGGGCGGCGCTCGAAAGGTGTCGGGAGCTGCTCCGCCCGGGCGGCCTCCTGGTCGTCACCGAGAACGTGCGCTTCGCCTCGGCGCGGGCCCAGGAGCTGGGGAGGCGGCGATGGATCGAGTACCAGATCGAGGCGGGAAGGGTCGCCCAGGCAGCCCGGGCCCACGTCGATCGGATCGACAAGGAGTTCTTCCCCATCACCGTGGACGAGCACCTCGCGCTCCTCGGCCGGCTCGGCTTCCGCGACGCAACCCTCTTCTGGCTTTCCCACATGCAGGCGGGGGTCTACGCCCTTCGCTGACGCGCCCGCGGTGCTACGCTCCTCGCGGGAGGGGGCGCCAGGAAGGCGTCCTTCCAGGGAGGTCGACGATGCGCAAGATCGCTGGGGCGGTGGCTTGCCTGGCGGCGCTCTGGGGCGCCCGGGCGATGGCCGTTGACGACTACGCGCCGGAGCACCGGCACGAGGGGTTCTACCTTCACGTAGAGCTGGGCCTGGGCGGCATGGAGACCAGGGCCGCCGCCACCAGCACCAACGAGGAGATGTCGCTCTCCGGCGGCGCCGGCGCCTTCGACATCGCCCTGGGCTGGTCCCTGGGCGACCACCTGGTGCTGGGCGGCGAGATCTGGGACATGGTGGTGCCGCAGCCGGACGTGAAGGTGGGGAGCTCCTCCGCCACCTCGGACTCCGACTCGCAGCTGTCTCTGGTCGGATGGGGCCCGACCATCCGCTACTACATCGCCCCCGAGCACCTCAACATGTTCCTCGCCGCCACGCCGTCCCTCACCCAGGTGAGCACCCGGCTCAACGGCAACGAGGGCTCGACCAAGACCGGCCTGGGGATCCGCCTCTCCGTCGGCAAGGAGTGGTGGCTGGGGCACTCGCAGTGGGGCATGGGCGTGGCCGGCCACCTGGTCCTCTCCACCAACAAGGACAACGGCGACAACGCGCCGACCTGGAACACCACCGGTGCCGGGATCGACTTCTCGGCGACCTGGAACTGACGCCGGGGGGGTCCGCAGGAGGGACGGGTCGCGCCGGCGGTGGACGGCGCTCGGCGCCACGGAAGACCTGACCGCGGCGCCGCCTCCCCTCACCGAGGCCCTTCGAACGACCCCTGGTCCGTCCTCCACCTCGAGCGGCAAGAGGCGGGCTGCGTGCTCACCCTATTCGCTCCGGTCCCCGATCGGCCTGACCGACGCCCCAGCCCGTCCCTCCGACCGGCGATCGAGGCCTGGCCAGGTACGGTCGGCCTGGCTCGTGGCCCGAGCACGCGACCCGGGGCCCTCCCGGCCAGGTGGCTCGTTCCCCGTCGCCCGCGCCGTGGCCGCCCGAGTGTGCGAGGAGTGGGGCTGGAAGACGGTCAGGCCGCCGCCCGAGCGGCCGTGGCCAGCTCCGAGAGGCGTCGCCGGCGCGGGCCGGCCGCGAGGAGGTGTCCCAGGGCGACCAGCACGCCCACGGCCAGGCACCCCCACCACAGGGCCGGCGCGCCCAGGTGTCGCATCGCCTGCCCGCCCACCACCGGCGAGAGCGCCAGCGAGAGCCCCCAGACCATGGAGAAGGCGCCCTGGTAGCGGCCGCGGAGCTCGACGGGGGCGAGGTCCGCGACCAGCGCCGCGGCCACCGGGAAGCCCACCACCTCGCCCACCGTCCAGAAGGCCGCGCCGAGGAGGTAGAGCGGCAAGGTGGAGACCACCGCGTTCAGGCCGTAGCCCAGGCCGAAGAGGAGGGTGGAGGCGGCCAGGAGCCGCGCGCCGTCGACCTTGCGGAGGAGCGGGGTGAGCCAGGGCTGGAGGACCACCACCCCGATGCAGTTGGAGGCCATGAGCCAGGAGAAGCCGCGCGAGCCGACCCCGTGGTCCACCATGTCGAGCGGCAGCGCCAGCTGGAACTGGGTGAAGACCACCAGCGCCAGGAGGTGGAGCAGGAGGAAGGCGAGGTAGGGGCCGTCCCGGGCCACCCGGGCCAGGCCCAGGAGCAGGGGCTCGTGCCGGGCGATGGCGGGCCGGGTCTCGGGGACCTTCCAGGCGATGACCCCGGCGCAGGCGAAGGTGGTGGCCGCGTCACAGAGGAAGAGCCAGAAGAGGAGGCGCGAGGGGACGAGCCCGGCCGCGAAGAATCCGAGGGCCAGGCCCAGGTTGAGCGCCCAGTAGACGAGGCCGAAGGCGCGCGGCCGGTCGGCGGGCTGGACCACGTCGGCGATGGCCGCGCTGGACGAGGGGTAGAAGGACTGCTGGGTGGCCCCGCCGAAGAAGGCCAGCGCCGAGAGGAGCAGCGGGTCTCCGGCGAGGGCGATGGCCACCACCGAGAGGCCGTTCAGGACCAGCCCCCAGATCATGGTGGCGCGGCGGCCCCAGCGGTCGGTGAGCGAGCCGCCCAGGGGCGCGGCCAGGGTCCCGCCCAGCCCCCACAGCCCCACCACCCAGCCGGCCTGCGCCTGGTCGAGGCCGTGCTCCTGGCGCAGGTAGAGCGCCAGGAAGATCCCCACGAAGCTGGCCAGCCGGTTGACGAGCGTACCCCACCAGATGGCCCAGTAGACCGGGGGGAGGCCACCCGTCGAGGCGCGAAGGCGGTCGCGGAGCGCGCGCACGCGACGACGGAATAGCGCAGGAGCGGGCCGGCCTGCAAACGCTCAGGCGACCTCCGCCTCGCCGGGCGAAGCCTCCTCGCGCGCCCGCTCGGCCAGCCTTCGGCGGCGCGGCCCGGCCGCCAAGGCGTGCCCCGCCGCCACCAGCGCGCCGACGATCAGGCAGCCGACCCACACCGCACGCGCCCCGGCCCGGGCCGCCAGCTCGCCGGAGAGGAGCGGCGAGAGGGCGAAGGCGACCGAGAAGGTCGTGCCGTAGGCGCCCTGGTAGCGGCCGCGGAGCGAGGGCGGCGCCATCGAGGCGGCCAGGGCCGAGGCCACCGGCAGGCCCATCACCTCGCCCAGGGTCCAGAGCGCCACGCCCAAGGCGTAGAGGGGGAGGGTGGTGGCCACGGCGTTCAGGCCGTAGCCCACGCCGAAGAGGAGCGCCGAGGCGACCAGCGCCCGGGTGGGATCTCGCCGGCGCAGGAGCGGCCCGAGGATGGGCTGGAAGAGGATGGCCCCGGCGCAGTTCTCCCAGAGGAGGAAGGCGTACCCGCCGCGCCCCACCCCGTGGGCGGCCACGTCCACTCCCAGCATCAGCGCCCACTGCGTGAAGACGAGGAGCAGGAGCAGGTGCAGCCCCAGCAAGGCGACGAAGGGGCCGTCGGCCAGGACCCGAAGCAGACCGGCCAGGGCCGGGTGGTGCTCCGCCCGCGCCGGGCGGGTCTCGGGCACCCTCCAGGCGACGAGGGCGAGGAAGCCGCAGGTGGTCGCGGCGTCGAGGAGGAAGAGCGCGGGGAGGCTCCGGGTCCCGACCACGCCGGCCACGGCGTAGCCCACGCCGAAGCCGATGTTCGCCCCCCAGTAGACGAGGCCGAAGGCGCGGGGCCGCTCCGGGAGCGGCACCACGTCGGCCACCGCGGCGTTCAGGGCCGGAGGGTAGGCCTGGCCGGTGGCGCCGGCGAGGAAGGTCAGGGCGGCGAGCAGCGCCGGGGTGCGGGCGAAGGGGAGCGAGGCCACCGCCAGGGCGCTCCCGGCCAGGCTGCCCAGCATGGTGGCGCGGCGCCCGACGCGATCGGCCAGGGTCCCGCCCACCAGGGCGGCCAGGGTCCCGCCCGCGCCGTAGAGCGCCACCACCCGCCCCGCCTCGGCGGCGCCGTAGCCGCGCTCCTGCACCAGGAAGAGGGCCAGGAAGCCGACCACGAAGGAGGCGGCACGGTTCAGGAGCACGCCCCACCACAGCACCCAGAAGACGGGGGGAAGGCCGCCGGCGAAGGCGCGGATGCGGGCGCGGAGCTGCACGGGGCCGCGAACTCTACCGCGGATGGGCCCGGAAACAAGACGGCCGCCCTCGGGGAGGGCGGCCGTCGGGGCCCGGGGTGACCCGGCTCGACTAGATGTCGAAGTAGAGCGCGAACTCGAGCGGCGAGGGGCGCATCCGAACCGGGTTCACTTCCTTGTCGTACTTGTACTGGATCCAGGTCTCGATCACGTCCTCGGTGAAGACGTCGCCCTTGAGCAGGAACTTGTGGTCCTTGCGCAGGCACTCCAGGGCCTCGTCCAAGGAGCCGGGCATCTTGGGGATGTCCTTCAGCTCCTCGGGGGACATGCCGTAGATGTCCTTGTCCAGCGGCTGGCCGGGGTTGATCTTGTTCTCGATGCCGTCCAGGCCGGCCATGAGCATGGCCGCGAACGCCAGGTAGCCGTTGCAGGACGGATCGGGGGACCGGAACTCGATGCGCTTCGCCTTGGGGCTGGGCGAGTACATGGGGATGCGGATCGAGGCGGAGCGGTTGCGGGCCGAGTAGGCGAGGTTGATGGGCGCCTCGAACCCCGGCACGAGCCGCTTGTACGAGTTGGTGGTCGGGCAGCAGATGGCGGCCAGCGTCGGGCCGTGCTTCAGGATGCCGCCGATGTACCACATGGCCAGGTCGGAGAGGCCGGCGTAGCCCTCGCCGGCGAAGAGAGGCTTGCCGCCCTTCCAGATCGACTGGTGGGTGTGCATGCCCGAGCCGTTGTCGCCGTAGAGCGGCTTGGGCATGAAGGTCACGGTCTTGCCGTGCCGGCGGGCGACGTTCTTGATGATGTACTTGAACCACATGAGCTGGTCGGCCATGGTGACCAGCGGCGCGAACTTGATGTCGATCTCGGCCTGGCCGGCGGTGGCCACCTCGTGGTGCTGCCGCTCGACGTGGATGCCGACCGACTCCATGACCCGGCACATCTCGGTGCGGATGTCCTGCTGGCTGTCGGTCGGGGCGACCGGGAAGTAGCCCTCCTTGTAGCGGGGCTTGTAGCCGAGGTTCCCGCCCTCCTCCTCGCGGCCGGTGTTCCACTGGCCCTCGGTGGAGTCGACCTTGTAGAACGCCTGGTTCACGCCGGCGTCGTACCGGACCTCGTCGAAGATGAAGAACTCGGCCTCGGGGCCGAAGAAGGCGGTGTCGCCGATGCCCGTGGACTTCAGGTACTTCTCCGCCTTGATGGCGATGTTGCGCGGGTCCCGGGAGTACGGCTCCTTGGTGATGGGGTCGGTGACGTTGCAGATGAGCGAGAGCGTGGGCTCCGCCATGAAGGGGTCGATCACCGCCGTCGACGCGTCCGGCACGACCAGCATGTCGGAGGCATGGATCGCCTGCCAGCCGCGGATCGACGAG
>Ga0335071_10003820_pt1 | contig 15814 bp, 19 predicted proteins | sample Lox_Sample_15_FD_206724 | JGI IMG/M metagenome (GOLD analysis project Ga0335071, IMG submission 206724) | Soil microbial communities from Loxahatchee National Wildlife Refuge, Florida, United States - Lox_Sample_1.5 | ecosystem: Environmental > Terrestrial > Soil > Wetlands | place: USA... | reverse complement strand
CCGGCCGCGAGCACCGCGCCGGTGTTCCCGGCGGAGACGACGGCGTCGGCGCGGCCCTCGGCGACGGCGCGGACGGCGGCGACGAGCGAGCTGTCCGGCTTCGCACGGACCGCCTCCGCCGGCTTGTCGCTCATCTCGATCACGCCGACGGTCTCGACGAGCTCGAGCCCGGCCGCGTCGATCCCCGCCGAGCCGTAGAGGACCGGCGTCAGCGTGTCGCTGCGCGCTGCAACCGCGCCCGCGACGACCTCGTCCGGCCCGCGGTCCCCGCCCATCGCGTCGACCGCGATGACGGGCATGCGCTACGGCGCGTCGACGCGGAGCGGTTCGACCTCGCGGCCCTTGTAGGTGCCGCAGGTCGGGCAGACGTGGTGCGGCCGCTTGGGATTGCCGCACTGCGGGCAGACGTTCACGCGCGGCGCCGAGATCGCGTGCGTCGCGCGGCGCTTGTCGCGCCGGGACTTCGAGGTTTTCCGCTTCGGGACGGCCATGACCGGCTGCGGAGTATAGCGGCGCCGCGCAGCACCTCCGTGCGGGGATAGCCTCCCGGCATGGAGACGCGGACGCTCGGCGGGCTGGAGGTCTCCGAGCAGGGCCTCGGGTGCATGGGGATGTCGGCGTTCTACGGGGAGACCGACGAGGCCGAGTCGATCGCGACGATCCACCGCGCGATCGAGCTCGGGATCACGTTCCTCGACACCGCGCAGATCTACGGGCAGGGCGCGAACGAGGAGCTCGTCGGCCGGGCCGTCCGCGGCCGCCGCGACGAGGTCGTGATCGCGACGAAGTTCATGGGCACCGTGAGCCCGGACGGGAGCCGCAGGATCGACGGGAGCGCCGCCTTCGTCCGCGACTCGATCGACGGGTCGCTCGCGCGGCTCGGCGTCGACCACGTCGACCTCTACTACCAGCACCGCGTCGACCCGGCGACGCCGATCGAGGAGACGGTCGGTGCGATGGCGGAGCTCGTCGCCGCCGGGAAGGTCCGCCGGCTCGGCCTCTCGGAGGCGGGGCCGGAGACGATCCGGCGCGCGCACGCGGTCCACCCCATCGCGGCGCTGCAGTCGGAGTACTCGCTCTGGACGCGCGACCCCGAGGGCGGCGTCCTCGACACGTGCCGCGAGCTCGGGATCGGCTTCGTCGCGTACAGCCCGCTCGGCCGCGGGTTCCTCGCCGGCAGGTTCGCCTCGCCGGACGAGCTCGCCGGCGACGACTTCCGCCGCACGAACCCGCGCTTCACCGGCGACAACCTCGTCCGCAACCTGCGGCTGGCCGAGCGGGTCCGCGAGCTCGCAGCCGCCAAAGGGGTCACGCCCGCGCAGCTCGCGCTCGCGTGGGTCCTGTCGCGCGGGCCCGACGTGGTGCCGATCCCGGGCACGAAGCGGCGCAGCTACCTCGAGCAGAACGCGGCCGCCGGAGAGGTCGAGCTCACGGCCGGGGACCTCGCGCTCCTCGACGAGGAGTTCCCGACGGGAGCCGCCGCCGGCGACCGCTACGCCGACATGTCGTCGGTCGGCCGCTAGGCGCCGTCGGGGCGGAGCGCCTCGAGCGCGGCCCAGCGCGGGTCGCCCTCGTCCTCCTCGTGGACGTGCGGCTCCGCGTTCAGGTCGCGCCCGCAGACCGGGCAGAGGCCGGCGCAGTCGGGGCGGCAGAGGATCTTGTCCGGGAGCTCGAGCGCGACGGCGTCGCGGGCCCACGAGGAGAGGTCGAGGCGGTCGTCGTCGACGTACGGCGAGCGGAGCTCCTCGTCGCCGCCGGGGTTCGTCGCCTGGTACTCGCGGGCGTGGACCGGCAGCTCGAGGTCGGTGTCCGCGAGGCAGCGGAAGCACGGGCCCTGCAGCGCGACGCGGAAGGCGAGCTCGAAGACGGTGCCGGTCGTCGCCCGCGTGATCGTGAGGATCGCGGGCGTCGGGTCGGGCGTCGGGACGTACTCCTGGCCGCCGATCACGAGCGGGTCGAGCTGGACCTCGACGTCCTCCCGGAGCTGCTCGCCGCTCCGGAGCCGGGCGTTGCGGAGGTTGAAGACGGTCACGTCTTCAACGGTAGCGCGCGTGCCTTACGCCGGAATGCGGCGCAGCTCGGCGAGGGTCGGCGCCGGGTTGACCTCGACCGCCTGGGCATCCTGGCGGCGGATGTAGGCCTCGAGCGACTCGGCGGTCGGCTCCGCGCCGTGCGGCTCGCGGGCGAGGAAGAGCATCGCGACCGACGCGAGGATCACGAGCCCGGCGGCGACCTCCTTGCCTCCGATCCGCTCGCCGATGAACGCCCAGCCGAGCAGGACGGCGACCGCGGGGTTCACGTAGGCGTAGGTCGAGAGGAGCTGCGTGCCGACGTTCGACAGGAGCCAGCCGTACGCGGTGAAGGCGACGATCGACCCGAAGACGACGAGATAGACGAGCGCGGCGAGCGAGGCCGGCGAGACCGCGCCGAGGCTCACGTGCGAGAGGTCGCCCTTCGCCGCCGAGAGCCCGGCGAGCATCACCGAGGCGCAGAGGAGCTGCATCGCCGCGGCGAGCGCGGGCTTCGTCGGCAGCGGCGCGATCCGGGCGAAGACGGAGCCGACGGCCCACGCGAGCGCGGCGAGCAGGATCACGGCCGTCCCGAGGATGTCGACGCGGCCGCCGGGGCCGACGAGCAGCCCGACGCCGAGGAGCCCTGCCGCGATCCCCGCGACGGCGCCGAACGGCAGCCGGATCCCGAGGACGAGCCGGTCGAGCACCGCCATGAAGAGGGGCACGCTCGCGATCAGGAGCGCGGCGTACCCGGTCGGGACGCGCTGCTCGGCGAGCGCGACGCCGCCGGTGTCGACGACGAGCAGGAGGCCGCCGATCGCGGCGGCGGCGCCCCACTGGCGGCGGCCCGGCCGCTCCGCCTTGACGTCCCCGCGCCAGAGGCACCAGCCGTAGAGGAGCGCGCCGGCGACGAAGAACCGGACGGAGAGCATCAGGAGCGGCGGGAGCGTCCGGTCGGCGACGGAGATCGCGAGATACGTCGATCCCCAGACGAGATAGATGGTTCCGAGTGCCGCGCCGCGCTTCATGCTCCCAGCGTGCCCGCGCCGGTTCGATTAGGGCAAATCGATATACAATTGGCATCGATCATGAAACGTGATCAATTTCTCGGGATCGAGCTGCGCCATCTCGCCGCGCTCGAGGCGGTCGGGCGCACGCGGTCGTTCGGCGCGGCGGCGCGCGAGCTCGGCTACACGCAGTCGGCGATCAGCCAGCAGATCGCGCGGCTCGAGCGGGCCGTCGGGCAGAGGCTCGTCGACCGGCCGGGCGGGCCGCGCCGCGTCGACCTCACCGAGGCCGGGCGCCTGCTGCTCCGCCACGCCGACGCGATCGTCGCGCAGCTCGACGCCGCGCAGGCCGACATGGCCGCGCTCGCCGAGGGCGCGGCCGGGCCGCTGCGCGTCGGGATCTTCCAGAGCGTCGGCGCGCGCATCCTTCCTGGACTGCTTCGACGATTCCAGGCCGAGTGGCCGCGCGTCGAGGTGCGCGTCCGCGAGGAGACGGACGCGACCGAGCTGCTCCGCCTGCTCGAGCGCGGCGAGCTCGACCTGACCTTCGCCGACCTGCCGCTCCCGGAGGGCCCGTTCGAGTTCGCCGAGGTGCTGCACGACCCGTACCTGCTGCTCGTGTCGTCGAAGTCGGAGCTCGCCGGCCGCGAGAGCGCCCGGCTCCGCGACCTTGCCGGCCAGCCGTTCGTGAGCTGGCGCACCGGCGCCGAGTTCGAGCGGTTCCTCGGGAGCCTCGTGCCGGAGCTCGACGTCGTGTTCCGCACCGACGACAACGGGACGCTCACCGCGCTCGTCGCCGAGGGTCTCGGCGTCGCCGTCGTGCCACGGCTCGTCGTGAACCCGCGGAACCCGGCGGTCGTCGGGCTGCCGCTCGGGACGCGGATCCCGCCGCGCGTCCTCGCGATCGTCTGGCACCGCGACCGCTACCGCTCCGCCGCGTCCCAGGCGTTCGCGGATCTCGCGCGCGAGCTGGGGGCCGACTTCACCCGGCGTCAGGAGGCACAGCGAGGAGCTAGCGAACGGTCCAGCGCGTCGGCGGCCAGTACGTCGCGACGACCGGCCCGATGAACGCCGACCGCCGCACCGGCCCCCACGTGCGCGAGTCGCACGAGCCGGCCCGGTTGTCGCCCATCATGAAGTACTCGCCCTTGCCGAGCCGCGGCCACGACTTCGTCGCGTGGTCGCGCTCGAGCGGCGGGACGTAGCGCTCGACGAGCAGCTTCCCGTTCACGGAGTAGTAGCCGTCGCGTTCCGAGATCCGGTCGCCGGGGATCCCGATCACGCGCTTGAGGAACGTGCCGCCCTCGCTGCAGAGCTGCTTCGCCGCGGCCGGCGCGTGGAAGACGGCGATCTCGCCGCGGCGCGGGTTGCGGAAGCGGTAGACGACCTTCGCGACGATCACGCGGTCGTTGAACTCGGCGGTGCAGTACGCCGTCGGCTTCGCGCACGCGAGCGTCGGCTCCATCGAGCCGGTCGGGACGCGGAACGGCTGCGCGACCTCGGCCTCGAACGCGAGGATCACGGCGATCGCGATGCCGAGGGTCACGATCCACTCGACGATCGTCTTGCGCATCGACGCAGGTTAGACGCGCTCGCCGCGGACGGCGCGGACGTAGCGGTCGACCGAGCGGCGGACGACGTCCTTTCCGTCGCGCGGCACGAGCCTCCCCCACCACGCGCCGTGGATCGTGTCGAAGTCGAACGGCTCGAGCGCGTCCCCGATCCGGCGCACCGCCGCCTCGCCGAGCGGGACGAGGTTCGGGTAGCTCCACATGAACGAGACGTGCGTCCGGTCGGGGACGACCTGGACGATGTCGCCGGAGAGGAGCGCGCGCCGCCCGGCGACGTGGAGCACCTGGCCGCCGGCGAAGTGGCCGCCGCAGCGGACGAGCGTGAGCCCGCCGCCGAGGTCGAGCGTCTCGCCGTCCCAGAACGCGATCCGGTCGTCCGGCCGCATCACCCACTCCGCGTCGTCGCGGTGGAGGTGGACCGGGCAGCCGAAGCGCTCCGCCCACTCGACCATCGCCGAGTAGTAGTGCGGGTGCGAGATCGCGATCGCGGCGAGCCCGCCGTGCGCCTCGACCTCGCCCGCCGTCTCGTCGTCGAGGAGCGTGATGCAGTCCCAGAGGAGGTTCGAGGCCTGCCACGGGACGAGGAGCGCGCGCTGCCCGATCGCGAAGGCCGGCTCGGTTCCGATCCCGACGAAGCCCGCGTCGTCGCGGATCCGGTTGCCGTGGTCGGCGCGGAGCTCCGCGAGCGTCGTCCACCGCTGGCCCGCCTCCGGGACGTACTGGCGCGCGTCCTCGCAGACGGGGCAGCGCGACGGCGCGGCCTCGCCGAACTGGACGCCGCAGGTGCGGCAGATCGCGAGGTCGCTAGTAGCCGAGGTCGTCGCCGGTGCCGTCGTTCTGGCCGATGCCGGCGACGACGGTCTCCTGCGAGCGCTCGTTCAGCCGCTCCCGGCCGCGCTTCACGGCGACGAGGAACTTGTCGAGGTTGACCTCGAGCGTCGCGAGGATGTTGTCGGCCCAGTCCTCCATCTCGAGCTTCGTCTCGCGGGCCTGGCGGCGCGCGTCGTCGACGATGTCCTGGGCCTGCCGCTCGGCGATCTTCACGATCTCGGTCTGGGACGCCTCGCGGACGGCCTGCTCGCGCGCCTCGGCGAGGAGGCGGTCGACCTCCCGCTTCGCCTCGGCGAGCATCTCCTGCCGTTCCTTCACGATCCAGCGCGCCTGCTTGATCTCCTCCGGGATCGTCGCCCGCATCTGGTCGAGGATGTCGTAGATCTCCTCGCGGTCGATGCGGACCTGGTCGGTGAGCGGCACGGCCTTCGCGTTGTGCACGAGGTCGTCGAGCTTGTCGATGAGAACGAGGACGTCCATGGCAGGAATTCTAACTTCGGCGGGCGATAGACCGGTCCTGCCCTCGGTCAAACGCGCTCCAGAAGCCATTCGTGGACCTCGGGGACCCGGCGCGTGTAGAGCGTCAGGTGCCCGTCGCCGGGGGTGATCCGCGCCTCGACGCCGGGGATCCGGCCGGCGAGCCAGCGGCCGTGGCCGGCCGGGACGAACCGGTCCTCGGCGCCCTGCCAGAGGAGCAGCGGGACGGCGATCTCGGCGACGTCGAAGCCCCAGGGCGACGCGAACGCGAGGTCGTCGTCGACCCAGCCGTCGACGCCGTTCGCGAGGGCGCCGGCGAAGCTCTCGTACATGTGGGCCGCGAGCTCGTCGTCGAGCTCGGCCGCGTCGACCGGCGAGAGCAGGGTCGCGAGCTCGTCCTTCAGGCCGCCCGGGCCAGCGGCGACGAACGCGGGCGCGTCCCGCTCGTGGTTCGGGCGGAGCGCGGCCTCGCCCTCGAGCGCGGCGTGGAACTCGACGACGTTCATCTCCCCCATGCCTTCGAGGAAGTCGAGCCCGTCGGCGTCGTAGGGCGCGACGGCGGCGAGCGACGCTGCGGCGACGACGCGGTCCGGAAGCAGCGCGGCCGTCGCGAGCGCGTGCGGGCCGCCGCCCGAGATGCCCCACGTCGCGAGCCGCTCGAGCCCGAGCTGATCGGCGATCGTCGCCACGTCGGCGGCGGCGTCGCCGACCGAGCGGCCGGCGTGTCGCGACGAGCCGGCGTAGCCCGGACGGTCGTAGGCGACGAGACGGATCCCGCGCGCGGCCGCGTCCTCGACGTGCCGGTCGTGGAGCAGCGCGCAGCCCGGCGTCCCGTGGTGGACGACGACGGGGAAGCCGCTCGGGTCGCCGTCCTCGACCACGTGGAGGACGCGGCCGTCCGGCGTCGCGACGGTGTGGCCGGTCACTCGGCGGGGTTCTCTGGCGTGCCCGGCCGGCCGGCGGGGAACAGCTCCTTGAAACGGCGCGCCACCGGCTCCGGGACGAGCGCGGACACGTCGCCGCCGAACGCGGCGATCTCCTTCACGCCGCTCGAGGAGACGAAGCTGACCTGCGGGCTCGCCATCACGTAGACCGTCTCGACGTCGGGCGCGAGGTGCCGGTTCAGCTGGTTCATCTGGAACTCCCACTCGAAGTCCGAGATCACGCGCAGCCCCTTCACGATCGCCTTCGCGTCCCATTTGTGCGCGAACTCGACGACGAGCTCGCGGAAGACGTCGATCTCGACGTTGTCGAGATGCGCGAGCGCGGTGCGCAGGAACTCGACGCGCTCGTCGATCGAGAACATCGGCTCCTTGTGGTGCGGGTTGCCGACGACGCCGACGACGACGCGGTCGAAGATCCCGGCGGCGCGCGCGATCACGTCGACGTGGCCGTTCGTCACCGGGTCGTACGAGCCGGGGCAGATCGCCGTGATCATGTGCCCGGCTCGAAGAGCGTGATGCGCGCGGAGCCGTACCTGCGCGACGTGCGCTGCTCGAGCGGCAGCGCGGGCTCGACACGCGCGTCGGTCTCGACGACGAGGACGCCGTCCGGCGCGATGACGGACGGGAGGTAGCGGGCGAGCTGCGGTTCGAGGTCGGCGTACATGTCGTAGGGCGGGTCGACGAGGACGAGATCGTACTTCCTCCCGGCGGCGGCCTCCTGTGCGAGCGCCGTCGTCGCGTCCTGGCGGAGGACGCGCGCGCCGGTGAGCCGGAGCTTGTCGAGGTTGCGCTCGATCGTGCGGGCCGCGTCCGGATCGAGCTCGACGAACGTGGCGCGGACCGCGCCGCGCGAGAGCGCCTCGAGCCCGAGCGCGCCCGAGCCGGCGTAGAGGTCGAGCACGGTCGCGCCGTCGAGCGGGCCGACGAGGTTGAAGACGTTCTCGCGGACGCGGTCGGACGTCGGCCGCGTCTCGAGGCCGCGCGGGGCCGCGATCGTGTGTCCCCTCCGGCTGCCCGCGATGATCCGCACCGCTCAAGCTTAGGATGGCGGCGTGGCGACGTTCTGCCTCGTCCACGGCGCCTGGCACGGCGGCTGGGCGTGGGCCCCGCTCCGGGCCGAGCTCGAGGCGCGCGGGCACGCGGTCGTCGCGCCGGATCTCCCGTGCGACGACGTCCGCGCCGGGATCGGGGAGTACGCGGCCGTCGCGCGCGACGCGCTCGGCGGCGTCGAGGACGCGGTCGTCGTCGGGCACTCGCTCGGCGGGCTGACGATCCCGCTCGTACCGGCGCGGACGCGCATCTTTCTCTGCGCGCTCGTCCCGGGCGCGGACACATCGGATGCGTTCGTCCCGGGGTTCGGCGAGGCGCGCATCCGGGACGAGCTCGGGCGCTCGTACTACCCCGACCCGGCGGACGCGGCGCGCGAGCTGCAGTACCCGGACGCGGACGTGGCTCTTGCGGCGAGGCTCCGTCCGCAGGCGCCGATCGACGCAGCTCCGTGCGAGATCGCCGGACCGGTCGCGTACATCGTCTGCGCACGCGACGCGTCGATCCGCGCCGACTGGCAGCGCCGTGTTGCGCGCGACGTGCTCCGCGTCGAGCCGGTCGAGCTCGACGCCGGCCACTCGCCGATGCTCACGCACCCGCGCGAGCTCGCGGACGCGCTTTCCTCCATGGCTTAGCCACGTGGCGTGGCGTGGCTTGGCCACGTGGCCAAGCGTGGCGTCGCCACGCGGCGTGGCGTGGCGTCGCCACGACAAATGTGATGGCGTCGCCAACCCCTTTCCGGCCATGGCTCACGCGAGGCAGGCGTCATGGCTCGAGCTTGCGACGCGCACGTGGAGACGCACCTGTCCAGCGCGGTCGAGCACGGTCAGCATCCCCGTCTCGAGCGACGGCGTGAGCACGACGCCCGACGCGAACTGGACGTTGAACGAGCCGAGCGGGATCGCCGAGCCGCCGAGCTCGGTGGCCGACGGCTCGTCGTAGACGCGCACGGTGCCCGATCCGCCGCTCGTCACGAACGCACGCCGTGCGAGGAACGTCACGTGCTGCGGCGGCTCGTCGGCCGGCAGGATGTGCAGCACGCGGCCCGAGCGGACGTCGTACACGGCGATCGTCCTGGTGGCACCCGAGGTGACCCACGCCCTCCGCCCGCCCGGCGCGAACCCGACGTCGTGCATCGGGAACGGCGGCACGATGGTGCCGCGGTGCACGGGCCGTTCCGGTGTGGAGACGTCGACGACCGCGAACCGCGGCGACGCCGTCCCGAGCCCGACCCAGAGCGTGCGGTTGTCGGGCGCGATCGAGAGGTGGCGCGGCCACAGCGAGAGCCGGAGGCGGCCCACGGCCTCCCCGCGCAACACGTCGAGCGTCACGAGCTCGATCCGACCCGAATCGGTGACGTACGCGTATCTGCCGTCGGCACTCCCGGCCGTGTACCGGGGCTCCTCGAACGCGTCGATCACGCGGCGCACCGCAAGCGAGCTCCCGTCGACGAGCGAGACGGCGGCAGCGTCGGTGTGCGCGACGACGGCCACCGCCCCGACGCGCTCGATGCTGCGCGGGTCGGGGTGCGTCGGGATCGTCGAATGGATACGCCCTGTCGCGAGCTCGACCGCGACGACGCGCGCCTCGAGGTCGGCGGTGACGAGCGCGAGACCCGACGGTCCACCCGCGGCGAGCGCGCCGGCCGCGTCGCGGAGCGCGAACGGCGCCGCCGTCGCGGCGACGAGGAATCCGCGCCTGTCCACGCACTGTCTACGTCAGGCGAGCGCCGCGGGGTCCGTCCCGGCGAAGAGCTCGTCGACCTCGTCCTGCAGCGGCCCGGGCTCGGTGCCGATCGCGGCGGCGGCGGCGCGGGCGCGCTCGAGCAGCGCGCGGTCGCGGCGGATGTGCGCGAAGCGGAGGTCGGACAGGCCCGACTGTCGCGTCCCGAGCAGGTGGCCGCCGCCGCGGAGGTCGAGGTCGCGCTCCGCGAGCTCGAAGCCGTCGGTCGTGTCGACGAGCGCCTGCAGCCGGGCCTGCGCCGACTCGGTCAGTTCTTCCTTTGCCCGCGAGACGAGGAGGCAGTACGACTGCTCGGCGCCGCGCCCGACACGGCCGCGGAGCTGGTGCAGCTGCGCGAGCCCGAACCGGTCCGCCTCCTGGACGATCATCACGGTCGCGTTCGGGACGTCGACGCCGACCTCGATCACCGTCGTTGCGACGAGCACGTCGAGGTCGCCTGCCTTGAAGCGCGCCATCAGGTCGCGGCGCTCCGCCGGCTTCAGGCGCCCGTGCGCGCAGCCGACACGAAACTCCCGTAGCTCGGCGCGGCGCAGCCGTTCCGCCTCCTCCTCCGCAGCGCGCGCGAGCGTCGTCTCCGACGCCTCGACGAGCGGGCACACGACGTACGCCTGGCGCCCCTCGCGCAGCAGCCGCGTGAGCCGCGTGTACGCCTCCGACGCGCGCTCCTCCGGGATCCAGCGCGTGACGACCGGCTTGCGCGACGCCGGCGGCTTCGCGATCTCCGACACGGCGAGATCGCCGTAGACCGTGAGCGCGAGCGTGCGCGGGATCGGCGTCGCGGTCATGTGCAGCACGTGCGGACTGCGTCCCTCCACGAGTGCCTTCCGCTGCTCCACGCCGAAGCGGTGCTGCTCGTCGACGACCGCGACCGCGAGATCCGCGAACTCGACCTCCTGCTGGATGAGCGCGTGCGTGCCGACCGCGATCTGCGCCTCGCCGCTCCGGAACCGCGCACGCACCGCCGCGTGCTCGCGCGCCGGCAGCGCACTCGTGAGCAGCTCGCACGTGACGCCGAGCTCGAGACAGAGGTCCGCGATCGTGAAGAAGTGCTGCTCGGCGAGCGTCTCCGTCGGTGCCATGAGCGCGCCCTGGCGCCCGTTCTCGACCGCCCGCAGCAGCGCGTACAGCGCGACGACGGTCTTCCCCGAGCCGACGTCGCCCTGGAGCAGGCGCTGCATCGGGATCGTCCGCGCGAGGTCGCCGTCGAGCTCGCGGATCGCCTGCTCCTGGTACGGCGTCAGCGCGAACGGAAGCGCACGGCGGTAGCGCGCGATCAGATCGCCCGGCTCGCCGAGCGACGGCGCGACGGTCCGTTCGCGCTCGGCGACGCGGCGCGCGATCCCGATCTGGAGGAGGAGCAGCTCGTCGAACGCGAGCCGTGAGCGACCGGCCTCCGCCTCGCCGAGCGAGCGCGGATGGTGCACCGCGACGAGCGCGTCGGCCTTCAGCGGCAGCCCCTCGCCGGCGCGGAGCTCCGCCGGCAGCGGATCGAAGTAGTCGCGTGCGTGCGGGAGCGCGGCGAGGACGAGCTCGCGGATCTTCTTCGGCGTGATCTCCTCGCTCGCCGGGTAGACGGGCGCGAAGTCCGCCGTCGCCTCGCCGTCGCCGACGTCGTACGCGCGGACGTCGAAGCCGTAGCGGCCGGGCCGGCCCCGCAGGCGCACACGGACGCCGACCCGCAGCTGGTCCGCGAGCCACGGCTGGTTGAACCACGTCGCGCCGACGGACGCCGTCCCGTCGTCGACGCGTGCCGTGACGATCGTGAGGCGGCCGCGACGCCGCGAGCTCACGTTGATGATCTCGCCCGCGATCACGACCTCCTCGTCGCCGCCGAGCGCGGCGATCGCGACCTCGCGCGCCGGGTCCTCGTAGCGGCGCGGCCGGTGCTCGAGCAGGTCGCGCACGGTCTCGAGCCCGAGCTTCGCGAGCCGCCGCTTGATCGTCGGCCCGACGCCGGGGAGCGTGTCGAGCGACGCGTCGAGGCGCTCCGGATGCGGCCGCCCGCGCAGCGCGGGCCAGGCCTGCGGTCGGTCCAGGCCTGCAAACACCGTCTGTCGACGGCTCGCTGTCATCGTGCTCGGCGCCAGAGCGGGACGGAGTATAGGAAGCCGGTCCGGACGGACTCGACACCTATGCTCCCGTCATGGGCGCGGGCAATCCGATCGGACACCTGGACCTCCGCGTGCGCGCGATGGACGAGGCGCTGCCGTTCTTCGAGGCGCTGCTGCCGGCGCTCGGCTACACCGCGCGCTACGACGGGCCGGAGTGGAAGGTGTTCGCGACCGAGGTCGACCCGCTGCCCGCAACGGCGTACATCGGGATCGTCGAGAGCGCCGGCCACGTCGCGAACGAGAACCGCATCGCGTTCTGGACGACGGACCGCGCCGCCGTCGACCGGATCGCCGGGATCGTCGCCTCGTCCGGCGGCCGCGACGTCAGCGGCCCGAAGGAGATGCCCTACGGCCCCGACTACTACGCCGTCTTCTTCGCCGACCCGAGCGGCAACCGGTTCGAGGTGTACCACCGGCTCGACTGAGCTAGCCCGTCCCGTCGTCGTCGAACCAGAAGAGGCCGACGGTGCCCGGGCCCCCGTGCGCGCCGACGACGGCGCCGAGCTCGGCCTCCGCCTCGATCTGCGCGTGCGGGCGACGGTCACGGATCATCTTCTCGAGCTCGACCATCCGCTCCGGCGCGTCCGCGTGCGCGATCCCGACGCGCAGGCTCGCCGCGTCGTGCGTTCCCGACTCGAGCGCGTCGACGAACTCCTGGAACGCCTTCCGGTTGCCGCGCACGCGCTTCACCGGCACGACCTCGCCGTCGCGGATCGCGAGGATCGGCTTCACGTGGAGCAGCTGCCCCGAGAACGCGGCGGCGCGGCCGATGCGCCCGCCGCGCGCGAGGAACTCGAGCGTGTCGACCGTGAAGAGCAGCCCGTGCGAGTCGCGGTAGCGGTCGACGAGCGCGTCGATCTCCTCGTCCGTCGTCCCGCGCTCGAGGCGGCGCTGGATCGCGAGCCCGAGCATCGTGATCGCGGCCGACGCCGTCTGCGAGTCGATCGTGCGCACGCGGTCGCCTCCGAGCATCTCCGCCGCCGTGCCCGCGCTCTGGAACGTCCCCGACAGGTGCGACGAGATGTGGATCGAGAGGATGCGCGCGTACTCCTCGAGCCCCTCGTAGCACGCGAGGAAATCCGCCGGCGTCGGCTGCGACGTCGTCGGCAGCGTCGGCGCGGCCTTCAGCCGCTCGTAGAACTCCGTCGCGGTGAGGTCGATGCCGTCGCGGAAGCTCTCGTCGCCGAAGTTGACGTAGAGCGGGACGACGCGCCAGTTCGGGAAGCGCGACGCGGCGTCGGGGAAGTCCGCCGTCGAGTCGAGGACGATCGCCGTGTTCTCGGCGGTGAGGTTCACCCGCGCCCCGCCGCACGGCGGATCGCGTCGACGATCGTCTCGAGCGCCTGGTCCTTCGTCACGCAGTCGGCCGCGCCGGCCTCGTAGAGCGCCTCGACCTCACGCGCGTTCGCCTCCCCCGTGAGGCAGACGACGGCGACGCCGGGCGCCGTCTCGCGGACTGCGCTCGTCGCCTGGACGCCGTCGAGGCCGGGCAGCCGGTAGTCCATCAGCACGACGTCGGGCTCGTGCGCGACGCACGCGGCGACTGCCTCGCTCCCGTTGTCGACCGCCGCGACGACCTGCACCTCGTCGGTCTGGCTGAACGCCAGCTCGAGGGCCTCGCGAAAGACCGCGTTGTCCTCCACGAGCAGGATCCGGATGGGCGCGGCCACGCCCGGGCCATGCTACTCGGCCGACAACAGCAGCGGATAGTGAGGCTGGCCGCCCTCCTGCACGTCGACCTCGACCGACGGATGCGCCGCGGCGATCCGCTCGAGCAGCCCGTCGAGCGGCGGCTCGTCGGCGCCGGTGAGGAGCGTCAGCACGTCGCGCGGCTCGGAGAGCAGCTCCTCGACGACCGCGGCCGCGACGTCGTCGAAGCTCGTCCCGCCTGCGACCGGATCGCCGTCCGCGAGGCCGAGCCATTCGCCCTTGCGGATCGCGACGCCGTTCCACTCGACGTCGCGCGACGCGATCGTCACCTCGCCGGTCGCGACGGCGTCGGCGATCTCGCGCATCTCCGCCGCGTTGTCGGCGGCGCCGAGCGAGCCGTCGAACGCGAGCAGCGCGGCGAGCCCGGCGGGGATCGAGTCGGACGGGACGACCTCGACCGGCCTGTCGGAATGCTGCGCGGCCTGCTCGGCGGCGAGGATCACGTTCGAGTTGTTCGGCAGGAGGATCGCCTCGTCGGCGTCGAGCTCGGCGACGGCCGCGAGGAGGTCGGCGGTCGACGGGTTCATCGTCTGTCCGCCCTCGACGATGCGGATCGGGCCCGTCGCGGCGGCGTTCTCGAAGAGACGGCGGTTCCCGTCGCCCGTGACGACGGCGACGACGCCGGTGTGCGCGCGCTCGGTCGGCGCGTCGGGGACGGATGCGAGAAGGCGTTGCTCGCGCTGCTGCGTCTGCTCGTGCATGTTCGCGATCTCGATCCCGTCGATCGTGCCGACAGCCGTGCCGAGCGACAGCGCGGCGCCGGGGTCGTCGGTGTGGACGTGCACCTTCAGCGCGGTGTCGTCGCCGACGACGAGGAGCGAGTCGCCGAGCAGCTCGAGCTGGTCCTCGAGCCGCTCGCGGTCGAGCCCCTCGCCCTCGACGAGGAAGACGGTGCAGTAGCGGTAGGGCGAGAGCTCCTGGTGGATCGCCTCGACGCCGACGGACTCGAGCGACGGCGGCGCCTCGGGGATCGGCTCGCCGCTGATCGCCGCGGCGACGCCGCGCACGAGCTCGAGCAGCCCCGCGCCGCCCGCGTCGACGACGCCGGCCTCGCGCAGCACCGCGAGCTGCTCGGGCGTGCGCGCGACGGCGGCCTCGCCGCGGCGCACGAGCTCGATCAGGAGCTCGCCGAGCGGCGACGTGCCGTTCGACGTCGACCGGGCCTCCGCCTCCTCGGCGAGCTCGCGGATGACGGAGAGCATCGTCCCCTCGACCGGCCGGCGGACGGCGCGGTACGCCGCATCGGTCGCGCCGCGCAGCGCGCGCGCACACGTCGGCGGGTCGACGCCGTCGAGCGTCTCGGCGAGCACGTCGGCCGCGCCGCGGACGATCTGGGAGAAGATGACGCCGGAGTTGCCGCGTGCGCCCATCAACGCGCCGCGCGCGACGTCGTGCGCGAGCGAGCGGCGGTCGGACGCGCGCGACTCGTCGACGGCGGTCGCGACGGCGCGCATCGTCAGCGTGAGGTTCGTCCCGGTGTCGCCGTCCGGCACGGGATAGACGTTGAGGTCGTCGATGCGGCTGCGGCTCGCCTCGAGCGACGCGAGCGCGGCGCCGACGACGCGCTGGACGATGTCAAGGTCGGCCGCGGCGCTCATGCGCTCCTCCGGACGTCCTCGATATGGACCTCGACACTCCGCACCGGCAGCCCCGTGAGCCGCCCGACCTCGTAGCCGACGCGGTTGCGGATCGTCGACGCGACCTCGGCGAGGTTCAGCCCGTACTCGACGACGACGTGGAGGTCGATCGTGACGCCGCCGTCGCCGTTCCGGCCGATCTGGATGCCCTGCGTCGGCCGCTCGCGGCCGAGCAGCCGGCGGACAGGCCCCTTGGCAGCCATCCCGACCACGCCGTAGCACTCGAGGGCGGTCTCTCCCACGATGTGCGCGATCGCATCGCTCGAGATCGTGATGCTGCCGAGCGGGGACGAGAGCGTGTGCCCTGCCTCCACGACCGTATTTGACCACGCAGACCGGCTCAGGGTTGCGCGACGAGAAGCTGCGCCCACTCCTCGCGGTGGGCGATTCCCGCCGTCGAGAAGCCGGCCGCGAGCGCGAGGCGCACAAGCTCTTCGTCGGAGTGGAAGTGTCCGCGCGTCGCGAGCGGATACGGCGCGGCCGGCGAGCCCTCGGCCTCGGGCGCGGTCGTCATGATCGCCACGCGGCCGCGCCCCGGGTCGAGCACGCGCCGCATCTCACGCAGGACGGCGACCGGCTCGGCGAAGAAGAAGAACGCGACGAGGCTCGAGACCGCTGTGAACTCGCCGTCCGGGAACGGCATCGCCTCGGCCTCCGCGTGGACGATCCACGCCGCGGCGCCGAGCTTCTTCTGCGCGACGCGCACCATGTCGCGACTGTGGTC
>Ga0335071_10003819_pt1 | contig 15817 bp, 10 predicted proteins | sample Lox_Sample_15_FD_206724 | JGI IMG/M metagenome (GOLD analysis project Ga0335071, IMG submission 206724) | Soil microbial communities from Loxahatchee National Wildlife Refuge, Florida, United States - Lox_Sample_1.5 | ecosystem: Environmental > Terrestrial > Soil > Wetlands | place: USA... | reverse complement strand
TCGCGCATGGCAATGTATTGTGCGGTCCATTCGCCGATCCCCGGCAGCGCGCGCAATTTGGCGATGGCGTCGTCGAGATCGGCACTCGGCGAGAAAATCCAGGGATCGGCGGACACCGCCTTTGCCAGCGATGTCACCGCGAGCGCGCGGGCGCCGGGCATGGCGAGGGTTGCCGGATCGAGTTTTGCAACACGCGACGGCGTCGGGAAGAGATGACTGAGGCCTTCGTCGCGCAGCGATGGCGGCAGCGGCACGCCATGCAGTTCGACCAGCCTGCCCAGCAGCTTCGTCGCCGCGGCGACGGTAATCTGCTGGCCAAAGATCGCGCGTATCGCGAGCTCAAAACCGTCCCATGCGCCGGGCACCCGCAGGCCCGGCCGCGCCGCGATCAGAGGCGCCAGCGCAGGATCGGCCGCAAGATGTGCCCCGATCATGTCAGGGTCAGCCGCCAGATCGAAGACGCGGCGCACCCGCGCAATGATCTGGGCGAGCGCTGACATGTCGGGAAAGCGGATCGTAACGTCGATCCGGTTGCGGTCCGCGGGCGCGACGCAGATCGTCCCGGCGTGATCGCCGATCGCGATCGTGCGCCGGTAGCTGTGCCCGTCGACCGCCTCGACGCCGGGAATGGCGCGATGCGCCAAAAACGACAGCATCGCTTCCCAGTCATAGGGCGGCCGGTAGGGGAGGCGGACCGACAGCGCATCCCCGCCGCCTCTCGCCTTGTCGCGATGGCGGCGGAGCGTCGCCGGCGAGCGGCCGAACAGTTTTTGAAAGGTCTCGTTGAAGCGCCGGATGCTGCCAAAGCCCGCGGCGAGCGCCACCTCCGCCATCGGCAAGGAGCTTTCGTGGATCAGCTGCTTGGCAAGCAGCACCCGGCGGGTCTGTGCGACCGTGATTGGCGAAGCTCCGACATGCTGGCGGAACAGCCGCCGCAGCTGGCGCGCGCCGACGCCGAGCCGGTTGGCAAGACCTTCGACGTCGTGCGCGTCGAGCCCGCCAGCCTCGATCAGCGCGAGCGCGCGCGACACCGTATTGGAGGTGCCGCGCCAGAACGCAAGGTCCGGCGAGACTTCCGGGCGGCAGCGCAGGCAGGGACGAAAGCCTGCTTCCTGCGCCGCCGCGGCGGACGCAAAGAACGCGACGTTTTCAAGTCTTGGCGTGCGCGCGGGACAGATCGGCCGGCAATAGATGCCGGTGGTCCTGACGCCGATGAACAGCCGCCCGTCAAAACGTGCATCGCGGGTCGAGATCGCGCGGTAGCAGGCGGTGCGGTCCATATCCATGGTGCCGATCATGGCGCCATCGTCGCACCCAGTCTCGCGGTTTTCGGACATCGTCATGGTCATCGAAGACAGGTGACCGAAAAGCCGCGGTGCGTCGACCCGAAAACCGACAGGCGTCCCCACAGGGGCTAGTCCAGCGTTTCCCGGTAGAACCAGACGGCCATCGCGATCGAGGCGACGGTGACCAGCGCGATCGGCCAGAGTTCTGGAGCGATGGCGGCAAAACCGTTGCCCTTCAGCAGCAGGCTTCGGACGATGCGGATCGCATGGGTCATGGGAAGCATTTCGCCGATCCATTGCGCCCAGACCGGCATGCCCTGGAACGGAAAGGTGAAGCCGGAGAGCAGGAACGACGGCAGCAGCGTGAACTGCGCCAATTGCTGCGCCTGCATCTGGTTGGTCGAGACCACAGAGAACGTCAGGCCGAGCGCGAGATTGCTGGCGATGAACAGGCCGAGCGTCAGCATCAGCAGCGTGAGCGAGCCGCGGATCGGAAGACCGAACACCACCGCCGAGATGGCGAGGATCAGCGCGACCTGGACATAGCCGATGAAGATATAGGGCACGATCTTGGCCAGCATGATCTCGATCGGACGCACCGGCATCGCGATCAGGTTTTCCATCGTGCCGCGCTCGCGTTCCCGCGTAATCGAGAGCGCGGTGATGACCAGCGTCGACATCGTCAGCACGATGCAGATCAGGCCCGGAACCACGTTGAGCACCGTGAGCTGCTCCGGATTGTAGCGGGCGTGCACGACGAACTGGAACGAGGGCGTGGTCGGCTGCGCCTGCCGGATCGGCGGCAGGTCGCGGTTGAGGCTGCTGACCACGGCGGACAGCGCCGCCGTCGCGCTGCCGATCGCGGTCGGGTCGGTGCCGTCGGCATCGACCAGGACGGAGGGCGTTTCGCCGCGATCGACCGAGCGATCGAAATTGGCCGGGAAGTTGATGACGAACAGGGCCTCGCCCCTGGCGATCGCGCGCTCGGCCTCGGCTTCGGACGTGAACAATTTCACGTCGTAATAGCCGGTGTTTTGCAGCGCGGTGACGATGGTGCGTTCATATTTCGAAGGCTCGGCGAGCAGAAGTCCGGTCGGCAGGTGTTTTGGATTGCCGTTGATCGCGTAGCCGAACAGGAACAGCTGCATGATCGGCAGCGCGATGATCATGCGCAGCGTCATCGGGTCGCGCCGCACCTGGATCCATTCCTTGCGGAGCAGCGCAGTGAGCCTTCGCAGCGAGAAGCCGTTCATGGCGTCTTCTCCCCATATGCGAGCTGATGGATGAAGACATCCTCGAGGCGCGGCTCGGCTTCGCGCCATTCGAAGGTCGGGAATGCATCGACCGCCTTCTGCAGCGCCACGCGGTCGCCACCGGCCACCCGCAGCGCATGTCCGAATACGGCGGCGGCCTCCACACCGGGCATGCGGCGGATGCGGCGGGCGGCATCGTCGATGCCCTCGCCCATGGTTTCGAAGATCACGAGCGCCGCCCGCTGCACCACCTCGTCGCTGGAGCCCTGCACCACGATGCGCCCCTCGGCGAGATAGACGATGCGGTTGCAGCGTTCGGCTTCGTCCATGTAGTGGGTGGAGACCAGCACGGTGAGGCCCTCGCCGGCGAGGTCGTGGATCAGGTCCCAGAACTCGCGGCGGGCCTTGGCGTCGACGCCGGCGGTCGGCTCGTCGAGCAGCAGCAGCTTTGGGCGATGCAGGACGCAGGCCGCGAGTGCCAGCCGCTGCTTCCAGCCGCCGGAGAGATGGCCGGCAAGCTGGGCCTCGTAGGACGCAAGACCCATCCGCGCGATGATGTCGGCAACCGCGGCTGCCCCGTCCGCCATCTCGTAGACGCCGGCGACCAGCTCGAGGTTCTCGCGAACCGTGAGGTCCTCGTAATAGCTGAATTTCTGGGTCATGTAGCCGGTCTGGCGGCGGATCTGCGCCGCGTCGCTTCGGATGTCGAGACCGAGGCAGGTGCCCTCGCCGCCATCGGGGATCAGCAGCCCGCAGAGCAGGCGGATGGTGGTGGTCTTGCCGCTGCCATTGGCGCCGAGGAAGCCGCAGATCTGGCCGCGTTCGACCTGCAGCGTCAGCCCGTCGACGACGCGGCGGGTGCCAAAACTCTTGCGCAAATCGCGCACGTCGATCGTCAAATCGTTCATGACGCTGGCCTCGTCTGGTCGAGCGGCAGAACGGTGACCGGCTGGCCGGGATTGAACAGCACGGCCTGGTCCGGCGGCGGCCGCGCCTCGATCAAATAGACCAGCTTGGCGCGGCTCTCCTCGCTGTAGATCACCGGCGGGGTGTATTCGGCCTGCGGCGACACGAAGGAGATCACCGCGTTGATGTCGCCGCGGCAGCCGTCGCAGGCAAGGCGGACGCGATCGCCGCGATGGATGCGGGCGAGGTCGGCCTCCGGCACGAAGAAGCGGACAAAGATGTTGCCGGGCGGCAGCAGCGAAACGACCGGCGCACCCGCGGCCATGGTCTCGCCGGGCCGCGCCAGCACGTCCGCGACGCGCGCTGCGACCGGCGAGGCCACCCGCCGCTGCGACAGCCGCCAGTCTGTCATGTCGAGCGCGGCCTTCGCCGCATCGACCGCGGCCCGCTGCGCCTCGATCTCACCCTGGCGGCCCATCGGCGCGCGGGCCTGCGCGAGCGCCGCCTGCATCGCGGCGACGCGGGCGGTCGCCGACCGGTAGTCCGACCGCCGCTGGTCCAGGGTCTGGGCAGTGACCGCGCCGTTCTTGATCAGGTTTTCTGCGCGGTCGAGATCGACCTTGGTCCGTTCGACGGTCGCCTGCGCGTCGTTGAGATTGGCTTCCGCCTGCTCGATCTCGGTCGGCTTGCCGGCCGCTTCCAGATTGGTGAGCTGGTCCTTCGCCTGCTGCAGTTGCCGCGCGGCCTGGTCCCGTGCCGCGCGATCGGCGGTCTCGTCCTGGACAAAGAGCGGCGTGCCGACACTGACCTCGGCGCCACGGGTCACGTTCACCTCGGTCAGCAGCCCCTGCTGGGTCGGGCCGACCTTCACATAGTCGGCCTCGGCATAGCCGTGCCATGCCGTCGGCGCCGCAGCGCCGCGGTACCACCAGGCGCCGGCGCCGATCATGGCCGCGACCAAAATACCCAGCAGCAGAACCAGCCGGCCGGTCATGGGACACCTATGCAACGAAACGGTACCGTTGCATTATCACGTGTGGCGTGCTAAGGCAATTTCAACTAGCCATGAAATTCCATGACCGAAGTCATTGAATTCAAACGGGGACCCGGCGGACGACCGACTCGCGCCGAGGCCGAGCGGCGTCACGCCGCGCTCTTGGAAACCGCGATGCGGCTTTTTCTCGAGCGCGGCTACGAGCCGGTGTCGGTCGAGGAGATCGCCAAGCAGGCCGGCGTCGCCAAGCGCTTCATCTATGCGCGCTATGCCGACAAGGCGGCGCTGTTCGTGGCCTCCGTCGAGCATAATTTCCAGGGGCGGATGGACGCGCTGCTCGCCATCGAGCCCTCGCCGCGTGGACCGGAATGGGGGCTGCTGGAACTCGGACGGGCGGTGGTCGACATGGCGCTGCAGCCCGACGTGCTGGCATTGCACCGGCTGTTCATGTCCGCCGCGCCGCAGTTTCCGGAACTCGCCCGCCGCATGCTGGAGCGGCATCGCCAGCGCGGCATCAAGGAGATCGAGCGCGTCCTGCGATTCTATGCCGAGCGCGGCGAGATCGAGCTGCATGATCCGGTCTGGCTGACGGAGCATTTCTTCATTTCGATCATCGGTATTCCGCAGCGTCTCGCCTTGGCCGGAATCCGCGAAACGCCGTACGAGGAGGCGCGCCGGCTGCGCCTTGCGGTCAATCTGTTCGTGAACGGCTGTCGCGCCCGTCCCACGGAAAAAAGCCCCTCTTCATCAACGTCCTGACGGCCGAATCGTCGCGGTCGGCCGCAGTTTTCTTGCAATGCGGCAACCCTTCCTCCACAATCCGCCGCGAGCGATGGCGTTCGCCGGCCCCGGCGCGACAGTCAAGACCATCGGCAGAACCCCAAAAAGATGAGGAACGCACTGAGATGAGGAACGGCATTTTCCAACTGGCGGGCACGGCTGTGCTCGCCCTTGCGCTGTCGGCGACATCGGCCCTCGCGCAGAAGAAATATGACACCGGCGCCACCGACACCGAGATCAAGATCGGCCAGACCAATCCATTCAGCGGCCCGGCGTCCGCCTATGCCACGATCGGCAAGACGCAGGCCGCCTATTTCAAGATGATCAACGACCAGGGCGGCATCAACGGCCGCAAGATCAACCTGATCCAGTATGACGACGCCTACTCGCCGCCCAAGGCCGTCGAGCAGGTGCGCAAGCTGGTCGAGAGCGACGAGGTGCTGCTCACCTTCCAGGTGCTCGGCACGCCCTCGAACGCGGCGGTGCAGAAATATCTCAATGCCAAGAAGGTCCCGCAGCTGTTCGCCGCCACCGGCGCGTCGCGGTTCACCGATCCGAAGAATTTCCCCTGGACCATGGGTTACAATCCGAACTACTTCGTCGAAGGCCGCATCTACGGCCAATACATCATCAAGAACCATCCGAACGCCAAGATCGGAATCCTGTATCAGCACGACGATTTGGGCCAGGACTATCTGAACGGCATCAAGGCCGGCCTCGGCGACAAGGCGGATGCGATGATCGTGGCCGAAGCTTCCTACGAAGTTTCCGATCCGACCATCGATTCGCAGATCCTCAAGATCAAGGACGCCGGCGCGGACCTGTTCTTCAGCGCCACGACCCCGAAGCAGGCGGCACAAGCGATCAAGAAGATCGCCGAACTCGGCTGGCATCCGGTGCACATCCTCGACATCAACGCGACCTCGGTCGGCGCGGTGCTGAAGCCGGCGGGTCTCGAGGCGTCCAAGGGCGTGATCAGCGTCAACTACGGCAAGGATCCGTCGGATCCGACCTGGAAGGACGACGCCGGCATGAAGAAATATCTCGACTTCATGGCGAAGTACTATCCGGAAGGCGACAAGGAGTCGCTCTTCAACACGTACGGCTATTCGACCGCGCAACTGATGGCCTACGTGCTTCAGAAGTGCGGCGACGATCTGACTCGCGAAAACGTCATGAAGCAGGCCACCAGCCTGAACAAGTTCACCGGCGATTTGTCGCTGCCGGGCACCAGCATCAGCACGTCGCCGACCGACTATCGGGTCAACAAGCAGCTGCAGATGGAGAAGTTCAACGGCGAGCGCTGGGAGCTGTTCGGCCCGATCCTGGAGGACACCGGCCCGGCGGGCTAGGCTCGCGGCTCGGTAGGGTGGGCAAAGGCGCGCGAGCGCCGTGCCCACCATTTTTCCAGGGTCTGCGTCTTGGCGGTGGGCACGCTTCTCTTAGCCCACCCTTTCTCGACTCTCCGCCGACCTCCGGCGGGAGAGGGCGGAAGGTGTAACCCACCGTCGTCGATGTGGAAGCACGGTGGGTTTCGCGAAGTGCTCAACCCACCCTACAATTGCGCGCTACGCCGGAATCTCCCCGAAATTCTGGCCAACCGGCAGCACCGCGTGGCGGATCAGGCGCGAATCTTCCACCGCGGCCTGGCGGTGCTTCACCGCTTCGCGATAGACGGGATCCCTGATCATCTCGACGAACGCCGCGACCGACGGGTATTCGGCGATGAAACAGATGTCCCAGCGCTCCTCTTGCGGGCCGATCAGCATCAGTTCGAACCGCCCCTGCCAGACGACCCGTCCGCCGACGCGCCGGAACACTGGTCCGCTGTCGCGGCCATAGGTCGCATAGGCTTCCGCGCCGGTTGTCTTGCGGCCGTCGGGATAGGCGGCGTCGCGCCGCAGCCGGACCAGGTTGAGCATGTGAATGGGACCTTCGCGATCATTGGCGCGGAACTGCGCAAAGACTTCCTTGGTCGGATCGATGTGCCCCATCACGCTTCTCCTGTCCTGAAACGGGTTAACCTTATCATGGCCTGTGCCGGCACGGCTCACCCCCTAATCGCGCGTTAAGCTTTGCGTAACCCGCCCTTAAACTCCGCCCTCTAGCCTGCCGCGAGCAAGGGTGAGCGTTGGCGTATGGCGTGGTGGGGACGAAAGAAGCGCGGCCGCAAGGAGCCGCTGTTCGGGCTCGCCTCAGCCGTGGCCGACTTGCGCCTCACATGGCAGGACCGCATCGCGGCCATCACCGACGAACAGCCGGGGAAGACGACGTCCAAGACCGCATCCAAGGGCAAGCCGAAATACGATCCCGACGATGAAGACGTGGATCCCCCGCCGCGCGAGCGCAAGAAGGACGCGGCCAAAAGCACGGCCAAGCGTAAATCGGGCTCGCGCACGCGCTTCAGCTTCGCCCGCCTGGTCTATTGGGGCGTGGTGCTCGGCATCTGGGGCGCCATCGCAATGGTCGGCGTCGTGGTCTATGTCGGCGCGCATTTGCCGCCGATCCAGTCGCTCGAAATCCCGAAACGGCCACCGACCATCGAGATCGTCGGTGCCGACGGCAGCGTGCTCGCCCAGCGCGGCGAGATGGCCGGCGCCAATGTCGCGCTGAAGGACCTGCCGCCCTATCTGCCAAAGGCCTTCATCGCGATCGAGGACCGCCGCTTCTATTCGCATTGGGGCGTCGATCCCTTCGGCATCGCGCGTGCCGCCGTCGCCAATATCCTGCATCGCGGCGTCGCGCAGGGCGGCTCGACCCTGACCCAGCAGCTCGCCAAAAACCTGTTCTTGACCCAGGAGCGCACGCTGCAGCGCAAGCTGCAGGAGGTCGAACTCGCGCTGTGGCTGGAGCGCAAGCATTCCAAGGCGGAAATTCTCGAGCTCTATCTCAACCGCGTCTATTTCGGCTCCGGCGCCTATGGCGTCGAAGCCGCGGCGCAGCGCTATTTCGGCAAATCGGCGCGGAACGTCACCTTGCAGGAAGCCGCGATGCTGGCCGGCCTCGTCAAGTCGCCCTCGCGGCTCGCGCCGAACCGCAATCCGGAGGGCGCGGAGAAGCGCACCGAAATCGTGCTCGCCGCGATGGCGGACGCCAAATTCATCACCGACGCCCAGGCCAAGGCCTCGATCGGACATCTGGCGATCGCCGTGAAGCCGGCCGGCGCCGGCACCATCAACTATGTCGCCGACTGGATCGGCGAGGTGCTCGACGATCTGATCGGCCAGATCGACGAGAGCATCCGGGTCGAGACCACGATCGATCCAAAACTGCAGAGTGTGGCGGAAGCCGCCGTGATCGACGAGCTTGCGGCCAAGAGCGTAAAATTCAACGTCAGCCAGGGCGCGCTGGTGGCGATGGCCCCGAACGGCGCGATCCGCGCCATGATCGGCGGCCGCAATTATGCCGACAGCCAGTACAACCGCGCCGTCACCGCCAAGCGCCAGCCCGGCTCGGCGTTCAAGCCGTTCGTCTATCTCACCGCGCTCGAGCAGGGCCTGACCCCGGACACGGTCCGGCAGGACGCGCCGCTCAATGTCAAGGGCTGGGCGCCCGAGAACTACACCCACGAATATTTCGGGCCGGTCACGCTGACCCAGGCGCTGGCAATGTCGCTCAACACGGTCGCGGTCCGCGTCGGCCTCGAGGTCGGACCGAAGAATGTCGTGCGCACCGCGCACCGGCTCGGCATTGCCTCAAAACTCGAGCCCAATGCCTCGATCGCGCTCGGCACCTCGGAAGTGTCGATGACCGAGCTGGTCGGCGCCTATGCGCCGTTCGCCAATGGCGGGTTCACCGCCTCGCCGCATGTGGTGACACGGATCAAGACGTTCGACGGCAAGGTGCTGTACATGCGGCCGGCCGATCCGCCGGCCCAGGTGATCGAGCCGCGCTATGTGGCGATGATGAACTCGATGATGCAGGAGACGCTGATCTCGGGCACGGCGCGGAAAGCTGAGATTCCGGGCTGGCAGGCCGCCGGCAAGACCGGCACCAGCCAGGATTTCCGCGATGCCTGGTTCATCGGCTATACCGCGAGCCTCGTCACCGGCGTCTGGCTCGGCAATGACGACAATTCGCCGACCAGGAAGGCGACCGGCGGCGGGCTGCCGGTCGAAGTCTGGACCCGGTTCATGCGGCAGGCGCTTCAGGGCGTGCCGGCGGCGCCCTTGCCGAGTCCGGATAAAGGGGGCCTGTCGACCATCGCGCAGATTGCGTCGCAAGTGAGCGCGCCGACACCGCAGACGAGCGGCGTCGCGCGAGCCGCGCCGGCGCGCGGCTCAGTTCGCCCCGAGCCGGCGGCGGGGCTCGACGGCTGGCTGGTTGACCGCCTGTTCGGACGATAGCGGTGTCTTGGCGAGAGATCGGCCAACCTGCCTCAGCATGATTCCGGCGCGCCGCGCGCTGTAGCCGAGCAGCCAGCGTCCGAAAGCGGCCGAGGGCATCGGGCGTGCATGCAGAAATCCCTGCACCGTGTCGCATCCGAGTTCGCTCAAGAGCTGGCGCTGCTCCATCGTCTCGACGCCTTCGGCGACCACGGCGAGATTGAGACTCTGGCCGACGCGAACCACCGCGGTGACGATGGCCCGCGTGCCGGCGTTGCTTTCGACGTCGCGCATGAAGCTGCGGTCGATCTTGAGCTCGTTGATGGGCAGCTGGGTGAGGCGGCTGAGGCTGGAATAGCCGGTGCCGAAATCGTCCAGCGACAGGCCGACCCCGAGCGAGCGCAGCTCGTTCATGGTGGCGACGACGATGGCGCGCTCATTCAGGAACACGCCCTCGGTGATCTCGAGCATCAGATGGTTCGCGGGCAGCTCATGCTCGGCGAGGATCTGCGCGACCATGGTGGCCAGGTTGATGTTCTGGAAATTGATCGGCGACAGGTTGACCGAGACGCAGGGAATGTCGAGCCCGGCTCGCCGCCAGATCGCCATCTGCCGGCAGGCCTCGCGGATCGACCACATGCCGATCTGCTCGATCAGCCCGCATTCCTCGGCAAGCGGGATGAATTTTGCCGGAGAGACCTCGCCCAGCACCGGGTCATGCCAGCGCGCCAGCGCCTCGACGCCATGGATCGCGCCGTCGCGGGTGCGGATCTGCGGCTGGTAGTGCAGGCTCAGGGCCTCGCTGGCGATGGCGCTGCGCAACGCCGTGGAATGCATCAGCCGCTGCTCGGCGAGCTTGTCCATGTCGGCGTTGAAGAAGCGATAGGTGCCGCGGCCGGCGCGCTTGGCCTTGTACATCGCGGCATCGGCCTGCTTGACCAGCGTGTCGATGTCGGTGGCATTGTCGGGGTAGAGGCTTAAGCCCACGCTTGCGGACATCGGCACCTGGCGCTTGCCGATCGTGAGCGGCACCGCCAGCGCGGCGGTGATGCGCGCCGCCATCAGCGAGGCCTCGATCGCGTCGCGGTTCTGCAGCACGATCACGAATTCGTCGCCGCCGAGGCGGCCGAGCATGTCGCCCGGACGGATCTGCGCCCGCAGGCGCTTGGCGAAACCGACCAGAAACTCGTCGCCGGCCGAGTGGCCGAGCGTGTCATTGATGTCCTTGAAATTATCTGCATCGAGGAATGCCACCGCGACATGTCCGTCCGGGGGGCAGGCCTGGATCGCATCCGCGATCAAGGAGGGGATCCGCGCCCGGTTGGGCAGCCCGGTCAGCGTATCGTAATAGGCCATCCGGGAGATCTCGGTGCGGTTCTCCTGGCGCTCGATCGCCAGCGCGCCGAGATGAACGCAGGCCTCGACAATGCGCTGGTGCCAGCGGCTTGGCGCGCGGCTTTCCCTGAAATAGAAGGCAAAGGTGCCGATCACCCTGCCATCCCTGGCCTTGATCGGCGTGGACCAGCAGGCGCGCAGGCCGACCTGGAGGGGGCGGGTCTTGTACGGCGCCCAGCGCGGATCGGTGTCGAGGTCGATCGCGAGTGCGGGCTCGCCGTGATAGGCCGCGCTGCCGCAAGAGCCGACCTCGGGGCCGATCGCGATGCCCTCCAGCGCCCGTGAATAGTCCTCGGGAAGGCTGGGGCCGCCGAGCGGATGCAGCAGGCCATCGGAATCGACATGAAGCACCGACGACACGACGTCGGGCGCGATCTCCTCGACCCGCCGGCACAGCCGGTCACAGATTTCGGCAATCGGCATTTCGTCCGCAAGCGCGGTCATGATCAGCTGCTGCAGGGAGCGCAGCTGCCGGCTCTCGCCAATGTCGGACAGCAGCGCAAAGACATAGCGGAGCTGCCCCTTGCCGTTGCGGATGGCCTTGACGTTCGCGGACACCCAGATTTCGTCGCCGTTCTTGTCGTAGACGAGGAGCTCTTCCTCGGCCCCGTCCTTTTCGTCGAGCGAGCGTCGCAGCTTAGCCAGCGTCTTGCGATCGGTGTGGCGGCCGACCAGCAGGTCGCTTGCCCGGCGTCCTTCCGCTTCATCGGGTCCGTAACCGAACAGGTCCTCGAAAGCGGCGTTGGTGTAGACGGTCTTCAGCTCGCGATCCGCCACGATGACGCCGCGGTTGCTGCGATCGGCGAATTGTTGGAGCAGCGCCAGCCGGTCGCGCTGCTCGACCTCGCGCGTGACATCGCGCACGAACAGGACATGGCGGTGTTCATCGCCCGTCGCCAGCGGCCAAAGCCACAATGCGGCGCGAATCCGGCTGCCGTCCTTGCGCCAGATCGTCATCTCGGGAAGCTCGGCGCGCTCTGCGGCCGGCGACTGCGCCACCCTCGCAAGCTCCTGCTCCAGCTCTTCGGGGCCGACCCGGCCGGCGTGACTGCCGATCAACTCCGCGCCGGCCACGCCAAGGATCGATGCGGCAGCGGCATTGACGTGGCGCACGACAAGATCGCCGTCGAGAATCAGGACGCCATCGCTGGCGCAGTCGAGCGCCGCCTTGAGGACATCCGCCGGCAAGGCCCGCGGGTCACCGCCTGCACTCACCGTCAGATATTGAACCGCCTGAGCAACCATCAGTCCCGTCCTGGGTCGAAACGAAGAGGTCGTGGATGCGGTAGTTTAGCCCCGGAACGGTGTTCAAAGGGTTGTCTGGATCGGTCCAATCCAGCCAAAAGACGCCATCGGTGAAGATTTCGCCTCTCGGCGTCGGAAAAAAACCGGGAAACCGGGCGTGCCGGTTGTGAAAGTCGCCTGATTCTCACGCGCAGGTTGGGGTATCCGAAATACCGCCGCCATGAGTTCTTGCGGTCGCCGCGCCACAAAAAATCGCCCGCTGGTCGCGGGCGATGTCGGCAGTCAATCGGCTGAGGGTGGCAGGATCAATCCTCGATCCCGTAACGATGCAGGTCGTTGCCGCAGGTATCGAGCCATTTCTTGGCGCGCTCGAGCGAAGGGCAGATCCGTGCGACCACGCGCCAGAAGCGCGGCGAGTGATTCATTTCAACGAGATGCGCGACCTCATGGGCAGCGAGATAGTCGAGCACCATCGGCGGCGCGAGAATCAGCCGCCACGAAAACGACAGCGATCCTGCCGAGGTGCAGGAGCCCCAGCGGCTCGACTGATCGCGGATCGACAGCCGCTTGACCCTGACCGACAGCATGTCCGCATAGTCGTGCGCGGCCTTCTGCAGGTCGCGTCGCGCCTCGCGCTTCAGAAAGTCATGAACGCGCCGCTCGATATGCTCGATGGCGCCGGCCACGCACAAAACCTTGTCGCCGCTGTCGCGGGTTTCGGTCCACACGGTGCCGCGCTCACCTGCGCGATGTACGATACGATGCGGAACGCCGCGCAGCGGTACCACAGTGCCCGGCAAGAATGGTGCAGCCTTCGGCAAACGGCCGAGACGAGCTGCGATCCAGCCGCCATGACGTTGCGCAAAGTCTTTTGCTTCGGCGATGGTGCCGCGCGGAGGGATGGTGAGAATGGCCTCGCGGTCGCTCGGATGGATTCTGAGCGTGTAACGCCGCGCTCGACGATGCCGGCGAAGCCTGATCGAGTAGATTTGCGAACCGTGCTTGACGAGAAGACGCGACGGTTCGTAAGGCCGCCGATAGAGGAGGGCGCGAGTGGCCATATTGGTCAGTCCGGGGGGCAAGAGAACGCCCGGATTCTGCCATATCCACCGCCAGTTAAATCGTTCGGCGCAAAAACAAATCATTTGCCCTATATACAGGGCCGAATCGGAAAAAAGCCCCTACAGGATGGGGCCAACCGGGACTTTTTAGAGCCGATCTAACGCCTTTTTCGCCGCTCAAGGATTGAGTAAAAACTCATTCCTTGAGGTCTTCAACGCGGGCGAATTCCCCTGTCAGTTCAAGAGCTTCATGCCTGTATCGAATCGGGACTAGTTCCGGTCGATCAGAATCAAATTCTCTTGCGGAATCAATGGGATCGCTATTCGGCGGCGGCCCGCGCGGCCTTTGGATCGCTGGCCGAGGCCATGAAGTCGCAGATCCGCGGCACGATTTCCGACTTGAAGCGCGAACCGTTGAACACGCCGTAATGACCGACGCCCTTCTGCACGTAATGCACGCGCCGATGCGCGGGAATCGCCGTGCACAGGCCGTGCGTCGCTTCGGTCTGTCCAAGACCCGAGATGTCGTCGTTCTCGCCTTCGACCGTCATCAGCGCCACGCGCGTGATCTTCGACGGATCGACCGGCGTACCGCGATGAGTCATCTCGCCTTTCGGCAATGCGTGCTTGATGAACACGGTATCGACGGTCTGCAGATAATATTCCGCCGCCAGGTCCATCACCGCGAGATACTCGTCGTAGAAGTCACGGTGCTTGTCGACCAGATCGCCGTCACCCTTCACGAGATTGCTGAACAGGTCCTTGTGGGCGTCGACATGGCGGTCGAGGTTCATGCTGATGAAGCCATTGAGCTGCAAAAAGCCCGGATAGACGTCGCGCATCACGCCAGGATGCGGAAACGGCACCTTGGTGATGACGTGGCTGCGGAACCAGTCGATGCCGCGCTCGGCCGCCAGATTGTTGACGGCGGTCGGGTTGCGGCGAGTGTCGATCGGCCCGCCCATCAGGGTCATCGACTGCGGCACGAACGGATCGCGCCCGGCTTCCATGATGGAGACGGCGGCCACCACCGGCACGGAAGGCTGGCACACCGCCATCACGTGCATGCCGGGGCCGAGGGCATGCAGCATCTCGATGACGTAATCGATATAGTCGTCGAGGTCGAAGCGTCCTTCCGCCAGCGGCACCATCCGGGCATCCGCCCAGTCGGTGATGTAGACATCATGGGTGGGCAGGAACGCCTCCACCGTGCCGCGCAGCAGCGTCGCATAATGTCCGGACATCGGCGCGACGATCAGAAGGCGCGGCGCGGGCATGCGCAGCGGCCGCGTCAGCGCACGATCGAAGTGCAGCAGGCGGCAGAACGGCTTCTCCCAGACGCAGCGGATCTCGACCGGCGTGCGAACCCCATTCACCTCGGTGTCGGCGATGCCCCATTCCGGCTTGCCGTAGCGGCGCGTGGTGCGCTCGAACAGTTCGCAGGCGGCTGCGATGGACTTGCCGATCTCGGTATGCGTCCACGGATTCAGCGGGTTCTGGAACAGGATCTTGGTCGCGTCCGTCACCGCGCGCGCCGGATTGAGCGACGACTGCGCGAGCTCGTACATCCAGTACATCGGCGTCGTGAGCGCCGGACTGCCTTCAACTACCCGAGGCGGTAAACCGCCAAACTCGCCAATCGCCATTCTTGTTCGATTCCCATTTGCAGCGCAGCATAGTGCCGAATGCGTAATAATGCGTCAATGAGCAGGTCCGGCCTTTCACCGGGACCTTTGGGCAATGTCTCCGCAATTCCACGGAAAAATGGCATTATTCGCCGCCGCTGAGCAGCGAGCCGTGAACGCGGGCGCTGCGCAAAAGGGCAAGGAATGCCGCAATCGACGCCATCAGCAGGGTCGCGTTGAGGGCCGCGGCTTCGAGCATCAGATCGGTGCGGAAGACACCGTCAGTGAGCAGCGCGCGCATGCTCTCGAAGACATAGGTTGGCGGCAGCGACCAGGCAACATATTGCAGCCAATGCGGCAGCACGCTGACCGGATAATAGATGCAGGCGAGCGGCATCACCGCGAACATCAGCGTCCAGACGATGCTCTCCGCGCCGAGGCCGTTGCGCAGCACCAGCCCCGAGACGAAGATGCCGACCGACCAGCTCGTGAAGATCAGGTTGCAGAACAACGCGATCAGCGGCAGGCCGAGGCCGTAGACGTTGAAGTGAAACAGCACCAGCGCCAGCAGCGTCATCGGGATGACGCCGATCGCGAGCCGGATCAGGCTCATCGCCATCAGCGCCAGCAGGAACTCGATCGGCTTCAAGGGACTCATCATCAGGTTGCCGAGATTGCGCGCCCACATCTCCTCCAGAAAGGAGATCGAGAAGCCGAGCTGGCCACGGAACAGGATGTCCCACAGGATGACGGCGCCGATCAGCGTGCCGCCGGCCCGCGCGAAAAAGCCGGCATTGTAGGCAATGTAGGTCTGCAGAAAACCCCAGGTGATGATCTGCACCGTCGGCCAGTAGATCAGCTCGAGCAGCCGCGGCCAGGACGACAGCAAGAGGTACCAATAGCGCAGGATCATCGCGCCGATGCGGTGTGGCGCGATGCCGCGCGCG
>Ga0335071_10003818_pt1 | contig 15822 bp, 13 predicted proteins | sample Lox_Sample_15_FD_206724 | JGI IMG/M metagenome (GOLD analysis project Ga0335071, IMG submission 206724) | Soil microbial communities from Loxahatchee National Wildlife Refuge, Florida, United States - Lox_Sample_1.5 | ecosystem: Environmental > Terrestrial > Soil > Wetlands | place: USA... | reverse complement strand
TCTGCTCGTAAAGCGGCTTACCCTTGTACTGGTCGTTCTCTCCGATGAATATCCGCAGCAGAGTCCCTTCTTCCGGAAGTTTCATTTTATCCTCCTATTTGAACATCCCGAGCACCGCTCTGGAGAGCCAGAACCCGGCGAATACCAGCACGATCCCTAGTACATTGTTGAGCAAAATGTTCATCAGGCCATAGTTGATCTCCCCGTCGCGCAAAAGGTTGAAGGTCTCGATCCCGTAACTGGAAAAGGTGGTAAAACTACCGAGAATGCCGATAAATACGAAAGAGCGGGCGTTGGACGGAAACTCGAACCGCTCGAACATCCCCCAGAGGAACCCGATGGCCAGACAGCCGGCCAGATTGATGAAGAGGGTGCCGTAGGGGAAGTCGGCGGGGAAGGAGCGGTGAACGATCCCGCCGGTGCCGTAGCGCATCAGCGCGCCAACGACACCGCCCAACGAGACCGCAATGATCTTTCCAAGCACTGGGGTTATCCTTTGAGGTATTCCCGCAGCTTCTTCGCGCGCGTTGGGTGTTTCAGTTTCCGCAGCGCCTTGGCCTCGATCTGGCGGATGCGCTCGCGGGTAACGTGGAACTCGCGTCCCACTTCCTCCAGCGTCCGCGGATGGCCGTCGTCCAGCCCGAAGCGCAGTTTAAGAACGGTACGCTCCCTTTCGGAAAGCGACCGCATAACTTCTTCCAGATCTTCGCGCAGCAGCCCGTGCATCACCACTTCGTCCGGGCCCGATATTGCCGTGTCTTCCACGAAGTCTCCCAGCCGCGACGATTCCTCGTCGCCCACCGGCATCTCCAGCGACAGCGGCACCTGCGATACCTTGATGATCTCGCGCACTTTGTAGATTGACATTCTCGAACGCCGCGCGATCTCCTGCTCGGTCGGCTTGCGGCCCAGCTCTTGTAAAAGCTGGCGGCTGGTCTTTCTCAAACGGTTGATCGTTTCCACCATGTGCACCGGGATGCGGATGGTGCGCGCCTGGTCGGCGATGGCGCGGGTAATGGCCTGCCGGATCCACCAGGTGGCGTAGGTGGAGAACTTGAACCCTTTCCGGTGGTCGAACTTTTCGACCGCGCGGATCAGGCCGAGGTTGCCTTCCTGCACCAGGTCAAGGAACAGCAGGCCGCGGCCGGTGTATTTTTTGGCGATCGAAACCACCAGTCGCAGGTTCGAATTGACGAGCTTGTGCTTGGCCTTGATCTCGCCCGCTTTTACGCGCTTGGCCAGGCCCACTTCTTCGGTGCCGGAGAGGAGCGGGTAGCGACCGATCTCGCGCAGGTACATGCGGACGGTGTCGTCCACGCCCATGCCCCGCATCTCCACCACTTCACCGGTCAGTTCTTCTTCCTTGTAAAGAGGTTTTTTCTTGTCCTCGGCTATGTCAAAGCCGTGGTCGAGCAACGCCTCGATGGCATCGAGGTTCTTTTCCGGCTCGGGATATACCGCGAGAATTTCTTCCGGGGTAATGAAGCTCTTTTTGCCGGATTTGATCTGCTCGATCAGTTCTTTTTTGTCGATCACTGATGCTCCTCCTTATTCTCTATCGCGACACGGTCCTGAGAATTTCACTCAGGGAGGCGTACTCGGAATTCAGCCGTTTCACGGCCTCAAAGTCGCCCGCCTTCTCCCGCTCCGCCAGGTCCTGGCGCACGCGGTCGATCTCTTTCTTGATGTTGAACCCTTTGATCACGCTTATGCAGTCCTTCACCGCCAGCGCGATGTCGCCCGGCAGCGCTTCTCCCAGCAGCGCTTCCCGAACGGTCCGCTTCTGGCCCTCCGTCTCCAGCACTTCTTCCAGCTGGCCGGCGGGCGTGGTCCCGAGCTTCTCGAATATCGCGCGCAGGTCGGGATCGGAAAGCTCGTCAAGCTCGATCCCGTCCTTTATCAGGCCGAACGCCTCTTCCGAGGCGAGCGCCAGTCGTACCAACCCTTTTTCCGCCTCGGCCACTTTGTCCGGCGGCCGCTTGGTGATGGCGCGGAGCGCCGAACCGGGCCGGGTATAGAACGCGCGCTTCCTGATCTCCGCCGAAAGCAGCTCTTCGTCGGTGCCAAGCAGGCCGGCGGCGAGCTTAACGTATTCTTTCTGCAAGATCGGGTCCTTCTCTTTCGCCAGCAGGCCCGCCACCTCGTACGCGGCGCGGGCGCGCGGTTCGATCTCCTTGATGTTGAAACGGGAGATGATCCGCTTGATCTTGAATTCCATCGCCGGAGTGGAGGCCTTGAGCCGATCCTCGAACGCCTGGCTCCCCTCCGCCTTGATGAACTCGTCCGGATCCTTGTATTTTCCCAGATTGAGGATCCGCACCATCAGCCCCGCCTCGTGCGCCACCTCGTATGCCCGCTCGGAGGCGGCCGAGCCGGCAGCGTCCGAATCGAACGCCAGCACCACGATATCGGCGAACCGCTTCAGCAGTTTCGCCTGGTTGGTGGTGAAGGCGGTCCCGAGCGGCGCCACCGCATTGCCGAACCCCGCCTCGTGCGCGCTCAGCACATCGACGTTCCCTTCCACCAGGATGGAGAACTTACGCTTTTTGATCTCGTCCTTTCCCAGGTCGAGCCCGAAAAGGTTGTCCCCCTTGTTGAAGATGATCGAATCGGGCGAATTCAAATACTTTGGCGGCTGGTCCCCCAGCGCGCGCCCCGAAAATCCGACCACCCTCCCGCGAAGGTCGGTAATGGGGAACATCAGCCGTCCCCGGAACCGGTCGTAATATCCGGACGATTCCTTCCGCGGCAAGATCAGCCCCACCGCTTCGATGTCTTCCGTCTTCGCTCCGCGGGAGAGCAGGTGTTTAATCAGCGCGCCGAAATCGTCCTCCGCGTAACCGAGCCGGAACTTCTTCTCTATTTCCGGCTTTATCTTCCGCCCGGCGATATAGGCGCGCGCCGCTTCGCCCCGATCCCCTTCGAGATTGGAGCGGTAGAACTTGCAGGCGAACTCCGTCAGCTCGTAGAGCCGGTCCTTATAAGACTTCTGCGCGTCGTAACCTTTGGACTTTTCGTAGCTGATCCCCAGCTTCTCCGCCAGGATCCCCACCGCCTCCGGAAAATCCACCTTTTCCATCTTCATGACGAAGGCGAAAACGTTCCCGCCTTCGCCGCAGCCGAAACAATGGAACAATTGCTTTTCCTGAGATACGGTGAAGGACGGGGTCTTTTCCGAATGGAAAGGGCAGAGGCCCAGATAGTTCTTGCCGCGTTTCTTGATCTGGACGTATTCCGAGACCACCGACACGATATCCGATTTTTCCCGGATCTCTTCCACTTTTTCCCTTGGTATCAAGCGGTCCTCCACTCGCGAGGCACAAAAAGCTCTTCGAATTTGTTGATCGCGAAGCGATCTGTCATCCCGGCGATGAAATCGACGGTATGCTGCAGCTGGTCCGTTTCCGCCACCCCTTTCCTGAATTCAGGGTCGTCGTAATGGTAATGGCGGAAGAGCAGGGTGAGCATGTCCGGCACTTTTCCTTCCTCGCGCTTGGCGAACGGATTGGTGTAAACGTGCTCGTACATGAAGTCATAGAGACCGTTCATCGCTTCCCGCACCCGATTGCTCATCATCACGTCCGGCTTCCCCCGGCTCTGGTCGATCAGGTCGGAGACGAAAGTGTTCAAGATGTTGTCCCCCAACACTTTCATGTACTGGTCAGGGATCTCTTTCCGTTCCAGTACTTTGGCGTTGATGGCATCCTCGATATCATGCCGCAGGTAAGCGAATCGGTCGGACATCCGCACCAGTTTCCCCTCCAGCGTCCCGGGCTGCGGTTCCTCGGTCGGGTGGTTGCGGATCCCGTCGATCACTTCGGCGGTAAGGTTCAGCCCCTTGCCATCCTTTTCGATGACCTCCACCACCCGAACGCTCTGGATGTTGTGGTAAAAATGGACGCCGAAGTTCTTAAACAGGATATCGTCGAGCGCGTGCTCGCCGCCGTGCCCGAACGGCGTATGCCCCAGGTCGTGCCCCAGCGCGATCGCTTCGGTCAGGTCCTCGTTGAGCTGCAGCGCGCGGGCCAGCGTGCGCGCGATCTGTGCCACCTCCAGCGTATGGGTGAGCCGCGTGCGGTAATGGTCCTCCACCGGGGAGATGAAGACCTGGGTCTTGTGCTTCAATCTCCGAAAGGACTTGCAGTGTATGATGCGGTCGCGGTCCCGCTGGTAATCGGTGCGGTACGGGTCTTTGTCCTCGGACCTTTTTCTGCCCGCCGTCTTTGCGGCGCGGGCCGCGAACGGAGAGAGGAACTGGTCCTCTCTCCGCTCGATCTCTTCTCTTATGAGCATTTAGCCCCCTGTGTCCCGTTCAACGACGGGACCCGGATCCTATTTCGTCGAATACTCTTTCTTGGTCTTTTCTTTGATCACGGCCTGGGCCGCGGCGAGCCGGGCGATCGGCACGCGGTAAGGCGAGCAGCTGACGTAATTGAGCCCGGCGCGGTGGCAGAACTCCACCGATTCCTGGTCTCCGCCGTGCTCCCCGCAGATGCCCACCTTGATGTTCTTGCGGGTCTTGCGGCCTTTCTGGACCGCCATTTCCACCAGCTGGCCTACGCCTTCGGAATCTAGCACCTGGAACGGATCGTTCTTGTAGATGCCCTTCTCCACGTACGCGGGGAGGAACTTGCCGGCGTCGTCGCGCGACAATCCCAGCGTCATCTGGGTCAGATCGTTGGTGCCGCAGGAGAAGAACTCCGCCACTTCCGCGATCTTGTCGGCGGTGAGCGCCGCGCGCGGGATCTCGATCATGGTGCCGACCATGTACTCGATCTTAACTCCCGACCGTTTGATCGTTTCGTCGGCCACCCGGCGGATGATCTCCACCTGGTTCGAAAGTTCCTTCACGTCGCCGACCAGTGGGACCATGATCTCCGGCTTCACCGCGATCCCTTTTTTCTTTAGGTCACACGCTGCTTCGATTATCGCCTGCGCCTGCATCTCGGTGATCTCGGGGTAGGTAATGCCCAGACGGCAGCCGCGGTGCCCCAGCATCGGGTTGAACTCGTGCAGGAGATTGATCTTGTGATGGATCTTCTCCAGGCTAACTCCCATCTCTTTGGCCATCTCTTCCTGCTGCGGACGCTCGTGCGGAACGAACTCGTGCAGCGGCGGGTCGAGCAGTCGGATGGTGACCGGCAGTCCCTTCATTGCCTCGAATATCCCGAGGAAGTCGCCCTTCTGCATCGGGAGCAGTTTGGCGATCGCTTTTTTGCGGCCTGCGACATCGTCTGCCAGGATCATTTCCCTGACCGCCTTAATTCTGTCTCCCTCGAAGAACATATGCTCGGTGCGGCAGAGCCCGATCCCCTCGGCGCCGAACTCGCGCGCCACTTTAGCGTCGTTGGGCGTATCGGCGTTCGTGCGGACGTTGAGCCGCCGGACTTTGTCGGCCCAGCCCATGATCTTGGAAAAATCGCCGGAGAGCGCCGGTTTGACGGTGGGGACCTTCCCCTTCATCACTTCGCCGGTGCTGCCATTAATGGAGATCCAGTCGCCTTCCTTGATGGTGGTGCCGCCGACCTCGAACTTCTTTTCCTTGTAATTAATGTTGAGCGCTCCGCAGCCGGCGACGCAGCACTTGCCCATTCCGCGCGCCACTACCGCCGCGTGCGAGGTCATTCCGCCGCGCGCGGTAAGAATACCTTCGGAAACGTTCATCCCGCCGATATCTTCCGGCGAGGTCTCGATCCTGACCAGGATCACTTTCTTCCCTTCGCCCTGCCACGCTTCGGCGTCATCGGCGTGGAACACGGCCTGGCCGGTAGCGGCGCCGGGGGAGGCGGGGAGCCCCTTCGCGATCACTTCTTTCTTCGCTTTCGGATCGAAGGTGGGGTGGAGGAGCTGGTCGAGCTGATCGGGGGAGACGCGCAGGACCGCGGTCTTCGTGTCGATCAGCTTTTCGTCCACCATGTCGCAGGCGATCTTAAGAGCGGCGGCGGCGGTCCGCTTGCCGTTGCGGGTCTGCAGCATCCAGAGTTTGCCTTTCTGGATAGTGAACTCGATGTCCTGCATGTCGCGGTAATGCTTTTCCAGTTTCTTATAGATCGATTCCAGCGTCTTGTACGCCTGCGGCATCACTTCCTCAAGCGTCTTCTGCTCGGCCGAGGTCTTGGTCGAAACATTGACCGGTTGCGGCGTCCGGATGCCGGCCACCACGTCCTCGCCCTGCGCGTTGATCAGATATTCGCCGTAGAACTTGTGCTCGCCGGTCGAAGGGTTGCGGGTAAAGGCGACGCCGGTGCCGGAGTCATTCCCCATGTTGCCGAATACCATCGCCTGCACGTTGACGGCGGTCCCCCAGTCGTGCGGGACCTTGTTGATGGTGCGGTACTTAATCGCGCGGTCGCCCATCCACGAGCCGAAGACCGCTTCGATCGCGCCCCACAGCTGCTTCCACGGGTCTTCCGGGAAGTCCATCTGCTTGCGGTCCTTTATCGCGGCCTTGAACTTCCAGACCAGCTCTTTAAGGTCGTTGACGTCCAGGTCGACGTCGAGCTTGATCCCTTTTTTCTTCTTCACTTCTTCCATGATCTCTTCGAACGGATCGATGTCGGTCTTGCTCTGCGGCTTGAGGCCGAGCACCACGTCGCCATACATCTGAACGAAGCGGCGGTAAGCGTCCCAGGCGAACCTTTCGTTGCCCGACTGGTTGGCCAAGCCGCGCACAGTGTCGTCGTTGAGGCCGAGGTTGAGAACGGTGTCCATCATCCCGGGCATGGAGATGCGGGCGCCGGAGCGGACGGAGACCAGCAGCGGGTTTTCCTTATCACCAAAGACCGCGCCCATCGTTTTTTCAATATGCTTGATCCCTTCTTTTATCTGAGCGTGCAGCTCCTTGGGATAATTGCGGTTCATCTTGTAATAAACCGTGCACATTTCCGTCGTGATCGTGAACCCGGCCGGGACCGGTATCCCCAGTTTCCCCATTTCCGCCAGGTTGGCGCCTTTGCCGCCCAGCAGATTCTTCATGTCCGCGCTCCCTTCCGACTTTGCCCCCCCGAACTTGTAAACGTACTTTTTCCCTTTTACCGACTTCGTAGCCATTTACTCTTCCTCCCTTTCTAATTCAAGAAAGCTGGTGGAGCCGAGGGGAGTTTCCGCCTGGGGCGGACAAGGAACCCCTGACTTTTTAGTGAATGGAGCTGGGGGGAGTTGAACCCCCGACCTCTTGACTGCCAGTCAAGCGTTCTCCCAACTGAACTACAGCCCCATTAACCAGAACTTGCGTTCTCCTTTATCCGCCTCTGGCGGACAACTGAACTACGGCCCTACGCCAGCTTAATTTTACCTCAAAGATGGTAGACCACCGCTTCCGACCCCCACAGGTCCTCGAGGTTGTAGTAGGCGCGCTGGTCGGGATCCATTACATGCACCACGATCGATCCCAGGTCCAGAATCACCCACCCGGACTCAACCTCTCCTTCCCACCTCACTTTCTCTTTCAGCTTGTTCCCGATCTCGGTTATGACCGCCTTGATCTGCGGCCGTGAATCGGCGGTCATGATCACCATGTAATCCAGCACCCGGCCCTCGGCCCGGATGTTGAGCACCAGAATATCCTCCGCCTTTTTCTCTTCTCCGGCGGCGACGATCAGATCGAGCGCGCTCTTCAAGTGGATCCCTTGAAGTATTCCGAGACCACCTGCCTGACCTTTTCGTAATCAGGCTTCATATAGTATACGCCGTTCACCATCATGTCCGATCCCGCCAGGGTGGACATATGGATCTGCCCGAACTCGATGATCTTGCGCATGTTGATGGCCAGTCCCAGGATCTCCCGGGTATTAAGATTGGTCTCCAGATATGAGCACATCTGTAATATGATCTGCGGCGAGCGGATCAGGTTCTGCTTGTTCATGATCTGCGACGCCAGCGCCTGGATGAACTTTTGCTGTCTTAAGATACGGGAGAGATCTCCATCGTCGTGCCGGTACCTGAGATAGGCGACCGCGTTCCGTCCGTCAAGTTTCTGCACTCCTGGCTGCAGGTCGATGAACAGGTCCTGCGAGTGGTCGATGTAATACAATCTTTTTTCGACGTCGATCGTCACGCCGCCGATCTCGTCGATCAGTTTGGCCAGAGCGGCGGTGTCGACCGTCAGGTAATAGGGGATCTTTACCCCCAAGAAGTTCTCGACCGTCGAACGGGCAAGATCGGCCCCGCCGAACGCGTAGGCATGGTTGATCTTATCGAGTCCCCGGCCCGGGATCGAAACGATGGTATCGCGCGGGATAGAGACGACATTGGCTTCCCCGCGGGCGGGATCGAGGTGGAGCACCATGATCGAATCGGAGCGGTGGATCGTGTCCCCCTGATCGAGCCCCATTACCAGTATATTGGTCTCCGCCAGGAACTTTTCCCCCGGCAGGAGGGTGAGGATGGTCTCGAATATCAGAAAGCGCGAAAAGAGCGCCAGGATAAAGCCGAGCATGGCGGAAAAGAAGACCAGCAGTACCAGCGATATGCCGACCAGAACGATCGGCCGTTTGCCGGAACGCTTCGGTGGCGCGACCGTGCGGTCGTTCCCCGCCGGGGCCTTGTTCGCTGCGTCGGCCTCGTATATTCTCTTTAAAAATTCTTTGTCGTCCATATTTTTTTTACTTTTTCCGGGCCGTCCGCGACGCCATCAGGTGCGCATTGCGGGTCTTGACCGTTTCCGGGAACACCGGCAGGCCCTCGGCCAGCAGATGCTCGATCATCGAATCGGTCGACGCCACGATCGCGGCGTCCAGGTCGCGGGAAGCGAGCTTCCGCACCCTGTCGACCCCTTTATAGTCGCGATCCAACTCGATATGATCTGCCAAATAAATGATCTTATCCAGTCGGCTCATCTTTTCCGCTCCCACCGTATGCCTTTCGATCGCTTTCAGGACTTCGCGGTCGCCGATCCCGAACTCTTTCCGCGCGATCCGGGCGCTTAGAGCGGCGTGTAGCAGCTTCGGTTCCAGCTTTTCGATCGGCCCTGGTCTCATTCCCCAGCGGATCGCGTTGGACAGCATCTGTCCGCGGGACATAAAACGGGAGCAGTCGTGGAGCAGGGCGGCAAGCGCGGCTTTATTTTCCGATACCCGGTACAGTTTTGCCAGGGAAGTCGCTTTTTCCTCTACTCGCAAGGAGTGCCGGAACCTTTCCGGCGGCAACATTGCCTTTAGTTTATCCCTGATCGCCTTGATATCGGTCATCGGATCTGCCGCTGTCACCTCTCCTTACATTTTAGCCTGTTTGGGACGCGCCTCGCTCACGGTGATGGACCTTCCCCCCAGGCTGTAGCCGTTCATCGCCTTGATCACTTTTTCTGCGTCCTCGTCCGCCACCTCGATGAATCCGAACCCCTTCGACCGGCCGGTCTCGCGGTCGGAAATGACCCGCGCCGAGATCACCGGGGACGAAGCCTCAAAAGCCTGCACCAGCTCTTCGTTGCTGGCGGACCAGGCGAGATTGCCCACGTACAAAGTTTTTACCATTTTCCACCTCCTTAAGGGCATAAAAAAACCAAGGCAGCAGAGTACGCGCCCTGGTTACTTTTGGTGTTAAACTATAATTATGGCTCGGTTGTGAAACCGGAACAAAAATGTCTCGTTCAAAGCGCATATATTATAGAACGCTCAGGGCGGTCTTGTCAACCGTTTTTTGATAATATAGAATGTCAAAATGGCAGTGAACATGAAAGATGGGACCGCAGCAGTGATCCTGGCGGCGGGGAAGGGGGTCAGGATGGAATCGGACCTCCCGAAAGTTTTCCACCCCCTGGCCGGAAAACCGATGCTTGGCTACGTGATCGACGCGGTCCGCGCGATCGGAGCCGAACGGGTATATGTCGTGGTCGGTCATAAAAAAGAGCTCATTATTGATCATTTCAAGGATTCCGGGGTCGTATTCGTCGAACAAAAAGAACAGCTCGGGACCGGCCACGCGGTGATGCAGGCGGAACCGTTACTGCGCGATTTTTCCGGCAATGTGCTGGTTTTGGCAGGTGACGTTCCCCTGATAAGCCCTCAAACCCTGCGCAAGCTGATCGAGTTCCATATCGCTCGCCATTCCTCCGCCACCGACCTTACCGCCGAGCTTCCAGATGCCGGAAGTTACGGCCGTATCGTCCGTAACCAGGCGGGGATGATACTCCGGATAGTGGAAAAAAAGGACGCTTCCCCCGAGGAACTCAAAATTAAGGAGATCAATACCGGCACTTTTTGCTTTGATTCGAAAGCGCTATTTTCAGCGTTGCGTGAAGTAAAAGCGGAGAACGCCCAGAAGGAATATTACCTTACCGATACCATCGAGATCCTCCGTACTCACGGCCTGCCGGTCTTCGCCTGCCTGACGGACAACTACGAAGAAACACTTGGGGTCAATACCCGGGCCGAACTGGCCGAGATGGAAAAAAAGCTGCGCTGAAATTCTTCCCATTCCTGTCCGAATAATATGAGTGAAAATAGTCAGAGCTGAACCGCGCCTTTTGACCGGGACCGCGCTTTCCGGCCGTGACCTTTACGGTTTTTTGCAGTTAAGGAAGGTCCGTATCATCGGGATCGATCCCAACTTATTGCGGACCGTCCCGTTCGATCTTGAATCCCTCAGGGGAAAGATCATTGAGAGCGGGGCCCGGGCTATCTTTTTCCCGGTTTCCATCGGCCGCGGTCAAATTAAAGATGTGTTTTCCACTACCGGGACGCCGGATGTCTTCCCTTCGGCGAAAAAACTGACGGTTTCGCTCCTGCCCCTCGAAAGCGTTCAATGCCCGGTGGTCGGCAGCGGGCAAACGATCGATAGGATATTAGTCACGCGCAGCGCGGCGGAAGTGCTGTCCCGTACTCCGCTGGTCTTGATCGGCGAGGATTCCGATCCGGCGATATTCGAGCAAACGGAAAGACTAAGGCAGATCGTGGACGCGGGACCGCTGGTGCTCGGGACCAGGTTCACGCTTGACGATCCGAAACATGGATTGGAACTCTGCCGGGATACCGGGGTCATATTTTCCCTGCTGGCCGACCACTCCGGACGTTTTAACAGTCCGCGGCCGCTGCTGTCCCGGCTGGCGAAACTTTTTACCGATGGCTTCGAGGCGGAACTTATCCCGCTGCTCGGAAGGATCCCTGCCATGTTGCCGGAAACCGAGCTGATATTTTTTATAAAGGCGATGGCGGCGGAAAATAACCTGGAAGCGGTCGCCTGCCTGGAAGAGGTGCTCGAAAAACCGGGGTTAAAGACCATCAACTACCTGATCGACCTTTATGTCGGATGCGGGAATTATCAAGCGGCTTCCGCGTTGCTTAAAAAAGCGACGCCGGACAAATCTCTCAAAAGGCTATCCAGATCTATTGAAAGCGCAGAAGAAGCGGACAATCTCCGCCGGGCGATGGCGATATTCTTCCGCCTGGCGAACGGCGAGATCGCGGGCGGCGAGTTCGATGACACGCTTCCCGAGCACCTCCGGCCCTACGTCGAAGATCACCTCCGCCGGAACGTTAATCCGGAGACCTATGAAACGCTGAGAAAACATTACGATCATTCAAGATTGATCGGCGGATGGCTGCGCGATATGATCGATATGCTCTATCTCAAGGTGCGGGAGGGATCACTGCCGACGGGGGGTGCCCAGCACTCGGTGCTCGGCCTGGTCCTGAGGGATGCGGAGTACGAATTCGTCCCCTCGCCCGACTCGATGACCGTATATGAGAGAAAGGCATATCTCAAAGGGCGGACCTATTTCCCGGCAAAGGACATCTACGATCGCTTTTTCCTTGCCGATTACCTTAAGGCGCAGGATGCGGCCGTGAATGGGAACTACGAGCTTGCCTGGCAGCATTTTCAGGTCTGCGGCGAGAACCATCCCAGGAACGAGATTCTAAAAAGCGACATCTCCAATTTTTTCCTCAACTGGGCATTGGCGGAATCGGACGCCGGCCGGGCCGACGAATGCGAAAAAAAGCTATTAAGATCTCTCGATTTCAACGCTAACAATATAAACGCGCTCGGGCTCCTCGCGAATTACTATGTGGAGCAGAACCGGATCAGCGAATTTCTCGACATCGCCGGCAGGTTGGTGAGGCTCACTCCGCGCGAAGCGGCGAGCCTGAACCTGCTCGGCTTTGCGTATTATGAAAAATATCGGGCGGAAGGCGCCCCGTCCGACCTGGTAGAAGCGGGAAAGTGGCTGCGGGAAAGCGAAAAGCTCGCTCCCCGTGATCCGCGGATACTTTTCAACCTGGCGCTTTTATCGATCGAAGCGGGGAAGCTGGAAGAGGCCGGGAGGTATTTCGGCCTCCGCCTGGGGTTCGATCGGAACTTCAGGGTCGTGTTCGGATTTTTCCGCGCGCTGCTGACATCGAAGCGGATCGCTTCTTACGATAAACAGGGGCTGGCGCGGATGCTGGGAACGGTGGGCCTTTCCGGCCAGGAGCCGCAAAGCATGGTGGTGTTCATCCATATCGTTGCCACTCTCAAAGACCATGGCTATGAAGAAGCGGCGGAAGAATTGCTGGTAAAGCTGGAACGCGCCGGACTGGCGGAGATCGCGGGATTCGCACGCGGGCTCGACCGCTTCAAGAACGGGCGTCATGCGGAAGCGGTGGAAACTCTCCGGCCGGTGATAGGAAGCGGCAGAAGCCTGCTGGTGCACAATGATTACCTGGGCGAGCGTATCCCGTTATCCGATGACGCCGCTAATCTCTATTTAGTGGCGTTGAGCAATGTCGATCTAACGAAGGCGATCAGGGAAGGGGAGGCGATGCTGGCCGGCGATCCCTCCGCAGTAATTATCAATACCGTGGCCAATCTTTATGAAGAAGTAAATGATCGGCGGGCGGCGGAGCTGTACCTGACCGCGCACGCGAAACAGCCGCTTTTCATGCTCCCGCTGGTAAATTTGCTTGGAGTATACCGGCGCCTTGGCGATGCCGATAATTACAAGGGAACGGCCGCGCTGATCAAGTGCACGCTTGAGCAAGCGGTGGCGGAGGGACGGAACGCCCAGTTCGACTATGGCAGCATCTATTGTTCCTTGATCGGCGAGCACAGAGCGACGACGGAACCGGAGATCGGCGAAACGCTGGATCTCCTTCAGGCCAAATTTCCGGATACGTACGATCAGGCGCTGGCCGATTATGAGCGGGGAGAAAAGAAATGATGACCGGGATTTCGAGGACGCGCGGTTCGGCGCTGCTGGTGAATTATGCCGGGTATCCGTCATCGCCCAACAGCCTGATGCCGGACAACGGTCTGGCCTCACTGGCGGCGCAGCTTCGGGCCGCCGGGCACGACGTGAAGATCCTCGACTACGCCACGGTCTCCACCATGCGCCGCCTGGTGCCAGAATTCCTCCACGACCGCCTACAAAGCACGCTCGCCACTTTTGAAAGCGGCTCCAAAGCCAAACAGATGCTCGCGTTCCTGGAGCTTAAAGCGCTCGATGCCGCGCTCGGCGTCGTCAGGAGAGTGGAAGAGAAAAAGATCGCCCGGGAGATCGCGGCCGAGGTCGAAAACACGGGGGCCGACCTGGTCGGGTTCAAGCTCTGGAACGGCGATGGATTTTCGGGACCGATGAGAATGGCCGGGTACCTCAAGCGCCGATTTCCGGGACTGACCGTTTCCGCTGGTGGACCGCAGGTGAAGTTCTTCAAGGACGCGATCTTCGGTATCACCCGCAATTTTGACGCGCTGGCGATCGGGGATGGCGAACCGATGATCGTACCGCTGATGGAGGGCGCCCTGAAGCATGACCTGTTCGATGTCCCGAACATCTACTATTTAAAGGATGGTGTCCCGATCTTTTCCGGGAACGCGATGGTCGGCAACATGGACGAGCTTCCCTTTCCTATATACGACCGGGATGTTTATCCGGCCATGCAAGGCGACGAGAAGGTAAAACTGCTGGTGGTGGAGGACCGCCGCGGCTGTGAGAACGTCTGCCGTTTCTGCGTCCATCCCGGGATCAGCGGAACGGACCCGCGCAGCAAGACCCCCGGCCGGATCGCGGACGAGTTCGAGAGCGCGATCGCCCGTTATGGAATATCTAATTTCCGGCTGGGCGGTTCAAGCTCGCCCGCAAGATTGCTTTACGGCATCGCTTCCGAGATAGAAAAGCGGAGAATGGAAGTGGTCTGGACCGCGTTCGCGCGGATCAAGGATTCCGATCCATTAAAATTCGAATATTTGAAGCGGATGGGCCTGTTCAGTTTGTTCTTCGGTATCGAGTCCGGAAATCGGCGCGTGCTTGAGGAAATGAACAAGAAAGTGACACCGGAACGGATCGAAGAGGTGATAAAGGCGGCGCGGGAAGCCGGACTGTTCACCGTCGGATCGGTGATCTACCCGGCGCCGTTCGATACTCCGGGATCAAGAGCGGAAACTTTCGCCTTGCTGGAGCGCGCGAAGCCCGATTCGGTACCGCTGCAGTTCATGGGGATCTATCCGGGCACGGAATACTCGAGGGATCCCGGTAAGTATAATTTTGAGATCGTTTATCCCTCCTGGTTTTCCCGCGCGCTGGCGCGGATAGGGCTGAAGAAAAAAGCGGAGTACCATGATCCGGAAGTGACGCGCTACATGATCGAATACAAGATCAATCTATTATTCCCGCCGCGTTACTGGAAGCCGCTGCCGTGGAAAATAAACGGCTTGGGGTATAAAGCGTTCGCGGCCGAAACGCAGTCATTCTACGACCAGCTTAAAGGGGCGGGGATACTTACCATGCTTACCGATGAGGAAGCGATGATGGCCCACTTGGGAGGCTATGCTCCCGGGGAATTCGTCGAGGTGGCGTTCCGGAACGGGTTCACGGGCAACTGGCGGGGGATGGCGGAAATGGCGGCGAGGGTGAATTGTTCGAAAAAGCCCTGAAATTTCCTAAAAATGCACCCGAAGTAGTTAAGTGAGAGGGAATTGATGAACATGATAAATCTGCCCGCTTTTACGCGGAAAGCGGTAAGCGGCCTATTGGCGGACAAAGGGGTTTCGTATCCCTACCGCACGGTCTGGCCTTACTATATGTCTCCGACCATTGCCAGGTTCAGGGCATTGGGAGAATTAAGTCCGGCAAAATTCTCCGCTTACGTAAAACTGATCGACGGCATGCTTGAGATCGGTAAAAGACAGCGCCTGGACATCAAGCTGACGCTTTTCCTTCCCTCAAAACGTGAACTGATGGCGATCGACATCGAATCACTTTTAAACAACGATGAAGCGCGCCGTGAGATCGTGAAAAGATGTTACTGGCCCGACCGCGGACATATCGATCTGCGGCCGCTGGTAACGATCAGCCGTAAATATTTCCCTGACATCCAGCTCTGATCAATCTTTTACCCTCTGAAATTTCAATTCCAGGTACCCGATAACCATTTGGACCCACTGGAAAGGAGCTGCCTTGGGTATCACACTTGAACAATCGAGGCCGATGTCGTTCGTTAAGCAGGACTTAAGGGACAAAGGCGTTAAAGTAGGTCTGTTGTCGGCATATCGGCTTGCATATTATCCTGAAAGTACTTATCACGATGTGCTCAGGCTGGTCGACCGCGTTTCACAGTCGATGAGCGTGGGCCGGGTGAAGATCGACCCGTTCGAAAAGAACCTCACGGTCAGGTTCGGTGAATTGCCGTCTGAACTTATCGAAGCGCATTGCCTCAAAGGCGGCCGGCAGGACGTGCTTGACCTGCGGGGTATCGAAGCCATGTTACAGAGCAACCGGGGAAGCCAGGCGAAGATCGAATATTTAAGATCGATCACCCCCACCATGACCCCTGCTGCGCCTGCTTCCGGCCGGGATGACGTCAGGGAACTGTTGAAGATCCTGGCGGAAGAAAGAAGATATTTCCGGTCACT
>Ga0335071_10003815_pt1 | contig 15826 bp, 12 predicted proteins | sample Lox_Sample_15_FD_206724 | JGI IMG/M metagenome (GOLD analysis project Ga0335071, IMG submission 206724) | Soil microbial communities from Loxahatchee National Wildlife Refuge, Florida, United States - Lox_Sample_1.5 | ecosystem: Environmental > Terrestrial > Soil > Wetlands | place: USA... | reverse complement strand
GCGTAGTAGCCATACTGGCCGATACACTTGTTGATGTTGCAGTCATGGTGGGAACATCTGCCATGTGCGCTTTTATTTGTGTTCTTTGGATGGCCACCCATACTATCGTCAACACCATCAGGACACCGATAATGAGGGCCGCGACAACATACCGTTTAAGTTTTCTCTCCCCTCCCGGCGCTGTGTAATAAAGATCTTCAAACCTAGTATTTTTCATCTTTTTTCTTCCTCGTCTTTAAATCCTATATCTTTTTTTTCGTAGGATTTATCAGTTCGTCCCGCGTGGCACTATTTCTCATTGTATTCAGCGCAGCAACCGTAAACCCCATGTAGATAAAAAACCGCTAGATCATGAAGCAACCTCTCCATTATGCCTTACGAACATAAAGCACAATATAGTTTTTCCTTACTCATTTTTGACATATCTGCGGGTGGCACAGTGTTATTAACCACATTCACTATATGAAATGTAATTACATTACTAGTTCAAAAGTCCGAAAGTGTGGTTTTTCCAGGAAACCCCCTTTACTGGTTCCCGCGGGTGACTCCATAAGCAAGATACCCCACCGCGGTAATATCTATGTATTGACCGCCCAGCATTAGGCCGGCTGTCTGCACGCGCGCTTTTACAATGCAGGATGGTCGGTTCTTCGTTTGGCCGCACCAAACCGATGTCAGCTGAACATAAGTTGGGGCCTGCTGCACAAAATACCAGGTTGCCGTACTATGAGCCTGCTCGGTCGTTTGGATCACACCATTTGGCAAAACCTTGACTTCCTGGGCGCCGGCCATGGCAGCGAGATTTGCGACAGATACTCCGTCCATCAGCCGAGACGTGGTAGCTATGGTATCTAGAACGCCTATTAGAAGTACGATGATAGCTGGAAGAAAAACCGCAAAAAGTGTGGTAGATTGACCTTTTTGCGCTCGGGAGTATCGGGGCTTTACCATTTTGCTTTCCACTTCTCGCTTCGCGATGTAAATCTTTCCGAAGACCATCCAAATGACAACGGGAGAAAATTCATTGTAACTTTCCAGCTGACCTGGCAGGTGCCCGGCTGGCCAATGCCTCCTGGTGGAGCGACGCTGATGGAATAGTCTGCTGTTCCCGTGCCGCTCCATTCACTTTTCAATGTTGCCTCAGCCGCGTTGTAAGCTACCTGGCGGGCCTGAACCGGGTCAGGGTTTTGAGAAAGAAATTCTGCACAGGCAAGAGCGGCTGAGGTCGCAGCTGTCCGGGCTCTTCCAAGCGGGATCAGGGACAACATACCAGCAAGGAGAAGCACCGCCAGAACAGACATAATCGCTGTTTCGACCAATGCTTGACCATTTTCGCTTTTTCCTGGCCTATTTATATCTTTCATGGGGTGGATCCTTGTGGTCCCGCTACGAACCTCCACAAGTGAAAAGTAGCCCCTCCTGACTGAGACTCTACCAGAGGAATGCCCAAGAAAGAGAATGGCGTTTCGATCGTTATTTCGGATTGCACAGTCTGACCCTTTGGCGTTACCTGGATGGCTTTCCGGATTTCCGGCCACCAGATGCTTTGCTGAACCATCGTAATGGCAGATTGATCATACGAACCGCCAGCAACTCCAGAGATGTAAACGCCCCAGTTCGCCGCTGCCGATCTCCAGGCATAAAAGCCCGCCAGGAAAATACCACCGATTAGCATGATAAGAATCGGAAGGGAGATGATAAATTCAGTATTGGCTTGGCCTTTTTCTTTATTCTTCCAAAGGTGTGTCATTCCGTTAAAAGGCGCTGCGTAACCAGTCGGCGGCCTTGGTGAAACCGTCTACAATGGCGCTACGGAAGTAATATGCCGCGCCGATGGCGCCCAAGGCAACAACACCGATGAGGATGATGTACTCCGTGTTTCCCTGTCCATCATCTTCTATAAGGAACCGTTTCGCTGCTGAAAAAAGAGTCATTGGAAATCCTTTCTATGTGATATGTTATTAGAAACCGACCGAAAAGCTGAATACATAAGGCAAGACCAGAGTCGCAACCATGCCAACAGCTGACATAAAACCATAAAGGACAGCTTTCTGTTGAATACTAGATGCCCGGGCTGCTGATCCATTGAGGATCTTCCTTTGCGCTTCAATACGAGCCGCATGGACGATATCCAAAAAACGGCCACGGGCCTTCTCGCTGTCTTTAATTGCATCAAGGAATAGTACAGCATCCAGGTTGTTGATATCCGGCAAATATGATTTTGCCTTTTCCATAGCTTCGTCTGGATCTTCCGGTTTCATAGCCAGTGAAGCTAAATAAGAATTAAGGACGGCACAAAAAGGTCCGCCCAATTGTGCTGCGCATTGCGCTCCTTCTTGTGCTGTCTTTCCTGCGGCTGATAGCGATTCCATAATGGTCATCGCGATCAACATATTATTCTGGACTGCTTCGGCACGCTGTTTTGCAATGTTTTTTAGGCGCCCATATGGCCAGCGTAACCCGTTATAGATCAATAACGCTGCCATTAAAAGACCAAGAGGGGCCATTTTCATCATGGCCATTAGCCCGGCCATTACTGCGCCAACGACCAGGAATAAAACAAAATCGTGCAATGCTGCTGCATAGAACTCGCCGACAGTGCTGTAGTAGTAGCCCGATCTTCGCAGGAGACCGTCTACCGTCTCTCGATCTGACGCCCGATTGGGATCAAACCGGGACGGCCAGAACACCAAAACCAGCGCTTCCAAAGTGTTGTGTTTATATATCTTCGTTTCCGTATTGGAATCATCCTTCACCTTGACATCGTCGGTGCGCTCTTGGGCTTCTGATCTTTTTTCGCCAAAGATCAGCGGGCTGAATATCTCCATAACCAAGACAGACATAGCCACAGCAAAGATAAAAGCGAAGACGTTTGCCATACAAATCCCTTTTTGAATTATTGGATATTATTAGTTTAGCACGCAAAAAAGGGGGGTATCCCGTTCAGATTCATCGAGTCCACACATAAGCGCATCTTGATGGTTTTTTGAACGAAGAATGCCTCTTGGGCCTCGGGGAGCGCAATCGCGGACGTGGCCGCTTCCTGTTTCCCATGTATTTCCGCCATACTCTTTTGGCCACAGGGGATACTCTATGACATCCCAATCTTCAGGTAAGCCATTATTTTCGTAGGCGTGATACCAATCCCAGTAAGACTCGAACCTATTGCCCCAAAGCGACCATGCCAAATCAACCTTCCTGCTCCTGCATCCTTTCCCGTCGCCGTCCCCTCGAAACAATTTCTGACGACAGGTACCGCACACGGGAATATGGTTTTCCGGGCGACCCATTCGCCAGGTGAGTTCAGGTGGCATTTTTTTGGGCGTGCTAAGCACGGGGAGCCATAAAGAATTCTTTCCGCATCGGATGCACTTTTGCCTGCCCGCATCCCCCTCCATTTCTTCAGATCTCCAGGGTTCGCCGGCAATTGCTGCCGCGAACAGCTCAAGATAGAATGGGGATTGTCTTTCGACCTCTATTACTTTACGGGAAAGCTTGACAAGCCCTCTTGGAATGGACGTTGTGGTAGCAGGAACAAATCCTACCACCCAGCCTGCTGCAGATATAAATTCTCCCCTTCTTTCCGGCGATAGCCTCTGGAGTGCATCATAATCTATTGAACCATCTGAACTGAACAACCGGCTTGTATCCTTCAAAGACCGCATATCTCGAACAGCCCCCCTCAATACAGAGAATAACAATCTGTCCAAGCCGGCATTTATGTCAATCCCGCCAGTCGTATCGCTATCCCAATACTGGTCAATCATAGAATTTCTGCGGCAGAAACCGCCTGCTTCAGCGATTGGAGGGAGCCGCGTCTCCTTTCTGTGAGTAAGAATACCCGTCCGGCTTGGACTCCAGACAATGCACGGCCTATGACCTGGCCACCCATAATCCCCAAGCAAGGTCAAAACGGATATGTTCTATTTAATCTTCGCAATATGGATTTACTTATGGCAGATTGCGACCGTGCTCTCCGGTCAAGCAAGCCGCCGTACTATATCGACCGGCATTTTCGGGGGCGGATTCATGACAAAACGCCAGGTTGCCAGCTTTCCGCGACGAACGTAAGTCTCAAGCTGGGTATCAAAGGTTACCTGCCAGGGAATTCCAGCCAATGAAGCGGCCTCCATCGCCAGTATCTGCCTTGAGCTGTTTACGGCCCCTATTGGAATAGACCATTTTCCATCAATACACATTTCTCTTATATAGGCAGCAAGATTGATAATCTGCCCTCGTTTCCATGCCGGAAGACGTGCTTGGAAACTTCCTGGTTTTATGGCCCCATCTACACATAAAGTGGATGATTCAACCATATAACGCATCAAATCGATTGCGTTAGCCAGAGAGCTAAGCGAGATCGGATCTATAGTTACTACATCTTCATTCCCCCATGTAATGACGCTACCTCCCAGAAAAGTAGCTGAATAGCCGGCTGCCGCGAATGCCATAATGTCTCCTCTTTCTCTCGCCCGGCCGGCCCTTCTTAAATAAATAAACTAGTGTTTGAATGCCTGGACGAGATCACGTTCCGCATAAAGCGGTTTTCTTCCCAGTGGTGATTCAGGGATTGTCGAAATGTAATTGATCTTGTATATATAGGCCGCAATGTCAAAAAGCATGAAATGATAGTAGCAGATCAACTGTCCGGCATCCTATTTCTCGCAGAATCCTCATAACGAAACTTTCTGTTCTCCTGAGAAAGAATACGGCTGGACCTGGCCTCCTTTGTTGGCCGGAAATATAAACAGGCAACCCCCTAACTGGGAGTTGTTGTCCTCTTCCCACTAGTGATGGGAAATGGCGAGGTTCCATTTTCCTTTCGGAAATTATCACTTCACGAAGGTTTGCCTGGAAAATGGGCTTATTTAGTTTGTAACAATGAACCGGAGGATGATTTTATATTGCCACTGCGGATGATCCGTTCGTAATTTGCAAATGGCCGGTTACTCCAGGTAACATCGATTCCCCCACTACCCTTTTTTTAGAGGGTATCAAGCAAAGGCTGCTGGGGTTCAGAACGGCATTAGCCGTCTGATTTCAGCTTTTATTCTATTCTTTTACGAGCTGGTTGCCACCGGAATTAATACCAGTTTTTAACCTGGTAATTCTTCGAGGATGTCAGGCAAATACCTGTGCACCCAGGCCGTGGCTTCCTGGCGGGAATGCACATCCAATTTTTCTAAAATATTCGATATGTGAAAAGCAACTGTCTTCAGTGATACATCCAATGTTTGCGCAATTTCTGCATTGTCTAATCCCCTCACTACACATTTTATTATTTCCCGCTCTCGGTCTGTCAAGCTTTCCCATTTATCACCTGCTGCCTCACGCCATCTTAAAACTCGGGAATATTGCTCTTCTGTAAATATCTTATTGCCCTGTGCTGCTCGATAAATACAGTCGATTAATCTCTCGGACGTTTCGTTTTTTGTAAGATAACCAGCCACCCCCGCGTCCATCATTTCTGCCAAGTAAAAGTCCATATCATGACCAGTCAGGATTAGCGTTTCTGTTTCTGGGCAATGGGTGCGCACCCACTTTTCTACTTCCGCCGAACGAGGGCCAGGCATTCTCAAATTCAAGAGTAAAATCTGTGGCCGGAGCTTGTCAACAATTTTCTCTACCTCGATACCATCTTGAGCCTCACCTACAATTTGAATATCGGGAGTTTCACTGAGAATTGCTCGGAGCCCAGCCCTTATTGTAGGATGATCATCTGCCAAAACTAAAGAAATCATAATTCTTCTCCATTGCAAGATAAAAATATTTTTGTAGTACTCAAACAATAACTGGTTCTGGCAGAAAATCTACTGCCAGATAAATATTTTAAGGAGACTACTTTCGGTTGGCATTTTTAGCGAATTTGGCGGCCGTATGGTACCCCTCTTATTACGGCGCCAATTTATACAAACGATCTGGGCATCACACTTTTTTGATTAACACACATTTTTAGAGAAAGATACGTACCTGCCGCCACACACGAAGCATACCACCTTGCGGCCCAAAGCCTTGATTATTTTCCATAAATAACGTGTAGGGAATATTTATGGGCCTTGTTTTACTTTCCAAAAAGTCTCTCAGAGATTTCTTGCAAAGCTTCAGAATGCAATTTCGAGAAAACCCTTTGGAAGATATAGTTATCAATATAGCCCGCTCGGATTGCCCGCTTGAGCTTATCATATAGTTCTCTTGGAGGCAGATCGGCCAGGTGATCGTAAGCTCCGCCTGCGCCTACACCAGTTTTTGTGCCAGCCAAGTAACTGCCAATGCATTTGCATTGTTGATGCAATAGTCATCATCTTCATCCGCGTATAAAATCCATGAGACGAACGAGTCACGATCGCCCGACAACTCGCGGAGTGAGACGCCAGATGGCCAAGAATTTTTCTGTCAAATTTTCTGGGGCATCGCATAAAGTGTATAGCTTTGATTTATATAATTTTCCTGGTGAATGGGGCGAAGTTGCAGGAGTATATCTTGGGGGATTCGTAGCAATAGGTTATACGAACAGGCTTAGAATGGCTCCTGTTGCCTGTTTGAGCATTTTGTAAATTAGGGGTGGGGTTGATGAAATTAGAAAAGCGAACAAAATGCGCCAGAAGCCTTCTCAAAGCCATCTGGATGCAAATCTACTGCTACGAATCCCCATCTTGTTACGCGACTTGATAAGAACAAAAACATGGTCTATCCTATTTATGTTGGCGAGACAGACAACCTGAAGAATAGGTTTTCTACTCACCACAAGCAGGCTTGTTTCGATAAAAACAATGCGAATGTTTTAGGGTGGATTTCAGAAGCAAACGAACAAACCAGGCGAAGTATTGAGACGGATCTGATTGATGGCCTCAAACCCTCAAGTAATGATTAATTATTTGCTGGCCTTATGGACAGTTTGAATAAACATCGTTCAATTAGGAATAGCGAAGTGCAAATTCAAGATGCTGTTTTGAATATTGTACTTTGCTGGCAGGCTGTCAAACCTGAATCTTAGGATACAAATGCTTTATCCTGATAGGGTAAACAAATAATTTTTGAAAAAAGGAAATCCGAAGAGAGCGCTTATACAACGAATCGGCAGAATTGTGTGACAAAGGTGTTTCGATGCTTTGATAATGGAATATCGCTCGCGCCGGCCTTTAATGTTTTGGCTGGTAATCAAGAAACGACCGTTACAGATTTGGAGCAACTTTTCGCAATTGCACATCGATCATGCAAATATGGTTTACCAACCATTGTTCCAATGCCATCTTCAGTTCAACCACTTCCACCAAAGTTGCACCATCGTTTTTACCCAGGCGCGGATTTCCGCCAGCTTTACACGAAAGTCATTATGGGCGGCCCGGTTCTGTTCTTGAACAGGCAAATTATAATGCTTCATGAGTGCTTCTTCATTGGCAAAATGAGTTTCGGTGTATTGGAACAGAAAATCGAGCATACTTTGAATCACTTCTTGTCCTTTTCGGCTGACCATGGCCTCAGTAAACTCAATAATCCGGCGAATCCATTCCATATGTTGTGCATCAATTTCCGAAAAACCAGTCGTCATTTTCTCTTCATCCCATTCAATTGCCACTCCAACACCTCTCTTGCTTGATAATAATCAACAGCCTGGATGAGTGAAAAGTCTTCACTCGATGCCTTTTTCCTTGAAAAACGCTCGATAGCCCATATCTTCCTCCAGGATATGATGGGTCCACCAATCGGTAAGATAAATCAACAAGGCTTCCGGTACCTGCTTGACTCCATTGTACGCGGCCGCGGAGTAGTCGACGGTTTTTTTGCGAAAATCAGCATGTTGTTTTTTTTGCTCTTCCAAGCCGGGATAGCCGTAGGTCTCCATCAGCTGTTCCTCCGCTTTAAAATGAATTTGGGCGTGTTGGGTCATTTCCATCAGAATGTCGGAGACTGTTTCAGTGTGCGGGCTTAGCGTTCCCTGTATTGCGATCAAGCGGTTCAGCAATTTGATTAATTGTTGATGCTGTTGATCCATATCTCTAACGCCCACGCTGAATTCTTCAGACCATTGTACTGGTTCCATCAGGATTCTCCTCTTCGTCTCACCCCCCAGCAGACCCGATTCAAGGCAAACCTTGACAACCTCAGGATCAAAATGCGTGCCTGCCAGCAAGCGAATATGCTCCAGCACCTTTTCTTTGGGCCAGGCCGCCCGGTACACACGATCGGAAGTCAAGGCATCCCACACATCTACCACGGCAAATATCCGTGCCGCCAATGGGATCTGCTCTCCACGCAAGCCGCGCGGATAACCTGTCCCATCCCATTTCTCGTGATGGCAATAAGGAATGTCGATTGCTGGGCGCAGGTACTGGATTGGAGAAAGCAATTCATAAGCAAATGTAGGATGCTTTCTCATAATTACCCATTCTTCATCGGTCAGCGGCCCGGGTTTGAGCAGGATCCCGTCCGGGATGCCCATCTTGCCAATATCATGCAGCAATGCGCCCCGCCGCACCTGTGTTAGCTGCTCGTCGGAGAAGAGAAATTTACGTGCCAGATTCACCGTCAGTTCTGTTACCCGTTGGGTGTGCCCTTCGGTCTCTTTATCGCGTAAGTCCAGGGCGTGTGACCAGCCCTCGATTGTCTCATCATAGGCTTGGAAGAGTTCGTTATTCGAGCGTTGGACATGATCGAATTGCATCACACTGTCAATTGCAATTGCCGCCTGCCCGGCTAAAGTGTTGAGAAAGCTGAGCCATTCCTTGTCCGGTTCCAGGGTAGCCCGCTGGAAGATCTCCAGAACTCCCCTGAGTTCCCCCTTGGCAACCAACGGCACGCCCATGTAACTGACGATCTGCTCCCCTGACAGATAATTTTCAAGCCGCGGATTATCGTGTCGCTCGGCCAGATTCGGAATATAAACGATTTCGCGCTTCAATGCAGCTTGCCCGGCATAGCCTTCTCCTAACCGCAGTTTTGTACGCTCGGGGAATTTGGCTCGGAAGCCACGCCCCGCGGTAAATACCAATGTATGGATCCCTGAGTCGAACAACAATACGTCGGTTGCATCTACCCTCAGTAGCGCGCTGACTTGCTGGAGCAGCACTCCCAAGCTGAGTTGCAGATCAAAAGTAGATGATATGGCCCGATCGATGTTGGCCAGCGCGGCCAGTTGTTGCAGGTGCCGTTCGGTTTGTTCTCGTAGCACCATTCGCCGGATGGCGATCGCAGCCGAGTCCGCGATGGTCTGGGCCAGGCGTATCTTTCCTGGCGTGAACGGCTCCCGGCTTTCGTTCCGCGTTTCACCCAACATGAGCAAGCCTATTAATTTTCCTGATGGCAAAGAGGAATCTCTGCTACAGAGTGGTACCATGCAAAGAGTTTGGGCAAGACCCAAAAGGAGCGCTTTTTTTTCTTCGTCCTTGATCTTTGGATCGCTGGCCCGTAAGACCACAGGCTCCATCTCTTGCAAAATGCGTTGCGAGTATGGTAAGGCACTCGCTGGGTTTCTTTCTCCGATCCCAAGATCATAGGGAAGCTCCCGGATGGGATATGCTGATCGCCACGTAAATTTTCCATCTTCCAAAAGGGCAATTCTGGCGAAGGTGGTGTGAACACTCTTGACTGCAAACCGACCGACGAGTTGGAGGATCTCTTCCAGGCTGTCTGCTTCCGCCATGGAATGGGATAGCTCGAATAACATCTTGAGCTCCTCGTTGCTATTTATAATCTTCTCTTCCGCTTCTTTACGTTCGCTGATATCGCGCACGATCGCTGTATAAATAACCTTCCCCCTGACCGTCACCTTGGAAATATTCACCTCAGCCGGAAAAACTTCGCCTCCCCGGCGACGCCCTTGTACTTCGCGGTGCTCATTCATCGGCCGGGATTGTTCAGTGTCCGATTCCCCAAAACCTTGAACAAGGCGGGGATGCGAATCGGCAGACGACAATGGTAGAAATTCAACCAGTGGCGATCCCAATGCTTCAGCAGATGTATATCCGAAAATTCGTTCGGCGCCTTGGTTAAATAAAATCACCCGTTGGTTTTCATCAATGGATATGATCCCCTCAACCGCCATATTCACTATACCTTCAAATCGCGCTTGGGAATCACGGGTTACTTCTTCTGCCTGTTTGCGTGCGGTTATGTCGCGCACTATACCTAAAACCAGTTCGCGCCCAGCAACCATGAAGAGCGTTGTAGATACTTCGACAGGGAAAATGGAACCGTCTTTTCGGCGATGAAAAACTTCGAAATGAAGATTGCCTGCCTCTTGCAACTGATCCCTGTAGGCGACTCGCTCACTCTTATGTTTTGCGTTTAGAATATCGATCGGTTGTCCGATCAATTCATCACGACGATAACCGGTAATCTGGCATGCAGCCCGGTTGCAATCAATGATAGGCCAGGAGACCTTGGGGTCGTTAGGGTCAATGAGCACAATCGAATCAGGCGAGAGTTCGAATAATGCCCTGAACAAAGCCTCACTTTGATTGCGTTCGGCTTCTGCCAGCTTGTTCTCGTTAATATCTCGAATATTGAAAACGAACGCGTGCACACTTGGCTCATTCAACAGGTTCGTGATGGTGCTCTCCAGCCAATGCCAGGTTCCATCTTTATAGAGGAAACGATACTGGGATGTGGCAACCGATCCCGGCGTCTGGCGCAAATCGTCTAATACCTTCCGTCGGACCGGCAGATCGTCGGGGTCGATACGATCTGCTGGGTTCGTGCCAATCAATTCATCAAGAGTGTAGCCAGTGATCCGCTGGGCAGATGGGCTGGTATATTTAATCAGCCCATCCTCCCCTAAAAGTGTGATCGCATCCGGCGCATTCTCGATCAGCGCCCGGTTATGAATTTCTCGTTGCCGGAGGTCTTCCTCACTCCGTTTTTGCTTGGTAACAATGGCCCCTGTCAACAATGTGCTTGCATAGATGCCAAACATGAGAAACTGGAGTTCCCCCAGGCGAGAAGAGTCATATTTAAATAGCCAAATTGCCAGGATTGTTCCAAAATACATTGCAACAATTGCTAGGCTGACCCTTAAAAAACCTTTGTCCAAGGCAATCCAGATCAGAGGCCCTGCAATCAAATAAAAGGGCCGAAAGTTGCTCAATGCCGGTATGCCAAATGATATATACAATATGACCGGAATGCTGATTAGCTGCCCGATGGATTGAAGCGAAGGTCGACGGAAAATAATTCGATTGTTTGAATTTATCCCTTGCCCATCAATAAACCGTTTCAACCATGGCATCACATAAACAAGCAGGAATGGCATAAAGACCAGAACGCCAGTCATCTCCCCGATCCACCATTCAACGAATGCATTGAAATATTGTGATGGCGGAATTAATCCGAAATTAACAAGAGCAGATATGGCAATTATCGCCAAAACTGTGGATACAATTGTTGTAGTTAAGATCAGCCAAAGCGTATCGCGCAGGTTATTCAATTCTGGGTTGATGCGAATTCGCCGGCGTAGAAGGAAAGCATCGGTTCCGTAGACTGCCGAAAGAATTAAAGCCCAAACCATGTTAAGTCCAGGTGGAACTGGCAACCGAAAAATAATGAGACTGCTGATAAGCGCTGCCAAACCAAAGAGCGGCGTGAACCCCACTCCAAAAGTCAGCAGAAAAGCCAGACTCAATCCATCCGGGGGATACCAAACCGCCAAACCCGGAAATAACTGCATCGAGTGAGCGAGGCTGTCTAACGCGCCAAAAATGATTAGGTAAAGAATTAGAACAAGCACCCAACGAAATAATTTGGGTAATTCGGACCGCGACTGATCGAACAACTTCTTTACTTTATTAGATGTGCCCATCATTGGTGCATCAGACGCCCCTTTCTCCTAATAATCGCTCAGGCACTACGGCACACAATACAATTGTGGTATTTAATTATATCTCAAATACTCCCCTGAGGATGGGTGTAGTGACTTAATGGGTGTATGATATGAGGAAGAAAGATACTGCTCGGGATGGCTGTTGGCCCACCAGATACCGGAGATTCCCATGAACGATGAGAGCAATAACGGATCACTTTTTCCTGTTCACTCCTCTCTGTGGCAAAATTTTCTCTGGATTACTGGGGCGGCGCTGATTTATTTTATCGTAGCGCGGCTTAGCCTAACGCTCATTTTCAAGCCAGAGGGTATCCCGGCCATCTGGCCGCCGACAGGCATCTTTCTCTCCGCCATGTTATTGACCCGGCGCGAACTGCGCCCCTGGCTGGCTGGCGTACTTTTCGTCACCGATTTTATTGGGGAAAGGCTAACTGGCATACCTTGGGTGGTCAGCCTCGCTTACTCTCTGTCCTTGACGGCTGACGCGGTTTTGAGCTCGTGGTTGTTGCTGCGTTTCGTGGGCGGGCGGATTACCTTCAGACGGGTGCGCGAGTTGCTCGCCTGGCTGCTACTTTCCGTCATTTTCAGCAATGCCCTGACATCGTTGGTGGCTGCCACGGCTGCCTACCGGTTTCTAGGAACCCCATTTTGGAACGCATGGCTGGAGTGGGCGGCCCCGGATGGGGTCGGCAACCTTATCATCACGCCATTGATCCTGAGTTGGGCGGCCTGGGGAAAAATCCGGTTGGGTAGTTGGAAGTTGAGACGCGTGCTGGAAGGCGCGGCGTTGATCATTCTCCTGGCGCTAGTGAACTATATCGCTTTCGACCGACTGTCGGAGTATGGTCTATTCTCTCTCCTTCTTACGTACTTGACCTTTCCCTTTTTATTGTGGGCGGCCTGGCGTTTTGGAGTACGCGGCGCAACTTCAACCGCACTAATCTTGGCAGCGATTTCAATCTATTTTGCGTTTAATGGGCATTTCATCAATGTTATTTTTCATAGTTCCCCGTTGCAGGCAGTGATCGCGGTTCAGTTGTATCTGGCCATACTGGAAGTGCCTGCACTCTTTCTGGCAGCAGTGCTGACAGAAAGAAGTATGGCTGAAGAAAACATCCAAAAAGTAGACCGGCTGTATCGTGTCCTGAGCAATATCAACCAGGCCATCGTGCGCCTGCGAGAGCCGGAGGCGCTCTACCAGGAAGCCTGTTGTATCGCAGTCGAGCAGGGTGGATTCCGCATGGCGTGGGTTGGATTCCTGGATGAGGAAGCGGAGAAAGTCAAGCCGGTGGCCCAAGCGGGTATCGTGGAAGACTACCTGGATAAGCTAGATGTGACCGTGCACGATGAAGAGCGAGGCCGCGGCCCAACCGGCACAGCCCTGCGCGAAGGACATTACCAAATATGCAACGATATCGAGCACGAACCACGCATGAAACCCTGGCGCGAGAATGCCCTCCGGTTGGGCTACCGCTCGTCGGCGGGTTTTCCGCTGCGGATCGCCGGTAACGTACGTGGAGTTATCACCATCTACGCAAGCGAGCCGAACTTCTTCGACCAGGCGGAGATCAAACTCCTGGAGGAATTGGCGCAGGATATTTCCTTTGCCATGGAGTTCGCCGAACAGGAGCAACAACGCAAACAGACAGATGAGAAGTTAAAGGGGGAACGGATCTTATTGCGGACGCTGATTGACAATCTGCCTGACGTCATTTACGTTAAGGATGTTCAAGGACGGAAAATCATATCCAACATCGCAGACTGGCAAGCCTCCGGCGGAAAGACGATGGAAGATGTCATCGGAAAAACAGACTTCGAACTCTACCCGGCCGAAATGGCTGACAGCTTTTGGGCTATTGACAAACAGGTAATCGATTCCGGGAAGGCAATCATAAATATTGAAGAACCCGGGTTCGATTCCCAAGGCAAGCAGGTGTGGGTATTAACTTCCAAAGTGCCATTACACGATAGTCAGGGAAATGTGATCGGCCTAGTGGGCGTCGGAAGGAATATCACCGAACGCAAGTTAGCGGAAGAGGCTTTACGCCAGAGTGAGGAAAAGTATCGCGAACTCTTCAATAATTCTGAAGTCGGCATGTTTAGAACCCGGCTGGACGGTTCGGAAATTCTGGAATTCAATGCAAAGTATCTTAATATCCTTGGTTACACTTTTGATGAGGTGAAAGGAAAGCCTTCCGTGGATATGTGGGCAGATAAGCGGGAGCGCGACAGGATGACGCAAATGCTCAAAGCACAAGGTCAGGTGAGCGATTTTGAGTTTGTGCTATTGACCAAACAAGGCGAACCGAAAACATGCATCACTTCTTTGCATTTGTTTCCTGAGCAAGGAATTCTTGAGGGCTCGATCCTGGATATCACTGACCGCAAAAAGGCCGAAGAGAAGCTAAAGGAGTATTCCGAACGTCTTGAAGAGATGGTAAATGAACGCACGCGCGAACTGCGCGACACCCAGGAAAAGCTCATTCGCCAGGAGAAATTGGCTGTCTTGGGCGAGTTGGCAGGGGGAGTGGGCCATGAACTGCGCAATCCGCTGGGTATTATCAGCAATTCCATCTACTATCTGAAACTGGTCCAGCCGGATGCGAATGAAAAGGTCAAGCAGCACCATGCCATGATCGAACAGGAGGTCCATAACGCCGAGAAGATCATCACCGATCTGCTGGACTTTGCACGGGTTAATTCTGTGGACCGTGTACTGGTATCTGTTCCTGAATTGGTGCAGCATGTCCTGAACCGCTTCCCTGTTCCCCCCTCGGTGGACGTGATACTCAAGCTGCCAGACGATCTGCCAAAAGTCTTTTCCGACCCGCATCAGATCGAACAGGTGTTGGGCAACCTGATGGTCAATGCCTGGCAGGCGATGGTTTCCCCTGCAGAGAGGGTATCCTCCAGGGGAACGAAGTCCCAGGATTCAGCTCCTTTGGCCCCTCGCGGCAAGCTGATCCTCTCAGCCAGCCAGAAAGACAAGATGGTGGCTATTGCCGTGAAGGATACCGGAGCGGGCATAACCCCCGAAAACATGCAAAGGATCTTCGAACCGCTTTTTACCACCAAGGCCAAAGGCATCGGGCTGGGGTTGGCGGTCAGCAAGAAACTGGTCGAGGCCAACGAGGGACGAATCGAGGTAGAGAGTGAGCTGGGAAAAGGGTCCACCTTTACCGTCTACCTTCCGGAGAAATAATGACAGAAGACACGATTCATAGTAGTACAAACGTTATAACGGTTTTTTTTGGCGAAGTAATCTTCATTCAGATATGAAAAACTGATATTATGGGGATGCTTTACTTGCAAAGTACGCTCGTTTGCCTTGGCATCATTTATTGCCACCCGCTTATCCGCGAATGAGGGGGAAAAATGGGCAGTATTCTATCCATTCTTGTTGTTGACGATAATCCATCTTCGGCCAGTACCTTGGCGGACATCTTGTCCATCAAGGGTTATAAAGTTCACACGGCTTATTCCGGGGCAGAAGCCCTGGAGATCCTGCAGGAGGATCGCGTTGACATCCTGTTGACAGATGTCAAAATGCCAGATATGAATGGAGTGGAGCTCTACCGGGAAACCAAGAAGGTCCATCCAGCCCTCACTACCATCTTGATGACGGCCTATGCTGCTGATGATATTATCCAGCAAGGAATGGCGGAAGGGATCAAAACTGTGTTGACCAAGCCGGTGGATATCGATTTGCTTCTCTCTTTGTTTTCGGCTATCGAGAAAATTACTATAAAAAAAGCTGACTGACAGGCTCGAGTTTTCCAAAAATATCTTTACAATAAGGATACCGCCAAGTTGGTTACGGGGAATCAACCATTATCTATCCCTCTTCACCATCATTAGGATCGTAGTCGATCAATATTTTCAAGAGACACCCTACCCGGGCGTTTTTTATACCCATGGTTTTATCCCAAAGAGCATTTTTGCTACCCCCCCTCTGTAATCCGTGGATAAACACCTCCGCACTTTGGTAACGGCTCGTTGATTTCTCGTTTG